>MKWU01000658.1_pt1 | contig 64542 bp, 46 predicted proteins | sample 809101 | NCBI WGS metagenome assembly MKWU01 (sample SAMN05860141, study PRJNA318959) | sponge metagenome | host: Aplysina aerophoba | place: Slovenia: Piran, Adriatic Sea, Gulf of Piran | collected 2013-05-07
GCGACCACGAGTTGGGGTTTCTGTCCGACTATGGGGCCAAGTTCGGTCTCGGCGGGCCGGCCAATCTGGGGGCCGCGGTGCAATTGGTGGCACACTTGGGCGGGTATCGGAACCGCAAGCACGACCCGGATCCTGGCCACCAGATCATGTGGCATGGTTACAGCACATTGACTAGCGCAACGCTAGGGCATCAGGTTGCCATGGAGAGCGTGCATCGACGCGCCCTCGAAGGTCAGCCGTAAGCCCTTGTCCTGTGTATTTTATGGCTACACGGGAGACCTAGCGCATTCGTTTCGCGGCGTCTCGTTCAGTCCTCCCGCGGCTAGGCAAGTACGGCGGCCATGAGTCCCACCGCAGCGATCGCCGAGATGCTCGCCCAGAGCAGAATGTCGTAGGTCTTCGACGGGCGTAACTCGACAGGCAGCTGCCGGTAGCGAAACTGCTGCGCGGCGAAGGCTACGACCAGGAGCAGGGCCGCCAAAGCGATCCCTCCGGCCGTGACCATGAACAGGGGCGCTCGCACGGACAGGTACAATTGCGTCCAGATCGCAGGCAAGACCCATGCAAGCACGGCAAACCAACGCTGGCGTGCTGACTCGTCGTGGTAGCTGAGAAGCCCGAACTGGGAGAACGCGTCCGTGAACATCCGCGTGCTCGACGCGCAGGCCACGAACAAAGTCGAGAACAGCACCGTCACGGCGGCGGCCAGGAACAGCCCCATCGCGCCGGGACCGAGCGTCTCTGTATAGATTCCCGACAAGACTGCGATGATCTGGGAACCCTCAGGAACCTGGCCCCGCTTGTGTAGCACCGCTGCCCCGAGCACGTAGAAGGCGGCCGTTGTGGTCGTGTAGATCAGCATGGAAGCGACCGCGTCGATATACATGACGCGGATCCAGCCCCGCGCCCGAGCCGCCCACTGTTCCGACTGGTCGCGGGCTCCGGTGTAAGTGGCGTAGCCCTTCTCGAGGCACCAGTAGGGATAGGAGATGATCTCGTCGGCACTGACCCCAGTCAATCCGAAGGCCGCCAACGCGACTCCGACAGCGGCGGCTGGGATCTCCAGCGTCAGGCCTTGGGCGAGCATCGACCCGGTGATCCGGTAGGGTGTCCACTGCAGCAGAACGGCGCAAGCCAGAGTCACCAAGGAGAATGTCGCGGTAAGGGCAATCGCCGTGCGCTCAATGAAACGGTATCGGCCCCACCAGACAAGCGCGGATGCGGCGAACCCGCATGTCCATGCCCAAACGCTGGTGGCTGCCCATGGAAAGGCGAGATTGAGAGTAAGCGCAACGGCTCCGACGATGCCGCCGTATTGAATCAGCTGAATCAGCTTGACGGCGAACCACACGATCAGGGACCACGACACGGACCGCCAGCGCGGTCCCGGCAGGCGGTTGAACGCAAGCAGCGTGGTCTCGCCGGAGGCGATTGCATGCTTACCGAATTCGAGTTGGACGACCACCTTGACAGCGCAACTGACCAAGATCACCCACAGGGCGACAAATCCCGCCGAAGCCCCCAGCGCGGTCGTCATGATCAGCTCGCCGGAACCGACGATGTTGGCCGTGACGATCAATGACGGCCCTATGCCCCGCAGCGCGCCGCCGAGCGTTCGCGGAGGCTCGCGCACTTCGTTGACGGTCATACCCGCGTAACTTCCAACTCGTTCGGGTCAGCTCCCACGACCTGGGATCGGTGGCCTGTATCTTCAATCACTAGTCTGGACTCGGCATCCCCCGAGTGAAGCGGCCTGTGGACAAGGCCGGATCCGCGGTGATCGGCACAAGAGGCACAGTAGGCGCCGTGCAGGAGGTTCGTGTGCGGACCCCTTGGGATGTCACGGGACGCCTAAGAGCTCGGCCAGCTTAGCAGCAATCGCCCGCGCAGTCGCGCCTCCGAACCTGGCACCGCTCGCCTCCACGCATGGCGTGGCGCAGACTCGGCCATCCCGTCACTTGAGGCTCTGGTCACGAGAGTACAATTCCCGGGAACCTGTCAGCGGCACGCGAAGGCAGCGGAACGGCCGCTGGCGCCGACGTAAGACGGCAGCCGCAGCCGGCCCTAGTTCGGCTCGGAAATTCTCATTCGGACCCGCTCGCCGAACACCCGCTCCTCGACTTCCCCGTACACCGCTGGCGGATAATTCGGAATCTGCTCGAGCATCTCCGGCTCGCGCGCCAGGAGCCGGTGGCGGGCCAAGCGCTCACGCAATTCGGCGACCTTGTCCGGCCGACTGCCGGCCAGGTTCGTTTCCTCGTATGGATCGTCCCGGATATTGAAGAGTTGAAGGGGCTGGTCCCGCCACCCGTAGTAGCTCGCGCCCTCTTCGATGAGCTTCCAATCAGCGACCCGGATCACCTCCAGCGAGTGTACGATTTCATCGCGGGGGCTCGCTGCGCCGTTGGCGATGGCATCCCAAGCGTCGAGTCCGTCGAGCGGCAAGCCAGAGTCGGTCTTCGCGCCTGCCAGTCGGGCAAGGGTCGGGAACAGGTCGACCGCGTGCAGCATTTCGTCGCTGGCCGAACCTGCAGGGATCCGGCCCGGCCAGCGCATCGCGGCCGGCACCCTTACACCGCCTTCGTGGTAGTGCGCCTTGAATCCCCGGTAGGGGCCGTTCGAGGTGATCCGGATCCCGCCGTTGTCATTGGTAAACATCACCAGCGTCGCATCGAGCAAGCCCTTGCGTTCGAGTGCCTCGATGACCCGCCCGATAGCAATGTCCATGCACTCGAGCTGGGCTCTCTGCGGTCCCGCCCTGCCCCGGTGCGCGTACTTCTCGAGGAATTCGTCCGGAGCCTGATGCGGACCATGCACGGCGTTGAACGGCAGGTACAGGAAGAACGGACGCCCTCCGTCATGGCGCTGCACGAGCCTCGGTGCCTCGTCAGCGAGCAGAAACGTCGAATACCCTTCCTCGATCACGGGCCGGCCGTTCCTGTGCCAGTCCAGGACGGGCCCACGCATGTGCGTGAACGAGTCGATCAATGCCGAATAGTGCCCGTAGTGGTGGTCGAAGCCGCGCTGCAGAGGCAAGTGCGGCCGCTGCCATTCCCCGAGGTGCCACTTGCCGACCATCCAGGTCTGATAGCCCGCCTCGCGCAAGGCTTCCGCGATCGTGCGCTCGTCCAGCAGCATGCCGTGACGCGACTCTGCCGTCGGGCGGACTTCCATGCCGTTCTTCCAAGCGTACCGACCGGTGAGCAAGCACGCCCGGGTTGGCGAGCAAACCGGCTGCACGTAAAACTGCGTGAGCTTGACGCCCTCCCGGGCGATGCGGTCGATGTTGGGGGTGGGGACTTCCTCGCCGCCGTTGAATCCGACCTGCTCCCAACCCATATCGTCGGAGAGGAACACGACGATATTGGGGCGTGGAGCGGTCTGGCCGTGAAGCGAAGCCAGCGCCAGCGCAAGGAGCCAGCTGCAAGCAAGCATGGCCGCTGACCGTCGAGTCACCACCCCGCGGTCACCGAACATCAGGCGGATATTGACGATCTCAGGAAGCCAAACCATCACAGGACCACCAACTATAACGTTCTCGTCGCTGGAATTCCCTTCGAACAGCCGGTGCCGCGGGGCTCCGACGGACGAAGGCCCCTGACTAGGGTGACTTCAGCCGCTCAACCCAAATCGGACTTCCCCAGGCGATCTCCCCGTTGTCCTGGACGACGCGGACGTAGTAGTACGCCCGTCCCGAAGGCGGATCGGTGTCGGTGTAGACGACACTGACCTCACGCTGGTTGGGACGAGTCGCGTAGACTGTCCGCTCGTTGCGGATCACCTCGACTCGCGCGACGGTGCCAGTTCCCTCGACGTGGACCCGCAGAGGAGGGACCGATTCCGTGGCGAACGCCGCCCCCATGAAGTGCTCGCCCAGTCGGTATTCCAAGATGATGTTGTCGGTCGCGCCGTAAGTGCGACGCTGTTTGATCGCATCGAAAATGGCGGCTCGAGTCGGAGCCTCCGTGTAGACCATTGCGTATGAAATATGCGTGGACCAGTGATCGGAACTGGCGATCGTTCCCAGCCGGTACCCCTTGCGATACGCATTCCAGAGGAATCCGTCCTCCCGGTAGCCCCCGATCGGGTTGTCGGCGGCGGACCGGGGTGCGCGCGGCGCTCCCGGGTGTTCGTACGAGACGCGGTCACCCTGGAAGATCTCAACTACCGGCTCGACGTCGGGGTCGTTGTCTCGCCAGTCCGTTCCCATGCTGGATCCAGTGGTGTGCGGCACGGAGATCCCGCCCGAGCGCCGCAATGCTTCGTAGAGCAACTTCGTATCGTTCTCAAGCACCGTGTCCCGACCGGCAGCGACCGTCGGACGGGGGCGATCAAAGCCGGCCTTGGTGTGGAACGAGACGACTGGAACGCCGCGCCGGGTGTGAAAGATGTTGCGATGCCCGTTCGGGTAGACAACGCTCCGCTCGTATGCGTAAAACGTCGTGAATGCCGACCGGACATGAAAGAGATCACAGGTCTTCTCTATGAGCCACCACCAGTACTCGCTGTCGCCGCCCGAGTTGTGATCGGTCACCGCTCCGAAATCCATCGCTGCGGCGTCGAGCATGTAGCGATAGAAGTCAAACACGGACCCGTCCACCATGCCCCCACTCGAGTCCCATGAGAACTCCGTGTGGCGATGGAGATCGCCGCGCACGATCCGGTTCTCGACGCCGCTAATGGATGTTCGGTACGAGCGGATAGCATCGACTTCCGCGCTCTCGCGGGGGTGAACCGACGGAGCCGGGGCGGAATCGCCCGGATCGCTGGAAACAAGGTCCAACGAAACTGGACCCTCCGCAGGTCCCAGACGCGCCGCTACAATGTTTGCCCGCACGTTTCGAACGGGGCGTTGTTCAAGCCGGCCGTCGGTCGGCCAGACGACTCTCAGGCTCCCGTCCGGGCCGAATGCCGCGTCGGCTCGCGCGGAGATCCGGCCCCAGCTCTCGGGCATCGTGCGGACAGTGGACCAGCGGTCCCCTTCGAAAAAGACGACAGCGTGTTCCCAATACGTCGGTCGGAAGCCGAGGCTCTCCGTCCAGCGGACGTGGTTCCATCGATGGAACAGCAGGGCAATCCGGCCGCTTGACGGGTCGACATGCAGTTGAGGAAAGTCGTGGTCAGGGATTCCGGCTGCAGAGAGCTTGTCGGCAAGACTTGAGCTCGGTACCATTCGGCGGCCGCCTTCGAGAACGGCGAGGTTGATCTTGCGAGACTCATACAGCCGCGCTCCCGGAGCCGAGGGCTGGTTGATCCAGGTCGTCCACAGCTCCCGTCCTCTTGCGAACCAGCGCGGATCGGTCGTCGGTCCGGAATCCTTCCCCCAGTTCACCGCGCCCTCGTCCCAGGCCACCCAGACTCGCCCGTCGAGATCGACCGCTACGGAGGCGTGGGCCTCGAACTTCTCGGTGTCGGCAACAGGCACGACCGGACCGAGTTGCCCGCCAGCGAACCGTCGCAGGAAAACGTCGTAGTTTCCATTGCGATAGCTATCCCACACCACGACAGCCGACCCTTGCCGGTCAATGGCAATCCGGGGTTCCCAATCGTTTGCCGGGTGATCGCTGACTTGAATTTCGCGTGACCAGCGCGAACCGTCATGGAACCGCAGGAAGATGTCCGAGTTGGCGTCGCGGAACCCTTGCCAGACCACCCACAGCCATCCACGCGAGTCCGCGACTACGTGGTGCTCGATGTCCGGATTTGGATGCGAACTCAACCGCACCAGGTCGCCCCAGCGGCTCCTCGCTTCGTCGAACCCGCGCGCAAACAGATCGAAGTTGCCGTCGCTCTGCTGCGCCCACACGACCCACGGCCGCCCGTTCGCAGAAAGGGCGACCTGCGGGCGCCAAACGTCGCCCGTCGCTCCTGGCACGCGACTGAAAGTGCGCCAGGACCCATCGAGCTTGCGAAGACGAACCTCGTCCCGCCCGCCGCTGTACGATTGCCAGACCAGCCAAGAAGCGCCGCTCGCGGCAACGGCTACCGACGGATAGTCGTCGAAGCGGGAGTCGTCTGTAAGCTTCTCGGCGCCGAGCAAGCCGGAAACACGGACCGAGCCGTCGAGGAACACAAGCTGGTCCCCAGCCGAGAGCTCTTCTAGGCGGAAGGAAAAATTGCCGTGGTCGCTTGTGACTTCGAGGCGCCCGCCCGGATCAGCCGAGCCCCGAACGAGCAACCCTTTTGGAGTGGGTTCCGGCCGTGTGGGATGCTTGGTGACGACCTCGAAAGTATCCAGCTCGATACGGTCCTGGCTGGTGAAGAGCCAGCCGCCGAGTTCGTCGATTCTGGCGCCGTCAGCTCCTATCGAACCCGCCCAGCGCTCGGGCGGATCGTCACCATAGCCGAATGTCACGCGAACCGAGAAAGGATCCGCTTGGACTGTCGCTGTGACGAGCATGCCGATGACCGCCAGCACGCAAGCGCGGCGCCGGTGGGATAGCGAGCGACCCGCGAACAATTCCCGACACATCTTGAGGCAACCCCGGACGATCGGTCGCCAGTGTAGCGCGCCGCAGAGTTGCCAGAGTGAGATCTCCGTCCGAACGGCTTCCTCCGCGCTGCCCTGTTGCCGATGCGGCGGTAGCACGGCATCCATGACGCCGCGCCGCGTTTCCCCGTTCCATGCGTCGAATCCCTTGCGTGACAGGATCTTGAGTGAGTCAAGTTGACCCCGTCATTCCTGCGGCCTCAAGCTGCGCCTCGGGTTCTGCTGGCCGGCTCGTGGCCGCGGCCAGAGGCTTGACGGAGGTCTGGGATCTCAGGCACTATGAGTACCGCTCAATTCGCTTTGTCCGACTCGCGGAGTTCGCTGCAAAGGCGTTGATTACCATAACTCTTGGAATGTCGATCACTCACCGGAAAGTGACGAACCACCTCGTTAATCACTCACCGGTCACCTGCGTCAAGGCGCACAACAACTCGAAGGAATGGAAACCTCAATGTTTCGCAACAGGCGATGCAGGATTGACTGTTTCGAGCGCTGGCTTGACAACTCGCGTGAAGGACCCTTTGGCGAAGCTCGCGGCGGTCCCTCAGCCCTGGCAAGAGCCCCTCTGCCGGTCACTATCCGTGCCATGCCAACCTCCTCAGGCAGTCTCGTGATCCCGTCCGGGATTTCGTGCCGCTGCCATGCACTCAGCAATCCTCGACTGCTAGCCTCAGAGAGCGGCTTCCGTGCCCATCAGGATACAGCCGCACAACAGCTTGAACGGTAAGCAGCTCAGAATTGGACCGACAGGATCGTGACACCGGACTCCCTACTGCTGTTGACGGGTTATTCCGTGGCGATTGTCACCGCAGCCATGCTCGGCGTTTGGGTGCAAAGCAAGATTCACCTCACCCACACCCGCATGCAACTGGCGATGAGCTTCGTCGCGGGCCTCGTCCTCGGAGTGGCGCTTTACCATCTGGTGCCGCACAGCCTCGCTCGAATCTCAGGTCCCAATGCGGTAGAGATCACGGTCTGGTGGATGATCATCGGAATGATCCTGATGGTGTTGCTCCTGCGGGTGTTTCAGTTCCATCAACATGATTTCGGTAACGACGGGAACCACCATCATGAACATCACGTCGGCAATGGCGGCGATACCCACTCGCTCAATTGGCTCGGAATCACCTTGGGTATGGGCCTGCATGCGCTGACCGAGGGGGCTGCTCTCGGAGCGAGCGTCCGGAGCGATTCGCAGAATGGAGTGGAAACCGAACTGGTCAGCTTCGGGATGTTCCTGGCGATCCTTTTCCACAAGCCGCTGGATGCATTCTCAATCCTTGGGGTGATGCGGATTGCGGGAGTTGGCCATCGCGCCGCGTCATTGGCCAATATCGGCGTCGCACTCCTTTGCCCGCTCGCTGCATTCCTGACATGCTGGGGGATCGGTTTTTTTGGGCCCGCGGAAGGAGACGCGATCGGCCGCGCCCTGGCGTTTGGAGCTGGTGCGTTGCTCTGTATTGCATTGAGCGACCTGCTGCCGGAAGTTCATTTCCACGGCCATGATCGCCTTCTGCTTACTGTGTCATTCGTGGCGGGAATCGCTGTGGCCTACAGTCTCCACTACATCGAGAGCCTGCCCATGCCTTGACTCGTCCGCTACGTGCGAACCCGAATCAGGTCAGAAAAACAGCACCAGAAGCGTGAGAGCGCCCATGCCGCCGAGCCCGAATGCGCCCGCCCCGAGCAGGCCCGCGAAAGTCGCCGAGTCGGCGTAGCGGAAGGTCTTGTCCTCTATCGTGAACATAACCTCGTCGCGGTTCGCTTCGCCATCGACGAATCGCTTCAATCCAGTTTCTGCGCTGTGGGCCTCCTTGACTGCCACCACGGTGACAAGGATCATGGACAGGGCCGCAGCGAGGGTCCCCACACCGAAGACGAGGAGAGTAATCAATGCCAGCCAGTGGTAGGCCGGCGTCGCGTCAACGCCGGAAGCGCTCATGAAACCGATGATCAGAGCGGCACCGCCTCCGTTTCCGAAAAGGACCAAGCGGACTGTCTCCGTGATTAGCCGGAACATCGACGAGCGACGCATCGCAACAACCTTGTAGAGTTCGCGAAGCCACTCTTCACCGATCTCTTCGCCTGAGAAGTCCTGCAGTTTCTTCACTGATCGTCACCGCCCATCAGTTGGGAACCAGCCAAGTCAATCAACCGAACGTACGTCGAGCCGGTATTTGTGCCGGGAGGGATCTGGATGGTCCAGTCATCGATTTGCACCGGCTCGGACTGCAGTGCGGTAGCGAGGAATGCCTCGCGCGTTGGTGCTTCGCCTAGCCGACTCAGCACATCGATGACGAAACGTCCGACAATATAGCCTTCCAGCGCGACCGTATCGCCGAAGTGCCCACCCCGTAAGCCCAGCAGGTCTTCCCGCAATTCGGAATAGTCTTCCGCATCATCAATCGCCCCGTGAAACCGCCGAACCAGTTCCAGGTTTGGATCCTCGGGGTCCGGCACAACTTCGGCTACCAAGATCCGCTCCAAGATAGTCTCGCTGAGGTTGTCCAGCCTCTCGTACAGGTCATGCGACGCCACGATAGACAGGTTGGCCATGACGTAGTCGTGCCCCAGTGACACTGCCAGGTTGATGACATCGGCGTTGGCCGCATGGCTTCCAATCAGCAGAACGGCGTCAAGATCCGCCTTGGCAAGCGTGAACAGGCTGGAATGGACGGCGTGCGTATTGGGCGAATAAAAGGACTTCGCGATGATGGGTAGGTCATATCCGTCGAGAACCGACCTGTAGTTCGCCAGCGCCAAGCGTCCAAAAGTGTCGTCTTGGTAGATCACCCCGAATCGTCGTTTCCCGAGTTCGTTGACCATGTGCTTCACCAGCACCTCGATCTCTTCCAGGTAGCTCGCTCGGAGATTCACCACGTGCGGGTATCTCTCGAAGTTGCGCAAGATATCGGCGCCGGTAAATGCACCGACGAATGGAATTCCCGCGTCGCGCAGGATCGGGGCAATCCGCTTGGCTGTTGACGTTCCTACACCTCCGATGACGGCAAAGACATCCCTTCGAGCTACGAAACGCTCGGCGTTCTCAGCAGCCCGCTGCGGTTCGTAGGCGTCATCGATAGCGACCAACTCGAGCGGCCTGCCATTGACACCGCCTTGGCCGTTGGCCTCCCTGAACGCCGCGTCGATTCCGGCCCGAAGCCGCACCCCCAGATGTCCGTTCGGCCCCGTGAAACACGCGCTCTGCCCGAATATGATGACTTCCCCGTCACCCTGCGCGGCTGCGGGGGGCGCCAACCACATGACGCAGGACGCCGCGAAGACAAGGGACGCCGACCGGACTGCCGGCCTATTCTTTCGGCCCGGCATTTGCGCCACCGTTTTCCCCTCCCTGGACATCGCTGGCCGGAGCCGGCTCGGCCGGGGCTGGCTCGGGCGGGACTGCTTCCGCATGGGTCTCTTCGATGACCTGCTTATGCTCCACTTGCTGCACGCCGAACCGGCTGCCCGGAACAACGTCCCGATGCTCGAATATCGACAGCGTGTCAAATAACAAGGAACGAGGGGTGACCCCGCCCAAATGGTCACGCTCCTTGCCCCTTTCGTGGAAGCGCCCGTCCAACAGGCCCTTGTCCGTGGTTTCCAGTCCGTGCGTGGTCTTCGGCGCCGTGGCCACCATCGGCCTGTCCGGCTGAATACCCGCTCCCGGCATTCCGCCAGCAGCGACCGCCGACGGGGCTTGGGGGCCAATTCCGTCAATCATGTTGATGTCGATGTTGGCCGTGCCCGCGGGATTGACAGCCGCGAGCTGCGCCTCGCCGAGGACCGAACGCATGCGGTTCCAATAGCGCGTGATCGCCACCTGGCGAGGCTCGTCGCGGTACGCGGCCAGTAACTCAGTGAACGCATTGGCGCTGCTTTGAGCTTGGAGCAAGCGCTCTCTCGCCCTGGCTGTCGCGCTCAGGACAACAGCCTCGGCCTGCCCCTGCGTCCGCAGGACCAGCCTCTCCTTCCTGAGGTTGGCTTGGCTTACGGCTTGGATGCTCTCAGCGACCGCATCACTGACGTCGCGAAACGCCGCGACCGTCTCATCGATCGGTCGGACATCCACGATGCTGACGGCAACCAGTTCCACCCCGAGGCCGTAGTCTTCCAGGTCCTCGACGATCTCGTCGTAGAGGCGGCGCTCAATGATCTCCCGGTTGGTCGTGAATATCAGGTCGATGAAGTTCTGGCCCATGATGTTGACCAGATGGCCCCTGGTGAGCATCGTGGTCACGGCCATGGGATCGGTCGATTCATACAGGAAGTCCCTGAGGTTGTTGATCGTGTACTGCAGGACGACGTCGACCTCGAACAGATCCGGGTCCCCGGAGAGGATCGTGAAGTTGACCGTTTGATCGCTGGTGCTTGCAATTTGGTGGGTGGCGATCCGCTTCACCGCTCGAACATGAACCCTGTCGATGATCGGAATGTGGAAATGGATACCGGGCTCGCCATGCTCCTCGATGACCTTCCCAAATCGCACGACGACGCCAGCCTCCTCTTTCTTGACAATGTGGAGTCCACTGCCGAGGACCGCCAGGACGACGGCGAGCAAGACAAGGTTGAGAATGCGGTCCGTGTGCTGCGCGGCATTGTCGAATGCCGCGTAGATGATCCGCGTGCTGCGCGGCAGTGGTTGGCCGCCGGTCTCCGTCACCGTGTCGGTATCTCCTGACTGTCCAAGTACTTGAACAACTCGTTGTCGGCTGGCAGCAGCAGCGTTGTCTTGTCGTCGATGATCGAATCGTAGCTGTCCAGCGCGCGGACGAACCGGTAGAACTCGGGGTGCGCACGGTAGGCTTCGCCCAGCACCTGCATCGCTTCGGCCTCGGCTTTGCCGAGGATGGTTGTCGCTTCCGCATGCGCGGTCGCCATGATTCTCTCGTGCTCGGTGATGGCCAGTGCCTCAACACGGATCGCCTGCTCCTCGCCTTCGCTCCGATAACGCGCCGCGATGCGCGCTCGCTCCGCGATCATCCGCTCGATCACGCTGGCCCGGTTCTCCGCTGGCAACGTGTACTCGATCAGCCCGACCTTCAGCACGTCGATGCCGTACTCGGCTTCCGCGATCGGCTCGATCCTGTCAAGGATCTCCTGCGAAGCGACGCTCAGGTCTTCATGTTCCAGACCGAGGCTAACGAACGCTTCGCGCGCCTTGTTGCTGACCACGATGCCCGCACTGGACAGGTAGAGGTCCTGGAGACGCTCGACCGCATTGCCCTCGTTGCGGATGGCCTCGACATATCGGATCGGATTCGTGACCCGCCAGAGGACATACCCGTTGACCAGCACGTTCTTCTGGTCTTCCGTGATGAGTTCCTGGGCCGGAGACGTCAGGTTGTGGACTCGCCGGTCGACCTTGTAAACCTTGGAAATCGGCCACGGGAACTTGAAATGCAGGCCAGGGTCGCGAACCGGGGGCGAAATCCTGCCGAAATGCGTCAGAACTCCCTGTTGCGCCTCGTCGATGACGTACACGCTGTCGTACACGACCGCGGCAAGCAGCAGGACACCGATCGTGCCAGCGACACCCAGCTTCCTGACTCCTCGCGACAGGTTGCTGATCGGCTTCCACAGGCTCCCGAGCGCCTTGTCGGCTAGTTTCATTGCTTGGCTCAGTTTGCTCATCGAGTCGGCTCCTGTAACGGAGGAGGCATCGCGACCCCTTCCGAGGATCTCTTCCACACGGCCACCTTGTCCAGGCTCCGCTGGTTCGGGACGATGGTCTTCTGCTTACCTGCGAGCGCGGTCTCGAGCTTTTCGCGCCAGAGCATGTTGTACAGGACTTCCGGCGCTCTGCGTGCGGCCCCGGCGACATCTTGCACCGCCTCGGACTCCGCAGTCGAGACGGTAACGTTGCGGAACGCCTCGCCGGTGGCCTGCCCGACCTCGTAGGCGGCGTTCCCGTGCGCCCTCGGCACCAGGGTCACCAAAAATTTCTGTGCGTTGACGATAATGCGTTCCCGATCGTCTTGCGCGCTCGAAATCTCGCGGAAGGCGTTCATGGTTTCGTCTATGGGGCGGATCTCCAGCAGGTTGACCTTGATGAGATCGATCGACTGGAGCGCCGGATCGGACTCGGATTCGCTGGCAAGCAGCTCGCGGACCTCGCGTTCGAGTTCCGCACGCTCAACATTCAGGAGATGGTCCAGGTCGTGAACCGAGACGAATGTGCGCAACTCGTCCTTGAGATCATCCATGATCACTTGTTCTGGATTCTCAGTCCTGTAGTGGTAGGTATAGGCATCGTTGACCAGGTACTGAATGTTGGCCTTGATCGCCATGAGGTTCAGGTCCCCCGAGAGGAATTCGTAGCTCACGTCGTTTCCGAGGGACTTCACCTCGCGAACCGGCCACTTGTCAATCTTGAAGAATGGCCAGGGGCCCAGGTAGTGCAGGCCCGGCGGTACGTCGCGCGAGATCAGTTTCCCGAACAATCGGGAGTAGGCGACGGAGCTCGGATCCACGACCGTCAAGCCGGTTGACAGAAACAGGACCGCAAGCAATATGCCGACCGTCGACTTCATGAGGGTGCGCGTCGCGATCGTGCCGACTACGGGACGGTAGGCCGCCAAGCGGTCCCACACCTGCTTCAAGCGACCGAATACAGGCCGGATGTTGGAGACGAGATCTTCGTACCCGCTCTTCAGCGCGCCTTCGCGGAATCGCCAGACAATCAATCCGATGAGGGTGATCGCGCCAGCCCACTCCACGAACAGGATGGCTGGCGATTCGGAGGCCGACAGGTTGACCGGCAGCGTCAGCCCGAAGGCGATGATCAACATGTCGATGGCGATTCCAAGAACGGTCGTCACCGCGATGACGCCGGCAACATAGATCGACCCGAAGCGAGCACCGAACTGGCTCACGATGATCGCGATCGTGCCGCTGTTGGTGGCTGGCCCGGTCATCAGGAAGATCAGCGCCGCACCCGGACTCACCCCCTTGGCGACCAAGGCGGCGGCGATTGGAGTGCTCGCTGACGCGCAGATATAGAGCGGAATCCCGACCAGCACCATGACCGGATACGACAGCCAGCGCGCATATTCGCTAGCCATCAGGTTGTCTGGAATCGCCAGGAATAGCACGCCGCCGAGGGCGACGCCGACCAGCAGCGCGAAGAGGATGTCGTCCGCTACCTCGACGAAGCCGTAGCGGAAGACATGCTTGACGACCTTGCCGAGCCTCAGCCCTTCGCTCTGCGTATCCGTGCCCGAACTGGCGCCGCGGGCTGGTTGAGTGTAGAACGCCGGCTTGACCCATGAAACGGCCTTCGTGCCCGTGAGTCTTCGAGCAGCGCCGCGGGTAACCTCCCGAATCCAGACAAGCAGCATCGACCGCAACTCGGCCGCGCTTACATAGCAGTCTTCGGAGGCAGTCATCAGGGGCGTGTGCGCCCCGTGGTCATGATCGTGCCCGCAGCTACCGTGGTCGTGCCCGCAATCGTCTTCGTCATGGGTGTGATCATGCCCGGAATGACCATCGCCATGCGTGGGCTCGCTTTCTGCGTGCCGACTGGTTTCGCCGCTGTCGTCCCGGATCAGGCCGATGCAGAAGATGCCGGTGATCACGGCCGTGACGAAGCTGACGAGCGGTCTGACCACTGCCGCGACGAATCCAAAGAATGCATGCGTGACCAGAATGGAGTCCGCGCCAGTCTCGGGGGCGGTGATCAGGAAGGAAATGCATGAAGAACGGGACGCGCCTTTCTTCCGCATTTCGGCCACCACCGGCACGACCGAGCAACTGCATAACGGAACGGGCACACCGACCGCCGCGCTCGTGCAGACCGATTTCAGGCTGTCATCACTGAGCCAGCGAAGAATCGCGGCCCGCGAAATGAGTACGTGGATCAGGCCCGCCAGAAAGAGGCCCAGAAGCAGCATGGGCGAGAGGAGCAAGAACGATGCCCAAAGAAAGTCAACTAGCCGAACCGCTGCGTCTGGCATTCCCGGATTTTCCTAGGGGCGAACCTGAAGCGCCACAAATGACTTGCACTACCTTCGCACTTTCTTGCTGGCATGGGCAAGTCTGGAGAAACGCAGGAGCGAAATGCCTCGGGAGCGTGCCAGGCCGCCTTGGAACCAACGCACGCGAGAGCTGGGCTCCGAGAAGCGGCGGGCGCTGAAACGCCTCTCGTCGTCCGAGCAGAGGACTATCTGTCGTGACTGTCATCCGGCCGGAATCTCGGAGTTCGGCACCCGCTCTGGGAGGAGGCTTGAGATGGGTTCCACCCCCGGAGACTATCGACCGCGCCACGGCAGACCCGACATCCCCGTGAACGGACCGGTCCACTGCCCGCCGCGAATGCACTCCTAGCGTCGTGTCCCCGTGCTCGACCAAGCCGGCATTCCATCGGGGCTTGCTATGATCGAGCCACGCAAGCACGGGCCTTGATGGCCTACCGGCGGCCCCCAAGGTGTCTATGGATCGGGCGAATTGAAGGGAGGCCTGCTCGCTAGGTGATGGAGAAACTACCGATTGCAGTCTGCGTAGTGATAGCTGCGGCGGCGCTGGGCGCTGACCAGCCCGCACAGAGCGCAGCCATCCCCACCGAGATCGCGCTGGGGCAAGCGGTCGAGTTGGCGCTGGCACGTAATCCGGCGCTCATGGCGGCTCGAAACGGAATCGAAATGGCGGAGGCGGATGCCGTCAGTGCCGGGTTGCGGCCCAATCCGGAGATTTCGGTCGAATCGGAGAGCTATCCCTACTTCCGTTCCGATCCGGGCCCGTTCTTCAGCAACCAGGAAATCACCGCTAGGTTCGACTACGAAATCCAGACCAAGCGCCGGCTCAGACTGGGAACGGAGGCCGCCAAGCTCTTCGTTCAAAGAGAGGCTGCGGTGTTCAATGACGTAGCGCGACGCTTGCGGCAAGACGTCCAAGAGGCGTTCTACGGCGTCTTGCTGGCCGAATCGAACCGGGCGCTAGCCGAGGCGATTCTGGATCAAACGGACCAGGTCATCGCCTTGAACCGGACACGGTTCGCGGAGGGGGAGATCTCCGGGCTGGAACTTACGCGCATCGAAGTCGAGCGCCTGCGGTTCGCTGACGACCTCTTCCAGGTGCGTTTGGAACTGCGCAATGCCAAGGCCGCGCTGCTCGCCTTGCTCAACGCCCCCGACCTCGGACTGGACTTGCAGGTGCAGGGAGACTTGAACTCGATCCCGGACCTGGGTATGCCTGTTGACGCCACCGGCGCGGATGCTCTTCGAATGGCGATCGAGATGCGACCGGATCTACAAGCCGCGGTTGCGGAGGTCGAGAGCTCCGTTGCCCGGAATCGCTTTCAGCGCGCGATTTCAGCCCCGAACATCACAGTCGGAGGAGGGTACAAGCGAGACGGCCCGGACCACAGCTTGGTGGCTGAGGTGTCCGTACCCTTAACGATCTTTGATCGCAATCAGGGGGGGATTTTGCGTTCGGAGGCGGAAATGCGCCAAGCCGAGAACCTGTTCGCCGCGGCGCGCAACCAGGTCGCGCTGGAAGTGCGACAGGCCTACAACGCCGTCGAAGTGACGCGAGAGCGGGTCGAGTATTTGCAATCCCAGCAGGTCAAGCAAGCCGAGGAGGCCGTCGCAGTGACCCTGCAGGCGTACCGGCTTGGCGGAGCTCCGCTGATGAACTATCTTGATGCGCAGCGCCGATACCGCGACACGATGCGCATTCTGAACCAAGCTCTCTTTGATGAGCGGATCAGCCTGTTCGCACTGGCAGCGGCGATCGGGGGGGGACAACAGCGATGACCGGCCAGCCATCGGGGCTCTTCGGCCTCGGATGGACCGGAATCGCCGCCCTGCTTGCGTTTGGAATGGCGCTGGGGTTTTTCGGATACCCCTGGATTTCGTCCCCTCCGGAGGCGGCGGGCCTCGAAACCGCACACTTGTCCGAAGAGGAGGCGGCGGACGAAAGCGGCGTCGCACACATTTCAATTGAAGTCCAGCGCGCCAACGGCGTGGAACTGCGTCGGGCGGAAGTTCGCGAATTCGAATCTCTCCTACATGTCACGGGGACGGTTTCGGCCGACCGGGCGCGCGTGGCGCGAATTCGCCCGCTGGCCCGTGGAGTCGTTGACCGTGTCTTCGTGCAACTGGGTGAGCGGGTCGAGACGGGCGACCCGCTCGTCAGCTACGACAACATCGACCTCGGGCTGGCGATCGGTGAATTCCTTGCAGCGGACGCCGACCTCCGCGGAACGAGAACCGCCCTTGAGGTCAGCGAGACGATTCTTGCGCGGAGCCAAGAGATGCTCAAGGTCGAGGCCGTCGCCCGTACGGAGCACGATCTCCTCGAGGCCGAGTTCCAGTCTGCCCTGGCGATGGTTTCCAGCGCGGAGGCCCTGGTGTCCAAGTTCGAGGAGCAGCTCCATCGATTCGGCCTCACCGAGGACGATCTGGAGAGATTGAAGCAGGCCGATGACACCGGCTATCACCGGACCGTTTCCCAGGCCACCTTGCATGCCCCCGCGCCGGGCATCGTCACCAACTACGATGTGGGCTCGGGCGAGGTGATCGATCCGTCAAGCGAACTCATTACGATCACCGACCTGTCCTCTGTATGGGTTCTCGCCAATGTCAATGAACGCGACCTGAACGCTGTTCGCGTGGGAAAGCCCGTGTCGATTCGGGTCGCGACTTATCCCGGAGAATCGTTCTTGGGCCGGATTGCCTACACCGGCGACACCGTGGAACAAGAGACCCGCACGGCGCTTGTCCGCTGCGTCGCAAGCAACCCCAGATCCCGTTTGAAGCTCGGCATGTTCGCCACTGTCGACATTCCGTCAGGAAGCGTCTACCGGTCGCTCGCAGTTCCGTCCGCGGCGATTCAGGAGGTCGATGGTCACTCGGTCGTCTTCCTACGCCGGACGGATGTCGAGTTCGAGCAGCGCGAAGTGGAGACAGGGCTGGAAGCAGATGGATGGGTGGAAGTCTCGGGGGAGGTCAGCGCTGGTGACAGAGTGATTGCATCGGGCAGCGCCTTCGCGAAGGAAAGCGTACTAAGCCACACGGTCGGTGGTGGGCACTAGATCGCATTTCCGCCCTCAAGGACCGCTGGACAGGCCTGGCAACGCGGCTCGACCTGGGAGGTTCATTCCCAACGGGTGCTCCTAGGCCGACGGCGCTCTCCACAAGCAGGCGCGGAGCAGGCCCCGCCGGCACTCAGCTTGCAGTTCGTTGGCCCATCGCGCGCTCCTCGATCCAACGGTATATCGCGGGGAGAACAAGCAACGTTAGGAGCGTCGACGTGACCAGCCCCCCGATCACGACGGTCGCTAGCGGGCGCTGAACCTCCGCACCGGCCGTGGTGGACAAGGCCATGGGCACGAAGCCGAGGCTGGCGACAAGGGCTGTCATCAAGACCGGCCGAAGCCGGATCTCCGCGCCGCGCAGGGCGGCCTCTGTGGGGGAGAGCCCTTCTTCTCGCATCTGGTTCAGACAACTCACGAGCACGACGCCATTGAGTACCGCCACGCCGAACAGGGCAACGAAACCGACCCCCGCCGAAATGCTGAACGGAAGATCCCGAAGATACAGCGCCACGATTCCCCCGCTAGCAGCCAGCGGCACGTTCAAGAAGACGATCGTGGCCATTCGGACAGAATGGAACGCCGTGTAGAGCAACGTGTAGATCAGCAGGAGCGCAAGCGGAACGATGAGGGCCAGCCGCAGCGAGGCCTGCCGGAGGTTGTCGAAGGTGCCGCCGTATGCGATGGTGTAGCCCGGCGGCAGCGATACGTTCTCCTCGATCGAACGCTGCACGTCGGCGACGAAGTTCCCGAGATCCCGCCCGCGCACGTTTGCCTCGACCGTGATTCGGCGCTGGATGTTCTCGCGGCTGATTTGGGCCGGACCCTCGTCGATCGAGATCTCGGCGAGTTCGGCGAGCGGAATGAGGCGCCCCCGGGAGTCGGCAACAGGAAGGTGCTTGATCCGCTCGACTTCGGAGCGATCCGAGGGTTGAAACCGGACCTGGAGCGGAAACCGTCTCTGTCCCTCGAGGATCTGGCCGACCGTCCGCCCTCCTATCGTCTCGACAACCTCGAGCACCTGGGAGGCATTGATTCCGTAGCGGGCTATCTGCTCCCGCAGGATGCGGATTCGCAGGAACGGCAGACCGGCAGTTTGCTCGACCTTGACGTCGGCGGCGCCGGGGACAGTGCGGGTGGCCTGAGCGATCTCCTCGCCCACCGACCTCAGGCTGCCCAAGTCATCGCCGTAGAGCGTGATGGCCAGTTCGGAACGGATGCCCGCAATCAATTCCTGCACTCTCAATTCGATCGGTTGGGAGTAGCTGAAGATGTTTCCCGGCACCCGCTCACGGAGAGCGTCGTCGAATCTAGCGACCAATTCGGCCGCCTCCCCGCTCCCCTTCTGCGCCTCTTCCGGCTTGAGCAGGACATAGATGTCACTGGTCTCAACACCCATCGGGTCCGTCGGGATCTCCGCTTGCCCAGTGCGGGAAACAACACTGTCAACTTCAGGGAATTCCAGCAGCACTTTCTCGATCAGCGTCGTGCTTTTGATCGATTCGGAAAGGCTAACGCTGGGTAGCCGCCATGCCTGGACCGCGATGGAACCCTCGCCGAGCCGGGGAACGAATTCAGCCCCGAGGAAAGGAATCATGGCGAGCGACGCCGCAAAGACCAACAGGGCGACCAGCACGACGATCGACGGACGATCAACGGCCGCCCGAAGCGTTGGCAGGTAGGCGGCCTTGGCCCAGCGAAGCAGCCGGGTCTCGCGTTCCTTCAACCCCTTGCGAAACACCCACGATGCCAGCACCGGCATCAGCGTCAACGACAGGATCAGCGATCCGACAAGCGCGAAAATCACCGTCAGCGCCATCGGACGGAACATCTTCCCTTCCACGCCCTCCAGCGTGAGGATCGGCAGGTAGACGACGATGATGATTCCTACGGCGAAGACGATCGGCTTGGCAACCTCTCTGCCGGCCTCCAGGATTGCCTGCTCCTGGGACATGCCGGTACCCTTGCGGGCCGACACTTTCCGAACGATGTTCTCGATCATGACCACCGAACCGTCGACGATGAGCCCGAAATCAATCGCTCCCAGACTCATTAGGTTGCCGGACAGGCCCGCCCGTACCATCCCGGTGAACGCGAACAGCATCGACAACGGAATGGCGGTGGCGACAATCAAGCCCCCTCGCACATTGCCGAGCAGGAGCAGCAGGACGGCGACCACGAGTAGCCCGCCCTCGACAAGGTTCTTCTCGACTGTCGCGATCGTTCTCTGCACCAGATCGGTCCGGTCGTAGTAGATGTCGATTTCGACCCCCGGCGGCAGGGACCTGCGCGCATCCTCCAGGCGCTGCTTCGCCCGTTCGACAACGATCCGCGAGTTTTCACCCATCAACATCAGCACCACTCCAGTGACGGCCTCGCCCCGGCCGTCCCGCGTCACCGCGCCTTGGCGGACGAGTGGTTCAAGCACGACCTGGCCCAAGTCCCCGATGTAGATGGGCGTGCCGCCCAGGGTGGCCCCTACGACGATGTTGCGAATGTCCTCCACGGTTTCGACGAGGCCCTCTCCTCGCACGAGATACTGCTCCTGGTTCTTTTCGATGTAAGCGCCGCCCGAGTTTGCGTTGTTGTTCTCGATGGCCTCGAACACCTGTCCGAGCGAAATACTCAGGCTGGCCAGCTTGTCGGCATCCAACTGGATCTGATACGTCTTGGCTTCGCCTCCGTACGCATTCACCTCCACGACTCCAGGCACCGAGCGCAGCTTGAAGGCGACGTCCCAGTCCAGGATGCTGCGCAGCTCCATCAGGGAATGGGTGTCGCTCCGGACCTCGAATTGGAGAACCTCGCCCAGGCCAGTTGAGATCGGACCCAGCTCGGGCTTGCCGTAGTCTTCGGGAATGGCATCGTGCGCTTGCTCCATGCGCTCGATCACCAGTTGTCGCGCCAAGTAGATGTCGACGTCGTCGTCAAAGTACACGTACACCGCGGAAAGGCCGAACCGAGAGACTGACCGAATGCTCTCGATGCCGGGCAGACCGCTCAGCGCGGTCTCGACGGGGAATGTGATGAACTGCTCGACTTCGAGGGGGCTGAGGCCGGACGAGGTCGTCAGCACTTGGACCTGGTTGGGAGTCACGTCGGGAACCGCGTCGATCGGCAGAAGGTACATCGAATTGACACCCATCCCGATAAGGAGCGCCGTCAGGACGAGAACAAGGAACTTGTACCGGAGGGCGAATTCGACAAATCGATGCATGCTGCTAGGCCCTAGTGGCTATGGCCGATCAACTCCCGCAGGGTCGCGGTCTTCGCATAGAAGCTCCCCTCCGTGATGACAGTGTCCCCGGAGGAGAGCCCCTCCCGAATCTCGATCCAGCCATCGGCCTCGGCACCTGTTTCAACCTCGGCCAGTTCGAACGTCGAACCTGATCGCTTGACGAACACGACGGGCCTGCCACTGACGGTCTGGATGGCACTGCTCGGCACCGCCAGGGATTCGACAATGCTGCCGACTGGGATTTCCACGCTGGCAAACATCCCCAGCTTCAAGCGAGCCTCGGAGTTGCCGACCACACAGCGCACTCGAGCCGTCTGAGTGGCCAAGTTCATCGTGTCGCTGATATAGGTCACGCGTCCGCGAAATGCTGCATCCGGGTAGGCCGGCACGAGCACCGACACGTCCTTGCCTACACGAATCGAACCCAAGTCGTGTTCGTAGATTTCCGCGAGAACCCACACGCTCGATATGTCGGTTATGGTGAACAGCTCGCTCGCTTGGTCGATCGACTCGCCGGGACTGACTTCGAATGCGGTCACGATGCCTGGCGCTGGTGCGTGCAAGACGCTGATCGAGGCAGTCCGGTGGAAACCCGAATCATCCTCATCGTTCAGTCTCTGGACGTCTTCCTCAGTCAAGCCGAACCGATGGAGCTGCTCTTCGAACTGCGAAACCCACGCCTGTTTGGCATCGACCTGCGCTTGCGCGTCCCTTTGCCTGGCCGTGCGGATATCATGTTCCGTTCGCGCGATCGCCCCGACTTTCAGCATCTGCTCGCTTCGCGCTAGAACAGTCTGGTGCGCCTTGAGCGTAGCCAGCCAGCGCCGGAGGTCGGCGTGTGCCGAAAGGAATTCGCTGATCGCGAGGCCAAGCTCGATGTTGTCGTAGCTAACGAGCGGGTCACCCGCTTTGACTCGGTCCCCGAGCCCGACGAGTACCTCTTCTACAATGCCGCTACCCGGGGGGCGCACACGGGCGATCCGCCCCTGATCGGCGGTGACCACTCCGGAGACTTGGATTCGAGACTCGATTTCGCGGACGACCGCCTGCTCCGTTTGCAGGCCGCCAGCAATCTGCGCTTCGACCGGGATACTGACGACGCCTGTGGCTGAGGCTGCGTGCCCTTCTTCCTCGGCTGCATGCTGGTCCCGGGAATGCGAGGTTTCCGGCGCGCTTGACGTCCAAGAACGCAGCACGCCACCGAAAGCCATTCCGACGGCCAAAACAAGTGCGCCTGCAATCCATGCGCGACCCAGCTGTCGAGACTCCGGACTCATCGATGGCACGAGCGTAACCTTGTCGCTGGCCGAAGCCGACAGCGACCCTGGCTGTCTCCGGCGGCCAAGCCCAGCGAACCAGCATTGCGGGGCCGGGCGCGCTTGCGGCTCACCGAATCGAACTCCAGTTCGCACTTCGGAGTGCGGCCTTGGCCGCGCACTGAGGCCAGCACGCCCAAGCGCGGACACTCGCCAAAGAGCGGCCCCTGTCGCACCCCGTAAGTTTACCTCCGAACCACCGGGATTGTCGCCCGTCGCGACTGGCTTGCCGCGACCGGCTCTCGGGATTCCGAGGCGCGGCCAATGGGTTATCGGACAGGAGCTTGGCCGCAGTGTGACCGGGCGCGGCTAGATTCACCCGGCCCGGTCCTGCACACCGCTGGCGAGCGGGCGGGGCGACCTTCAGCCCGGATCGGCCGCGGCTTGCCACTGCCACGACTCATACGACGGAAAGCTCGAAACTGCCGATTCGTTCTGGACACCTGCGTGCTTGGCGGTATCCGGCGCACGCCCTCGCTGGCACTGTAAAGCCTTGATCAATTCTCCTCGAATCGAATCTACGGATTGACTGGGAGCGTCCAAAGCAGCAAAGCTGAGGATCATGCCGGACTTCGACGTCGATATCGCCGCTCGCCTACGATCGATCCGGGCCATTCCGAGCGCGCTGCGGTCGAATTCGCCGGCATGTTTCCAGGCCGTGATCCGATTCGCGAGCAATTCCTTCCGGCATCCAGGCGTCGGACGAAAGCCGCCAGAGGACCCGCGCGGGCAAGTTTGGCTCAGCTCAGTGCTTGGATCAGCCGTTGGACGCATACCGGCACGCTACTTTCTGATTCCCGTCGCCTGGTTTCTGATCAGCCTGTCAAACGTTCCGCCGGCCACGGGTCCGGCGAGCCTCCTCGGTTCGCAGGCACCCCAGCGTGAGGGCGGTCGGGACCGAAGAGGAATCGTCGAGACCTTCCAGACCGATGTGCCCGAGAGGCCCTACGACATCGTCCTCGGCAATCCAACAGCCAAATCGGTCACGGCGAGCGTCCTCGCATACTTGCCGACCGAAGGCTACATCGAGTTCGGCCTGCGGCGGGGAGACTATTCGTCGCGGTCCACCAGCGTTCGCCTGGAGCCTGGGAAGCCGCGGGAGTTGATCCTCGGCGGCCTCGCTGCGAACTCGCGGTACTTCTACCGCTGGAGAAGCAGGACGCGTCCCGAAGGCGAGTTCGGCGCGTCGGACGAGTTCACATTCCGCACGGGCCGGACGGACGGTGAATCGTTCGTGTTTACCGTTCAGGCCGATTCCCATTTGGACGGGCGAACGGACCCGCGTCTCTACGAGGCGTCCCTGCGCAACGCCAGGGCCGCCAATCCCGACTTTCATATCGACCTGGGTGATACGTTCATGACTGACAAGCGTCGCGCGGACCACCGGCAATCCCTGCCGCAGTACCTAGCTCAACGGCACTATTTCGGCTTGATCGGCAATGTCGCCCCGGTGTTTCTCGTGTCCGGCAATCACGACGGCGAAGGCAAACGCAGAGGTGCGATGGGAACCTGGGCGCGCCAGCAGCGCCGCACCTATTTCGCGACGCCGTCGGACGGCGCCGACGACAAGGGCAACTACTACGCGTGGGAATGGGGAGACGCGCTGTTCGTCGCCTTGGATCCTTTCTGGGAAACCACGCGCGGCCGGCCGGCAGACGGCTACTGGGCGCGCACGCTGGGCGAAGCGCAGTTCCGCTGGCTTGCCAGGACGTTGAGAACCAGCAGCGCAAGATTCAAGTTTGTCTTCATTCACCACCTTGTGGGCGGGATCAATCAGGCCGCGCGCGGCGGAGTCTCCGCCGCTGGACTCTTCGAATGGGGAGGTAGAGGACTCAATGGCGACTACGAATTCGATGATCGCAGGCCAGGTTGGGAACAGCCCATCCACCAGTTGCTTGTCGACACCGGCGTGACAATCGTGTTCCATGGCCACGACCATGTGTTCGCCAAGGAGGAACTCGACGGCGTCGTGTACCTGCTGATTCCCCAGCCGGGCCTCAACCGTTACAGCGCACCGCGCTCGTTGGACGGGGGCTACGAGAGTGCTGACGTCGTTGGCGGACCTGGCCATGTCCGAGTCAGCGTCTCAGCGGATGCCGCGCATGTCGAACTCGTACAGACCAGGCGCGAAGGAACGGAACCGGGGAACGGACAGACAGTCTACGCCTACCAGGTCCGTCCTCGCTGCGGCGGTGACTGCCGGTGAGCGTCAACTCGTGGCCCCTGGCGGGCGGGGGCACAGCGACCGGGCTCCAACTCGGGCTGGTCGGCGTCGGTCCGCTTGACGCTCGAGGCGAGAGCGGCCGTAGCTCGCTCCCACCCTCTCCCTCGCGAGCAATCCACGGGCAGTATGCTTGAGATGAATCCCGAGACAAGGCTCTTGGGCCTTGGGCCAGCCCAGAATGGAGACCCCTCCGAATGAAATGCCTTCTCCCAATCGCGCTGCTCCCGGCCATCGCCGTCGCAGCAACCGGCGGAGCCAATGTCGTGCTGATCGTTTCTGACGATCAAGGTTACGCGGACATCAGCTGCTACCCGCACCCCGACGAAGTCTCGACTCCCAACATCGACCGACTGGCCGCCGAGGGCGCTCGCCTCACGAACGGCTACGCGAGCTGCCCCGTGTGCGCACCCACCCGCGCCGGGATCCTCACTGGCCGGTACCAGCAGCGATTCGGGTTCTATACAGCCGCTGATTCGCGGGCCGGATTGCCCCGATCCGAGACCACGCTCGCCGACCTGCTCCGGGACGCGGGCTACGCCACCGGGGTGTTCGGCAAGTGGCATCTAGGGTACGAGCCGCACTTTCGGCCCCTCAAGCGAGGATTCGACAATTTCTACGGATTCCTCGGTCATGGCGGCCACGATTACTTTGACCTGTCGATCACCGACGAAGTCAGGTCGATTTACCGCGATGGGCACCCGATCGATGATTCCGGCTACCTGACCCGGAACATTACCCGCGAGGCAATCGCGTTCATCGAGAGGAATCGCGACCGACAGTTTTTCTCGTATGTGCCCTACAACGCCGTTCACAATCCGATTCAAGCGCCGGAAGACTACATCAGGCGCTTCTCGAACCCGGACCCCGTGCGCAACACGTATCTCGCGATGCTGGCCATCATGGACGAGGGAATCGGCGCGATCCTCGATACCCTGGATCGCTTCGACCTAACGGAAAATACCCTTGTCATCTTCCTGTCCGACAATGGCGGTGCACGCGGCACGACGGCGGTCAACGGCGTGCTGAGGGATTACAAGCACAGCGTCTACGAAGGTGGAATCCGCGTGCCCTTCCTGCTCCGATGGCCGGCTCGCATCCCGGCCGGGACGGTTTCGGACGAGCCCGTCATCTCCATCGACGCGTTCGCAACAGCACTCACTGCGAGCGGCGTCGATTTGCCCGCGAATCTCGACCTCGACAGTCGCGACATCCTGCCAGCAATTACGGGCAACCTGGAGCGTCCCTTACACGATGCGCTGTATTGGAACTGGATCGACAAGGAGTCGGACAAGGGCTGGGCGATCCGCATGGGGCGCTGGAAGCTGCTGGTCGACAACGGCGGCCTTGAGTTGTACGATCTGTCGGCGGACATTTCGGAAACGCGAAACCTAGCCTCCGCGGAACCTGCAATCGTCGACCGGCTTCACGCCAAGTACCGAAATTGGCAGGAACGGATCGTGCCGCGAATTCGGCGGAACCGCTGACGGTTGCGGCCACTAGCCCTCGCCGGCAGGCGCTACAGCGTCGGCACTCCCAAGAGCGTCATCGCCGCCTTGAAAATCCCGAACAAGCCTTCGCCCGCCACCAGTCCCGAGGCGATGGCAAAACTCAGCTTCTTGGCACTGGCGGGAGAGGATCGCCGCCAGATCACCAGCGCCAGGGACCCGAGGAAGATCACCAACGAATAGAACGCCTGCACGATGAAGGCGATACCGATGGCCAGGCCGCTCGGTAGATACGGTGCCACGACCGGAATCCGCCGCAAGACCGACAGCAAGGCACCGAACGCCGCCCCGGCCACAACGGCGGTCTCCGCGTGGGGAGGCAAGGCGTCCAGGCCTTGGGTCAGCAACTCCGCCATTGCCTTCCAGGCGAATGCCGCCGGCGCAGGCAGTTGCTCCCCGCCCAGCGGATACGCGCTGGTCACGAGCAGATAGGCCGGAATGCAGAACAGCACGCCCGCCCCGATGCCCCAGAGCTGCGCGATGAACTGGCGGCGGGGGGAAGCGCCGACCAACCGACCGGTCTTGAGATCTTGCATCATGTCGGCCGCCTGCGACGCTCCGGCACCGGTCACGGCGGCGGCCATGAGGTTGGTGCCAAGGCTGCCGGGGGCCAGCCCGCCATAAACGAGCTGAGTGACCTTGCCCATCCCTCCCACCGGATTGATGTCGGTCTCGCCCGTGGATCTCACCGCGACGGCGGCCAATGCGAACGAGAGAACCAGCGCAAGCACAGTCAGGTGCGGTGGGATTTCAAATAGGTACCAGGCAGCGACTGTGGTCCCGATAGCGGCGACCGCGAGACCGTTGCGCCACCATGCCGTGGGGATTCGCTCCCCGGCCACTTCGCCGGTCCCCGTCACCGAGCCGACCTTGAACGCCCGAATGAACGTGCGCCAGCTCAGCGCCAGGGAAGTAAGTGCCTCTGAAACCATGATCGCCACGCCGGGCCACAGGAGCCATCCGCGCGGACCATCCGTGTAGCTCATGATTTCGCCCGACGCCCAGCCGTTGGCTTGCGCCCAAGGGCCCAGAACCCCCCACGAGACCACCGCGCCGAGCGCCAGGCTCGCACCGACCCGCGGCCCGATCAAGATGCCGGCGCCGAACAGCATCGGCCCGAAGTAGAGCTGGAATCCCCACGCCGCGGCGACGGTTAGTGCTCCAATGCCAAGGATTTCAGTGGGCGGCATCTCCAGGTCCGGAATGAAATAGGTCAGCAGCGTAAACGCTCCGGCCAAGGCACCTGCCCAAAGCAGCGCACGGGCTTTCTCGACCGCCTCGCTCGCCTTGGCGAACATCGCCAGGATGGTCTCCGCTGTCGCCGTGCCGGTCGGGAAGCGAAGCTTGTCGACCTCGATCATTTGGCGGCGCAGCGGAACGGCGAAAAAGACGCCCAAGTAGGCGATTGACAGGGCCCACAGGAACATTCCAGGCAAGGGGATCTGGAAACCCAGCAAGTTCATTGCCGGGATCGCAGCCAGCAAGCCCGCGGCCGACGCCATCGTACCGGCAGCCGATCCAGTGGTCTGGGTAACGTTGCACTCCAGCACAGACAGGGAGCGCCCCAACGACATGAACAGAGCGAAACCGAGGATCGCGGCGATCAACGACCCGCCGAACGACCAGCCTATCTTGAGGCCCATGTAAATGTTCATGCACGAAACGATTCCGCCAAGAAGGCAGCCGGCAATGATCGAGCGCGCCGTCAACTGCCGTTCGTCGGCCGTGGGCCAATAGATCTGTTCGCTCGCGGAAGGCGTGGATTCGGCAGCAGTTTCGTTCATGTCAGACCGGCTCCGCATGGCGGCAAGTCGATGCACAGCCTACCAGAACGCAGCCCGGCCACCCAATTGCTTCAACCGGCCGCGAGCGGTGTTCCGCCGGCAGGTGGGATGCAGTTGGAACCGGCTGCCCAGCAGGTGGTCGCCGGCATCAGTTGGGCCGCGCGCTTCGACGGCAAGAGAGGCTCGGTCCCTTTGCTAGACTCGGACTTATCGCAGCGCAAATGACAGTCGCAGCAAAACCAACGAAACTCGGCACTGCAGAATTCATCGCCCAGTGCCGCGACGTGCTGATTCCCGTACCCGGTACGACACTCGCGTACTTCTCGGCCATTCCGCTCGACACGCCGGACCAGGACCACCTGATCAACGACCCGATCACCGCGTTTCCCCCCGGGCTTTCGACAATCATTCCGAACCTCCGGCTGGTGTACGTGCCCTACCTGGAACTCACCGAACCCGCGTCGAAGGACGCTCCCAACGTCGTGATCTCGTTCCAACAGCCGCCGCAGGAGATCCGACGGCTCTCCGCCTTCGAAACTGTCGGCGAAGAGGCGTATCTGTTCATTTCCGCCGGGTTTGGAGAGGACACGGATATCCATGACGTGCTCTTCGGGGCCTTGGCGCAGCAGATCGTGTCTTCGTCAAACGCGGCATTCGTCGCGCCGTTTCACAAACTGGTGGCCACCGAATTGAGAAATCGCGTCCACGGGGAAGTCGGGGATATCGCCTGGGATCTGAAAAAGAGCTTGCTCGGCCTGCAGTCCGACGAGCAGAAGCGCTCCGACCTGCTCAAGAGCTATCTCAACCAGGCGCTTCGGGACACGGTGGCGTTGTACCTGCATGGCCTGTGCTGCGACATCGACCTCCGGGCCAACCCGAAACAGCTGGCCAGCAAGTACATACGCAAGAGGCTGCTCGTCATCAAGGACCACCTGCCTCCACCCGAGGGTGTCGGACTGTTTCCCTCCGACCTCCCTGGGTAGCGCCCGGTTAGCGTTCAGGGCGCCGGCTGCGTGGCGATCTGGCTGCGGCACCTTTGTGCCTCGGCGTGCGCAACCTTCATCGACTGCTCGACATGAACTGCCAGCTGCCGTAAGTATCCCTTGATCGTGGCGATACCGTCCGTGTTACGGTTCCTCGCCGAATCGAGCAGGTCCGCGACTGCGGCGTTGTAATACCGCCGGACACCACCCGACAACGAAGCTAGCAGCGCGTCGGTCCGGTCCAGCCAAAGGAATGTTTCGACCGCGTAGCTGAGCCTTTCCGGCTGGCGCCCGAGGGCCTGCACGGAGAGCTTGACCTGCTCCAATTCGGCGAGCAGCGTCGCATGCTGCTCAACATAGGATGCCGGCGCGCCGTCCTGGGTCCACTCGCGCGGCTTCAGCGCGATAACAACCTTCGTGGTGGTCTCCACGTTCTCCACCAACTCGGCGGCAAGTTCCTCGACCTGCCACCGGGGGAGCATTCCATCCCCCTGGGCAAGAGCTGTGGGCAGCCAAACCACCACCAGAAAGAGGACTCGAATCGTGGTCATTGCCCCAATGGTACTGAACCGTCGGGACACGCATGGCTAGCGCGGGAGTCTATGATAACTACTGATCATCGGTATGCGCGGATTTAGAACTGCAGCTCTGTTTGTCGGAGCGACTTTCCTGCTGCCCCCAGTCCTGGCGCAACAACCTCTGGGATTCGAATACTTCGAGCAGCACATCCGACCGCTCCTGGCCGAGCACTGCTACCAGTGCCATAGCGTCGAGACGCTGTCGATGGGCGAGTTCCGGCTCGACTCCAAGGAGAATTTGCTGCGAGGGGGTAGCCGTGGGCCCGCGATCCATCCTGGCGACCCGGATGGCAGCCTGTTGCTCAAGGCGGTCTCCTATCAGTCGCTCAGCCTGAAAATGCCACCGACCGGCAAGCTGTCCGACGAGCAAATCGCGCGTCTCCGGGTGTGGATCGAGATGGGCGCCCCGGACCCGCGTTCCGCGGAGATGCAGGAGGCCGTCCAGGAAGGGATCGATATCGATGCCGGCAAGCAGTTCTGGAGTTTCCGCCCGGTTAAGAACCCCGCCCCGCCGGCGACTCCTGGTGACACCTGGGTCCGCACCGCTGTCGATCGTTTCATCCTCGCCAGAATGGCTTCCGAGGGTCTCCGACCCGCTTCTGCGGCCGACCGCCGGACCCTCCTACGGCGAGTCACGTTCGACCTGACCGGGTTGCCGCCCACACCACGCGAGATCGAAGCGTTCCTCGCAGACCCCGCCGCTGATGCGTACGAGAGGGTGGTCGAGCGATTGCTCGCTTCCCCGCACTACGGCGAGCGTTGGGGCCGTCACTGGCTCGACCTCGTGCGCTGGGCCGAAACCAACGGGCACGAATTTGACAACAACAAGCTCGATGCGTGGCGCTTCCGCGACTACGTGATCGAATCGTTCAACACCGATCTTCCCTACGACCGATTCCTCAAGGAGCAGATCGCCGGAGACCTGCTCCCGCCTCGACTTGCCGCGGACGGCACTCACTTCGTGAATCCCGTCGCTTCCGGCATGTATTGGTTGTGGGAGGTCCTCAACTCGCCGACGGACTCGATCAAGGCGCGCGCGGATCAGATCAACAATCAGATCGATGTGATTTCGAAAGCGACGCAAGGTCTGACGGTTGCCTGCGCCAGATGTCACGACCACAAGTTCGACCCGATTCCGACCGCCGACTACTACTCATTGTTTGGGGTGCTCGGCTCGACACAGATGAGTGAGATCTGCATCGACTCGCCCGAGCGGGAGCAGGAGATCCGGGCAATCGGCCGCGAAATCCAAACCTTGAACCGTGAGATCGTATCCCTGCTGGAGCCGGCCAGGGCACGCGGCGCGAAGTCGCTGGGGGAGCGGCTCCTTGCGGCGGCGCCGGAAATCGGTGCCGAGGAGCAGTCCGCCACGGCCGCCGAATTGGCATACGCGCTGACCGAACCGAGTCATCCGCTCTATCCGTTCGCCAAGGCCGCCAAGCTGGACCCCGGCCCGTTGTTCCACAGGGGAATGGACCGCCTGCGGGAAGAGCTGGCGGAGTGGAACGCGAAAGCCGACCCCGGGCACCCGATCTGGACGGAACGACAGGACGAGACCTACGAGGATTTCGAGGGCGGTTTCGGGAGATGGAACGTGACCGGGGCGGCGTTCGGTGACGGTCCAGTCCGAAGCGGGCCGCGGGACTTCGGGTTGGCCGGATCGGCGGGGCAAGCCTTCGCCGGATCCTTCAGCGGCGGCTCGAACAGGTTCGTCGGGACGCTGACGACCGACAAGTTCCGCATGCCGGCGAGATACGTGCATGTCCGGATGGCTGGCAGGAAGTACGCGCCGCAATCCAAGGAAACAGCCCCCCTCCGCTTCACGGTAATTGCCGACGAGCATAAGTCCGGCCACGCGATGCCTTCCGACAACCGGCTGCGGTGGCATACGATCGCCATGACAAAGGAGCGTGGACGGATCTGCGCGATCGAGATCGTCGACCGTGACCGCGACGGGGCCATCGCAGTTGACCAGATCATCTTCTCGGGGGACCGCAAGCCGCCGCCGATAGCAGCCCCCCCCGACGCCCGGATCCTCGAGCTGGCAAACGACAAATCGATTCGCTCCCTGGAGGACTTCGCGGACGCCTACCAAGCGCTGGCCGAGGGCTTGTCCGGCACGTCAGCACGCTCGCCCGAAGACGACGCGTTGCTGTCGGCGATTCTTGGGATCGGCAGTCTGCCCGACGCCAAGGAGCATCTCGCGAAGCCGGAAATCGAACGCCTGGAGGAGCTGGCAGCCCGTCGTGGTGTGACGGAAGACAGGATCCCGGCATCGACATTCGCCATGTCAAGCCAGGACTGGAGGCCTGCGGATTCGCCAATCCATGTCCGGGGAAACCACGAGAACCCGGGGGAACTCGTCCCACGGCAATACTTGCAAGTCATAGCCGGAACGGACCAGAGGCCGTACAGGAACGGTTCAGGACGGTTGGGAGTCGCTAGCTGGATCGCAAGCGATCAAAACCCGCTGACAGCGCGGGTGATGGCCAACCGCGTCTGGCACCACCATTTCGGCCGGGGCATCGTGCCCTCCACGGACGACTTTGGGCGGATGGGCGAACGGCCCAGCCATCCCGACCTGCTCGATCACCTTGCCACCCGGTTCATGGCTTCCGGCTGGTCCGTGAAGGACCTGCACCGTTCGATCGTGCTCTCGAGCACCTATCGCATGAGCAGCGCCGGATCGGAAGGCGCCGGCAGGCGCGACCCGGCGAACCGCTTGCTCTCGCATTTCCCCGTCCGGCGGCTGGAAGCCGAGGCGATCCGTGACTCGGTGCTGGCTGTGGCCGGTTCGCTCGACACCACGGTCGGCGGCCCGAGCGTTCCGCCCCATATCAGCGAGTACCAGGACGGGCGTGGCAAGCCGCTGTCGGGACCGCTTGACGGCCTGGGGCGGCGCAGCGTCTATACCCAGATCCGCCGCAACTTCCTGCCGCCCCTGTTCCTTGCCTTCGACTATCCGTTGCCGATATCGACGGAGGGCCGGCGGGGCGTCTCAGCCGTGGCGTCTCAGGCACTGCTCATGCTCAACAACAAGTTCGTCTCCGGGCAGGCCGCCAAGTGGGCGGCTCGGGCCAAGAGATCTCGAGCGGTACCCAGGAACCGGATTCAGGACATGTACGTGCAGGCGTACGGCCGTCCCCCCGTGGAAGCCGAGATCGAGGAGATAGAGCGGTTCCTGGCAGTGCAGGCGGATGCCCGGGCGGGTTCCGATGGCGAGGCGGGGGACGCTTGGACAGACTTGGCCCACGCCCTGCTCAACACCTCCGAATTCCTGTTCGTGCGGTAGGCGGGGACACGAGAGGATCGGCTATGCTTGAACCTCAAGGACACATCATGCTGCGCATCGTCGTCGTTTCGCTCCTGGCTTGCAGCCTGGCACCCGCTGAATCGGTCCCCAACCGGCTGACCACCGATGAGAAGTTGGAAGGATGGCAGTTGCTGTTCGACGGCTCCACATCGACCGGCTGGGAGGGATTCCAGAACACGCCGTTCCCCGAAACATCCTGGGCGATCGAGGACGGCACGATCCGCACCCTGGCGGACAACAGCGGCGGCGACATTGTCACCGTGAGCGAGTTCGAGAATTTCGAGTTGGTCTTTGACTGGAAGCTGGTCAAGGGCGGCAACAGCGGCGTGAAATATCTGGTTCAGAAGGCTTGGGCGAGTCCTGGTTACAGACCGCATCTGAGCCCGGAAGCGAAGCGCCGGTCCATGCTCCGCGCGACCGGCCCGGAATACCAGTTGCTGGACGACGACAACCTTAACAAGCGCAGGACGGGGTGGGAGTACTCGAGTTGCGGGTCGCTCTACCTGCTCTACAAGCCGTCCGAAGACAAGCCGGTTCGGCCCGCGGGCGAGTGGAATACCTCGAGAATCCTGGTTCGGGGCACGCACGCCGAGCATTGGCTCAACGGCAAGAAGATCGTCGAATTCGAGTTCAACTCGATGGACCTGTTCGAGCGAGTCGAGCGGACCAAGTTCAAGCGTGTTCCAGGCTTCGGGTTCAAAGGCCCCGGGCACATCGCGCTCACCCACCACAATCACCCTGTCTGGTATCGCAACATCAAGATCAGGGCCTTGCAGGGACCAAGGGTTACGGACTACCTGCCAGGCAGGCTGTTCGACCCGAATGGGCTGATTCCGCCGCCGCCGCGCTTTCCCCAGCCGGGGGACCCGACCCAAGCGACCGCATCGAGCGCCTCGCGCTAGCTCCCCGGGGAGATACGCGGCTCGCACTTCGAGCCTCCTGCCTTACGCTGAGAATGCACGGCGCTTCGCTGCCTTCCCCGTACGGGATGCCGGCAGCCTTGCGCCCGCGCATTCCACTCCGGGTGAATCTCAATGTTATTCGTGTATCGTCTAGTTCCCGCACTTCTGGCACTGATGCTGTGCCCTTGGCAAGCGTCAGCAGACACCGTGATCCTGACGAACGGCGACACGGTCTCCGGCAACATCCGAAGGGTGGAAGACGGGACGCTTGTGCTGCAGTCGCGCTTGTTGGGGACGCTGCGAATCCGGTGGGACTTCATCGAGTCCATCCGCAGTGAATCAAGGTTCTCGATTCTGACGGAAGCCGGAGACCTGTGGGAAGGGCAGGTAACGCGCACTGCCGGGAAGACCGCAATCAGCAGCGAAGGACGGACCGTTGCGACTCTTGATTCGGATTCAATCGCGAGGATTGTCCCGGGCAGGCTCAGGAAAGGCCTACTCCAGGTCCTGACGGCAACCAGCGGGACGGCGGACCTGGGTTACAGCCTGGCACGAGGGAACCAGAACCAGACACAGTCGTCGCTGGGAGCGAGGGCCGACTATAGATCGGTGCTATACAAGTTCTCGGGCCGGATCGATTCGTTGTTCGCCCGCCAGGACGGGGCCAGGTCACAGAGCCGTCACGCTCTGAACATGCGTCTGGATCGATTTCTGAGCGCGCGCGCCTTCTCCTACGGACTCTCCGGGTTCGAGCGCAACGAGCGTCGGAGGCTCGACTTGCGAACCCAACTTGGCGGTGGCATCGGCTGGCACTTGGCGGACAGCAAGGCGATGGAGCTCTCGGTGCTTGGCGGTTTCGCCTATGTCCACGAGCGATTCCGCGATCTGGACGACCGCGCCACTGGCGAAGGATCGGTTGGTCTCGAATGGAACGTGGCGCTGTTCAGGGGAGTGCGACTATTGACGCAGCTATCGGTCCACCCGGACATGGTTGACCGAGGCCGTTTCCGGATGGAATACGACAGCACGCTCCGGCTGCCGATCGCAGGCCGCTTCACCTACTCCCTGCGGCTGTTCGACCGCTTCGACAGCCGGCCTGCGGCGAGGGTCGAACGCAACGACTACGGCATCGTCAGCGGGCTGGGCATGAGATTCTGACGCCGGCCGGTCCGTCGGAGCGGGCCGCGGAAGGCGCTACCTGCCAGCCGGTTGCGGGACCTGCCCGGCAACTGTCGCTTCAGCCAGCTGTGTTCGTAACGGTCTACCCGGCACGAGCGCGAACCGAACAGCTATCTGTGGTCTCCGCTACCGCCCCGGCTGGCAACGCGGTCTGGCGACACCGGTCAAGCGGACTTGCGCGTCCAGCAGTGGGAGAGCATGCGGCGTGTCGAACTGAGCAGTCGCCGGGAGTCAAGTCAGGGCGTGCGCCGTTGACTGCACGACCGAACGCTCAATGTGAGCGATGGCCTTGCCGATGTCCCGTCCGATCAGATCCATCATGCGAAGTTGGTCGATGCGAGGTGCGACCTGCTCCAATTCTTTGGCTCCGATGAGCGCTCCGAGAACACCGCATGCGTCAAGAAGACAAACCAGGGCTAAGTCTCTGGGATCGGGAATCTCGTCGGAGAAGAGAACGTCGATATGCGCCATGACCTCGCGCTTGGCCCGTCCGTCGACCGGGAAATAGCGCGGTGACCTGAAGATCCAGAGGTGTGCGATCGTCTCCTGCAGCAACTTCTTTTGTTCCCGCCTCAGAATCCCTTGCCCGACCAGGCTCGCTAGGGCGTGCTCTTGGATCGCGGCCGTTTCCACCTGCGCCAGCGTCTCGATCCAGTCCTTCGCATCCCGGGCCGTCTCGCTGGCTGCAATGCGTTCAAGAACCCCGTCAAGCATTGGATTGCCGGTCGGCTGGCAATCGGAAACCACCACGCGCTCAAGGTCTGTGTCGAGCCGGTCAGCGAACGCCAACTCCATCAGGACGGAGCCTGTCAGGGCCAGTTCCAGCGTCGTCTTGCCAACCGACAGGAGAATACCTTCCTCGTCGTCCAAGAGGAGCAGAATGACTTCTTCCGGGAAAGTCAGCACTGACAGACTCCGCTCATTTGAATCGAGACTCGCGGCGAACGCCTCCGGAAGGAATCAGGCAGTACCCGCGACGGCGGGCTGTCGGTGTTGCCACAAATTAGGATCATCCGGAATTCGCTCGAGCAAGTTCAAGAACAGCGTAACTCACCGTTCGTCGGAAGCAGCGATTGGCCCGGATTCTGCGCGCGCAGGACTGCGGCTTGGAGTTCCCCCCACCCTCTTTGGGCAGATCCTTTTGCGCGGGACCCCACAGCGGCCAAACGCGCGTGAGGGCGCCCCGAGCCGGCGGCTGCGAGAAACCGTCCTTCCGCGATCACCCGCCGGGACTCTCCGGGCAACTCGCCACCTATTGAATCGGCAGCGTAGGTTCCGGCGCCTCAACTTCGTCGTCAAGGTCGATCTCGTCGGTCCGAGGCACGACGCTGCACGCCGCGACCACGTCACCTTCATCGAGATTGACGAGCCGCACGCCCTGAGCGGAACGGCCCGTCGCGCGGATCTTGTCGGACTCGATCCGCAGGATCTTGCCATTGCGGGTGATGATCACCACCTCGTCGTCCGCCAGCACCTTCATCACGGTTACCACGTCGCCGTTGGAGCGCGTGATCTTGGTGTTGATCACACCTCTTCCGGCACGGGCTGTCAGACGGTACTTGGAAAGCTGCGTTCTCTTGCCGTAACCCAGCTCGTTGATGGTCAGCACCAGATGGTCTTCCGAAGCACACAGCAGCCCGATCACAACATCGCCCTCGTCAATGCGAATTCCGCGGACGCCCCCCGCGACCCGGCCCTGTGCCCGGACGCCTCCGTTCTCGAAGTGGATCGCCTGGCCGCGACGGGTGGCGATCAGGATGTGCTGGTCCGGTTCGCAGAGGCGCGCCGAGACCAATTCATCCCCCTCGCCCAAGATCAACGCGATGATGCCGCGCGACAGCGGGCGGGCGAAGACATCCAAGGTGCATTTCTTGACCCTGCCATTGCGCGTCACCATGACGATGAACTTGTTGGGATCGAACTCCTGCACCGGCAGAAAGGCCTGCACCGTCTCGTTCGGCATGAAATTGAGCAGATTGACGATGTTGCGCCCGCGCCCGGCAGCCGCCACTTCGGGAATGTTGTAGACCTTGAGCCAGTAAACGCGCCCCAGGTTGGTGAACACGAGGATGTACGAGTGCGTTTTCCCGATGAAGAGGCTCTCCACGATGTCGTCCTCGCGGGTTGCCATGCCGCGGCGGCCGCGCCCGCCGCGAGACTGCTTCCGGTAAGTATCGAGGGACGTGCGCTTGAGATAGCCGTTCTTGGTCACCGTGACGACCATATCCTCGTTGGCGATCAAGTCCTCGATCGAGATCTCGCGGACCTCGCCGCCGATCTCGGTCCTCCGGTCGGAACCGAACTTCTTCGCCATGGCACGCAGTTCTTCGATGATCACCGCGTTGAGAATGGCGTCGGACTCCAGGATCTCGAGGTAGCCGGCAATTTTCTTCTGGAGCTCCGCGAGTTCGTCCAGGATCTTCTGCCGCTCCATGCCGGTCAGGCGCTGGAGCTGGAGCTCGATGATGGCCTGGGCCTGGCGTTCGGTGAAGTCAAAGGGCAGGAAACGGTTCGGCGCCGCATCCGACGAATCCAGGAAATCGGCGCTCAGGTATTGCCGGAAATCGATCTCGATCTCTCCCGTCAGGCCGAGCTTGGCTTCCTTGGGGTTGCGCGAGGCGCGGATCAAGGCGATGACCTCGTCGATACGCAGTAACGCCTTGGCGAATCCAAGCAGGATGTGCTCGCGCTCGCGGGCCTTGCGCAACAGGTAGTTCGTGCGCCTGCGCACGACATCCTGGCGGTGGGCGATGAAGAGCTTGAGGTACTCGATCAGGCCGAGCTCTTTGGGCCTGCCGTCCACGATCGCCAGGATGGCCACGCCGGACCCTTGCTGGAGATCGGTGTGCTTGTACAGATTGTTCAGCACGACCTCGGGCTGCTCGCCACGCTTGAGCTCGAAGACAATGCGCATGCCGCGCCGGTCGCTCTCGTCACGGATATCACTGATGCCTTCGATCTTCTTCTGGTTGATCAGGTCGGCCGCCTTCTTGATGAGCCGCGCCTTGTTCACCTGGTACGGAATCTCGCTGACGGTGATCGCGTACCGGTCCTTGCCGATCGACTCGATGTCGGTCCTTGCCCGGACCAGGATATGGCCCCTGCCTTCCCTGTAAGCCTGGATCATGCCCGCGTTCCCGCACAGAATCCCGCCGGTCGGGAAGTCGGGACCCTGCACCATCGAAATAATCCTTTCGAACCTCGTGTTGGGATGCTTGATCAGCTGGATCGTGGCCTCGACGAGTTCGCGAAGGTTGTGAGGCGGAATATGTGTGGCCATCCCCACGGCGATTCCGTTCGATCCGTTCACCAGCAGGTTCGGAGCGGCGGCGGCAAGGTGCTCGGGCTCTTCGGCCGAATCATCGTAGTTAGGCCGGTAGTCGACCGTGTCCATGTCGATGTCTTCGAGCAAGGCTTCGGCGTATGGCGCCAGACGCGCCTCGGTGTACCGCATTGCCGCAGGCGGGTCGCCATCGATCGATCCGAAATTCCCCTGGCCGTTGACGAGGAGCTGGCGCATGCTGAAGGGCTGCGCCATGCGGACGAGCGTGTCGTAGATGGACGCGTCGCCGTGGGGATGGTATTTGCCCATCACCTGCCCCACGATTCGGGCGCACTTGCGGGGAGGGCGATTCGAACGCAATCCTTCTTCCCGCATGGCGTACAGGATGCGTCTCTGGACCGGCTTCAGACCGTCTCTCACATCGGGCAGGGCACGCCCGACAATGACTGACATCGCGTAGTCGAGATACGACTTGCGCATCTCGTTTTCGATGTTGATTGGGCTAACCCCGATCCCGCTCCCAACTCCGTCAAAGGGCAACTGTCCGGGATCGTTCAAATCGTCTTCTGGCATATAACCTGTAGTAGAGGGTAGGTCCTAATTATACAACAGATAGGCACTTCAGCCGTCTCGCGGAAGCCGGGCCAGGCCCCGCCCCCCGCGATTTCCGCGAACGAGTTTCGCGACATCATGCTGACCGGAGCCACCGGGTTCATCGGCCGTTTCTTCCTGAGCGAACTCTTGCGGCAGAAAGCCGAAGTAAGGGTCCACTGCATCGTCCGGGCCGATAGTGTCGCACACGGGCACGAGCGCATCCGAGCCGCGCTGCAACAGGCGGAGGTCTGGGACGATTCCTTTGCGCCTCGCATCGAGGCGGCGATAGGCGACATTGGCCACACCCGGTTCGGCCTTGCCACCGGGCACTTTGACGGCCTGTGTGGGCAGATCGACGCGGTCTATCACCTGGCGGCCGACATCAATCTCCTGTCTTCCTACCTCGGGATACGCAAGATCAACACATTCGGCGTTCGCAATGTACTCGAGTTATGTTTGCGCAAGCGCTTCAAGCATTTGTACTACGCGTCCACCATGGGTGTTTTCCCGCAATATTCTTGCGGTTTCGCCAACGAATTCAAGGACGACCCCATCGACCACCAGATGCAGCCGGATCTGGCAAGCATGAAGAAGACGTTTCCGGTCGGCCTGCTCGGCTATCCGTGGAGCAAGCTGACATCGGAGCAGGCGCTTCGGTTCGCTCAGCAGGCCGGCATGCCGCTGGCGATTCTTCGACTGCCGCAAACCAACTTGTCCAGCACGGGATACAGCCCGGTAGACGACCTTGCGGTTCGGATGTTTGCCGCGGAGGCCCAATGTGAAACCCTGCCGAGGGATTCACGTTTCGATCCAGCAACGAGGCTGTCGACACGCTGAGCCGGGTCTGCGTCGCCATATCCCTGAACGAGAACCGCCGTTTCACGATCTACCATTGCTGCAACCCGCAATTGGACCAGTACGACTTGGAGCCAGCCGATTTCGGGTTCTACTGGCCCCAGATGCCTTACGACTCGTTCAAACGGGCCTGCCAGGCGCGCGGCGAAGGCTCACCGCTCCACGGCTACTGGACCGTGCTCGACCATTTCGCTCGGTATTGGTTCAGCAGGAACAAGCCGCAGGAGCGGGAGGCGCTCCGCGCCCCCCGGCTGCCTGCCCCGTCCCGCACCTTTCCGTTGTGTTTTGTTCCAGCAGAAACAACCCGGAGGCCCGCCTGCCGATCTGCGATCGCGCCATCCGGGAGGACTGCCCCCTCCCCATCGAATGGACCGGGACCTTGACCAAGCTCAGACGGTCCCATCTATGGGTTGAGCGCCACCGTAGGGAATGGCCGTATGCCGTTCCGCAGAGCCGTCTGGACTTCGACAGCCTGATGGCTCAGGCCGAGCGCTACGCCCGGGAGTTGGACGTCTCCTTCGACGCAGCCTATCCGGACTGGAAATGCCAAGCTCTGCGGCAGTTAGTCGGGGCATTGAAGGCGCCGGAGGCTAGGCTCGACGAGGCCAAGCTCGGAAATGTCGTCTTTGATCTGAGCCGTTTCCTGCACCACAACGCCGAGTTCGCCCGGGAAGTGCAGCGTCACCCAGAGATAGAGCGCGAGCCGATAGCCAAGCCTGTTTTCATTGTGGGGGTCAATCGTAGCGGCACGACCCTGCTTCACCGGTTGATGGTGCGCGACAGACGGTTTTGGGCACTGCGGTTGTACGAGCTTGTCCAGCCGGTCCTGTCGAGCGGAGACTACGCCGCCGTCGCGGGCACGCCGAACGATCCACGGAGGGCGCGGATCGAGGAAGCGTACCGCGCTTTCGATATTTTCAAGGTCCTGGAAGGCGTCCACCCCTTCGGCATCGACGAGCCGGAAGAGGAATTCCCAATTTTCAAGACTACCTTTTCGTCCTGGACCTTTGGCGCTCAATTCCATGTGCCCGATTACAGCCGGTGGCTGGCTGCGAACGGTTTACGAGATGCTTATGCTTTTCATCACCTCGCGGTACAGCACTACACATGGCAACGCCTGCAGGCCCGGCGCGAGCAAAGGGGTCAGTGGCTTCTTAAGATGCCCTTCCATCTTATGGAGCTACAAACCCTGATCGAGACCTATCCCGACGCGCTGTTCATCCAGACCCACCGCACGCCCGCCGAGGTCATGGGGTCCTGGAACAGCTTCGTAGAACGGTCGCGCTCGGTCGCCATGAGACCGCTCTCCGGGGACGAAACCGGAGCCGAACAGCTTGCATTCATGAGCGGCATGCTGAACGGCGCGACGCGATTCCGATCAGCCCACCCGGAACTCGAGGACCGCTGGGTCGACGTTGCCTATGTCGATCTGATCAATGACCCCTTGAAGGTCGTGGGTGACATCTATAGCCGATTCGGCTGGCCGCTGGAGCAGACGGCCGTCGACGAAATGAAGGTCTGGCTTTCGCGGCAGGCAGATCGGCGACGCCGGGAGCAACGGCACAACTACCTTCTGGAGGACTTCGGCCTCACGGCGGGCGAGGTCAATGCTGCGTTTGCACCGTATCTCGATTTCGCTGCGGCTCGGGAGATTCACACGCTGCGCCCCGGTCGCCGTCGACGCCCTTCCGTCGGGTGACCCCTTGTCGGGCCGCGCCGGCCGCGCCCTGTGCGCCAGCCGCAGTCATGGATCGGGCCTGACGCCGATGGGTGACAGGGCGACCCTCGGCGTGCACGCCAACGATCGACACGCCAGACGGACTGCGCGAAATGCAGATAACGCTGGGTCGAAAGATGCCAGCTAGCGTTCCCGAGAGGCCCTTATCTCCCGCATTTCCTGGCGGAACCGCCTCGACTGGTTCAAGTGCTTGGCACGCAAAAGGTTCAATTCTCCCCTGATCAGAGACTCGTCATCGCTGTTGACCGCCAATGCCGAGAAGCTGATGGTGCCCATTTCATCTTCCGAGCCTTGGCCCCAGAACACGCGCTTGGGCGGATTGCTTGGATTGCGGGGATTGTCAGCCGAGTTGTCATAGCGGATGCGCGCGTGGATCGTCGCGCCAGCCGGAAGCACGACCGGCTCTTCGTAGATGTACATGTCCTGCCATGCAAAATCCCAGTCCTTGATCCAGATCAACGGCACTTCCTCGCCGTCGGGCAGCTCCGCCCACGACTTGAATTCCTTGCCGATGTAATGAGCGTGGGGCGTCACTCCGTACAACTCGACCGGAGCGGGCAAAGTGAAAGACTCCCCGATCGTGAATTCCGAGTCACCAGGGGCGATGTTGATGCCGGCTCCCGTACCGAAGTTTGGCGGCAAGGCAATGCCGAGTCGGGAGCGTGTCGCCGGCTTATCGGTGAAATAGAACGCCACCGACGAAATCTCGGTCTCCTCCTTTCCCGATGGATGGAAATGGGACTGGAAAATGAAGTCGCTGCCCGCGGGCAACCGCAGCGGAGCGTCCTTGGGGAAGACACGGGCATTGCCGCCAACAGCCCATCCGCTCAGGTTGACCAGGCCCTGGATTCGGGCCCCGCCCATCCCGCGGAAGCCCGGTTCCGGATCCCTGGCGTCCAACTCGCGCGCTGTGCCTGAAGGATCAGCCTTGAAGAGGCTGTGATGCACGACCGTCCTCGCCTGCGGACGGAACTCGAGGGCACGGATCCACTTGTCTTCCGTCGTGGGCACCCTGACCGCAAAATTCCGGTAGATGTCGCGTCCATCGGCGGGAATCGTGAACGGCTCTTCCATGCTGATGACAAGATCCGGCTCGCCCAGAATCCAACCCGCTGCGAACTCAGGGGCCTCGGGCGGGCTGCCCTGTCCTTCCGGCGTGCCAGCGTCGACCCACTTGGCAATCAACTCGATTTCCGCGTCGAGCATTCGGCGCTCGCCCTTGAACGAACCATGACCCGGCTCCGCGTGCCAGGGCGGCATGTAACGGGTCTGGGTAACGGCCTGGATGAGCTGGGCGCGCTTGGCGACGTCCTCGTAGCTGAGCAGCGTGAAGGGCGCGGCCTGTCCGGGTCGGTGGCAGGAAGCGCATCGTTGATTCACGATCGGCGCGATATGGGCGTTGAACGTGACAGACTCGACTCCCAAGGCGTCCGCGGCAAAGCAGACGGGTACGGTTCCGAACGCCGTGGCGAAGGCCAAGGCTCCGAGTGTGACTGATAACTTCATTGTGATCCCCCCTCTTGAACCACGTTCCACTTGGGAATGAAACACCCCACTGCTTGCGTGCGGGGCTTGGACACGGGCCTGCCCGCCAAGAACTCATCCAAGGCGTTCCGCAGGTCGTGCTCCGTTGCCTGGCGCCGGGGCGTCCCGAGCGCGGCGTAGAAATTGTTCACGCGACCACGATACACGAGTTGCCCACCACCATCGAAGACCGCAGACTCTGGAGTGATAGTGGCGCCTGCGAGCCCGACCAGTTCGTGGCCCGTGTCGTGCACTGCGGGCTGGGTGCCACCGAAGGACTGCCGGTGCTCGCGGATCTCTTCGGCGGTAATCGTCGGATCGACATACGCCATCAGGCAGCCGACACCGCGGGACGAGTACTCGCTGCAGATGCGTGCGATCTCTGGCGCGTACCTGTTCGATATTGGACAGTCGTGGGTCACGAAAAAGACGACCGTGGCCCTCGCGCCGGTCGATGGCGGAAGCGCGTGCTGGTTGCCGTCGATGTCCTGCAAGGTCGCAGCCGCCGAGGTGCCCCCGAAGAGCAAGGCCAACAACAGGAATGCCCACATGGGTGCCATTAGACCAACAGGCATTATCATATCAAGACATCGGACGGGCTGGCTTGGGCCAGGGTGGCGAACTCTGGGCCGGTCCCGCAGGCCGATCCAGCGATCCGGAGACCCGCCCGCAGACCGGCCGGACGGGGACACTCGCCCCAGGCAAGCCTTGGCCGTGGGCCGGATGGCTAGAATCTCACCAGTGCCCCGCGGGATCTTGGTCGCCATCTTGCTCGTCGGTGTCCTGGATTTGCTGGCTGCAACAGATGGGAAAATTGACCGCTTCGTCTCCGAGGAAATGGAATTGAACGGCATTCCCGGACTCTCCCTTGTGATTGTCGAGAGCGGAACCGTCGCCTATCTGAAAGCCTACGGAGTTCGCAGCGTCCAATCGCAGGAAGCGATGCGGACAGAGACCCCGGTAGAACTGGCATCGCTGAGCAAGGCGCTGACTGCCCTCGCGGTTCTGCGGCTCGAGCGCGACGGGCTTGTCGAGCGCGATTCCAGCGTTACCGCCCTCCTTCCGGACCTCGACCGCGCCCGCTGGCGAGGCGTGACGATACGCAATCTCCTCCAGCATCGGAGCGGACTGCGCCGCAAGCACGACTTTCTGATGCCGTGCTGCGGCCAGCCAGGCCAGCTCGACTTGAGCGGAGCGGCCCCGCGCTTCGCCGGCGCCGACCTCAAGAGCCCGCCCGGCGAGAGATCCTCCTATGCCAACAGCAACTACGTGCTGCTGGCTGCCATCGTGCAACGCGCGTCGGGCACACCATTCCCGGAATTCATGCGCAAGGAAATCTTCCAGACTCTCGGGATGGACCGGACGACGGTAGATGAAGGAGAGGCTCAGTCATGGGGCGAAGCCGCTCCTCACGAGTGGCAATGGGGGCGCGTCGGAATCAGCCCGTCACGCTTCCTGGGCTGGTATGGAAGCTCCCTCGTTAAGGCAAGCGCAACGGACATGAGCAAGTACATGGAGGCACTGCTCGACCCGCAGCCGGCCGACAACGGCACCCGCCTGCCCCACGGAGCTTGGTGGGAGCTCTTGGAAGGGAACTACGATCTCGGGTGGGCCGTGCAGGCCGAAGCCGAATGGCTTGGCGGCGAATACGTCCTGGAGCACACCGGCAAGCTGTGGGGCGGCAGCACGGCGATCGTGCTGGCTCCGCGTCGGCGCAACGGGGTGGCGGTACTGGCGAACCTTGGGTCCAGCCGGGCCGGGCCTGTGGCCCGGGCAATCCTCCGGAGCCTGGAAGGCAGTCCTCTCCCCCGACCGGAGAGAATAAGCCGCGGCGAGATTCCCGATACCTGGGCCATGATCTTCCTGGCATCATCCGTCGGCGTTTTGCTGGTGATCCTCGGCCGAGCACTTTCCGTCGGCCGGCAGGTCCGCCGTGGCGCGCGCGCGTGGCGTCCGACGATCTGGCGAAGCGCACGTGCCGCGGTGCTGAGCGGACTCGCCGTGTATCTGATTCATGGCTTGCTTTGGGGGACGGATCCGCCCCGTGAAGCACTCCCGACCACCATCCGGACGGCGCTGCCGGCGCTTGTCGCCAGCGTGATTGGACTGCTGCTTCTGGCAGCCGTCACGGGATTGGTACCGAAGCGGGGACGCCAATCGGAAGGCGCCCGCGACCCGCATCCCTGTTAGGTCCTGCCGGGGCGGGCGGACTCGTGCCCGATCCATTGCGTGACCCGGCCGACCCCCGACCGCTGTGACTGCCTCTTGGGGCTGCGAGCGGCCCGTCGTTCAACAGCGGGGAACAACTTGGGGGCGGCGTGCCACAGGGCCCGCGCCGAACCCTAGATGCGCATGTCGCAACCTTTCCATTCCCGCTCGCGCAGGACGAACTTCTGGATCTTTCCCGTCGCGGTCTTGGGCAGTTCTCCGAACTCGACGTGCTTGGGGCACTTGAAGTGAGCCAGGCGCTCGCGGGTGAACTCGATAATGGTGTCACCAGAAACCTCGGCACCAGACCGCGGAACGACGAAAGCCTTCGGCACCTCGCCCCACTTGTCGTCGGGAACACCGACGACGCAAACCTCCAGGACGCCGGGATGTTCCATCACGACCTTCTCGACCTCCTGGCTTGAGATGTTCTCGCCGCCCGAAATGATGATGTCCTTCGCCCTGTCCTTCAGCTCGACGTAGCCATCGGGATGCCACACCGCAAGATCACCCGAGTGGAACCAGCCTCCCCGAAACGCTTCCGCGGTCGCATCGGGGTCGTTGAAGTATCCTGTCATGACCATGTTGCCGCGCATGACGACCTCTCCCATCGTGCTGCCGTCGCGGGGTACGTCCCGCATCTGTTCGTCCACCACGCGTAACCCCTCGCCGGCAACGCCGTACGGAACTCCCTGCCGAGCCTTCACTTGAGCCCGGCGGTCGAGATCAAGACCCGTCCATGCCGGCTGTTCGGCACAGATCGTATAGGGGCCGTACGTTTCCGTCAGCCCGTACAGGTGATGGACCTGGGCTCCCATCTGCTCCATCGTGCGGATCACTTGCGGGGCTGGAGGCGCCCCGGCGGTCGCGATCGTCACGCCGCTCAAGTCCCGCCCTTCCGCATCGGGACTCGAATAGAGCATTGTCAGGACGGTGGGAGCGCAGCACATGTGCGTGACGCCCCACTGGTCGATCATGGCGTACACCTCTGACGGCACGATCCTGCGCAGGCAGACGCTGGTCGCGCCAACCGCGGCGATCGCCCATGGAAAACACCAACCATTGCAGTGAAACAGGGGCAGCGTCCACAGGTAGACCGAGCGCCAGCTCATCCCCGTTTCCAGGGCCTCTCCCAAGGCGTTGATCCACGCTCCGCGCGCGTGGAAGACAACGCCCTTCGGAAAACCGGTCGTGCCTGAGGTGTAGTTGATGCAGATCGCGTCGCGCTCCTCAACGAGCTCAGCAGCCGTCGTCTCCCTCGGAGCGGAATCGAGGAACTCCTCGTACGAGGGACCGGGAATGTCCTCCGCTCGGGGGACCTCGTCCACGATCTGGACATAAGTCGCGACTCCCGGCACATCCGCCCGAATCTCGCGGACTGTGTCGGCGAACTCCGAGTCGAAAATCAGGACCTTCGCGCCGGAGTGATTCAGGATATACGCGATCTCCCGGGCCGCCAACCGGATGTTCAGGGGCACGAGGACAGCGCCGATCCGCATGGGACCGAACTTCGCGTCGAGCATCACCGGGATATTTGGCGCGAGAATGGCAACTCGGTCGCCGCGACCAACTCCACTGGCCCGCAACGCCGCGGCAAGCCGGTGGACCCGCTCGTTGTACTCGGCGTAGGTGTAAACCGCCTCGCCATGAATAACGGCTGGCTTGTCCGGGTAAACCAGGACGCTGCGTTCCAGGAACGAGAGCGGGGAGAGTGGAGCGTGGTTGACGGATGAACTCATGGTTCCGTGCAAGCGTACACAACCGACCGACCTCAGCGCCAGATCGGCGTCCGCCAGACGGCTGTCGGGAAGACTACACCAATGGAACCAGGATCGCGGCGATCTGGGTCACCACGTACCCCACCACTCCCATGACCGCCAGCAACGGGGTCCACGTGCGCAATGCCTCCGTCTCGGTCAGGCCTGACATCTGCTTGTAGACCCAGAACCCCGAGTCGTTCATCCACGACCCGACCAACGAACCGGACCCGATCGCGCAGGCCACGTAGACCGCATGGAACCCGGGAGAGGTGTCGATCAGCAGAGGCGCCATGATCGCCGAGACCGTGATCATGGCGACGGTACCTGAACCCTGCGCCACCTTGAGCAACGTGCCGAGCAGGAAGCTCAGCAGCAGGATCGGAACGCCGAATTCCTGGGACATCCCGCCAATCGTCTTGCCCACGTCGGCCTGCACGAGCATTTTTCCAAACGAGCCGCCAGCGGCGGTGATGAGGATGATCAGGCCGCCGCTGGCGAGCGCGGCTTCGACGGGCTTGGCAAGTTGCGCGAGCGTGTAGCCCCTGTGGCGCGCGAGCATTGCAAGCGAGATAGCGGCAGATGCCAGCAGTGCTAGATTCGGGTTGCCTGCAAACGCGGTGAATTCCCTGATCGGCCCCTCGACACCCAGCGCGCCGGCAAGCGTGTTCGAGGCAATCAGGATCACGGGCAGCACGATCGGCAGCATCGAGAGGGCGAAGCTGGGAAGGTGGGCCTCGTCGCGTTGCGCCAGGGTTTCCAATTGATCCAGGGTCAGTCCCTGCGTCTCTCGCAGCGGGATCTCAATCTGCCGGTCCCGAAGGATTCCGAAGAGCCAGCCAACAATCGACATCGGTAACGCAATCGCCGCGCCGACCAGGATCATCACTCCGAGATCAATGTCCAAGGTGGCGGCCATCGCAAGCGGACCCGGCGTCGGGGGGACCATCGAGTGCGTGACTGCCCCTCCTGCGCAAATCGCCATCAGGAACAGTAGGTAGTTCTTGCCCGTCCGGACCCGCATCGCTCGCGCCAGCGGCACCAGCAAATAGAAGACCGTGTCGAAGAAAACCGGCACCGAAAGCACGTAACCGCTGCTCAACAGCGACAGCGAGGCATGCTTCTCTCCCAGCGCCCGCACGAATACACGCACGATCTTGTCCGCCGCGCCACTCTCCATCAGGCACTGGCCGATCAGCGCGGCCAAGGCGATCACGATGGCGATGGCGGCACAGACTCCGCCGAACTCTCCGGCCACTGCCGGCATCACATCTCCCAGGGCGATGTTCGGCGACAGGATCCCGACAGTGGTGGCTGCGGTGATGAGCGCGATAAACGCGTTGATCCGCAGGCGAAGGATGAGGACAAAGACCACCGCGATGGCGATGGTCAGGATGAGTAAGGGGTGCAAAGCGCTGTCAGCGTAGCAGAACCCGCCGGCTCATGGCAGGTCGCGAAGCGCCCCGTCAGTCCAGCTGCGCATTGCGCACTTTCTCCGCCTGCTGTCTGCGGAACCCCTTCAGCAACTCGCGCAGGGACGTGTCCTGCGTGGCAAGGATGGCGATCGCCAGCAGCGCCGCATTCTTCGCGCCGGCCCTGCCGATCGCCAGAGTGCCGACAGGGATTCCGCCAGGCATCTGGACGGTCGACAGCAGCGAGTCCACACCGTCGAGGACACTGGGCATCGGCACGCCGAGAACAGGCAGCACGGTGTGGGCCGCGCACACGCCGGCGAGATGGGCCGCCCCGCCGGCGGCCGCGATGATCACCTTCGTGCCGCGCCCTTCCGCGCTTGACACGTAGTCGGCAGTGAGATCAGGCGTACGATGCGCGGACATGACGCGACACTCGTGCGCGACGCCGAACGACTCGAGAGTCTCGGCGCAAGACTTCATCGTCCCCCAGTCCGACGTGCTTCCCATGATCACGGCGACGAGCGGTGCGGTTTCGGGCATTCGTTTCTCCTCCGGCGGGACGCAATCAGCAGTCCCTGACAAGACCGCCATACTAGCATTTGCTTGCGTGGACCGTCTCTTGGGATACTATGATTGCGGGGAAGGTATATCAAGCAGTGGAGCTGTTCTCATGGTGGCGTCCGGCGCCGATTCCGTCGAACTCGCATCGCGGGCGGGCGCCTGGAGCAAACTTGCGCGGACGACTGGCTGCAGAGGTCTTGGCGCTGTGCTGCCTGCTGCTTACCGCCTGCTCCGGCCGCATGCAGGGTCCAGTGGCCCAGCCGACCCTGGCCCCCGTTGATGTCGCCGACGCGCCGCGCCCGGCAAGCACCCGGGCCGCCGCACGAATCCTGACCCCGGAGGACTTCGCTTCCGATCCGGAGGCGGCGCAGGACGAATGGCTTCAAGAGGATCCGGGCGACCACGCGGCGCTCGAGATTCCGTTCGATCCGGAGGATCCCGCGCACAGCGACGAGGAATTCGCCCTGCTCGACGAGCTAATGGGGCTCACGTTGCCGGAATCGCCGCGCATCCTGACGCACGAGGAAGCGTTGCTCAATACGCGGTCGGAATTGCCGCTGGTGATGAACGACGCCGTGCAGGCGTTTATCAACTACTTCACCGAGACCTCCCGGGGCCAAGCGACGATTCGCCGTTCGATGGGCCGCGGCGCCGCCTACCGCCCGATGATCCAGCGCATTCTCAGGGAAGAGGGCGTGCCGGCCGAGATCTTCTACCTCGCCATGGCGGAATCCGGTTTCCAACCCAAGGCCCGCTCGCATGCCCGTGCGACCGGCATGTGGCAGTTCATCTCTTCGCGCGGCAAGCAATACGGGCTGCGTCAGGACCGCTACGTGGACTTGCGCTACGACCCCGAAACCGCGACCCGGGCGGCTGCCAGACATCTCAAGGACCTGCACATCGAATTCGGCGACTGGTATCTTGCCATGGCCGCCTACAACGGCGGGCCCAACCGCGTCAAGAACGGGATCGCGCGAACGGGGAGCCGCGACTACTGGGAACTCTCGCGGCGCCGGGTCATTTATCGGGAGACTCGCAACTATGTGCCGATCATCCTGGCGATGACCTACGTGGGCCAGAACCTGCACCTGTTCGATTTCGGTGAACTCGACCCGGCTCCCGAAGTCCGGTACGACACGATCCGGACCGAGGGGGAGATCAGCTTCGCTCTCATCGCCGACGCGACAGGCACTTCGGTCGAAACCATCAAGGGACTCAACCACGCCCTGATGCGGTCCGCGACGCCTCCGTACGCGTATGACCTGCGGCTGCCGAACGACTCCGCGGAACGGTTCCAGCGAGAGATCGCCCTCGTGCCGGCTGACAAGCGGCTCAACTGGAGGCGTTACGAGGTGCGTCCGGGCGAGACGGTCCAAGCCCTCGCAAACCGCTACAAGGTGTCGGCCAAAACGCTGGCCTCGCTGAATTCGCTCCCGGAGGGCGATGCGCTTCCCGGCGGGATGCGCCTGACGATACCGACGACCACCAGGCTGTCAATTTACCGCTACTACGGGGCGGGCGCCGGAGGACTGCTCGAACCCGGGACCGGGAGGTACAAGATCGCCAGCGGCGACACGCTCGGAGGGATCGCCCGGCGCTTCGGGACGACGGTCAATACGTTGCTTGCATGGAACGGGCTGACGAGCACCCGCATTCGCGCGGGCCGCTACCTGATCGTCATGCCCGAGGGAGCCACCGGCACGGCCTCCGCAGCTGCTTCATCGGCTGGCGCTCCAACGGGCCGGTACACGGTTCGCCGGGGCGACACGCTATCCGGAATCGGCGCTCGCGTGGGCGCCTCGGTTGCGCAGCTGAGGGCTTGGAACGGCATCCGCGGCAGCACGATTCATGTGGGGCAGAGCCTCAAGGTTCCCGGGTCCACCTCCCCCGCTCCGCCGGCTCTCGCGCCCGGCTCCAACCGCTACCGCATTCAGTCGGGCGACTCGCTCTCGACCATTGCGGCCCGATTTGGCGTCTCAATCTCCGACCTGCGCGCCTGGAACAACCTGCGTAGTAGCCGGATCACCGCCGGGAAGGAACTGGTTGTGCGTCGGCCCTCGTCGGGCTCAAGCGCGACAACGGCCCGGTCGTCCCCGCCAGCCGCATCAGGCAGTTCGACCTACGTCGTGCGCAGGGGCGACACGCTCGGCGGCATCGCCGAGCGCCACGGCGTGACGGCCGCCCAGTTGCGCGCTTGGAACGGTATCCGCGGCAGCCGCATCTATCCCGGAAATGAGCTGACCGTGCGGCAAAGCCTGGCAGGAGGGCAGGTACGGAGCTATCGGATCCAGCGTGGCGACACGCTCGACCGCATCGCCAAGCGCTTCAACGTGACGGTCAGTGACCTCAAGCGCTGGAACGGCCTCAGCTCATCCCGGATCTACCCGGGGACAACGCTGACGATTCGATCCTCCGGATCCTGATCCGGCGGGCTACCGGGCGAAACAGTACAGGGCGGATCGAGTGCGGATGAAGAGCCGCCCATCCATCACAACCGGGGTCGCGTAGACCTCCTCGCCCATCGCATTGGTGCGGATGACGGTCCACTCCGCTCCGAGCCTGACGACAGCAACCTGGCCGGTCTCGTCTGCGGCGTACATCTTGCCTTCCGCCGCCACCGGCGAGGCGAAGTACCGTCCCATCGCCTCTCGCAAGCGGCCTTGCTTGAGTACGCTGCCATCTTCCGCGCTCAGCGCAGTCACCAAGCCGCCGTCCTTGACCAGGTACACGATCCCGTCATACAGCAGGGGGGAAGGGACATTGGGCAAGCTCTTGTAGTGCAGCCACTGCACCGCACCGTCTGTCACGTCGCCCTTGCCTCCCAGCCTGATCTTGCGCACGGCGTTGACTGCCAGCCGCTTGCGCCGGTGGTGCTCCCAGTCCCTCGCCTCCATGAACTTGCTGTTGTCCAGGTCGTAGCTGCCCAGTCCATTGCGGACTTTGTTGCCAAGCCTTTCCCGCAGTTCCACCGCCGAGAGCCTGCCGTCCTTGTCCGCGTCCAGTTCAGCGAGCACCTGATCGAACGGAGGCACGTCTTCCTGCTGGCCGAAATCCGCGCTCCCCGCCCATCCCAGAACGTAGGCGAATCCTTCCTCATCCAGCACGGGAGTCGGTTTCATCTGCCAGGTCAAGCCCTGCACCCACCACACCTTTTCCCCGCTCGCGACGTCGAACGCGGCAAATTCGTAGGATCCCGGAACAAGCAATTGAACCCCCGCACCGTCCGGACGGTAGAGCACGGGAGTCGAGAACCCGCGCAGCGAGTACGGTCGCTCGCGGCGCCAGGCGATTTCGCCGGTGGCCGCGTCCAGGGCGACCATGAACGAATCCGTCTCCGAGTCGCAAACCTGGATGACCTTGCCGTCGACGTAGACGGGCGATGCCCCCAGCCCCATCGGATTGTTGAATGGCCCCAGCGGGAGCCGCCAGAGCTCGTTCCCGTCGGGACCATAGGCCACCAGGCCGAAATCCTGGAAGAACGCGAAGAGGTTCTCGCCGTCAGTCGCGACGCTGGGCGACGCCGGGTTGTTCGGCGCGCGCAACCTGCCGGCCCGCTCGCGCTCGATCTGGCGGCGCCACTTGATCCGACCCGTATTCCGGTCAAGGGAGAAAGTGACCAGCTTATCGCCTTCGGAGCCTGTCAGGAATATGCTGTCGTTGCCGAAGACAGGGGACGATAGCCCGTGAGGTAGGGGCGTTTTCCAAACGACGTTCGTTTCGGGGCCGAATTCCTCGGGGATGCCCGTGTCGCCGGAAATTCCGGATCCGTTCGGTCCCCGAAAGCGGTCCCATACGAGTTCAGCTGCTGGAGAGACAGACGGCGTAAGAAGCAGCAGGCAGACTGGCAGACACCTCATAAGCGGCACTATATCACGCCGCCGAGCGAGCCGGCGCCAATGCAGTCCGCTAGCGCCGAAGCGAAGCGATCAGCTTGCGGAACTCCGGCTCCGCCTGGACGGCGGTCTTCGCCGGCGCTGTCAGCTTGAAGAAAATCGGCGCGTCCGGTCCCTGCACGATCGCCGCCAGCATCCGGTATCCGGGCATCGGCGTTGCCTGGGGCGCCATGGGGAACGGCTTGAAAAGGTACGTGCCGGTCACGTCCAGGACAGTCACCTGCATCCCGCCCACCTGCCGGTCGCTGCGGTCGGCGTCGGAGGCAGCGAGCGGACTTCCATCCGCCTTCACGAACTGGCCGAGCCAGCGCCGGAGGTTGGCCTCGACTCCACCGCCCTGCCCGGGACCGAAGTAGAACACGGCCAGTTCTCCGTTCTGCCGGTCACCCTCCGCGGCCGGGATCGTGTAGTTCGCGGACCGCATGGGCTTCGGAGTCGATGTCCAGCCGACGGGGTCGTCGAACGTGACGCCGCCCACTTCGGCGCCCGGAAGCGGGACTCCTGCTCCAGCCAGAACGGCTATCGCAGTCCCCCAGCAAAAGGTCGCAATCGGTCTGAGCAGCATCATGGCGAGCGCCGGAACGGCCTCCCCAGTCTAGCGCAACGCTGCCCGCTCCAAGAGGTCGCAAAGCGCCTCCTCAGAGCGGGCCTCCGGCAATGTGGGCGGCCTTCAGTCACGCTTCAGGTGCAGATCGCCAAAGTCCAGGAACCGGTCCCAGTCGTAGGCCGTGACGTCATGCTTCCCGGTGCGAATGTGATAGCCCACCGTGCGCATGACGGGCTGGTTGACCGGAGGCTGTTCAGAAACGCCCAGGCCTTGTTCTCCCAGCAGTTCATAGGCTCTGCCGGCATGCATCGCCGCCAAGAACTCGCCCTTCGGGTCGGCCCAGGAGTCGTCTTCGGCGCTCGCAACATACAGCGGCCGCGGCGCGACCAGCGCGAGCAGCATGTGCTGGTCGACGGGCAAGCTGTCCTCCTCGCCGTTGTACTGGCTGAAATTGTCGGCGAACCAATGCGGGAACCGTGTGTTGATCCGTGCCACGGTCTCGCCGAACCGCCGACGGCTCAACGCGGCGCCGCCACACCCGGAATTGTTCGAGATCACCATCGCGAATCGCATGTCTCGCGCGCCGGCCCAGAGCGCAGTCTTGCCCAGCCGCGAGTGCCCCATCACGGCCACCCGGGAGCCGTCAGCGTGAGGGTCGGTCTCGAGGTAGTCCAGTGCGCGGCTCAAGCCCCATGCCCATGCCGAGATGCTGCCCCAGTCCGCCGGAGAGATCGGTGGCGCAAGAGGATGCACCCCGTTCTCGAACCCGTCGTCGAAATCCGGATCGAGGTCGCCGCAGTACACCGTCGCCACGCCGTAGCCTCGCTTGAGAAGGCGTTCAACCTGCCAGCGGCTCGCGCTGCGTCCGCGGGTATCGTCGGCGTCGCGCCTCCGGGTCTCCGTTCCGTCACGCTCCAGGACCCAGCGAGTCGGCATGCGAATCGCCGGATCGGAGTGAACCGTGTGGTTCCCGCCGAAGTTGAGCCCCACGAACACCGGGACGCGGCGCTCGGCGCTGGCCGGGGTGTACAGCAGGATCTCCATGCTGGAACTCCCGTTGGGGCCGAAGTCCACGCGCACCTGCTTGCGCCGCGCCAGCCCGCCGAGCGCCGCATCGTCCTCTTCGAGAACGGTGAACCGCATGTGGGCCGGAGCCCCCGGGGAAATCCCGTAGACCTGCTCCTCGAACAGCTTCAGGATCTCCGCCCGGCGGGCAGGCCATTCGGCGGCGGTATCGACAATCCCGCCGTCGGCACGGCGCAGGATCTCAGGCAGGTCGTACGACGGAACCTTGGACTCTTCGTAGTTGAAGCCCGCGGGCTGTCCCAACGCACCACACGACAGCAAGGCCCCAGCGGCAAATGCACGAAGGGCCGGGCGGAGGCCGCGGCATCGCGCGGCCCGTTCGGATATTCTGACAACTGTGCCCTTGGAAGGCATCCTGTCCGTCGGGATTCCTGTGGGGGTCTTCGCGGCCGTGGCAAGCAACCGCGTCTCCGTGGAGGCGACGATGTTCCCGGAGATGCTGCTGCTGATCCTGATTGGGGCCGTCGAGCCGGCGCTAGCGGGATTCGCCCATCCAGCAGTGATTTCCATCGCGGCGCTGTTCGTGTTCGCCGCGGGTATGCGGGAAACCGGCGTGACCCAAGCCGCAGCGCCGACCCAGCTGGGTCGGCGGGGGTCGATCGTTGCTGCCCAGTTCCGGCTGATGGCACCAGGTGCCTTGCTCTCTGCGTTCATCAATAACACCCCCGTCGTCGCGATGTGCTTGCCGCTGGTCCGCGGTTGGGCGGAACGGATTGGCGTTAGCCCGTCGAAACTGCTGATGCCCCTCAGCTATGCTTCCATGCTTGGCGGACAGTTCACGCTGATCGGCGGCGCCTCCAATCTTATCGTGATGGGCCTGTACATCGAGTACCTCCGCGAGGCAGGCCTGCCCGCGCTGATGTTTCCGGTCGCGATGGCCACGGCGAGAGAGCTGGGTGTGCACCCGGGACCGTTCGAGTTCAGCCTGATCCTTGCGTGCGGCCTGAGTTTACTTTCGCCCCTCGCTTACCAAACCAACCTGATGGTGTCCGGTCTGGGTGGGTACCGCTTCCTCGCCTTCCCCAAGGTCGGGGCACCGCTAACTCTCATTCTGGCGGTTCTCTGCGCTCTGATCTGCCCGCTGGCCTTTCCGTTCCGGTCGGGACCATAGGGCGACCCGGATGCCAGAACTACCCGACATCGTCGTCTACATCGAGGCGCTCCAGGCACGGATCGCCGGCCGGCGGCTCGACGCCGTCCGAATCGCCAGCCCTGCGCTCCTTCGCACCGTCGAACCCCCGCTCGAGGAATGCGTCGGCAAACGGGTCATCGTGCTGCGTCGCCTCGGCAAGCGCATCGCGATCGGCTTGGAGGATGGCTACTGGCTGGTGCTTCACCTGATGATCGCGGGTCGGCTGCGCTGGCGCCCTCCCGGCACGAAGCCGCCGGGCCGACGTGGGCTCGCTGCGTTCGACTTCCCGAATGGCACGTTGCTGCTGACCGAGGCCGGCTCCAAGAGGAGAGCCTCGCTGCATGTCGCGCGGGGCGAAGCCGCCCTGGCGGCCCTCCACCGAAACGGACTCGAGATCCTCGAGGCATCGCTGCCCATGTTCCGGAAGGCGTTGCGCAGCCGGAACCGCACCGCGAAGCGGGCTCTGACGGATCCCAGCATCTGCAGCGGGATCGGCAACGCATACTCGGACGAAATCCTGCACCGCGCCGGAATATCCCCGCTCGCGCTGACGGGCTCCCTCGATGACGGCGAGCTCGAACGCCTCTACGTCGCCGCGCGCGAGGTGCTGGTTGAATGGGTTGACCGCCTGCGCGCCGATGCGGGGGACCGCTTCCCGGAGAAGGTCACCGCATTCCGCGAGGGCATGGCCATCCACGGCCGCTATCGCCAAGCGTGCCCGGATTGTGGCTGCCCCGTGCAACGCATTCGCTATGCGTCCAACGAGACCAACTACTGCGCCCAGTGCCAGACCGGGGGCAAGGTCCTGGCCGACCGCGCGCTTTCGCGCCTGCTGCGATCGGACTGGCCGCGCAGCCTGGAAGAGCTGTCCAACTCCTGATTCCGGCGCACCCCGCTAGAATGCAGGAAGTGGAGATCCCGCGACAGTTGCAATTCGGCTCCTTGCGGGTCCAGCCCGCCGTCGTCCTCGCGCCCATGGCCGGGGTTACCGATACGGTGTTTCGTCGTTTCATCCGGCGCCTTTCCGGCTGCGGCCTGATCATGACCGAATTCACCAGCTCACACGGGATCGTGGCCAACCACGCTTCCGCGAACCCCAAGGCGCGCCGAACGCCGTTCAACTACCTGTACTACGAACCCGACGAGCACCCGATCGTGGCGCAGCTGTTCGGCGCGGATCCGAAGGTCCTGGCCGATGCCGCCCGAGTTGTCGAGGACTTGGGCTTCGACGGCGTCGACATGAACTTCGGCTGCCCGGTGAAGAAGGTAGTCAAGTGCAACGGCGGTTCCGGCCTGCTACGCGACCTGCCGGCGGTTGAACAAATCCTCAAGACTATTCGGTCGGCCGTCAAGATCCCGTTTACCTGCAAGTTCCGCACCGGCTGGGACGACCGCTCGATCGTGGTCGCCCAGATGGGCCGGATCGCCGAGGATTGCGGGTTGCAGGGAGTGTCCTTGCACGGTCGCACACGCCAGCAGGGATACGCCGGCAAGTCGAATTGGGACCGGATCGCCGAACTCAAGCAGGCCGTGCGGATACCGGTTGTCGGAAACGGCGACGTATTCTCGCCCGAAGACTGCGTGCGGATGTTTCGGCACACCGGCTGCGATGGAGTGATGATCGGGCGAGCGGCCTCCTCCAATCCGTGGGTCTTCCAGCAAATCCAGCAGTACTTGGAAACCGGTTCGTATGACCAGCCCTCGGAGCAGCAGCGTTGCCAATTGCTCCGGGATTACTACCGAACGCTGCTCGAAGACTCCGGAAAGATCTCGGGCAGTCCGCTAGGCAAGATGAAGCAGTTCGCAACCTACTTCACGCGTGGCATGGCGAACGGGGCGCAGCTGCGCAGAAGCGTCCACCGCTCTGCATCGACGGAACAAGTGCTCGATTGCGTGGAAACGCACTTCCGGGAGCATGTCGCCATGGCGGCCTGACCCGCTGATCCTCACGCCCGCAGGTCGGCACCGTTGCGTCGCAGCGCGCCAGCCACGCGAATGCCCAGTTTGGTCGCATCGCCCGCTGGAGCGCTGCCCTCCGCACGGGCCATGCCGCCGCCTTGCCTCGCGGCCGCTGCCAGCAGCCTCAGCCGGCCGCGGTTAAACTCGGCGTGCCCCCCGAGGGGCAGCTCGCAACCACCTCCGAGCGCTCGCAGCAGCGACCTCTCCGCCTGGACCTCCGCGGCCGCCGCTAGGTCGTGAAGCGGCTTGATCGCGTCCAGCACGCGACGGTCCCCGGCACGAACCTCGATTCCCAGGGCGCCCTGGCCGATCGCGGGAACCATTCGGTCGGGATCGAGATACTCGGCGACCTCCGAGTCCAGGCCCATGCGCGCAAGACCCGCCGCCGCCAGCACGATCGCGTCGAATGCCCCGGAGCGCAACTTGCGGATGCGCGTGTCCACGTTGCCGCGGATATCGAGCACTCGCGTTCCGGGCAGCAATTCGCGGAGCAGCGCGGCGCGGCGCGGCGACCCCGTTCCCACGCGATCGCCCGCGGCCAGTTGGTCGCACGGCCGGCCCACCAGCGCGTCCCGCGGGTCGGCGCGCAAAGGCACACAGCCCAGTTCGAGACGGGGGTCCAGATCGGTGGGAAGATCCTTTAGACTATGCACGGCGAGATCGATCGATGAATCGATCAGCGCGTCTTCGATCTCTTTCGTGAATAATCCCTTCACGCCCTGCTGGCGGCCCAGCGTCGCGAGCGGCAGACCCGACTGACGGTCGCCTGTGGTCCTGATGACGCGGATCGAAGCCTTGACTCCAGCCGCTTCGAGACGCCCGGCTACCCAGCGGGCTTGGCACAGGGCGAGCTTCGAGCCGCGCGTGCCGATGACAAGTGCTCCCATCGCGGCTACTGGTCGAGGCCGAAAAGGCGCCGGAAGTCGGCGACCGAAACCCTGGACCTCGGATCAGCCGCGCTGCGCTTGAACTCGCGGATAGGATCGTGCGCGACCTTGTTCATGATCCCGCGGGTAAGTGCTTCGACGGCATCCCGCTGGTCGGCCGAAAGGTCCCCCAGCTTCGACCGGTGCCTGTCGATCTCACCCCGCCGGATCGCTTCGAGCCGTTCCTTCAGCGACAGGATCGCCGGCCCGGCGCTTTGCGCCTGTAAGTGCCGCAGCACGCGATCCACCTCGTCCTCGACAATGCGCTCCGCGGCCTCGGCCTCGTGCTGGCGATGTCTCATGTTTGCCGACGCAACCTGTTGGAGATCGTCGATGTCGTACACGAACATGTTGTCGACGTCGTTGATCTCAGGGTCGATGTCCCGCGGGACGGCAATGTCGACCAGGAAGATCGGGTTGTTCCGGCGCGCTGCAATCACGCCTTGCGCCGTGCTCTTCGACAGGATGTGACCGGGCGCCCCAGTCGAGGAAAGCACGATGTCGACGTGCTGCAGCAGTTCCAGCAAGCGATCGAACTCCACCACCTCGCCGCCAAACGCGCTGGCTAGGCGCTCGGCGTTGGCGGACGTGCGGTTGGTCAAGTACAGGTGTCCCGCACCCGCGCCGCGCAGGTGCTCCGCAGCGGCCTCGGCCATCTCACCAGCACCGATCAGCAGTACGGAGCGGCCTTCGAGATCACCGAAGATCTTGCGCGCGAGCTCCACAGCCACGTAGCTGACAGAAACGGCCATCTTGCCGATTTCTGTTTCGTTGCGCACCCGCCTGGCCACATGCACCGCATGAGACACCAGCCGGTCCAGAAATCCGCCGATCGCGCCCGCGTCCTTGGCGCGTTGGTAAGCGTCCCGGACCTGGCCCAGGATCTGGGGCTCGCCCACGACGATCGAATCGAGACTGGACGCGACGCGGAATACATGACGAACTGCGCCGCGCCCGTCATAGCTGTAGAACGATTCGTCCCCGACCGGCAGGCCATTGACCCAATCCTGGATGCAGCGAAAGACCTCACCTCGCAGCGCGTCTTTCTCGCCATTGGCAAGGAATTCGACACGGTTGCATGTGGACAGGACGAGCGCCTCCTCGAGTGCATCGCCCCGGACCAGCTCCCGCGCCAACTCGCCCGCCACCTCCTCCGAGAACGCAAGCCGCTCGCGCACTTCGACCGGCGCGGTCTTGTGGCTCATCCCGACTAGCTGGATGCTCATTGGCTCATGAAGGTATGCGCGCCGCTGTTGACGACCCATGTCAAGGCCGCGCAGCAGAAGCCTGCAATCGAGAGGTAGGCGCCCTTTCGGCCCCGCCAGCCGGCCGCGAGACGGCTGATCACCATGGCAAACAGGATGCCCCACGTCAGGAACGCCAGCGCGATCGTAGGGTCGACCACCCAGTTCGGCCCCCACTTGGCGAAGGCCCAAACCGAGGCAGCGATCAGGCCCAAGGTCACCAGCACGAACGCGACCGCCAGCGCGCGGTAGCCGATCTCGTCGAGCTTGCCGAGCGGAGGCAGCCTGTAATAGAGAGCCCGGGGACGCTTGGACTTGAGTTCGCGTTCCTGGATCAGGTACATCACCCCCGCCACGCAGGTGAGAAACAATGCCGCGTAACCGAGCAGGAATAGCCCGACGTGAATCGAAATCCACCAGTCCATGACAGGCCTGGATGCAACCGGGGCGGCGCCTCCGAGGGCGCCAGCCAGCGTGAGCAAGAAGACTACGGGAAACATGAAGACCGCCAGACTCTCGTACTTGAAGCGCGCGTAGACCGCGAGAAAGACAGCCGTCATGAAGAATGCCGCCATCGAGCAGAGCTGCTGCAGGGTCTGCACCGGAAGGCGCCCTTGGGCCATGCCGTCCGATGCCAGTGCGAGCATGTGCAGGCCGGCGCCCACCGCAAACGCGTACAGGGCAGGCTTGAAGAGCTTTCGGCGCTGCTTGACAACGCTGTAAAAGGAGTCCAGCAGCCCCAGTGAATACAGCACCAGCGCCACCCTCAGGAGCAAGATGCCGTCCGTATCCATGCCTCCAGATTACATGGGACCTAGACCGAAGCGCGTTCGATCTCAGCCCGCACGCGCTCCCACGTGACCGCAAGCGCTTCCGGCAAGACACGGGTCTCGCCGATCACCGTGGCGAAATTGGAGTCGGCAATCCAGCGCGGCAGCGCGTGCATGTGAACATGGCCGGCAACGCCCGCCCCGCCAGCCCGTCCGATGTTCATCCCGATATTGATGCCATCCGGCGCGTACAGCGAGCGCAGCACCCGCTCGAGCTGGCGGGTGAGCCGCATCATCTCCTCCGTGGCGGTGCAGGGGGCCTCGGCGAGACTGGCAACGTGATCGAACGGGACCACCAGCATGTGGCCGCTGGTGTAGGGATAGCGGTTCAGTATCACGAAGTTGTGCTCGGCGCGATGAACGATCAGAGCGTCGCGGTCGCTGGTATCGGACGCTAGGATCCGGCAGAAGACGCAATGCTCCCGGGACTCCGGTGCGGACTCGTCCGTCTTGGAGGAAACGTATCGATAGCGCCATGGAGTCCAGAGATAGTCCACTGGACCCTCGGACCACTAGCCGTCGGCAGGATTGGCGTCAGCTACGGCGTCGCGCAACTGCTTGGCGGCCTTGAAGAAAGGAATCGTCTTGGAGGGCACCTCGACTGTCTCGCCGGACTTGGGATTGCGTCCCTTCCGGGCCGGTCTGGTGCGTATACGGAAACTGCCGAAACCGCGAAACTCGACGCTGTCCCCTTCCCGGAGCGAGTGGACTATGCTGTCCAGCACTTCGGTGACGATTGTGTCGGCTTCTGATCGCGAGATATTGACTGTCTGGGCGACTTGATTCACGAGTTCAGCTTTAGTCATGAGTTCGGCTTGCGGGCCTCCTTGAAGCCAATATTGTAGCTCAGGCCGGGGAATCGGGGTCAAGCGAGGCTGGCTCCGCGACGTCCACCGGAACCGGCTGCCTGCAGCGAAGGCGGACCCTGCGCGACCGCTCGTTCACTTCCAGAATCTCGAAGTTGTACGTCTGGCTTGCGCGCAGCGAGCCCTTTGGGAACTGCGAGCTGTGGCACAGGCCCCGCACACCCGGCGCCAGCTCGACGAAGGCACCGTATTCGACCTGTTTCCGAACGACGCCGGGAACGGCATCCCCGACCGCGACCTGGCTCAGGAATGTGTCCCACGCGTCTGGTTCGAGTTGCTTGACGCCAAGCGAGAGACGCCTCTTTTCCAGGTCGACCTGCAGGATTACGGTGTTGATCTGCTGGCCTTTGCGGGCGCAATCCCGAGGGTTCGGCTGGCGGGAGTCCCATGACAGGTCAGACACGTGGACCAGCCCCTCAATGCCCTCGACGACTTCGACGAACAAGCCGTACGCGGTGATCTGACGGACCGTACCGGACACCACCTGGCCGATCTCGAAACCCGGGCCGTACTCGGCCCAGGGGTCCGGTGCTAGGCGCTTGAAGCTCAGTGAGATCCGGCGCTTCTCCGGGCTCAGGCTCAGGACCACCGCTTCGATCTCCGCATCCACCGCAAACGTCTTCGAGGGGTGCTTCGGATGACGCGACCAGTCGATTTCCGAGATATGGATGAGGCCTTCCACACCTGGCTCCAGCTCGACGAAGGCTCCGTAGTCCTCGACGCTCGCCACACGCCCGCGTACGCGAGTGCCGGGACTGATGCGTTCCGCGATCGAGGCCCAGGGGTCTGGAAGCATGGCACGGAGGCTGAGCGCCACCCGTTCTTTCTCGATATCGATCTTGAGAACCCTCGCCGTCACCTCCTGGCCGGGTTGCAGCATCCTGGAAGGGTTTCCCACCCTGCCGTGGGAAAGCTCCGGCAGCTTGATCAGGCCGTCGATTCCGCCCAGGTCCACGAAGACACCGTACTTGGTGATGTTCTTGACAGTGCCCGTCGCCGGTTCTCCCTCGGCAAGCTGCTCGAGCGCTTCGGCCATTCTCTGACGACGCTCCGCCTTGAGCAGCTCGCTCCTGGAAACCACCGTGTTGGAACGGCGCCGGTTGCAATCGATGACCAAGACCTCCACGGTGCGGCCGATCCAGGCGTCAGGGTCCTTCACCGGACGGATGTCGAGTTGCGAGCCCGGCAGGAACGCGGCAACGCCGACGTCCACGCGAAGGCCCCCCTTGACCCGCCCGACAATCCTGGCCTGCACAGGGGTGCGCTGCGCGTAGGCCGCTTCCAGGGCGCCCCACGCCTCCGCCTCCCGCACCCGCCGGTGGGAAAGCACGGCATAGGCTCCCGGCGCCCCCAAACGCTCGACGACAACTTCGATCCGCTGGCCCGACTCCACCCTCAAATTGCCGACGGGGTCACGGAATTCCTCTAGCGGCACGCGACCTTCGACCTTGGCGCCGAACGAAACGATCACGTCGGTGTCGCCAACCGAGACCACGACGCCCGTGCATCGACTGCCCGGATGGATCGAGGGCCCGCCGACAGGCTCGGCCTTGATCAGCGCTTCGAGGTCTTCCGGCAGGAACGGGTCGTCTCCCTGGTCCTCGTTGCCGGCGGCGGGTTCCGGCAGGCCCGGGACAGGCAAACCTGGACTCTGCGCGGTATCGACAGTCGTCGGAACTGCCGGTGGCGAAGCCGCCGGCTGGGCGCCGGGCGATTCTCCATTGCCGCGGGGCTCTTCGACTTCCACTTGCATCGCTCGCTCCCGCTCGCTAGGGCGAGGCCTCGGGGTTCCGGCCTGCTGGCAACGCATCAGCGTCCGGACCGATTGCACGTCCGTCTAGCTGCCCGAAGGGCATAGCGAGCACTGCTCGGCCCAACCCCTGCTGCAGCCGAATACAGCCCTTGCCGCGGAACCTCGAACGAACGCTAACTATAGCCGAGCCTGTGCGAAGCTGTCAACGCTCGCGCGCCTCGGCAACGTCGCGAGGCCGACTCCCGGCCAAGGTCCGACCGGGCGAGAGCTTGCCTTAGAATAGAAGGTCCGCGAGGAAAGCGACCGTGCCGATCGATGCAGACCTGCTGCAGATTCTCTGCTGTCCCACCTCGAAAACGCCCGTCGAGATGGTGGGCAGGGAACGCCTCGGCCAGCTGAACGCGGCGATCGCGGCCGGTTACGTGCGCTACACCGACGGAGCCGCGGTTGACGAGGCGCTCGACGAGGCGCTGGTCACAACCGACGGCCGGACGGTCTACCGAATTGATGACGGCATTCCCGTGATGCTGGTGGACCGGGGAATTCCGACCAACCAGGTCGGCAGTTGGTAGGCGCCGGGGGCGGGCCGGATCAGCGCCGGCCCATCCCCGGGAATGAAATTCGGGCAGCGTCCTACTCTCCCACGCCGTCGCCAGCGCAGTACCATCGGGGCTGAGGAGCTTAACTGCCGTGTTCGGGATGAGAACGGGTGTGGCCTCCTCGCTACGGCCACCCGAAAGGGTCCCGGGCCGCTACGCCGCCCGGGCGGCCCCTCCCCCGGAGGGAGGGGCGCAACCGAATATCGAAGGTCTGGCAATCGCCGTGTCCTAAGCGCCGAGCCACAATCCCACACCAGCCGGGGGGATCTCGCTCGGGGCAAGCTTTACAATCAAGCCGAACGGGCAATTAGTAACGGTTAGCTCGCATGTTGCCACACTTACACATCCGTCCTATCAAACTTGTCGTCTTCAAGTGCCCTTCAGGGAAACCTTATCTCGGGTTGGGTTTCGCGCTTATATGCTTTCAGCGCTTATCCCGACTGAACTTCGCTACCCAGCTGTGCCACTGGCGTGACAACTGGATCACAAGAGGTTCATCCGCCTCGGTCCTCTCGTACTAAAGGCAGCATCCCTCAAGTTTCCTACGCCCACCAAGGATAAGGACCGAACTGTCTCGCGACGTTCTGAACCCAGCTCGCGTACCGCTTTAATAGGCGAACAGCCTAACCCTTGGGAGCTTCTCCACCCCCAGGATGCGATGAGCCGACATCGAGGTGCCAAACCCGGGCGTCGATATGAACTCTTGGCCCAGATCAGCCTGTTATCCCCGGCGTACCTTTTATCCGTTGAGCGACGGCCCTTCCATTCGGAACCGCCGGATCACTATGACCTGCTTTCGCACCTGCTCGACTTGTCAGTCTCGCAGTCAGCCCGGCTTATACCATTGCGCTCTACGGCTGATTTCCAAACAGCCTGAGCCGAGCTTCGCGCGCCTCCGTTACATTTTGGGAGGCGACCGCCCCAGTCAAACTACCCACCATACAGTGTCCCTGAACCGGATTCACGGCTCGAGGTTAGATCCACAACATAACAGGGGTGGTATCCCAAGGGTGGCTCCACCGAACCCGAAAGTCCGGCTTCAAAGCCTCCCACCTATCCTGGGCAAGCTAAATCATGAATCACTGTAAAGCTGTAGTAAAGGTGCACGGGGTCTTTCCGTCCTTTGGCGGGTAACCGGCGTCTTCACCGGTACCACAACTTCGCCGGGCTGGTTGTTAAGACAGTGCTCAGATCGTTACGCCATTCGTGCAGGTCGGAACTTACCCGA
>MKWU01000659.1_pt1 | contig 64484 bp, 57 predicted proteins | sample 809101 | NCBI WGS metagenome assembly MKWU01 (sample SAMN05860141, study PRJNA318959) | sponge metagenome | host: Aplysina aerophoba | place: Slovenia: Piran, Adriatic Sea, Gulf of Piran | collected 2013-05-07
ACCTCGCAGACGTCGATGCGATCGACCGGGAACGCCGCATCCTCTACGACATCGTGTTCGAGGTCGTCGAGCGCCGCGTCGATGCCGAGGTCAAGGAATGCCCCGCATGCCGGGCTCGCACCAAGGGGCAGTTCCCCGACACCATGCCGGGCCCGCTGCAGTACGGCGTCGGCCTGCAGGCCTTCGTCATCACCCTGCTGATCGCCCACATGCTGTCCCTGCGCCGTGCCGTCGCACTGGTGCAGGCAATCTCGGGCCTCAGGCTCTCCGAGGCCACCTGCCTGGGCTACGTGCGCCGCCTTCATGACGCCCTCGCATCATGGGAACACGCCGCCATCGCACACCTGCTGGAACGCCCCGCCCTGCATGCCGACGAAACCGGCTTCCGGGTCGACGGCAAGACCCAATGGCTCCATGTCGTCACCGACGGGGCTGTGACCCTGAAGTTCATGCACCGCAAGCGCGGCAAGGAGGCAATCGAGAAGATCGGCATCATCCCACGCTACACCGGCACCCTGGTGCACGACTGCTGGGCATCGTACTTCGCCTACGACCAGTGCAGCCATCAGCTCTGTGGGGGCCACCTCCTGAGGGAACTGACCTTCATCGTCGACTCCAACGGCTTCCGCTGGGCACGCCTGATGAAGAAGCTGTTGCGCGAGGTCTGCCACAGGGTCAACAGGAGCGACACCAGGACCCTGAGCGAGGCCGCGTGTCGGGCCGTGCGCAAGCGCTACCGGACCATCCTGACCCAGGGGGGCAACGAGTTGCCCGTCATCCCGCCGAAGCCGAAAGGAAAACGCGGACGGATCGCGAAGTCCGACGCACACAACCTCCATGAGCGCCTGGCGAAGCACGAAGAGTCCGTCCTGCGCTTCACCCGCGAGCCGCACACCAGCTTCACCAACAACACCGGCGAGCAGAAGATCCGCATGGCAAAGGTCAAGATCAAGGTGTCGGGATGCTTCCGAACCCAGCTCAACGCCGAAGCCTGGTGCCGGATCTCGAGTTACCTGAGCTCAATGGCCGCTCTCGGATACAACCCTCTCGTCGCCATCCAGATCGCCCTCGCCGGAAATGCCGCCAAAATGATCAACCTGCATGACACACAAACCGAACTCGGAAAGGGGTGAGCAGTTACAAATAAAATTAATAATAACAGTGCGATAAGGAGATATGATACGGAAGCCCGTGATCGTGTGCCGGGCAGGGAGGCAGTGGCAGGCGGCTGCCTCCGGTTCGCCGTCGTGGCGTCGGCCTGCCGCTCTGACCCCGGGGGCCGTCCTCAGGCGGTCCGGCGGGTACGCTGTGGACAGGGCCGCCGCGTTCCGGTGATCGGATCGAATTCCGAGCGGTTGCGGGTTCTCAGGCTGTAGCCGTAGACGTGGAGCGACAGGCTTGGCGTTTCGCCGGTGTTGCGCACGCTGTGGATGTCGTCGGGCGCCAGGACGCAGGTGTCGCCGGGGCCGATCATGACCTCGTCCGCCATCGTGAGCTCGGCCCGGTCCGGACGGGACCCGTCGTCGTGGCGGTCCCAGGAGACATTGGTCTCCGCACCCTCGATGCCGACGACGACGCCCCAGGTCTGGTGATCATGCGGGGCCACGCCACGGCCCGGCAACCAGCAGATCGCCTCGACCAGCAGGGTGTTGTCCGCCTCCTCGCTCAGCACCGTGATCCCGAAACCCTGGGATTCGTCGCACGACCTGAGCCCGGGGTCGCTCCAGTCGGCCTCGGCCGCATACCGCCTGACAAGGGGTGCGACCCGGGTCCTGACGGTTTCGACCGGTACGGTTGCAACTCCGTCGATTGCCCTGAGGTCGGAGAGAAAGGCATCAAGCGAGTACTGCGACATTGTCATCCATCCGTGGCTGTGGATTGGCGGTTCCATCCCCATGGTGACGTCTTTGGGTGCCCGATACCAGAGGGGACGGACGACACAGTGACTGCCCGTTCCAGGCCAGGGTGCCGCTCGCGGCACGGCCATTGCGGGCATGGGTCAGCCGGACATGCCAGTGCGGCGACATGTCGGGAGACGGCGCCGGGGCCACCTGCCAGCGCGTGTCCGGTGTTGCGCCGGTCCCCGGTCTGTCGCGCAGCAGGAACCCGGTGACACCGCTGTCGGCGGCGGCAAGGCGCAGCCGGCGGCAGGCGACGCTGTCGCGATGGCCAGTGCGCGCCGCGCCAACCTCGCCGACGACGGCGGCAAGGTCACCGCAGCGCAGCCCCTCTTCCATCACCCACAGCCGGTCGGTGTCATTGCGGGCCCGGACGAACAGGATCCGGGACGGGTCGAAGCCGAAGGAGGCGAGGCCGCGTGCCGACAGCCGTCCGGGGCCATCGCCGGTACACCAGAGAACATCGCCGCCGGTTTTCGCCAGGACCCGGTGTGCCAGTGCGACCGTGAACCCGCAGCGCGCCGCGTCTCCCGCCGCAAAGCCGGGTTCTCCGGCCACCTCGTGCACCTGGCCGCAGCCGAGACCGCCCCGGCCAAGCGCCCGGTCGAACGGCGCCGCTCCCAGGGGGACGACCGGGTGGCCTTCCGGCATGGCCGTGATCGCGCGGGTCCGGTGGCGCAGCAGTTCAAGGTCGACGGAGGCACGGTGTCGAGGCATGCAGGTTCGGTCCCGGCATGAATGACAGGCATATGTTCATGTAGTGTTCACTGAACGGCCGCCATGTCAAGTGCGGGTCGTGCCGGATCACGCCCGGTGGTGTTCGAGACCGTCCCAGTCGAAGCGGATTCCGTGACCGGGCGCATTGCCCGCCGTGGCATGTCCGTCGACGACGGTGAGCGGGTGTTCGATGAACCGTTCCAGTCCGAATCCGTGGACCTCGAGGAAGGAGGCGTTGGGGATGGCGCCGAGCAGGTGGACATGGATGTCGTGGACACCGTGCGAGGTGACCGGGATGTTGCGGGCCTCGGCCATGTGCGCGACCTTCATCCACACGGTGATGCCGCCGCAGTTCGAGACGTCGGGCTCGATGTAGCTCACGCCGCTGGCGGCCAGCATGTGCTGGAAATCATGCAGCGTGTGCAGGTTCTCGCCGGCGGACACCGGGACGCCGCCCTCGGCCAGGATGCGGGCGTGACCGGCAAAGTCCTCCGGGATGGTCGGTTCCTCGAGCCAGACAAGGTCGAACGGCCGGAACGCCCGGGCGGCACGGATCGCCGCGTCGACCGTCCAGCGCATGTTGGCGTCCACCATCAGCGGAAAGTCGTCGCCGAGATGCGCGCGCATGGCCCGGACCCGTTCGACATCCTCCCCGAGCACGTCGCGGCCCACCTTCATCTTGATCGCCCTGAAGCCATTGGCGAGGTTGCGGTCGGTCTGCTCCAGCAGGGCATCGAGGGTGAACTGCAGGTCGATGCCGCCGGCGTAGGCGGCGACCCGGGGATCGGCGCCGCCCAGCAGCCGCCACAGCGGCAGGCCGGTGCGCTGCGCCACCAGGTCCCACAGCGCGATGTCGACGGCCGAGAGCGCGTGCATCGCGAGGCCACCGCGGCCGGCATAGTGCAACCGCCACCACAGCATTTTCCAGGTCGCCTCGATCCGGTCGGCATCGCGTCCGACAAGGACCGGCGCGATGTCCCCTTCGATGACGGCGTGGATGGCGCGGGCGCCGGCACCGAGCACGTAGGTATATCCCAGTCCCTCGCGGCCATCCTCGTCGGCGATGCGTGCCGTGACGAGTTCGAAGCTCGGCATCTCGCCGTGCATGGCATCGGAGAGCACCACGGGAAGGGGGATGCTGAAGTGATCGGTCTGAACACGGGTGATCGGCATGATGTCTCCGCACCGGGTGGGCCACGAAACCGGCATGATGGCAAATCGGCGGGCCCGGCGAAACGACGATTCCGTCTCGCGGGGCGCCGTCGAGGCGCCGGGCGGACCGTTTCCGGACCGCAGGTGCGGGTCTCATCGAGACATGGGCGCCGGCCGGTCCGGTGAGGCCGTGGCGAGTCCGTCAGCCCGCCGGAACCTCCAGCATCGCCATGAACGACGCCAGCCCGACCAGGGTGACGAACGCCGCTCCGGTATAGTTCATCGCGTGCCGGAGCGCGCCCATGCCCCGGTGACTGCCGGACCGCTCCATGACCCGCATCGCGGTCTGCCTGGCGAGTATGGCCCCCACTCCCAGGATGCAGATGCTCAGCCCGATCCCGAGCGACATCGCTGCCACGAGCAGGAATCCCGGCACGATCATGCCGTTGGCCACCGCATAGAGCATGATGAGGACCGCGCCGGGACAGGGCACCATCCCGGCGGCCAGCGCCAGCAACCCGCCTTCCGTCCTGCCGCCGTGGTCATGATGGTGATGGTGGCCATGCCCGTGGTGGTGATGGCCGTGGCCGTGATGGTGATGGTGGACGTGGTCACCCGCGTTCGGGCCAAGGGAGGCGCGAACGGCGCAGTACAGCATGTACACGCCGATACCCACGATGATCAGGAAGCTCCCGGCGCGAAGGCCCGGCACTTCGGAGAGTCCGATTCCGAACCCCGCCTGCAGCACGATGTCTGCCAGCCAGACCACGACGACCGCGGCAATGACGTGGACGATCGCGATCTGCGCCGCCATGACCACCCCGCGAACCACCCGCGCTTCGCGGCCGAGAAAATAGGACACGATGACGAACTTGCCGTGCCCCGGACCGAAGGCGTGGATACTTCCGTAGGCAAACGCGATCGCCAGGCCCAGAAAGAGCGCGCCGAGGTCGTCGCCCCGCTCCAGGGCTGTCATGTGCTCGGCGATCTCCGCATTGGCCCGGCGCTGGAATTCGACGGCCAGCCCGAGAACGCGTGTCAGCCAGCCGTCGTTCTCGGCAGCAGTCCCGGCGTTCGGTTCCGCCTGCGTGTGCGCGAACGCTTCCGGCGCAGCGAACGAGACCGCCAGCGCCACGGCGGCGGCTGCCATCCACAGCCGTATTCCGATACCGGCCAGCATGGTTCGAGTGTTTGGCCTGTGTCCTGGCCTGTCAAGGCGGCCCGTCCCCCGGTAGTGCCTCACTTTGAAACCGAGCCTGTCGCGTACAGCCACAGCACCCCATATGCTTAGCGGGAAGCATAGGAGGGACTAACCATGCCCAAGGGGCCACACGGGCAAAAGCGCCCCGCCGATGTGGTTGGCAACGCCGTCAAGGTCATGCGGATCGCGACCGGCGAAGCCGAAGAGGAATACGAGGACGACGGCAAAGATCCTGCGGCCAAGGCGCTAGGCACCAAGGGTGGCAAGGCCCGCGCAGAGAAGCTCAGTGCTAAACAGCGATCCGAGATCGCGCGAAAGGCCGCTGCAAAACGGTGGCACTCTTAGCCCGACGCAATCAGCCGCGTCTTCGCTTGGGGCAGTTGGTTGATTTGTCGGTAGAATTCTGTTTCTGTAATCTCCGTCGCCCACTCCAACCGAGCAGAGACCAAGAATCTTGTGGATTCCGGTATTGGGCCTTTTTCTCGACGAACTATAATTGCCCGCAATCTTGACAAGTGATTCAAGTCTCGCACGTACGCTCTAAGAGGGGTTTTTAAAGTGCTGTACTGTCTTGCTAGTAAATTAAATAGCATTCTATACTCAATCTCGCTGTTCATATCAAGAAGCTGATTTAGAATTTCGTACTGCCTCTGGGCCAATGCCCGCTTGCGCGTTGATCGCAAACGTCCATACATTTGTCCCATGATGTCGCGGAACAAGCTTCTTTGCACATGCCTTCTAATTTCTCTAAGCAATCTCTGGCACTGAATCGATATACCCTTAAGGCCAAATTTGAGGAATGGAGTTAAATCATAGTTCTGTTCCCTCACCGCACTCAAGCAAGCAAGATACGCATCTTTTTCGTCGTAGTAGTAGTTAGACATTGCGATAAACAACGTATCCTTAAGATGTGCACGTCTGAGAACGCAAGCTTCGAGCGCACGTGCTGTTCGACCGTTACCGTCAACGAATGGGTGCATGGCACCTATGTGGTAGTGTAACGCTAGTGCACGCACCAAGGGATCGTGCCCCCGGAACTCGTGGTTTAACGCACCGATTAGCGTCCGAAAAGCGCTGCTGCATTCTGAACCGCCTTCAACACCACGATGACGAGGGCGACCAAAACTGACATTCTGGCCATCACCGCGCAGTTGTCCCGGCGGACAATGATCATCGTCACAACCAGTTACAATGCGTCTGTGAATCTCTTTAACTAGGTCTTCGTCGATTGGCCTGTTGTGGTCGAGTGTTTCTATCCACCGGTAGGTGTTAATGGCTCCTCGCGCTTGCCTCTGGGACCGATTAAAGTGCTTGTCAGAAGCGTCAGACGAAACCGCTTCTTCAAACTCGCGTTCAGTGAAGTCAGCTCCTTCGATTCGCGATGTGCCAGCTACTTCACGCTTCAGTTCCATTTCCTCAAGATCTTCGGCCCAGGCTCGCTGAAATGGAATATTGGTGAGCGATAGGATTGATGCCTTCGCCTCTGTCAGCTCGTCGATAATTGCCATCGGATCATACCGTATCCAATGGTCTGGAGTGACGTATTGTATAGTCATAATTTGTTTGTAGCACCTGTCATTTCCAAATGCAAGCAAGACTGTGTGCCTCCAACCCATTGAAATATCGCATATATATGTAATCTGAGAGAAGGTGGTGTCGTGTTCATTTCACAGCCATTTCATCATCAAAGCCGACGGCAGAGGGCAAGAATGTTTGAATATGAAGTACAGCTTGACGCTAAGCATATAAGTTCATATAAGAGGAACATGAACAAGCTGCCCCTGAAGACCCGCTCCCTGATCCTGAAGATGCTCTGCGAAGGGCAGTCCATGCGGGCGACCGCACGGTTGGCTGATGTGAGCTACAACACCGTCGCCAAGCTGCTGGTCGATGCAGGCAAGGTCTGTGCCGATCTGCATGACGAGCTTGTGCAGGACGTGACCGCCAGTCGCATCCAGTGCGACGAGGTCTGGTCGTTCACCTACGCCAGGCAGAGGAACGTCGCGAAGGCCAAGGCGACAGCCGATGAAGCGGGTGATACTTGGACCTGGACCGCGCTGGACAGCGGCTCCAAGTTGCTCGTCTCGTGGCTGGTGGGCGGACGCGATGGCGAGTACGCCATCGAGTTCATGGACGATCTGCGAGGGCGCCTCGCGAACCGCGTGCAACTGACGACAGACGGCCACAAGGCCTATCTGGAAGCCGTCGAAGGGTCATTTGGTGGTGATGTAGACTATGCCAAGCTAATCAAGCTGTACGGCGAGCCCACGGGGCAGGAGGGCCACGAACGCAAGTACAGTCCCTCAGAGTGCACTGGCACGAGGAAGCGCCGTGTAGAGGATTTACCCGCTCAGGCCTACGTCTCGACCAGCCATGTCGAGCGTCAGAACCTCACGATGTGGATGCGCCGCTTCACGCGGCCGACCAATGCGTTCTCCAAAAAGTTCGAGAACCACATGCACATGGTTGCCCTCTACACCGTCTGGTACAACTTTATCCGCATCCACAAGTCCCTGCGTGTCACCCCGGCGATGGCGGCGGGTCTGAGTGAGACCGTACGGGATATGGATGATCTGGTACGAATCATGGACGAGCGTGCATCGAAGCCCGGTCCGCGTGGTCCCTACAAGAAACAGATTTCAAACTGAGGCACTACCCGTCCCCCGGCGGACTTGACCGCGGTGCCGATCGGCTGTGCGGACGCATGTCCGGCCACGACTGCCCGGGGCGCCGCGCAGCGGGGCGTGAACACGGGCGAGCCGCACGATGTCTTGCCACCCGGCGGACCACGGGTCCGCCATCGTTGCAAACCGGCGGGCCCGAAGAAATGATGATGCCCTTTCGCAAGGCACGGGCGGGACGATGCGGGACAGGACGATGCCTGACGGCACGGTATGCAACGGCGGGCCCGCGCAAACGGAGTGGGAACTGCACAACCTGGATTTCGTGGCTCATGCGGCGCTGGTCGCGGACCGGTCCGTGGATCTCGTGGTCGCCGATCCGCCATACCGTCTTGGCAAGGATTACGGAAACGGGTCTGACCGGCGCTCCGAGGATGAGTTCCTGCAATGGACCCGGAGCTGGATCCTGCGCGTGCTGCCCAAGCTGAAGCCGACGGGCAGTCTCTACCTGTTTGCAACCTGGAGACACGCACCGGAGATCTTCTCGTTCGTGAAGCAGCACATGACCATGATCAACGAAATCATCTGGGACCGGCGGGTGCCGAGCATGGGGGGATCGACCCGCAGGTTCTCCTCGGTGCACGACACCATCGGGTTGTTTGCGCTGACTTCCGGCTACTACTTCGACATCGACGCGGTCAGGATTCCGTATGATGCCGTGACACGGAAGGCGCGGTCGCGGCGCCGCTTCGAGGGCAGCCGGTGGCTCGAGAAGGGCTACAACCCGAAGGATGTGTGGAGCGTGTCGCGCCTGCACAGGCAGCACCGGGAGCGCGAGGACCACCCGACCCAGAAGCCGCTCGAGATCGTCGAGCGCATGGTCCGGGCGAGCTGCCCCGAGGACGGGCTGGTGCTCGATCCCTTCGCGGGCTCGGGAACGACGCTCGATGCCTGCATCAGGAACCGGCGACGTTGTGTCGCCTTCGAACTGAACGGCGAGTACTGTCGGATCATCCGTGCACGGGCCGGACGGGCGGCATCCGGCTCGACCGGGAAGCCGGGTTCGACAGGATAGGCCCGCATGCCGGTACCGGCCGGCAGGGCGCTCTCCGCGAGACCGGGATTGCCGGGGAGGACAGGGAGAAGAGGCAACGGGTACTTCGGCGCCGCCGGGCGGGGATCGTGCTAGGTGCCTATGCCTGTCGGCCGCTGCTGTCGCCGGTGTCGACAGGGCGCGCCCGGTTTGGGACAGTCTGTCGCGCAGCGGACGTGCACTTCGGTGCGGCACTCCACCATCCGGCCCCAGGAGACCGGGCACGCTGATGACCGGAAGCCAGGACAAGGGTTCGCGCCGCGCACACCAGTCCCGCGATCGCATCGGACTGGCGATTCTGCTCGTGATCGTCGCCGTCGCACTGTTCTCGATCCTCAACGCCGAGGTGAAGATCCTGCGGGCGGACTACGGGGCGGTGCAGCTGGTCTGGGCGCGCTACGCCGGCGCCCTGGTCTTCATGGTCGTGGTCTTCACCCCGGTTCGTGGTCCGCACTTCCTGCGGCTGCGCACGGCCCGGCCCCTGGCCCAGGTGCTGCGGGGTGCCTGCCTGCTCAGCTCATCGCTGTGTTTCTTTCTCGCGATCAAGTGGGTGCCGCTGGCACTTGCCGCCGCCATCACCATGCTGGGACCGGTCTTCATCACCGCCCTCTCAGGGCCGTTTCTCGGCGAAAGGGTCGGGCCGAGACGATGGACGGCTGTCATCATCGGGTTTGTCGGTGCGCTGGTCATCATTCGGCCGGGGTTCGGTGACACACCATGGCAGATCGTCTTCACGCTGGGCACGGCCGTCACCAGCGCACTCTACGCGCTGATCACGCGCCGGTTGTCCTCGAGCGAGGACGCCGCAACCTCCACCACCATTACCAACCTGCTCGGGACCCTGGCGCTCAGCCTGGTGGTGTGGAGCACCTGGAACACGCCCCCAAGCGCACTCGAGATCGCGATGATTGCCTCGCTCGGCCTGCTGTCGGGTCTCGGCCACTACCTCTACACCGTCGCGCTCGGCTGGGGTCCGGCGTCAGTCGTGGCTCCGTTCAACTACGGTCACCTGATCTTCTCCGCGATCCTGGGATTCCTGGTCTTCGGGTACTTCCCCGACCTGTGGGCCTGGGTCGGCGCGGGACTGATCGTGGCGTCGGGCCTGTACATCGGGTATCGCGAGGCCGTGCTCTCGAAGAGCGGCAGGCGCACGGGCTGACGGCGCGCCCCGCCGGGTCACGATCCCAGGACTTCGGCGTTGATCACGTTGTCGGGATCAAGCCTGCCGTCAAAGCAGTCGACCACGTTCCGGGCCGCGGCAGCGCCCATCCGGAACATCGATTCCTCCGTGACCCCTGCCGAATGCGGCGAGACGATGATGTTGTCGAGTTCGAACAGCGGTTCGTCGGCACTCGCCGGTTCGACCACGAACGGGTCGATGCCGGCTCCGGCGATGACCCGGTCGCGCAGTGCGCCGTAGAGCGCCTTCTCGTCGACGATATTGCCGCGCGCCGTGTTCACCACGAAGGCCGTCGGCTTCATCGCGGCCAGTTCGGCCGTTCCGACCATGCCGTCGGTCTCGTCGTTCTTCGGACAGTTGACCGAGAGGAAGTCGATCTCCGGGAGCAGCGCGCGCCAGTCCTGCACCGGGGTGGCGCCCGCCGTCGCGATCGCGTCCTGGATCACGTAGGGGTCGTGTACCAGCACCTTCATGCCCATGGCGGCGCACATGGGAACCAGCCGCCGGCCGATCCGTCCGAACCCGAGGATCAGCACGGTGCGACCGGCCAGGTCGAAGGCCGGGGTGTCGAAACGGACGTTCCAGTTGCCCTTGCGAACCTCGCGGTCATACAGCAGGGCGCGCTTGGCAAGCGCCATCATGAAGAACAGCGAGTGTTCGGCGACGGTGATCGAGTTCGCGGTGCCGACCACGGCGAGCGGAACGCCGGCCTCGGTCAGCGCCGGCACGTCGACCGCGTCATAGCCGACACCGTGCCGGGCGACGATCTTCAGCCGGGCGGCACTCGCGATGATCCGCCGGGTAAACGGGGCCACGCCCAGGATCGCGGCATCGTAGTTACCGATGTGCTGCAGGATGTTGTCCTCCGACAGCTCGGTAAACCGTTCGACCTCGATGTCGTCGCGTTCGTCGAACACCGACCTCAGGCCCGAGGTGTAGGGCATCTGCAGCATCACGCGGTAGGTCATGCCGGATCTCTCCATGTTCCTGGTGTTGCTTCGGTCACGGACCGCACCCGTACCGGGCGCTCGCCGGAGCGGTCGATCACGACACTTCGGTCCGCCGGAGGGAGCCGGGACTACAGCCCCAACGCCGGTTCCGTGTCAATCCGGGTGCGCAAACCGCTTCGCGCCGGTATCAGTAGATCGTGACACCGCTGTCGACCGAGATGACCTGGCCGGTGGTGATCTCCGATTCGTCGGATGCGAGGTAGACCGCCAGGTTGGCCATGTGGATCGGCTGTCCGAAGCCGAGCAGGTGCTGGTCGGCCAGTTTCTGGATTTCCGACGAGTTCTCGATCATGCCCTTCACCCGGTCGGACAGCGTGACCGAGGGTGCAATCGCGTTCACCCGGATCCGGTCAGGGGCGTACTCGACCGCCATGGACCTCGTGACCGCCGCGACACCACCCTTGGCCGCGGTGTAGCAGTCGCGCCCCGGCAGGGCCATCAGCGCCACGTTCGATGCCATGTTGATCACCGATCCGCCGCCTGAAGCCGCAATCCGCGGGATTGCGAGGCTCGAGCACACGAAGGTGCCGTACAGGTCGAGCGTGATCACCCGCCAGAACTCCTCGTCCGGCGCCTCGGTCACGGGACCGTCGGCAAGGGTGGAGCCGCCGGCGTTGTTGTGAAGCACGTGCAGAGCCCCCCAGTCCCCGACGATCCGGTCCACGGCCGCCGCAACACTCGCCCGGTCGGTCACGTCGGTCTCGATGAAGACCGCGCCGCCCCCGTCCGCGGCTGCCGCGCCGGCCTCTTCGGCCGTTTCCTGTCCACGCCCGGCGTCGATGTCGAGAGCCGCCACCCGCGCACCCTCCTGTGCAAACCGGATCGCGGTTGCCCGGCCGATCCCGCCGCCGGCTCCTGTGATCATCGCGACCTTGCCGTTCATTCGTCCCATGGCTGCATTCTCCGTGCCGGTTTTCTCAGTGTGCGAAGATCACGGGGATCTGCGCTTGGTCGAGGATGATCCTGGTCGCGCCGCCGAAGATCATCTGGGTCAGCCGACTCTGGGTGTAGGCGCCCTTGACCAGGAAATCGACCCCCGCCTCGGCGGCGATATCAAGCGAGCGGGTGCCCGGGTTGCCGCCGCCGGGCCCCGCCTTGAGCTCGACCTCGATGTCGTGGCTGGCGAGGTAGTCGACGAGGGCATCACCGCCGGGGCCGGCATGGACCCAGCCTTCCACCGTGATCACGATCACCCGGGAGGCGGCGCGCAGGATCGGCATGGCGAGCGCGACCACGCGCGCGGTTTCGGTCGAGTGGTTCCAGGCAATTCCGACGACATCGCCGAACGGACGTTCCCACTGTTCCGGGATCAGGACCGTCGGCCGGCCGCCTTCGAACAGCGCCATCTCGAACAGGGTCTGCCAGTGCGGGTTGTCCTTGGAACGGGTGTACAGCGAGACGTCGTGGACACGTGCCGCCTCGCCGACCTGGCGCCAGTTGGAGATGGCGGACATGTCGACGTTGACCGTATCGGCGGCCATCGGCGGGTCGCAGGCCGCGATCCGTTCGCGGATCCGGGCCACGGCCGCGTCCCGGTGCGTCTCGAGTTCGCCGTCGAGCCCGTCATAGGAAACGACACCTCCGCTCATCGGGTCGACGATGACCGGATCGGGCAATCGCGGGCAGAACATGGCGGTGATCCGGCTGCCGTGCCTTTGCGCGAGCGCCGCGGCCGCCGCGACTGGCGCGTCGTCGGCCGAGTCAGATCCGAATGGCAGAAGAATCCGTTTCATCTGCATCTCCTTGTTGCGTCGCGCCAATCATGTCACCCGCAGTTCGACCGATCCGATGCCTTGTACGGTATACCGGGCGGTGTCGCCAGATACGGCAAACCGCGTCGCCAGGGTCGATCCGGTCATGACCAGTTCACCGGCCCTGAGCGGACGGCCCTGTCGAGCGAGCAGGTTGGCAAGGAAGGCGAGGGACGCGAGTGGTGAACCCATGGCGGCACCGGTGACCGCAGTCTCGATCTCGCCATTGTAGTCCAGGGTGACCGGAACCGTCGCCAGGTCGAGGTCGCGCCAGCCGGCGCTCTCGGCGCCGAGCACGATGCCGCCGCACCAGGCATTGTCGGCGATGAGTGAGTTGGCATCGAGGCTGGAGTAGTCGGCGTCCCTGTCCTCGATCAGCTCGAAAGCGGGCATGACCGCATCGACATGGTTGCGAATGCTGGCCGCGTCCTGCTCCCGTCCCGGCGGGACGTCGCGGCCGATGCGGACCGCGAGTTCGAACTCGAGCCCGAGACGCACGAAACCGTCGCGCCGGATCTCGGCCGGTCCGTGGTGGACCATGGCGGCGAGGATCGTTCCGGCACAGGGTTCCGAGACTCCGACGAGATCGCGGATCGCCTGCGAGGTGAGCGCGATCTTGTAGCCGACACCCGAGCCCTCGCCCTGTTCCTGCCACAGTTCGACCAGCTCCTGCTGAACCAGGTAGGCCTCGTCGACGGACCGCGGCGCAAGCCCGCCTTCAAGACCGGCAAACCTCGAACGCGCCGCATGGGCGTCCAGCAGGTGGCGGGCGATGGCGCTGATGCGTGCAGCACCTGACATGAGGGTTCCTCCTGCGGTTGACACGGCGAAGTGTCCGCTACCGGGAGGCTGCTTGACAATCCCCGCCGGTACATCCCCGTGGCGACCGCCTGTTCGGGGCGTGCACGGATGAGTCCGATCAGTGGAAATACGCGCCGCCGTCGACCACCAGTGTCTGGCCGGTGATGAAGGCGGCGCCGGCGGACGCAAAGAACACGACGGCGCCCACGATGTCGTCCGGGAGCTGGTCGCGCTGCAGGACCCGGGCCTGGCGCGAGATCTCCTGCAGGGTTTCGAGCTGGTGCGTGTTTGCACGGACGCCGTCCGACAGGGTGAAGCCCGGTGCCACCGCATTGACCCGGATGCCGGCAGCACCCAGTTCCTTGGCCAGCGCCTTGGTCATCGCGTTCACCGCACCCTTGCTCGCCACGTAGTGCAGCATGAAGGGGATCCCCTTGAACGGGGTTCCGGACGAGATGTTGATGACGGAGCCGCCTCCCTGTCGCCGCATGACCGGGACCACAGCGCGGGTCGCCATCGCCTGGCCGATGACGTTGACGTCAAGCACGCGTCTCCAGTCCTCGGCGGTCAGATCCTCGAAGGCGGTCAGCTGCAGCGACGAGTAGATGCCGGCGTTGTTGACCAGCACATCGATGCGGCCAAACGCATCGACAGCGGCTTCGGCCATGGCCTCGGTCTCGTGCCGGCTCGAGACATCGCAGGCAATGCCGATGGCACGGTTGCTGCCAAGTGCCGCGGCGGCCTCGACCGCTCCCTCGCGGTCAGCGATCACCACCGCGGCGCCCTCCCCGAGCAGTCCCTTCGCCAACGCGTGGCCGATCCCCATCGCCCCGCCGGTCACCACTGCGACCCGTCCCTCGCATTGCATCGCCTGTCCCCCTTTCCTTACCGTTGACGGTCAACACTCATGCGCGCGGGGCGTGCGGCCCGCTATGCCGGGCCCAGCCGGACCGGCGACTCCGCGAACACCCGGTAGCTCTGGGACTTCGGCCTGTCGCGGTCCTCTTCCTTCACGTATCGGATCGACGATGTGCCGAGCAGGGTGCGCGGCAGCACCATGGAGCGGATGAACCGGCTGGGCACGCTGGCGGATGCCTGGGCGAACACCGGTTCGGGCCCTTCCTCGAACCAGGCGCTGCCGGGACAGTAGGTGGTGGAGTGTCCGGCCGTGTCGATCCGGATGTCACCTTCCTTCAGGCACCGGATCCCGGGACCCTGGTGGGTGTGCAGGAGAGCGGATCCGCCGGCAGGGAACGCGACACTGTCGAGGCGCAACAGAAGGTCGTCAGCGATCGTCGCCGGCTCCACCGGACCGGAGCAGCGAAGTGCTGCGCGGTGCCGGCAGTCGCCCGCACCTGTGCCCGACGGCACAACGTCCCACCGCCACAGCGTGGCGCCCCCGGCGTCCGCCCGGACCAGTGCCGTTCCCGCCAGCACGACTCCATTGTCGGCGGCGACGCCTGCCCCTTCCACCAGCGCGCCGCCGGCCGCAACGTAGATCGCCCGTGCTTCCGATTCGCCGAACCGGACTTCCTCGCCACCTGACAGGATGTCCTCGAACAGCTGCATGACATACGACATCGTCGCCTCGCGATCGTGTTCCCGCCCCGGACCGGTCCGGGGCCTGTCACCCGACACAAGTCTATCCGGCGATACCCGGGGAGGCCACATGGTCCGGAGATCGTCAGGCCGGGTGGTGGCGTTGCCTGGACGGCTGCCGGACACCTATGATTGGTGCGGACGCGACATGTGCCGGGGGCGAGAGTGTCCAACCTGCTGCTCCGAGTGTCCCCGAGCGACGGCGAGGGGGAGCCCGCAGCCGGATCCGAAGGACGGGTGAAGATCCGGAGGGTCGTGTGCTGACCCGCGCTTTTCTCGCCGGTCACGATGGCCTTGCCGGTCGCAGCCTCGCGTGCGCCCTGACATCTGCCGGAACCCGGGTTCGGACCGACGCGGACGTGGCGGGACCGGCGGACGTCGCAGCGCTTGACGAACTCTTCGCCACGTTCCGGCCCCTCGGCGTGATCGATGCCATGCCCCCGAGCATGGTCGACGGTGCAGGGCCGGCAGGCGGCATGGACCGTCTCTTGCGGGCCCAGCGCACGGTTCTGTCAGCGGCGCATCGTTTCGGTGCCGAGACGCTGCTCTACAGCTGGTCCTGCGACGAGACCGGGCGAGGGTATCGGGCCTGCCGGGAATTCGGAGCGGCCCTTCTCGAGGCATGGCGTCGGGAGCATGGACTGCGTGCGACCGTCGTGGCGTCCCGCGGTCTTGCCGGATGGGAGGATGCGGCCTGTACCCGGCCGGTAGGTTCCGTTGCCCGTCTGGTCCGGGACATCTACCGTGCGCGGAACGCGCATGCGGACCATGTCGAGGTGGCGGGTGATCCGGCTGCACCTTGCCGGTACATGTCCGGCGCCGACTGGGCGCGGACCTGTCTCGAGGTGCTCGAGGACGGAACGGGCGGTGGGACGGTGCTGATCGATCCCGTGTCCGACATGTCGCTCGGTGAGGCGGTTGCGGTGGTCGCCCGGGTTGCGGAGTACGCGGGCAGTATCGCGTGGCGCCGCGCCGCGCCGGTCCGGCTGCCCGCGGGGGATCGCATGGTCCGGCCCGTGCAGGACACCGGGCTTGCGACCGTGCTCGAGCAGTACTGTCGTGCCCATGCCGCTGGCGACGGCACCGTCGGGTCCGGGCGGGTGGTCCGGGCCGGCAGACCGAAAGGCGATGCCGGTGCGACCGGGCAGGTCCGCACCTGGCGCGCCAACGGGCTTGTGGTGGGATTTACCAACGGCTGCTTCGACGTACTGCACGCAGGCCATGTCTCGCTGCTGCGCCAGGCGCGCGCGGAATGCGACCGGCTGGTCGTCGGGCTCAATGACGATGCATCGGTTTCGCGCCTGAAGGGCCCCGGGCGGCCGGTCCACACGGTCGGGCAGCGCGCGGCGGTGCTGAACGCAATCAGGGATGTGGACGCGGTGGTGGTGTTCGCGGAGGACACCCCGGAACGGCTGATCAGGGACCTGCGCCCCGACATCCTGGTGAAGGGGGCGGACTACGACGCCGACGAGGTGGTTGGTGCGGACTTCGTGCGCGCCCGTGGAGGCAGGGTCGTGCTGGCGCGGCTGGAGGCGGGCCTGAGTTCGACCGCGGCCATCGAGCGGCTGGCACGACGCGGGCCTCGCGCATGAACGGACCGGTACGCAGAGCATCGCGGCAGGGTATGATGCCGGAGATCGTGGTTCGAGGTGCACGGGCAATACGGCCGGTTCCCGGCGGCCGCAGGGTCGAAACGGAGACTCCATGAACATTCACCATCGGGAAACGGCCCCGCCCGCCTCCAGGCTGCCCGATCTCATGGGGCGCTACCGGGCACTCGGCGAGCGCGAGCGCCTGGTGCTGGAGCTCAGGTCCGTAATCCTGATCGGACTCTCGAAGCGCCGGTTCCTCGGGCTGGCGAACACCGTGCTCCACCGGTGTGGCGAGCATCCCCTGGAGTACACCGGGGCCGAGGTCGCCAGGACGATCGAGCGACTGCAGCGTGACGGGCTGATCGGGAGGCATGGTCAGGTCTGGCCGGCGCTCGCCTGTGCCGTTGCCCGCGAAGCGGTTGCGGGCACCGGCGGGACCGCGCTGGTTGCGGCGTGCACGGACACGTTTTATCCGGTCCGCGGCTACAGGCGCTGGGGCGGAAGGGCCGACCCCGCAACCGGGCTTGATCCGTACATTGCACTGCGCGTCGCGGTGTTCGCGAATGACGAACAGCTGTTCACGACCGCGTACAACGCAAGCTATGACGACTTCGATTTTCCGATGTCTCCGAGAGGCCTGTCAGACAACCTGGCGCTCGAGGAGGATCCATTCGAACTGGTCCTCGAGGGACTCGATTCCGATCCCGACTGGCTGCTCGGGCGCAAGGGCGCAATCGTGGACCGGCTGCTGAATCTCATGCTGGAAAGCGAGTGGGACGGCGACGGCGGCAGACCCCACTCGGCGCTGTTCGCGCTCGCCGGCATGCGACTGGACCCGCGCGAACACGAGGCGGCTCTCATGCCGCTCATGGAGCGGGCGCTGTGGGTCGGCGAGTGGGGGTGGATTCGCGAACGCGCCTGGCCCGAGCCGGACTGGGAGCCGTACTCGTGGAACCCCGGGTTCTACAAGGCCGCGATCAGCTATCTCGAGGGCAGTGACGGGGCCGCGGACGAGTTTCGCGACCACCTGGCTGCGGCCCGCAGGAAGCTGCGCAGCCGCAGGCTGCGCCCGCCCGGATCATCCGGGTACCTGTTCGTACTGGCGATGCTGTCTCGGGGGAGCGCAGACGATCGCAGGCAGGCGCGGGATCTGATCGGGATGATGCGGGAGCGTTCCCGGCTCACCGGCGCCATGGGCTACGAGGCGCTGCACTGCATTCTCGATCTGCTCGAAGGACGGGACGAGGAAGCGCGCCGTGAGCTGGACGCACTTCTCGCGCAGCACGAGAGAACGGGTGCGCCCCCGTTTGTCAGCGGACTGCTCGCGCTGGCCCAGGTTGCGGCGGCGCCCGAACGGCTGAGCAGGAAGGATCGGGAGAAGCTTGTCATACGCGTGAGCGCGATACGTGACCATGCTCCGGTTCCGGCCCTGATGATTGCCGCGGCACTGGATCGGGTGGATGCGCTCCCGGAGCCGATACGGGCCTGGCGCGACGGCATGACGGCGTCCGGAATACGTGATTTCGCGACCGTCATCTCGCTGTCTCCGGCATGGGTGCGCCGCATGGACGGACTGGTGCGCGCGGTGGGCGCCGGCGGCGCACGGAGCCGGTCTTCAGGGCACGGAGGACGGCTTGCCTGGCTGGTGAACCCGGAGACCCTGTCCGTTTCCGTGGTGATGCAGAGGCACCTGAAACGCGGGGGCTGGAGCGCCGGTCGCGCGGTTCCGGTCAGGCGCTTCTTCGAGTCCGACAAGCAGTTGCTGGGGATGATGACCCGCGAGGACGTGTTTGCCGCTCACCACGGGGCCGTGCGGGACACGAACAGGTATCGGGACTACGTCCTGGTACCGGACCTGGTGTTGCCGGCGCTGGTCGGCCATCCGGCCGTCTATCACGCCGACGACCGCAACCGTCGCCTGGACCTGGTGACCGGCGAGGTCGAACTCGCGGTCAGCAAGCGCGTCGACGGGTATCATCTCGGCCTGTCGCACTGGAGCGACACCGGGAGGGTGTTTCTCGATCACGAGGCCGACAACCGCTACCGGGTCGTCCGGATGGACCGGTCGCTTGCCGACATTGCCGGGCTCATCGGCCGGAATGGCCTGGTGGTGCCGCAGGAAGGGAGGGCGAGGGTCATCGAACTGGCCCGGCTCTGCGACGATCGCCTGGCGGTGGTCTCGGATGTCGACGGTATCGGGGCCCCTGCGGCGCCGGGTGATCCATGCCCCGTGGTGCGTCTCGAGCCGACAGACGACAACAGGTTCAGGGTGTCGCTGTGGGTGCAGCCGTGCGGCCCGGGCGGTCCGCGGTTTCCGGTTGGCCGGGGGCCGCGTGTGGTCAGGGTGGACGGCGGCGGCAACGGGAGGCGCGAGCGTGACCTCGCCCGGGAGGAAGCGGCGGCCGCGGCCGTGATCGCCGCCTGCCCGACGCTTGCGGATACCGGCGTGGTGACGAAGTCGCACGTGTTCGACGAGCCGGAGACCGGGCTCGACTTCATGCTGGAATTGCAGGCCGTCACCGAGCCCGTGACCATCGAATGGCCCGAGAACGCGCCAAGACCGCACCCGCATGTCGTGTCGACGGCACAGGTCGCGACATCCGTACACAAGGACCGGGAGTGGTTCGCGGTTTCCGGACAGGTCGGGGTCGACGATGACCTGGTCCTGGACATGCGCGAACTGCTGGCCGCACTCGACCATGCGGTCGGCCGCTTCGTGCCGATCGGAAAGGGAAGGCTGGTCGCACTCACCGACGGCCTGCGCCGGCAACTCGACACGCTGCGTGCAGCGTCCGCCGGCCACGGCGCCGACGGCGAACGCATACACCCGATGAGCGCGCTGGCGCTCGACGAGTTGCTTGATACCGCCGGAGCGGGAGACGGCAGGTCGCCGTGGCACCGGTTTCGTTCGCGGCTTGCGGCAGCACGGGAACTCGAATGCGCGGTCCCGGATGGACTGCGCGCCCGGCTGCGGGAGTACCAGCGGCAGGGCTACGAGTGGATGAGCCGGCTCGCGCACATCGGTGCCGGCGCGTGCCTTGCCGATGACATGGGCCTCGGCAAGACGGTGCAGTCCCTGGCGCTGCTGCTGGCACGCGCGGACGGCGGCCCGGCGCTGATCGTTGCCCCGACATCGGTGTGCTTCAACTGGGAAGAGGAAGCGGCGCGGTTCGCGCCGGGCCTTTCCATGCATTTTCTCGGTTCCATGGCCGGACGGAAGGAGATCGTCTCCCGGCTCGGTCCGGGCGATGTGCTGGTGGTCAGCTACGGGCTGGCGACCCGTTCGATTGCTGCCCTGAAATCGACCAGCTGGCACACCCTCGTCCTGGACGAGGCCCAGGCGATCAAGAACTCCCAGGCCAAGCGCACCCGTGCCATCCGCGAACTCGACGCCGAATTCCGGGTCGCGCTGACCGGGACGCCGATCGAAAACGCGCTCGAGGAACTGTGGAGCCTGTTCAGCGTCATCAATCCGGGTCTGCTCGGTACGCTTGCGGGGTTCCGCAGGCGGTTTGCCGTTGCCGAGAACGACCGGGCCGGCCGCGAACGGCTCGCAGCCCTGGTGCGGCCCTTCATTCTGCGCCGGCGAAAGAGCGCGGTGCTCACCGAGCTTCCCAGCCGGACCGAACAGGTGCTCCACGTCGAACCCGACCCCGAGGAACGCGCCTTCCTCGAGGCGGTCCGCCGGCAGGCGGTGGAGCGGATTGCCGGTCTCGGGGACGAGGAACCGGGGGCCCGGCGCATTCACATGCTCGCGGAGCTCACCCGGCTGCGCCTTGCCTGCTGTCATCCCCGGCTGGTGCAACCGGACAGCGACATCCCGGGCGCCAAGCTCGAATCCGCGATGGCGCTGATCCGCACCCTGATCGCGGAGGGCCACAAGGCGCTTGTCTTCAGCCAGTTCGTGAAACACCTCGAGGTGGTCCGCGCCCGGCTGGATGTCGAAGGGGTCGACTACCAGTACCTCGACGGCTCAACGCCGCCCGCCGAGCGCAGGACACGCGTCAACGCGTTCCAGGCCGGACAGGGAGAGCTGTTCCTGATCAGCCTCAAGGCCGGCGGCACGGGCCTCAACCTGACGGCGGCAGACTACGTGATCCACCTGGACCCGTGGTGGAACCCCGCCGTCGAGGACCAGGCGTCCGACAGGGCGCACCGCATCGGGCAACAGCGCCCGGTCACCATCTACCGGCTCGCAGTACGGAACTCGATCGAGGAGAAGGTGATCAGGCTGCACGAGGAGAAGCGAGAGCTGGCGGACGATATCCTCGCGGGGACAGAGTCCGCGACCGCGCTTACGGAAAAGGAGCTGATGAACCTGATCGCGGAGGCATGAACGGGCGGTGACCTATCTCCAGCTCGCCTATGTGCATCTTGCGACCGTGTTTCCGTGTCTCCTGATTGGCGGCTGGCTGCTGATTCGTCCCAAGGGCACGCCGGTGCACCGCCTGCTCGGGCGCATCTACGTCGTGCTCATGATCGCGACCGCGCTCGTCACGCTTGCCATGCCGGCGGAGGTGGGTCCGCGTCTTCTCGGTCACCTCGGCTACGTTCACCTTTTCAGCGTCCTGGTGCTGGTCTCGATCCCGCTTGCCGTGCGCGGGGCCCGGCGCGGGTCGATCAGGACCCACCGCAGTCACATGCTGGGCGTCTACTTCGGCGGCATCCTGGTCGCGGGCGGTTTCACGCTGATGCCGGGACGCCTGCTGCATGGCTGGCTGCTCGGGGGGTGACCTTCCGCCTCAAGGGCAGCGACCTGTTCGACGTTGACCGCATCGTCGGCCTCCGACAGGAGCCGTGGGCGTGCCGATGATCGATTCCCGGCATTCCGGACGCAGCGTCCGCGAAAACTGTCCGGAACCGCCGTGGCCGACCACCCGGTCGAGGTGGACATTTGCGGCGCGCGCGATAGGGTCGCAACCCGGTGCGTCCCGGTTCGGCAGGAGGGTGATGTGATCCGCGTTCGACACGATGAACTGACGGTGGTGGTGGCTGCCATGATGCGCAGCGCCGGCAGCGACGAGGGCGAGGCGCGCTCCGTTGCCGAGAACCTGGTCGAAGCCAACCTGATGGGCCATGACAGCCATGGCGTCGGGCTGGCGCCACGGTACATGTCGCACGCTCTTGCGGGGACCATGACCCCCGGTGCCAAGGCGACGGTGGTGACCGATGACGGCGCCTACCTGCTGGTCGAGGGCAACATGGGCTACGGCCAGACGATCGGGGCCGAGACCATGCGGCTTGCGATCGACAAGGCGCGCCGGACCGGCAGTGCCATCGTCGGACTGCGCAACGTGCACCACCTGGGCCGGATAGGGGCCTGGGGCGAGATGTGCGCACGCGCCGGTTTCATCTCGATCCACTATGTCAACGCTACCGGCCACAAGCCCTATGTCGCACCCTGGGGCGGCTACGAGGCGCGGTACTCGACCAATCCCTACTGCACCGCCATCCCGGCAACCGGAAACACGCCGATGATGGTGCTCGACATGGCGACGAGCCGGGTGGCGCAGGGCAAGGTCCGGGTGGCGCACTACTCCGGGGCACGGATGCCGATGGAGGATGCGCTGGTGGGGCCGAACGGCAGGCCCACCTCCGACCCGGGTGTCGTGTTCCGCGATCCGATGGGCGCGATGCTGTCCTTCGGCCAGCACAAGGGCTACGGACTGGCGCTGGTCTGCGACCTGCTGGCCGGCGGACTGCCCGGCGGCGGCACCGCGCGCCCGGAGCTTGCGACCGGCGAGACCATCAGGAACAACATGCTCACCATCGTGATCGACCCGGCCCGGTTCGCCTCCGGCGCCGCCTTCTCCGGCGAGTTCGACAGCCTGGTCGAATACGTCAAGTCCGGCCAGCCGGCCGAGGGGTTCGACCGCATACGCGTGCCGGGCGATCCCGAGCGCGAGTCCATGGACGAACGCCGCCGGACCGGCGTTCCGATCGACCCCAACACCTGGGCCGAGATGAAGACCGCGGGGTGCGACAACGGAATGGATGCGGCCGAGTTCGACCGCGCCGTCATCAGCGCCGCCGCGTGAACCGGTAGGGGGACGCCCCGGCATCCTGGAGACGCGATGACCCAGGCAGTCTTCACCAATGCGCGGATCGTGACACCGGACGAAGTGGTCCACGGCACGGTCGAGGTCGCGGGCGGGAAGATATCCTCGCTTCGCGAAGACGGGCGTGCGTCCGGCTCGGTCGTCGATTTCGGCGGCGACTACCTGATGCCGGGGCTGGTCGAGCTGCATACGGACACGCTCGAACGGCATTTCGTGCCGCGACCGCGCGTCAACTGGCCGGGGACCGCGGCGGTCTTCGCCCACGACGGGCAACTCGCCGCCGCCGGGATCACGACCGTGTTCGATGCGCTCTCGGTGGGTATCGTGCGCCAGGGTGATGTCCGCTCCCGCCTGCTCGGCGCCATGACCTCGGCACTGCGCACAGCACGCGACACGGGTGCGTTGCGGGTCTCGCATTTCCTGCATCTGCGCTGCGAACTGTCCTGTGCCGAGCTCATGGAACTGTTTGCACCCTTCACGGGCGACCCGCTGGTTCGCCTGGTTTCGCTGATGGACCACACGCCCGGCCAGCGCCAGTTCGTCGATCTCGATCGACACCGCATCTACTACCAGACGACCTACGGTCTCGATGACGCGGAGTTCGCCGCATTCCTCGAAACCAAGCAGCGTGCCCATGTCACGTACAGCGGGCGTCACCGCGCCGAGCTGGTCGGCATGCTCGAGGGGACCGGGATTACGCTGGCAAGCCACGACGATGCCACCGCAGGCCACGTCGAGGAGGCGGCACGCGACGGTGTCGCCATCGCGGAGTTTCCGACAACGGTGGAGGCGGCGCGCGCCGCCCGCGACCGCGGCCTCACCATCCTCGCCGGTGCGCCGAACCTGGTGCTCGGCGGCTCGCATTCAGGCAATGTCTCGGCGCTCGAGCTCGCCTCGCTCGGGCTCCTCGACGTCCTCTCCTCGGACTACGTTCCCGCAAGCAGCCTGCACGGCGTCTTCCTGCTCCACCGCTCGGAACCGTTCCTGTCCCTGCCGCAGGCGGTCGCGCTCTCGACCGCGAACCCGGCCCGCGCCGTCGGACTAGCGGACCGCGGCGCCATCCGCCCGGGCGCGCGCGCCGACCTCATCCGGGTGCGCGAGATCGAAGGGGTCCCGGTCGTACTTGAGACCTGGCGCGAGGGTCGGCGGGTGATGTGATCCCGTCCCGGGCCCGACGGTCACCCGAAAACGCCTTCCAGCGGGAACCGGCGCAACTGGTGAAACGGTCGCCCGGCCGCCGCCTGCTCGAAGATGCAGATCGATCCGACCGGGTACTCCTCTGCCGCATGCGGTGACCACAGCCGCTCGAGGACCTCCCGCGTCCGCTCGCGCCCGTCTTTGGCCAGCCGGTCGGTGAGGGTGAAGTGCAGGCGGAATTCGTCGAACACGTAGGGATATCCCCATCTTTCGAGCAATGCGTCCTGTCGCGCCGTGAGCCCCGCGGCCCGTCGCCGCGCGAGTTCGTCCTGCCCGGGCCCGTCGCGAAAGCGGTCGAATCCGCGCACGCACGCCCCCGCCAGTTCGTCGGCCTCGGGGCTCGGCGCGGCCGGAACCAGTGCCAGGAAACCGCCGATGGCGCGCACCGCGAGCCGCGGCAGCCGGAACGCTCGCGTCCGGTACGCAAACCCTTTGGCAAAGTCGAGCAGCTCGCTTTCGCTCCTGCCCCGCGCCAGCCGGAACGGCGGCTTCAGCGTGGCATGGAACCCGTAGCGCCTGGCGCTGCGGGTGGCGGCATCGATTTCTCCCGCACCGAACCCGGTCAGAGGAGGACGCGCGGGGACACCAACTCCCTCCGCGGCCCGCCCGAGCCACATGCACCCGAAGTTCCACAGGAAATCACCCGGGTGCGGTGCGAGGTAGACCGCATACCGGTGTTCGTTGGCCAGAGGGCTCCCTCCCCGCGTGGTCCGCCGCCACGCCACGGCACCGGGGATCAACGCCGTGCCGCGCAGATCAGTCGGGACACGACGGCGTCACCGCTTCTCGCCCGCTCCCGTCGGCTGTCCGGTTCCCGCCGCGAGATGGATCTTCTCGATGAAGTGCTCGGCGAGCGTCACCGGGTCCCCGGAGTCCTCGAAGATCCCTCCGAGCGTGGCGTCGTAGTTGGGCTGATGGAAGAAGACCAGCGAGATGCGGTCGCGCTGCGCCGCCCCGTGCGGCGGGTTCGCAACCCGGTGCAGGGTCGATGCCCAGCGACCGCCGGTCCAGCGTGCCATCGCGTCGCCGAGATTGCACACGAAGGCGTCGGCAGGCGGGCGAAGATCGGTCCAGCCGCCGCCCGGCAGCCTGACCTGCAGGGTCCCCGGTACATCGTCCCCGCGAAGGACGGTCAGCGTGCCGTAGTCGGTATGGGCGCCGGCTCGCAGCTGCCCGCTGGCCGGGGCGGCCGTCTGCGCCGGATAGCGGATCAGCCTCAGGCCGCAGGCCGGCCGGTCGATCTTGTCGGCGAAGAAGTCCTCCTCGAGTCCCAGCGCCAGCGCCATCGCTCCCATGAGCCGGTCGCAGAGCCCGAGCAGGGCGCGGAAGTAGCAGTCCACGGTCTCGCGGAACTCCTCCGGCCTCGCCGGATAGCGGTTTGCCGCGAAGAAGTACTCCGCGATCTCGCCGCGGTAATAGTCGTCGTCGGGGATATCGGGCGGACCCATCGCAAACGCTTCCTGCAGGTCGGGCGGAGTCTTCTCGCCAAGCGTGTAGGCGAGGGAGCGATCGGCATGGGGGTAGTAGCCGCGGCCGACCCGGCTTTCGGGCCGGAGGATTCCGCACTTCTCGTCCAGGGGAAGGGCGAAGAAATCGACCGCCGCCTGCCGCGTTCGGGCGACGAGATCCGCCGGCACACCGTGTCCCGTTATGCAGAAGAAGCCCGACACCGTGCACGCCGCTGCGATTTCGCCGGCAACCCTGCGCTTGTCGTCGTCCCCGCCCTGCAGGTAGGGGCGGATATCAATGACCGGAATCGACATTCCGACATCTTTCGCCGCGATCAGTCCCGTTCTTGCCGGGTATACCTGTTCGTGAGGACATGTCCATCCTGCCCGGGCCACGTCGCCGGCGGCGACAGGACCGATCCTGCCCGCATGGGACCCCTTGCGGAACATCCATATGACCGGAGGTCCCGTGCTTACCACGATGACAACCGGCGAGGCCGTGGCGGGAGCACTTGTTCGCCACGGTGTCGGGACCGTGTTCGGCATCGCCGGCGCCCACATGTACGACTTCACTGATGCGGTGGCGCGCACGGACGAACTCGACTTCTACGTCACCCGGCTCGAGCAGGGGGCGGGCTACATGGCCTTCGGCTACACCACGTCCACGGGCCGGACCGGGGTCTTCACCGTGGTTCCCGGGCCGGGCGTTCTGAACGCGTCGGTCGTACTGTGCACCGCCTTCGGTGCGAACGCGCCGGTGCTGTGCGTGACCGGGAACGTCATGTCGGACTTCATCGGCCGCGGCCGCGGCCAGCTCCACGAACTGCCGGACCAGCTTGCGACCATGCGGGGGTTCGCCCGCTGGGCCGAGCGCATCAACCATCCCTCGAAGGCTCCCGGGCTGGTGGCCGAGGCGTTCCGGCTGCTCCCGAACCCGATCCGGACCAGGTACGCGAGGCGGCCTGGCTCATCGCGCGGGCCAGGAACCCGCTCATCGTCGTCGGCAACGATCATCCGCTTGGCCTGCTGACCTGGGCGGCGTGGCGGTACTGGCCCGGCTGCAACCTGGTGCTGGGGATCGGCAGCCGGCTGGAACTTGCCCACATGGGCTGGTGCTGGCGGCGGCAGGGGTTCAGGACCGTGCGTATCGACATCGATCCGCAGGAGATGGTCCGGCTGCCCCCGGATGTGGGTATCGTCTGCGATGCGCGGCGCGGGGTCATCAACCTCATGGTTGCGCTCGGCCGCCTGATCGACCGGCGCCCGTCGCGGGCCGCCGAGTGCCGGGCGCATACCGCCGCCGCCATGCGCGAGGTCGCGGCCCTGCAACCGCAGGCGTCGTGGCTCGGGGCCATTCGCGAGGCCCTGCCGCGCGACGGGTTCGTGGTCGAGAAAATCAGCCAGGCCGGGTTCGCTGCCCGGCTGCTGTTCCCGGTCTGGCGGCCGCGCCAGTACGTGACCTGCGGCTAGCAGGACAACCTGGGCTTCGGCTTCCAGACGGCACTGGGCGTGAAGGTCGCGAACCCGGCGAGTCCCGTGGTCTCGATCAACGGTGACGGCGGGTTCATGTACGTCGTGCAGGAACTGGCAACGGCGGTGAAGTACCGTCTGAACGTGGTCGCCGCCGCCTTCGACGACGCGGGTTTCGGCAACATGCGCCGCGACCAGGATACCCGGTACGGGGGCCGGCTGCTGGGCGCGGACCTGGACAACCCCGACCTCGTCACCCTGGCCGGGAGTTTCGGCGCCGAAGCCAGGCGTGTGACCACCTCCGATGCCCTGAGATCGGCGGTGGAGCACGGACTGGCCGGGGCAGTCTGCCGATGGTGATCGAGGTCCCCGTGGAACCCGGCAGCGAGGCCTCGCCATGGCCGTTCCTGCACCTCCGGCAACCAGGCTCATCCGGGTGCCAGGAACGGGGTTCGCAGGGGTGCTCCACGATTGACAGTTTCGTACGCCTGAACCATCATGCGGCCGATCTTCCGGACAGGATGCGGCACGCGGATTCGACGTGTCATCCGGGCCTGCCCGGGTGCCGCGACCGGTTCCCGGCATGGCCAGCACACGACCCGTCCCGGAAGCGCAGGAACGTATGACCCGGAGGGAAAGATGGACGGATCTCCCGCAGACGCTGCCGGCGGTTGTCCCGTGATGCACGGTGCCAGCCGGACCTTGCCGACCGGCTTCATCGCCAACCAGATCTGGTGGCCGAACCAGCTCAACCTGAAGATCCTGCAGCAGAACTCGTCGCTCGTGGATCCCATGGGCGACGGTTTCGACTACGCGGCCGAGTTCCGGAGCCTCGACCTCGAGGCGGTCCGCCAGGATCTCTATGCCCTGATGACCGACAGCCAGGACTGGTGGCCGGCCGACTACGGACACTACGGCCCCCTGTTCATCCGAATGACCTGGCACAGCGCGGGAACCTACCGTATCCACGACGGTCGTGGCGGTGCGCGCACCGGCTCCCACCGGTTCGCACCGCTGAACAGCTGGCCCGACAACGGCAACCTCGACAAGGCACGCCGCCTGCTGTGGCCGATCAAGCAGAAATACGGCCGCAAGCTGTCCTGGTCGGACCTGATGGTGCTGGCCGGCAACTGCGCGCTGGAATCGATGGGCTTCAAGACCTACGGCTTCGCCGGTGGACGCGCCGATACCTGGGAGCCGGAAGAGGACATCTACTGGGGTCCGGAGACCGAATGGCTGGGCGATGCCCGCTATAGCGGCGAACGTGACCTTCAGGAGCCGCTTGGCGCGGTCCAGATGGGACTCATCTACGTCAATCCGGAAGGCCCGAACGGCAAACCCGACCCGGTTGCTGCCGCCCACGATATCCGCGAGACCTTCGCCCGCATGGCAATGGACGACGAGGAGACGGTGGCGCTGATCGCGGGTGGCCACACCTTCGGCAAGTGCCATGGCGCGGGTGATCCGGGCAATGTCGGCCGCGAGCCGGAAGGGGCCGACATCGAGCAGCAGGGCCTGGGCTGGGCGAGCACCCACGCCAGCGGACGCGGAGCGGACGCGATCACGAGCGGCCTCGAGGGCGCCTGGACGGCAAACCCGACCAAGTGGGACCACGGGTTCTTCGACATGCTGTTCAAGTACGAGTGGGAACTGACCAAGAGTCCGGCCGGTGCCTGGCAGTGGTCGCCGAAGAACGTCGAGGATGCCGACCTCGCGCCGACGGCCGACGGGACGGGGCGCGTGTCCACCATCATGGCGACAACCGACCTGTCACTGCGGATGGACCCGGTCTACGAGCCGATCTCCCGGCGGTTCCACCAGAACCCGGACGAGTTTTCCGAGGCCTTCGCAAGGGCGTGGTACAAGCTCACCCACCGCGATCTCGGCCCGTATGTCTGCGGGCTCGGTTCGCTGGTGCCGGCGGAGCCAGAGATCTGGCAGGATCCGGTGCCGGCGGTCGACCACCCGCTGGTGGATGACGGCGATGTCGCGGCACTGAAGCAGGAGATTCTTGCCGGTCCGGTCTCTGCCCAGGCCCTGGTCCGGGCCGCGTGGGCCTCGGCGTCCACCTTCAGGGGCACCGACCTGCGCGGAGGCGCCAACGGCGCGCGGATCCGTTTCGCTCCCCAGAAGGACTGGGCGGTGAACGACCCGGCCGAACTCGCCTCGGTGCTCTCGGCGCTCGAGACAGTACGGTCGTCCTTCAACGCCCGGCAGTCCGGCGGCAAGCGGGTCTCGCTCGCCGACCTGATCGTGCTCGGCGGATGTGCCGCGATCGAACAGGCGGCGGCAGCGAGCGGCCACGCGGTTACGGTGCCGTTCACGCCTGGGCGCAGCGACGCGCTCGAGGAACAGACCGACGCCGCCTCCTTCGCGGTGCTCGAGGCGAAGGCCGACGGCTTCCGCAACTACGCGGCGTCGGGGCAGGCCCGCTCGGCGGCCGACATGCTGGTCGACAAGGCCCACATGCTGACGCTCACCGCGCCCGAGATGACGGTGCTGGTGGCCGGCATGCGCGCGCTTGGTGCCAACGCCGGCGGATCGACCCACGGGGTGCTGACCGACCGGGTCGGAGCGCTCAGCAACGACTTCTTCGTCAACCTGCTCGACATGTCGACCGAGTGGGTGCGTTCCGTCGACGACGAGGGGGTCTTCGTCGGGCATGATCGCAAGACCGGTGCAAAGCGCTGGACGGCGACCGAGGTCGACCTTGTGATCGGTTACAACTCGCAGCTGCGGGCGATCGCCGAAGTCTACGGCTGTGATGACGCGGGCTCCGCCTTCGTGGCCGACTTCGTCGCCGCCTGGGCCCGGGTGATGGATCTCGACCGGTTCGAGCTCTCCTGATCCGCGATGGTCTGCACCGGGCAGGATATCCCTGCCCGGGGTCTTTCCGGGGCGAACCGGCAGCAGCCGGTTCGCCCCGTTGCGTGAGCGGGGCATCTTCCCGTCCGGGCGGATCGGTGCCTATGATGGTGCCGCGGACCGATCCGCAAGCGGCGCGCTGCCGACAGGGCCCGGCCTGACGGGACCTGGCCCGGGCAGGGACATGTGCCGCGGTTAACGGGAGATGCGACAATGACGCTTACACGATCACTCGTGCTTGGCCTCGGCGCCCTTGCCGTGGTTGCGGGCACCATGATCACCGACGCGGAGGCCTTCGAACGCCGCGGTGACCAGAAGATCCTCGTGGTCGCCAGCCGGCAGAAGGTTCCGATCCTCGATCCGAGCATCAAGTACGATGCGTCGATCAGGACCATGCAGCAGGCACTCTATGACGGGCTGCTCAAGTACACCGGTACGCCACCGGAATACGTTCCCTGGCTGGCCGAACGCTGGGATGTGAGCGACGACGGGCTGACCTATACCTTCCACCTGGTCAAGAACGCGAAGTTCCACAACGGTGACCCGGTCACCGCCGAGGCGGTACGCTGGTCCTATGCCCGCACGCTCGAGCTCGGCCAGGGCCCGGCCTGGATGCTGAACGCGGTGCTCAAGGCGGAGAACATCAAGGCCATCGACGACCACACCGTCTCGATGACGCTGGACCGGGCCTACGCCCCGTTCCTGTCGTTCGTGCCCTGGTGGTACATCATGAACCCGGCCCAGGTCATGGCCAACGAGGTCGACGGCGACATGGGCCAGAAGTGGCTGATCGAGAACGAGGCCGGCAGCGGTCCGTTCCGCCTGAAGCGCATCGAACACGGCAACCTGCTGGAGCTTGAACGGGTCCAGGACTACTGGCGCGGCTTCAAGGGTCCGCTCGGAGGCGTGATCTACAGGCTGATCCGTGAGTCCTCGGCCCAGCGCGCAGCCCTGCAGAAGGGCGAGGCCGACATCGTGACCGGTCTGACGCCCGACGAGTTCGAGGCGGTCTCCAAGACGCCGGGCATGGTGACCTCGACGGCACCGGCGCTTACCGCGTTCGGGCTCAAGTTCAACACCAAGGCCGAGTACACGAGCGACATCAACCTGCGCAAGGCGATCGCCTGGGCCTACGACTACGACGCGTTCGTGAAGATCTTCAACGGTCGCGCCAGGCTGCAGACCAGTCCGTTTACCGATGACATCAAGGGCAAGATCACGGTCCCCGGCATGCCGCACAAGGACCTTGCCAAGGCCAAGGAGTTCCTCGCGAAATCGCAGTGGCCTGACGGCGGCATCGAGATCGAATACGTCTACGTCCAGGGGTTCGAGGTTGAACGGCAGATGGGGCTGGTGCTGATCGATGCGCTCAAGCCGCTGAACATCTCGGTGAGCATGATCCCGCTCACTTGGGCCAACATGGTTGCCCGCGGCTCGACGCAGGAGAGCTCACCGCAGCTGATGGCCATCTTCGCCACCCCGGTGTCCACCGATCCGGACGCAGTGGCGAGCCAGTACCACAAGAGTTCCTGGGGCCGGTACTACGGCACTCACTACTACGACAACAAGGAAGTCCACGACCTGATCGAGAAGGCGCGCTACCTGTCGAACTGGGAGGAACGCCGTCCGATCTACGAGGAGATCCAGATGCGGCTGGTCGAGGATCAGCCTGAGATCTTCGGTATGATGCGCGAGCGCATGATCGTCTTCCGGGACTGGGTCAAGGGCTTCGAGTACAGCCCGGTCCGGATGACATCGGAACTGGATCTGTATCCGCTCTACATCGAGTAGCGGACGCGGAGCAGCCCCGGTGTCACGACACCATGCCGCCCCGGCCGGGACCGGGGCGGCGCTCCGGCCTCTCCGCCAGGGCCATCCGCAATGCTGAACTTTGCACTGCGGCGGATGGCCTGGATGGCGGTGATGCTGGTGGGGCTGCTCGCCATCACCTTCAGTATCTCGCATATCGCGCCCGGTGACCCGGCGGCTCTTGCCGCCGGGCCTGACGCCACCCGCGAGATGGTCGAGCGGATCCGCTTCGAGCACGGCCTCGACCGGCCGCTGCCGGTGCAGTTCGCGCTCTACCTCGGCAATATCCTGCAGGGCAACTGGGGGACGTCGATCAACACCAGGCACGCCGTCTGGGACGACCTCGTCCTGTTCTTCCCCGCGACCTTCGAACTGGTGGTGTTCTCGATCCTGATTGCGGTCGGCATCGGAATTCCGCTCGGCGTGCTCGCCGCGGTCAGGCAGAACACCTGGCTCGACCACTCGATCCGGCTCGTTACCGTCGGCGGGGTCGCGCTGCCGATGTTCTGGCTCGGGCTCATGTTGCAGCTTGCGCTCGCGCTCCACTTCGGCTGGTTTCCGCTCGGCGGGCGCATGGACATGATGACGGAGCCGGTCGCGCCGATCACCCATCTGCTGCTCGTCGACACGCTGCTGCACGGCGAGTTCGCGATCTTCGTCGAGTGCCTGCACCACATCGTGCTGCCGGCGGCAGCGCTCAGCATCCCGGCCCTTGCCTCCATCATCAGGGTCAACCGGGCGGAGATGCTGGAGACGCTGAATCAGGACTACGTGGTCAACGCCATGGCCCAGGGTCTGTCGCTCTTCCGTATCGTCGCCATCTATGCCCTTCGCAACGCCATGCTGCCGACCATGGCCATGATCGGGCTGAGGTTCGGCTGGATGCTCGGCGGCACCGTGCTGGTCGAGACCGTGTTCGACTGGCCGGGGATCGGGCTCTATGCGGTTGAATCGGCGATCAACTCCGACTTCGAACCGATCATGGGATCAACCATCGTGCTCGGCTTCTTCTTCATGCTGACCAACCTGTTCATCGACATTGTCTACGCCCTGCTCGACCCCCGGGTCCGGGAACAGATATGACCCCGGGAGTTCGGCGCGCAATGACGGCGCTGCGGATGACGGCAGTGCGGAGCGATGCTAGGGTATCCCCGGTTCCGGCGGCACTGCCGGGACAGCCGGAAGCAGGGCGGGGCGCCGCCGCCTCTCCCACCCGGACCGGGTATTGACGCCGCCATGACCGAGAGTGCGCTCCAGCGGGACCTTCCCACCACCGACCCGACCTGGGCCGAACGCAACCACGCCGCGCTGCGGACCCTGCGGCTCTATGTCAGGACCCTGTTTCGCAACGCCTCCGCCGTGCTCGGCCTCGGCCTGGTGCTGTTGTTTCTCGCGATCGCCGCTGTCGGTCCCTGGATCATACCCTACCCGGAGGATGCCGCCGGCGCGGTGCACATGGACCGCAAGCTGCAGCCGCCAAGTGCGGAGCACTGGTTCGGGACCGACGAGGTCGGCAACGACGTCTTCTCGCGGGTGGTTCTCGGCACCCGGCTGACCCTGCAGATCGCGCTCATCGTCACCGGGGTCGCGATCCTGATCGGCGTGCCGCTCGGCATGATCGCCGGCTATGTCGGCGGCGCCGTCCAGGAAGTGATCATGCGGGTGACCGACATCTTCCTCGGTGTCCCCGGTCTTATTCTCGCCATCGCCATCGTCGGCGCGCTCGGGCCCGGGATCGCCAACGCCATGCTCGCGCTGTCCCTGGTCTGGTGGCCGGGTTACGTGCGCCTGGTGCAGGCAAAGACCCTGTCGCTCAAGAACGAGATCTACGTCGATGCCGCCAGGTCCATGGGCGCGGGTCCGATGCGCATCGTCTTCGTGCACCTGCTGCCGAACTGCACCTCTCCGATCGTGGTCAAGGCCTCGATGGACATGGGCATGGCCATCCTGGGTGCCGCCAGCCTCGGTTTTCTCGGGCTCGGGGCCCAGCCGCCCGAGCCGGAATGGGGCGCGATGATCTCGATTGCGCGCAACTACCTGCCCGACTGGTGGTGGTACTCCTTCTTCCCTGGTCTCGCGATCTTCATCACGGTGATGGGGTTCAACCTGCTGGGGGACGGATTGCGCGATATCCTCGATCCGCAGCACCGCGAATGACCGGCAGGTCACGGGGAAGGGTTGGAACCGGAAGCCACGCACCCGCCTGCGGTCTTCGCACGGGTCAAATCAGGCGCCGGTGCGGCGCGCAGCCTCCCCGGCGCCGGATCACGACGGTCACGGGCGAGGTGCGGTCAGAGGAAGACAGCGTGATGCTGTCATCCGTTTGCCGGGAGTTGCAATGACCGGCACTCCACTCCTCGCTGTCGAGGACCTCACGGTCGAGTTCGATACCTTCGACGGGGTCTACAAGGCGCTCGACGGGGTGAGTTTCACGCTCGGGCGCGGCGAGTCGCTGGGCATCGTCGGCGAGACCGGCTGTGGCAAGTCGGTGACCGCCAAGTCGATCCTCGGACTTGTCCCGTCGCCTCCGGGGCGGACCAGGGCCGGCCGGATCCTGTTTGACGGCGACGACCTGCTGGAAGACGGGGGAGCGCGGGTGCGGGACATCCGCGGCATCGACATCGCCATGATCTTCCAGGATCCGATGACGTACCTGAACCCGGTCTTCACCGTCGGCCAGCAGCTGGTCGACGTCATCCGGGCCCAGCAGCGGCTGATGCCGGCATCCGAGCGCATGAGCCGGGCGGGTGCCCGTGCGCTGGCGCTCGAGATGCTCGAACGCGTCCACCTGCCGAACCCGGAGCGCCAGTTCAGCGCCTATCCGCACCAGCTGTCGGGCGGCATGCGCCAGCGGGTCCTGATCGCCCAGGCCCTGTCCGGACGCCCCCGGATCCTGGTTGCCGACGAACCGACCACCGCGCTCGACGTGACCATCCAGGCCCAGATCCTGTCGCTGATCCGTGAACTGATCGCAAGTTTCCAGCTGTCGGTGATCCTGATCTCGCATGACCTGGGAGTGGTGGCGACCGTGTGCGACCGGATCGTCGTGATGTATGCGGGCCAGATCGTCGAGGACGCGAGCGTGACCGAGATCTTTGACAACCCGCAGCACCCGTACACCCAGGGGCTGCTGGCGGCAGTGCCGCATCCCGGCCGGCCGGTCTCGAGCCTGTCGGGGATCTCGGGAACCCTGCCGAACCTGCTCGATCCACCGTCCGGTTGCCGGTTCAGGACCCGGTGCGAGCGCGCGACGGACGCCTGCGGGACACGTCCCGCGCTCGAGCAGCTCGGAACCGGCCACCGGGTCGCCTGCTGGCACCGGGGAGCCGGCCCATGATGCTCGAGGTTCGCGACCTCAAGGTGCATTTCGATGTCTCGCGGCGCGGCCGGGGCCGGACGGTGGTGCAGGCGGTCAACGAGGTTTCGCTGCATCTCGAGCGGGGCGAGGCGCTGGGGCTGGTCGGGGAATCGGGTTCGGGCAAGTCCACCGTGGGCAAGGCGATCCTGCAGCTCGTGAGCCCGAACGCCGGCAGCATCAGGGTTGGCGGCGAGGAGATGACACGGCCCGACCGCGAGCGGGAAACCCGACTGAGGCGAACCGCGCAGATGGTGTTCCAGGACCCGCACTCCTCGCTCAACCCGCGCATGACCATCATGCGCAGCGTGGCCGAGCCGTTGATCCTGCACACCCGCCTGCGCGGCCAAGCGATGCGCGCGCGGGTCGCCGAACTGCTCGGGATCGTCGGCCTGCCGCAGCACTTCCAGTTCCGCTATCCGCACGAACTCTCCGGCGGCCAGAAACAGCGGGTCTGCATCGCCCGGGCGATCGCGCTCGATCCCGACCTGCTGATCCTCGACGAACCCACCTCCGCGCTCGATGTTTCGGTCCAGGCCCAGATCCTGGAGTTCCTGCGCTCGCTGCAGCAGGACAGGGGCCTGAGCTACCTGTTCATTTCGCATAACCTGGCCGTGGTCCGGCACCTGTGCAACCGGGTCGCGGTCATGTACCTGGGACGCATCGTCGAGGAGGGTCCGACGGAGGAGGTGTTCCGCAGCCCCCAGCACCCCTATACCCGCGCACTGCTCGGTGCCGTGCCGCTGCCCCAGGCCCGCCAGCCCCTTGCCGGCGATCCGCTCACCGGCGACATCCCGAGCCCGGTCGACCTGCCGCCCGGCTGCAGCTTCGCCTCCCGCTGCCCGCAGGCGATCCAGGGTCTGTGCGACCGGCGTGCGCCGGACGACTTCGTCCGCGGTCCGGGTCACCGGGCCCGCTGCCACCTCCATGACCCGGCCCGTGCCTGAGGCCCGCGTGCGGGTGACAGATGCGGTGGCGGCGGCGTTGGGCCGGGCTCCGGTCGATCCGGAGCACCTGCAGAAACTGTTCCTGTGGGCCCTGCGATGCGGCCTCGTCCCCGACCTCAGGTTCGAAGCCAGCCCGATGCTCGCAACCCGGGTTCTCGGGCTCGAGTTTCCGCACCCGGTCGGGCTGGCGGCCGGCATCGACAAGGATGCGGTGGCAGTCCGCGGCCTGCTCGCGCTGGGCTGCGCCTCGCTCGAGGTCGGCACCATGACGCTGCGCCCGCAGACCGGCAACCCGCGACCGCGGGTGTTCCGGCTCGACGAGGATCACGCGGCCATCAACCGGTTCGGCTTCAACAGCCGCGGGCTCGACGCCGGCCTTGAACGGCTTGCCGGGCGCGCCCGGGAAGACGGGATCGTCGGCATCAACCTCGGGGTGAACTCCGATTCCACCGACCGGGTCAGTGACTACGCACAGGCGGTGGCGACGGCGGCCCCGCGGGGGGACTACCTGGTGGTCAATGTCTCCTCGCCCAATACCCGCGGACTGCGCGACCTGCAGGGCAGCGACTTCATTGACGTCTTGCTCGACCGTGTTGTCGCCGCCCGCAACGGGGCACAGCTTCGACCGCCGCTGTTGCTCAAGATCGCGCCGGACCTTGCGCGCGACGAGGTTGACGTGCTGGTCGGATCCGCGATGCGCCATGGTATCGACGGCATGATCATCGGCAACACCACGGTCATCCGCCCGGACGGTCTCGTGAGCAGGCATGCGCGGGAGCGCGGCGGGTTGAGCGGCGCGCCTCTGTTCGCGCTCTCGACCCGGGTCCTCGCCTGGGCCCGGCTCGCCGCCGGCGGCTCGCTGCCGCTGGTCGGAGCCGGCGGGGTGCGGGACGCAGAGACCGCCTGGGCCAAGATCCGCGCCGGCGCCGACCTGGTGCAGCTCTACACCGGCCAGGTATTCGCCGGTGTCGGCCTGTTCAGGTCGATCCACGACGGGCTGGTGGAACGCGTGGCCGGAGCCGGGCTGGAGCACGTGAGCGAGGCGGTGGGTATGGACGCGGAGATATACGCGGAGGGCGGGGTGTGAACAGGATGGTCTCGGGGATGGCGGATGTGGTCGACCGCTACGACGGGTTCGTCTTCGATATCTGGGGGACCATCCATGACGGCGGGACCATCTATCCCGGCGTGATCGATGCCCTCGCCGGCCTGCGCGACGCCGGCAAGGTGATCGTGTTCCTGTCGAACTCGCCGCGGACCCCGGCGGTGCTCGAGGACCGGCTCGACGGTCTCGGCCTGCCCGCCGCGCTGCGTGACGGCATCGTGACCTCGGGCGGCGAGACCAGGCGCCGGCTGTCGGATCCCCGCGATGCCGAACTTGGCGGCCTGAACGGCCCGGTCTGGCAGACCGGGCCCGACCGGTTCCCGGATACCCTGCCGGAGGACCGGTTCCCGACCACTGGCGAAATCGGGGAGGCGGCCTGGGTGCTCAACGCCGGGCCCAACCTGCCCGAGGACACGCTGGACGTATACGACGCGGCACTGAGAGCGGGTGCGGAACGGGGACTGCCGATGGTCTGTGCGAACCCGGACATCCGGGTGATGCACGGCCCCGCGATCCACCTGTGCGCCGGGGCGCTCGCCGTGCGCTACGAAAGCTACGGGGGCGGGGTGTGCTGGATCGGCAAGCCGCTGCCCGGGGTCTTCGAGCAGTGTCTCGCCCTGCCGGTGCTGGCCGGAGCGGAACGGGTCCTGGTGGTCGGCGACAACCTCGAGACCGATGTGCTCGGCGCCACCCGCGCCGGACTCGACTCGCTGCTGATTGCCGGCGGCATCCACCGGCTGCTCGATGACGACGGTTCGGTCCGTGTCGCCGAACTCGAGCGGCTCGAGACCGGTTTCGGAACCAGCGCCTCGCTGGTCGCGTCGCGGCTGGTCTGGTCGCCGGGTCAGCCGTAGGCCGGTGCCGTCCGGTCGGTTCCGGCGAGCAGGACCGAGCGCTGCCGGGCGAGCGCGGCGTCGCGGAATGCCCGGCCGGCGGCATCGTAGTCAGCCGCCGGGCGCGGTTCGGGATCGAAGTGGCGGTGCCGGTCGGCCCCGGCCGCGAGAGTGGCCGTGGTGCGCGCACCGCGCTGGCGAACCCTGGTGCTGATGTAGCGGATCGCAAACCCGATCCTCGGAACCGGGCTGGCATTCGGTTCCGAGCCGTGAACGATTCCCACGTGGTGCAGCGACATCTCGCCGGGCGCCAGCACGATGTCGACCGCCTCGCTCTCGTCGACCTCGACCGCGACTTCCTGGCCGCGGCTGAGCAGGTTGTCGGCGGCGAAGGTATCGCGGTGCGGCAGGGCCGTCCCGGAGTGGCTCGCCGGGATCACCCGCATGCAGCCGTTGGCCGCGGTGCTCGGGGTGAACGCGATCCACGCGGTCAGCACCTCGTAGGGTTCGAGACCCCAGTAGTTGGCGTCCTGATGCCAGCTGACGTAGCCGCTGGAAGCCGCCTGTTTGGCGAAGAAGCTCGATCCCCAGGCGAGCACGTCCGGCCCGAGCAGGGCGGTGACCGGCCGGGTGATCGCCGGGTCGCACACGAGGTCGTGCAGCCACGGGAAGACGAGGTGCGGCTTGCTGCGAAACACCGTGTCGGCGACATCGGGCCGGGCGCGCCGGAACTGCCGGTACCGCTCGTGCAATTCGCCTGCCCGGTCGGCGTCGATCCCGGGCAGCGGAGAGAGATAGCCGTCATGCCGGTAGGTTGCGACCTGGACGTCATCAAGCTCGGTCATCGCTGCGGTCCCCAGAGTTCGTCGGTTGCAAGGCGAGCACCCTCAACAAGGGCCCCGAGCTTCGCCCAGGCCACGTCCTCGGCGGTGAAGGTATCGCCGGCAAAGGTCCCGAACCCGCAGTCGGTGCCGGCAAGGATGCGGGTGCGATCGCCCACCGACCGCGCAGCGCGAACCAGCCGTTCGGCCACCACCTGCGGATGCTCGACATAGTTGTTGGTGGTCTCGATCACGCCGACGACCAGCGCCATGTGGTCCGGCAGCGGCAGGGTCCGGAACGCCTCGACCTCGTGGGCATGACGCGGATTGGCAAACGGCAGCACCAGCGCGCCCACCCGCGCCTGGTACATCACCGGGAGCACGTCGGGACACGGCACGTCGTGCAGGTGCGGCCCGTCCCGGTTGCCCCAGCAGGCATGCAGCCTGATCCGCTCTCGCGGCAGGTCCGCGATCGCCTCGTTCAGGGCCGTGACGTGCATCTCCATCGCCTCGATGAACTCCGCGAGCGTGCGGTCCTGGAAGTAGCCCGAGCGCTCGATCCCGAGATCGGGCGAGTCGATCTGCAGGATGAACCCGGCGTCGACGATGTGGCGGTACTCCGCGCCGAGCGCCCGCGCGAGCGCGAAGACGTAGTCCTCGTGCCGGTCGTAGTGGAGGTTCACCATGGCGGTGGACGCGAAGCCCGGGGAGACCGCGGTCATGAAGGTCTCGGCAAAGCCGTCGCCGGTCTCCGCGAGTGCCCGGCGAAACGACGTGCACTCCGCCTCGACGCCGTCGAGGTTCGCGTAGGAAACCGGTCCGATCGCCTGCGGCAGGCCGTAGGGACTGATCCGCCTGCGCCCGCTTTCCCTGATCCGGGAGAACCAGATCGGGAACTCGGTCGCATCAACGGGCAGGCGGCGCTGCGGACCGCCGTCGCCGTGGCCGAAGCCGTTCATCCGTTCGGCGGCATAGGAGACGAAGTCGGTGCGCGGCATCTCGCCGTCGTTGCCGACGTCGATGCCGGTCTCGAGCTGCCGCGCGATCACGGTCCTGAGCGCGCGCGCCACGGCCCCGTCAAGCGCATCTGCGTCATGGTGCTCACGGTTCGCCCTTGCAACCAGCAGGTCGGCGAGCGCATCCCCGCGCGGCAGGCTGCCGACATGGGTGGTGAGGATACGGTCGGTGCTCGTCTTCATTGGCGAAGTTCCTCCCGGAGCAGGCACTATGGGCGCGCGGCCGGCGTGCTGTCCATGCCGTACCACTTTCAAAGGAAAGTGCGATCTGCTAGTCCGCAGGGGCCCCGTTCTCCCGGATGATGCCCATGGTTCCCCTGCTGTTTACACCGTGCCGGCACCGTGATGTCGAGCTGAAGAACCGCGTGGTGATCGCGCCGATGCACCAGTACTCCGGCGTGAAGGGATACCCGACCGATTGGCATGTCATGAGTGTGGGGCGCTACGCCGCCGGCGGTGCCGGACTGGTCTTCGTCGAGTCGACCAAGGTCGAGCGTCGCGGCTGCGGGACAATCGGTGACCTCGGCCTGTGGCACGACGATTTCATCGGGCACTTCGCACGCCTTGCCGACTTCATCCGCAGCCACGGCGCGGTACCCGGCATCCAACTCGGCCACAGCGGGCGCAAGGCACGCCGCTACCGGCCGTGGGAGGGAGGCGGACCGCTCGACCGGTCACCCGGGATCGACGACTGGGATGACTGGGAACTGGTCTCGGCCAGTGACGGCAGCGACCGCGGCGAACCGGCGCCCAGGGCATTGTCGAGTGGCGAGATCGTCGACCTGGTCGGACGCTGGGGCGACGCGGCCGCGCGCGCCGATGCCGCCGGGTTCGACGTACTCGAAATCCATGGCGCCCACGGCTACCTGATCCACCAGTTCCTTTCTCCGCACTCGAACCGGCGCGGCGACCGCTACGGCGGATCCGAGGCCAACCGGATGCGGTTCGCCATCGAGGTGGTCGATGCGGTGCGCGCCGCGTGGCCAGCGCACAAGCCGCTGTTCCTGCGCCTGTCGGTCGAGGACGACGCCGGGTGGAACCCGGATGCCAACGTCCGGCTCGCCCGCATTCTCGGACCCCGCGGTGTCGATGTCTTCGACTGTTCGTCCGGCGGCATGCGCGGCGCGCCGGTGGTCAGTGCCGGGCCGGTCGGCTACGGCTACCAGGTTCCCTACGCCGAGAAGCTGCGCCGGGAAGCGGGTGTCGCGACCATGGCGGTCGGACTGATCGTGCACGCCGACCAGGCCGAACAGATCCTGCTGCAGGGCCGGGCCGACCTGGTCGCGCTGGCACGCGAGGTCATGCACAATCCGAACTGGCCGCTGGATGCGGCAATGAAGCTCGGGCTGGCCCAGCCGTTCGGCCTGATGCCCAGTCCATACGCCTACTGGCTCGAGAAGCGCGCCGGGCAGGTCTCGGCACTGACCCCGTCAACCCACACCCGGGGTCTCGACCACCTCGCCACCCAGCCACGGGAGTAGAAGATGTCACATGTCCTGGTGGAGTTCGCCGGGGGTGTCAGGACGGTCACGCTGGACCGGCCCGAAAAGCGCAATGCCATGAACCAGGCCATGCTCGACGCATTGCATGCGGTGTTTGTCTCCGAGCCTGCGCCCGACGAACGGGTGGTGGTGATCCGGGCCCGCGGGCCGTCGTTCTGCGCCGGTATCGACCTCGCGGAGCGCCGGCAACGCGGGACTCCGACCTCGGAGAGCCCGGTCGAACGGGTCTTCCACGCCATGGAGACCTACCCGCTTCCGATCATCTCGGTGGTCCAGGGCGCGGCAATCGCCGGCGGGTGTGAACTGGCGCTGCACAGCGAGTTCGTGGTCGCGGCCGAGGACGCACGCTTTGGCATGTCGCTCGCCCAGATCGGCCTCGCGCCGACATGGTTCCTGTGCAAGAAGCTGATGGAGGTCGCGGGTCCGGTCGCCACCCGGGAGATCCTGCTGCTCGGCGACCCGGTCCCGGCGCGCTGGATGTACGACCATGGCCTGATTGCGCGTATTGCTCCGGCGAATGAACTCGACGCGACGGTTGCTGGTCTGGTCGACCGGCTGTGCGCCAACGCGCCGCTGTCGCTGCGTGCGATGAAGGCACTGATCATCCGCCAGCTCGACTATCGCGACGGAATCGACCGCAAGGACACCGAGGACCTGGTACGCACCGCGCGGACCAGCGCCGACGCGCGCGAGGGCATGGCGGCTCGCCTCGAGCGGCGTCCGGCGCGGTTTGTCGGCAGCTGAGTCATGGCGGTGCGTCTGCAAGGCGACTGGCAGGAACTCGACGTACAGACCTGTGCCGCGGTCGGGGGCCACCTCGGGGTCTACCAGCTCGGCACCGGAGGCGGGACCATCGTATTCATCGGTGTTGCCGACGCACGGACCCGCTTCGGGCTGCGTGGCGAGTTGCTGCGCCACTGCGCCGATCCGCCGACCGGCGCCACCCGGTTCCGGGTCGAGGTCACCCACTCCTATCGAAGCCGCTACATGGAGCTGGTCGAGGCCTACCTGCATGATCACGGCCGGTTCCCGATTGGCAACGCCGACCTCGACCGGTCGCGCTTCGGGACGCTGCGGCCCGGCGGCGGCCCGGCTTGACGCCTGCGGAAGGATGACCCGCGATGGACTTCGCCCTCACTCCCGAACAGACCATGGTCGTCGACATGGTCCGCCGCTTCGTGCGCGAGGAAATCCTGCCGCTCGAGGAGAGCCTCGATGCGGATGCCGAAGAGGTGGCGCCCGGGGTGCTGGCCCGGCTGGTGGACCGGACCAGGGAGATGGGGCTCTACGGCCTCGACACGCCGGCCGAATACGGCGGTCCGGACATCGACATGGTCACCCGGGCGCTGATCGCCATGGAGTGCAGCCGCCACCGAGCCGGTCTCTACGCGCCCTGCTACCAGGCCTTCGGCGGCGCGCGCCAGGCCCAGTTGTTCGAGGCCACCGACGTCCAGAAGGAACGCTACCTCTACCCGATGCTCCGGGGCGAGAAACGCGCCTTTTTCGCCCTGTCCGAACCGTCCGGCGGCAGCGACCCGGCCCGGGCGATCCGGACCCGGGCGGTGCGCGACGGCGACGCATGGGTGCTGAACGGAACCAAACTGTGGATCAGCGGCGCCGACCGCGCCGACTACGGGCTGGTGTTCGCGCGGACCGGTGGTCCCGGCCGGTCGGGTGTCACCGCCTTCATCGTCGAGACGCACTGGCCGGGGTTCAACGTCACCCGGGTGGTGCATACCCTGCGCTCTTCGAAATACGCCACCGAGATCCACATGGAGGACCTGCGGGTTCCACACGAGAACATTCTCGGGCGCGAGGGCGGCGGATTCGAGATCGCCAATGACCGGCTGGCACGCCAGCGGATCCCCTACGCTGCCGAATGCCTGGGTGTTGCCATGGAAGCACACCGCATGGCAATCGATTACGCCCGGATCCGCGAGACCTTCGGGGCCCCACTTGCACACCGCCAGGGCATCCAGTGGATGCTGGTCGAGAACGAGATCGACATTCGCTCGGCCCGCCTGCTGGTGCTCGACGCGGCGGCCCGGGCCGACCGGGGAGAACCGTTCCGCACCGAGTCGGCGATCGCCAAGCTGGTCTGCGCCGAGAACGGCTTCAAGGTGGTTGATCGTGCCATGCAGATCCACGGCGGTCTCGGGGTGGCGAAGGACCTGCCCCTGGAACGCTGGTTTCGGGAAATGCGGATTCGCCGGATCGGCGAGGGGCCGAGCGAGGTCCAGAAACATGTCATCGCGCGCGACATCATCGGCGGATCGCTGAGATAGGCACAAAAAAACCGGAACCGGCGCCCGCTGCAAGGTCGGGCGCCGGTCCCGGAAATGGTCAGGGTTGGCTTACAGCCTTTTCAGGCAACACCGGCGCCAATGAACCGGCGTTGTCCTGACACCGACTAAGCGCTCAGAGCAAACTGAGATTGGTTGCGGCCTGCTTGCCGTTACGGCCCATTTCCAGATCGTAGGACACCTTTGCGCCCTCGTTCAGCTGGGCAATTCCGGATCTCTCGACAGCTGTGATGTGGACGAACGCATCAGGTCCACCCTGGTCGGGCTGAATGAAGCCGTACCCCTTGGTTGAGTTGAACCACTTGACGGTTCCAGTTGCCATTGTACTTTCTCCATAGTCTTGGGGGATCAACGGCTACACGTATGGCCGACCCCCTTCGGTGAGCGCTCTTAATGTCAGGAGACGCTTTCTAAGCCCTTGTGTTGTAGGCCCTTTACATTCAACGACACTGGCGCAACACAAGGTAGATGGGATCAGGACTGAGAGAATTCAAGGCATCGGGCCCCGTCTTGCGGCAGCCTTTGTTCTGCGATAGGTCAGGAGACGCACCGCCCGTGGCCGGCCGCGTGCAGACCGGGAGTTCGTGGATGCCATGAAGGCTGCGCCCTTCGAGTATGTTCGGCCCGCGAGCCTTGCTGACGCACTGGAACTGCTGGCCGAACCAGGCCCCGAAACCCGCATCATTGCCGGCGGACAGTCGCTGGTCCCGATGATGGCGATGCGCCTCGCCCGGCCCGGCCGGCTGGTGGACATCGCCGGGCTTGATGCGCTCGCGGGGATCGGTCGAGGGGACGGCGGCATCGTGGTCGGGGCCGCGACAGTGCAGGCGGAGGCGGAACGTTCGCCGCTGCTGGCCGCGGAAGCGCCGCTGCTGGCCGCCGCACTCCCGCATGTAGGGCATGTCCAGACCAGGAACCGGGGAACCATCGGCGGCAGCGTCGCCCACTGCGATCCCGCAGCCGAGATCCTGCTCGCGGCGCTCGCGATGCGCGCCGAGGTCGAACTTGCCTCGGTGCGCGGCCCACGCCGTCTCGCGCTCCGTGACTTCGCCGTCGGTGCGATGATGACGGCGGCCGAGGACGACGAGATGCTGGTCCGGGTGTTGCTGCCGGCCCGCCCGGCGGGGCTCGCGATCGGTGCCGCAGTCAGGGAGGTCAGTGCGCGTGCCGGAGACTTTGCGGTCCTTGCGGCCGCGGCCGAGATCGGTCTTGACGAGGACGGCGTGTGCCGGCACCTCCGCCTCGCGGTCGGTGGCGCCTCCCCGGTTCCGGTGACCGCCGAAGCGGCCGAGCGGGCGCTGCTCGGAACCCGGGCCGACACCGACGCGGTTCGCGAGGCGACGCGGCTCGTCGCACCGCTTCTCGAACCCTGGGACGACCAGCGGGCGTCCGCTTCCTATCGCCGCCGGGTCGCACCCGGTCTGCTGGCACGCGCGCTCGAGACCGCTGCCGAACGGGCGCGGTCCCCGGAGGAGTAATGCCGGTTCCGGTCACGATTTCGGTCAACGGACGCGCGGTGTCGGACACCGTCGAACCCCGTGTGACCCTGGTGGACTTCCTGCGCGATCGCCTGGGCCTGACCGGCACCCACGTCGGCTGCGAACAGGGTGTGTGCGGCGCCTGTTCGGTGCTGCTCGACGGTGTGCCGGTGCGCTCGTGCCTGCTGTTCGCGGTCCAGGCCGGGAACCGGTCAGTCACCACCGTCGAGGGACTGGATGACGCCATTCTCCTGGACGCGTTCGAGGAGACCCACGCGATGCAGTGCGGCTACTGTACGCCGGGGATGCTGATCGCTGCCAGGGGCCTGCTGTCGGACACGCCGGACCCGAGCGAGGACGACATTCGCGAGGCCATTTCCGGCACGCTGTGCCGGTGTACCGGCTACGTGCAGATCGTGGAGGCAATCGCGCTGGCCGCGACGCGCCTGCGCCAGGACGAGCGCCATGGCTGATCCCGCACGGTTCATCTCCACCCGGCGCCGGGTGCGCGAGGACCGGCGCTTCGTGACCGGGACCGGACGGTTCGTCGCCGACATCCGACTTCCGGACGCGCTGCACGCCGCCGTGGTGACCAGCCCGCATCCGGCCGCCCGCATTGTCTCGATCGATACCCGGGCGGCCCTGGCCAGCGAAGGTGTCGAGGAGGTCCTGGTCGGCACCGGGTTGCCCGACCTGGTCGATCCGATCCCCAATGCGCTCGATACGCCCGGGATCCGCTGCTACCCGCTGGCTGGGGATACGGTGCGCTATGTTGGCGAATGGGTGGCGGTGGTGGTGGCACGGACCAGGGCGCTGGCCGAGGACGCGGCGGAACTCGTCGACATCCGGTACCGGGCACTGCCCTTCGTGGTCGACGCCGAAGCCGCGCTCGATCCCTCCTCTCCCCCGGTGCACCCGGCGCACGGCAGCAACCTGCTCTACCGGCGCCTGTTCTCCTGGGGCCCGGTCGAGGCCGACTTCGGCGCTGCCCCGCATCACCTCGGCTTCGAACTCGCCTGGGGTCGCAGCGCCACGGTTCCGATCGAGACCTTCGGTGTCGTGGCCCGCTGGGATGCCGGGCGCGACCTGCTGGACATCTGGGCATCGATCCAGATGCCGTCCTTTGCCGAGCAGGTCGCATCATGCCTCCGGCTCGACCTCAACCAGGTGAGGGTGCACTACGATGTCGACGTCGGTGGGTCCTACGGTGTCAAGCGGGGTCTGAAGCACACCGTCGTCGCCGGCCTGCTGGCACGGCGGACCGGACGGCCGGTGCGCCTCATCGAGGACCGGCTCGAGAACATGGCGGGTGGTGACATGCACGGCCCGGAACGCCGGTTCCGGGTCGCGGTCGCCTTTGACGACGACGGGATGATCCGGTCACTGAAGCTGCGGGCCCTCGAGGACGTCGGGGCGCAGTCCGGCCGGGCCCCGCTGCAGCTCGGCAAGCCGGTGAGCGCCATCGTCGGCGCCTACCGGATCGGCAGCGTCGCCTATGAGGCGATCTGCGTCTCCACCAACAAGACCGGACAGACGGCGGTGCGCGGTTTCGGGATGGCGCCGACCAACCTTGCTCTCGAGACCGCCCTCGACCGGGTCGCCCGACACCTGGGCAAGTCCCGCTTCGCGGTTCGCCGAACCAACATGATCCGCGCGTACCAGTTTCCGTACCGGATCCCCAGCGGTTCCGCCTACGACAGCGGCGATTACCATGCGGTGCTGGCGAAGGCCTGCGGACTGGCCGGGCTGGACCGCCTGCTTGCGCGCCGCACCGCTGCCCGGGCCGAGGGCAGGGTCGTCGGGATCGGGATTGCGACCTGCCTCGAGCCGAGCGGCGGCAACTCGAGCTTCGAAGCGCTGCTCAACCCGAAGAACACAACCACCACATGGCCTGAATCCTGCGTCATCAAGGTCGACCGCACCGGTCTCGTCACCGCGAGCATCGCCACCTCGACCTCCGGCCAGGGCCACGAGACGCTGACGGCCACGGTGATCGGCGAGGAACTGGGTATCGACCCCGACCGGATCCGGGTGCTGCACGCCGATACCCTGTCGGCCATGCCGGGCAACACTCCTGTCGCGAGCCGCATGGCGATCATGCTGGGTGGCGCCGCGACCGGGGCGGCGGGACGGATCCGCGACCGGGCGCTTGCGATCGGGGCGCACTTGCTCGGCCACGCTCCGGGCGAGGTGAGATGGAGTGACGGAGCCGCCGTTGCGCCGGACGGCCGCCGCCTGTCGCTTGGCGAGATCGCCCTGGTCGCGCACCGCGAGTATCACCGCCTGCCCCCAGGCGTCACCGAGCCCGGGCTGCAGGCCACCCACGTCTACCAGGTCCCGACCGGCGGCACGTTGCCCGATGCCGATGGCCGCGGGCAGATGTACCCCTGCTACTCCTTTGCCGCCCACCTGGTCTATGCCGAGATCGACCGGCTGACCGGCACGGTGTCGCTGGCCGACTACGTCATCGCCCATGACTGCGGAACGGTCATCAACCCCGAAATCGTACGCGGCATGGTGATCGGGGGGGCGGCCCACGGCATCGGCGCCGCGCTCTACGAGGAGTTCGCCTACGACGGCCAGGGGCAGTTCCTGTCGGGCACCCTTGCCGACTACGTCATGCCGACCGCGCACGAGGTTCCCGACATCAGGGTGGTGGAACACTGCACGCCGTCGCCGCTGACCTCGCACGGACAGAAGGGGGTGGGCGAAGGCGGCTATCTGGGTGCTCCGGCCGCGGTCGCGAGTGCGGTCAACGACGCGCTGGCACCCTTCGGCATCGCCTGTCTCGAGTTGCCCATGCGCGCCGGCACGCTGTCCGACCTGCTGGCCACGGCCACGGAGCAGCCATGATCATCGATATTCACGCCCACCTGCTGCCCCAGGGCACACTCGACGCCCTGGCGGCCCGGCCGGGGCAGTTTCCGTCGGTCTCGCTGTTGCGCGATGCCAACGAGCTTCGGCTCGCGTTTGCCGGCGGATCACCGACCCGGCCGATCATGCCGGCGTTGCGCCACTTCGGACCACGGCAGCGGTTCCTCGCCGGCGCCGGCATCGACCTGCAGCTCGCCGGCGGCTGGCTCGACGCTTTCGGCTACGAACTGCCCGCCGAGGAAGGTGCGGACTGGTCGCGGTTCCTGAACGAGGGCATGCTCGCCGAATGCCGCGACCGCGATGGGGTGCTCCCGCTGGCGACGGTTCCACTGCAGTCGGGAGCCCTTGCCGCCCGAGTGCTGCGCGAGGCGGTCAGGGACGGCATGCCGGGCGCGATGATCGGGACCCAGAACCGGGGCAGTTCCGGTTCGCTTGACGATCCCGACCTCGATCCGTTCTGGGAGACGGCGGCGGAACTCGGGGTCCCGGTGATCGTTCACCCGATGTTCGGGTCGGCCGATGCCCGACTGCATGACATGCAGATGATGAACGCGGTCGGGCGGGTCTCGGATGTTTCGACAGCCGTCAGCAGGCTGCTGTTCAAGGGTCATCTTTCGCGGTTTGCCGGTCTGGTGCTCGTGGCCTCCACCGGCGGCGGGGCGCTGCCCTACATGCTCGGCCGGCTCGAGCGCAACCACCGCGCCTTCCCGGGCCTCGTGGTCGATCCGGTCGAGCAGTTCGCCCTGCTGTACTTCGACAGCGTGGTGTTCCAGCCGCGGATCCTGCGTTTCCTGGTCGAGATGGCGGGTGTCGAGCGCATCATGCTCGGGTCCGACTACCCGTTTCCGATCGGCGATCCGGACCCGCGTGCGGTGATCGAGCAGGCCGGACTCGAAGCCTCGGCAACCGAGGCCATGTTGACCGGCACGACTCGCCGGCTGTTCGGTGTCTGAGGAGGGCGATGTCGAAACAGAACTTCCTGCTCGTCCTCGGCGCGCTCGCGCTGATGTTCGCCGGCGCACTGGGCGGCGGCTTCTGGGTGGCGGAGAACTGGCGGGGCGGCGGGTCGCGGGGAAGCGACCTGGTCGGGGGTCCCTTCAGCCTCGTCGATCACGTCGGCCGGGCGGTCACCGAGGCCGACTACACGGACCGTCACACCCTGGTCTACTTCGGCTATACCTACTGCCCCGACGCCTGCCCTCTCGGCTTGCTGACCATCACGGAGGCCCTTGAGCAGCTGGGAGAGAAGGCCGGACGGGTGAAGCCGCTGTTCATCACCGTCGACCCGGAACGCGATACCGTCGAGGTGATGGCGGCCCACCACGAGCACTTTCACTCTGCCTTCAGCTTCCTGACCGGGACGGCGCGACAGATCGCCGATGTCGCCCGGGCCTACCGGGTGTACTACCAGAAGTCCGAGACCGAGGACGCGGCCGACTACCTGGTGGATCACTCCACCGTCACCTACCTGATGGCGCCCGGCGGCGGATTCCTGCGACACTTCGGCCACGCGGTCACGGCGGACGAACTCGCTGCCGCGCTGAAGGAGGTTCTGTAGTGGAGCGACCGGACAGCCGCACCGGCCGGATCATGCGCCTGCCGCTGTTCGACGGGCAGGTGCCGTCCGGCGGTCCGGTTCACCTGGTTTCCGACCAGGGCGACGAGCTGCTGCTGGTTGCCGTGGGTACGGACACGCCGGGCCGGGTCGAGGACCTGGCCGCGGCTTCGGCCGACCGGTTCGAGGCCTGGCTCGGCCGTGACGTCACGGTCCGCGGCACCGTGCTCGGAACGGTGATCTGGTACGCGGCCGTCACGCCGGCGGAGTAGTGCGGTCGAGCGCGACCCGGCCCGCACGTTCGCGCGCGATGATCAGCTTCTGGACCTGCGCGGTCCCGTCGCCGATCTGCAGTCCGAGAATGTCCCGCATGCGCTGCTGGTGCGCGAGGTCGCGGCTGTAGCCGGAGTGACCGTGCAGCAGCAGACACTGGTGCACCACGTCGAACGCAACCTTCGGTGCCCACCACTTCACCATTGCCGCCTCGGCGGTATGCGGCTGGCCCCGGTCACGCAGCCACAGCGTCTTGTAGCAGAGCAGACGTGCCGCCTCGAGCATGGTCTCCGCCTCGGCGAGCGGGAAGGTTACGCCCTGGAAGGCTGCGAGCGGCTTGCCGAAGGCCTCGCGGTCGCCCACATGCTCCCAGGTCTCCGACAGCGATGCCTGCGCCGTGGCCAGGCACTGCAGTCCGATCAGGGCGCGCGAGTAGTCGAACCCGCCCATGACCTGCCGGAACCCGGCTCCTTCCGGGCCGACCCGGCGCGCGTCCTCCACGCGCACGTCGTCGAAGAACAGCGAGCCGCGGCCGACCACCCTCGAACCCACGTCGTCGAACCCGGTCCGCTCCAGACCCGGCGTATCACCAGGAACCAGCAGCGCCGTGATCCCGTGGGCGCGTTCCGCGGTACTGCCGGTCCGCGCGAACACCAGGATCTCGTCGGCCTGGGCGGCAAGCGAGATCGATGTCTTCTCGCCGTTCAGCACGTAGCCGTCGTTGGTGCGGCGCGCGGACAGCCGCAGACTCGCTGCATCCGAACCACCGGCCGGCTCGGTCAGCGCGAGTCCCAGCAGGATTTCGCCGGCGCAGGCGCGGCCGATCGTGTCCCGCGCCAGATCATCGGGTGCGTGGTCCGCCAGGATCGCACCGACCAGCCCGGTCAGCATCGGGACGTAGGCGACATTCATGTCGGCGTGGCTGATCGCCTCCATGATGAGGCCGGCGGTCACCGCGTCGGCGCCCGCACCGCCGGTTCCGACCGGCAGTTCGGCTCCGATCAGTCCGAGTTGGCCCATTTCGCGGACCAGCCCGCGGTCAAGTTCCGCCTGGTCATCGCGCGCGAGGTACCCGGGCGCGAGCCGGTCTCCGGCAAACCGCTCCGCCATGTCGCGGATCGCGCGTTGCTCGTCGCTCAGTGCAAAGTCCATCCTGTCGTGTCCCCTACCGGTCGCCGTCCCTGCCGCTTGCCAGTTCCTTCAGCTCGTAGAGCATTTCCAGTGCCGCGAACGGGGTCAACCGGTCGGGTTCGATCTCGCCCAGACGCCGGGTCAGCAGGTCAGGCTCCCGGTGCTCCGGCGGCGGTGGCAGCGGGACCGAGCGGAACAGCGGCAGTTCTTCGATCAGACGGCGCGCGGTCCCGGACCGCTCGCTGTTTTCCAGTCGGTCGAGCACGTCGCGGGCCCGTTCGATCACCGCGCCCGGCAGGCCGGCGCGCCGGGCGACATGGATGCCGTAGGAGCGGTCCGCCGTGCCGCGGACAACCTCGTGCAGGAAGACGATATCGTCGTTCCATTCCCTGATGCGCATGGTGCAGCAGGCAAGCGCCGGCAGGGTGTCGGCAAGCACGGTGAGCTCGTGGTAGTGGGTGGCGAACAGGGTGCGGCTCGCGTTGACCTCGTGCAGGTGCTCGAGCACCGCCCAGGCGATCGAGAGCCCGTCCCAGGTCGCGGTGCCGCGACCGATCTCGTCAAGGATGACCAGCGAGCGTTCCGTCGCCTGGTTGAGGATGGCGGCGGTCTCGACCATCTCCACCATGAAGGTCGAGCGTCCGCGCGCCAGGTCGTCCGCCGCCCCGACCCGGCTGAACAGCCGGTCGATGACGCCGATGTGGGCGTCCTGCGCCGGCACGTAGCTGCCGGTCTGCGCAAGCACGGCAATCAGCGCGTTCTGGCGCAGGAAGGTCGACTTGCCGGCCATGTTGGGGCCCGTGACCAGCCACAGGCGCTGGTCCCGGGCGAGATCGCAGCCGTTGGCGACAAACGGCTCGCCCTCGGCGGCCAGGGCCTCGACCACCGGGTGGCGGCCTTCGCTCACGGTGAAGTCAAGGCTGTGATCGATCCGTGGGCGCACCCAGGAACGATCGACGCCGAGGTCTGCCAGCGAGGACGCAACGTCGAGCCGTGCCAGCGCCGCCGCCGCGCGGTCAACCTCCCCGGCGCGGGCGCAGACCTGTTCGACCAGGAACCGGAACAGCTCGAGTTCCAGTGCGAGCGCGCGGTCCGCCGCCTGGCCCAGGTCACGCTCGAGTTCACCGAGCTCGGCGGTGGTAAACCGCATGGTGCTGGCCATGGTCTGGCGATGAATGAAGGCCTGGTGCGCCTGCACCTTCCCGGCCTGGACCGCGGTCACCTCGACAAAGTAGCCCAGCACGTTGTTGTGCCGGACCTTGAGCGATGCGATGCCGGTTTCCTCGGCGTAGCGCTGCTGCAGGGCGGCGATCATGCGCCGGCTGTCGTCGCGCAGCGAGCGCAGGCGATCAAGGTCCCCGTCATGTCCCGCCGCGATGAACCCGCCGTCGCGGGCCGCAAGGCCCGGGCGCTCCACCAGTGCCGCCTCGAGCAGGGCGACGAGGTCACCGTGGCCGTCGAGTGCCGCTGCGATCGCGCCGATCCCGCCCGACGCGTCCGCAAGCAGGGCTGCGAGGCCGCCGGCACAGTCGAGTCCGTCGCGGACCGCCGCGAGGTCGCGGGGCCCGCCGCGCTCGAGCGAGAGCCGCGAGACAGCACGCTCGAGATCGGTCATGGTCGCAAGCCGGTTGCGCACCTCAGCGCGCAGTTCCGGGCGGGTGGCAAAATGCGAGACCTCGTCGAGGCGGGCGTCGATCGCCGCCGGGTCGGTGAGCGGCGCGGCGAGGCGGTCGGCAAGCAGCCGTGCGCCGGCGCTGGTCGCGGTGCGGTCGATGACCCCGAGCAGGCTGCCGCGCCGGTCACCGGCCAGGGTTCGCAGCAGCTCGAGGTTGGTGCGTGTCGCCGCGTCGATGACCACGGTGTCGGCACCGTTGCAGCGGGCGGGCGGTCGAAGCCGTGGCAGCCTGCCCTGCTGGGTGAGGTCAAGGTAGTCGACGAGTGCTCCGGCCGCGGCCAGTTCCACTCGGGAAAAACTGCCGAACCCGTCCAGGGCGTCGACGCCGAACAGCGCCTTCAGTCGCCTTTCCCCGTTGATGCTGTCGAACCGCGCCGATGGCTGGGGAACCAGGATGTCCCGCCAGTCATCGAGCGCGACGCCATCCAGGCGGTCCGGCACCAGCAGTTCACTCGGTGCGATCCGCGCCAGAAGCAGGGCCAGGCCGTCACGGTCGGCCGCCTGAACGAGGAAGGTCCCGGTCGAGATATCGACCCAGGCGACGCCGCAGGTCCCGCGCAGCTCGGCAAGTCCGGCGAGGTAGTTGTTGCGGCCCGGCTCGAGCAGGGTGTCTTCGGTGAGCGTGCCCGGGGTGATCACCCGGGAGACCGCGCGGCGGACAAGCTGTTTCGACCCGCGCCTGCGTGCCTCCTCCGGTGCCTCCACCTGGTCGCAGATGGCAACCCGAAACCCCTTCCGGATCAGCCGCGACAGGTAGGCATCGGCGGAATGGACCGGGACCCCGCACATCGGGATGTCCTCGCCGTGGTGGCGGCCCCGCCGCGTGAGCGTGATGTCGAGCGCCCCGGCCGCCTCGACCGCGTCGGCAAAGAACAACTCGTAGAAATCGCCCATGCGGTAGAACAGGAGCGAATCCGGGTACTCTTTCTTGATTTCGAAGTACTGCGCCAGCATTGGCGTCAGGGTGCCGCTGGCACTGCGATCCTGTCGGGACGATGCGGTAATCCGGTTCACTCCGTTCAGGTCCGGCGGGTCGGAACTGTATCACGGCCACCGGCGCGATGGCATCAGACAGATCGGTGCGCATGCTGCCCGTTGCCCGCATTGGTGCTACGCTTCCGGTCGGCATGGACCGGTGTTCGCGAGAGTCCTGCGATCTTGGAGAGGGACGGGAGTCGATGGACCACGACAGGGAAATGCTCGAGCGTGATGCCCTCGACTTTCACGCCCAGGGCCGGCCCGGCAAGCTCGAGATCACGCCGACCAAGCCGCTCACGACCCAGCGCGACCTGACACTCGCCTATTCGCCCGGCGTGGCCACGCCGTGTCTCGAGATCGAACGCGATCCCGCCCTCGCCTATGACTACACCGCCAAGGGCAACGTGGTCGCCGTGATCTCGAACGGCACCGCGGTACTGGGCCTCGGAGACATCGGTGCGCTTGCGGCCAAGCCGGTGATGGAAGGCAAGGCGGTCCTGTTCAAGAAGTTTGCCGATGTCGACGGGATCGATCTCGAAGTCAACACGCCGGATATCGATGAATTCGTCAACTGTGTCCGGTTTCTTGGCAAGAGCTTTGGCGGTATCAATCTTGAGGATATTGCAGCACCCTCCTGTTTCATCATTGAGCAGCGGCTGAAGGAACTGCTGGACATACCGGTTTTTCACGATGATCAGCATGGAACAGCGATCATTTCTGCTGCGGGACTGCTCAATGCACTGCATCTTACCGGCCGCGACCTGCGCGAAGCGCGCCTTGTGGTCAATGGCGCCGGCGCGGCATCCATTGCCGGCGTCGAGCTGCTCAAGGCGATGGGCATGCCGTACGACAACATCGTGATCTGCGACTCGCGCGGCGTGGTCTGGCGCGGCCGCGAGGCCGGCATGAACCAGTGGAAGTCGGCCCACGCCGCCGAAACGGACGCGCGGACGCTCGAAGACGCGGTCAAGGGCGCCGACGTGCTGTTCGGCCTCTCCGTCAAGGACGCGTTTTCGGCCGACATGGTCCGGTCCATGGCCGACAACCCGATCATCTTCGCCATGGCCAACCCCGATCCCGAGATCACCCCGGAGGAAGTGGCCGCGATTCGCTCCGATGCCATCATGGCCACCGGCAGGTCCGATTACCCCAACCAGGTCAACAATGTCCTCGGTTTCCCCTACATTTTCCGCGGCGCCCTCGACGTGCATGCGGTCGAAATCAACGACGCAATGAAGATCGCGGCGGCCCACGCGATCGCGAAACTCGCCCGTCTCGACGTGCCCGACGAGGTCAATGCCGCCTACGGACGGCCGTTGCAGTTCGGGCGCAACTACATCATCCCCGCCCCGTTCGACCCGAGGCTGATCGTCCACGTCTCGAGCGCGGTTGCGCGCGCGGCCATGGACACCGGGGTTGCCCGCAAGCCGATCGAGGACTTCGAGGCCTACGAGGCGACGCTGTCGGGCCGCCTCGATCCGACCGCCAATGCACTGACCGGGATCTACAGCCGGGTGCGCCGGTCGCCGCGCCGGGTCGTGTTCGCCGAAGGCGAGGAGGAACGGGTGATCCGGGCTGCCTTCGCGTTCCGGGCCAGCGGCTACGGGGAACCGGTTCTGATCGGCCGGGAGGAGACCGTCGGACGGACGCTCGCCCGTCTCGGTTACGAGGGCAGCATCGAGATCCACAATGCGCGCAGGTCGGAACACAACCGGATGTATACCGACGCGCTCTACCGGAGACTGCAGCGGTCCGGCCAGCTGATCCGCGATGTCCAGCGCATGGTCAACCAGGATCGCAACGTGTTCGCGGCCTGCATGGTCCGGCACGGTCACGCCGACGCCATGGTCACCGGCGTCACCCGAAGTTTCGGGGTGAACCACGAATATGTCACCCGGGTGCTCGATACCCGGCCCGGACAGCGGCTGATGACCTGCAGCATCGTGATCACCCGGCGCCAGACCCTGTTCATCGCCGATACCAACATCAACGAACTTCCCGATCCGGAGTGTCTCGCCGACATCGCGGTTCAGACCGCGGAATTCGCACGTTCGTTCGGACACGTGCCCAGGGTGGCACTGCTGTCGTTCTCGAACTTCGGCTACCCGGACCGCCAGCACATGCAGCGCGTCCGGGCGGGCGTTCAGGCAATCGACCAGCGTGGCGTCGACTTCGAGTACGACGGCGAGATGAACGTCGACGTCGCCCTCGACATGTCGCTGCGCGAGAACTACCCGTTCTGCAGGTTGTCCGGCCCGGCCAACGTGCTGATCATGCCGGCGCTGCATTCGGCCAACATCAGCTACAAGCTGCTGCGCGTGGCGGGGGCGGGAACCGTGATCGGCCCGGTGCTGATCGGGCTCGAGAAACCGGTGCAGATCGTGCAGATGAACGCGACTGTCAACGAGATCGTGCAGGCGGGCGCCATCGCCGCGCACGACGCCATCCGCGCTGAGTGCTGAGTCCCGCGGGAAAGACGGTGCACGACCGGTGTTGAGCAGGTGGACGGCCGGGAGTCTTCTGAGAACAGCGGCGCTTGGCGCCGCGTTTGCTGCCGGGATCGGCGTGGTCGCGGCATTCACCCCGGGGATCCCGTTTGCCGCCATGGTGGCCGGCTGGGTGCTCGCGACCGCGGTGGCCGGCGTGCTGATTTCCCTTCACGCGAACGGGCTTGCCACAGTCGCCCGGTCCCTGCGCGCCGGCGCCGGGAACAGTGAGCTTGCCCGGCTTGCCGACGGCAGCGGCGAGCTCGCCGAACTCGCGGGAGCGCTGATCCGGCACCTGCGCGAAGACGAGATCGGCCAGGACCGGACCCGTGCGGAGACCGACGGGTTGCGCCGCATTGTGGCCGAACTTCCGGATCCGATCTTGGTCCTCGGCCCGGACGACCGCATTTTGCTTGCGAATGAGGCGGCGGCCCGGGCATTCGGCGAGGCGCTGGCCGGGCGGGACCTGAAGACTGTCCTGCGGGAGCCGAACCTGCTGTCGGCGCTCGGTGTGGCGCGACAGGGCGGAGAAGGCAAGGACATCGAGATCGCCGGGATCGGCCCGGCGGAGTCGGTCTACCGGGTGCGGGTTTCGCCGATCGGGGACGAGCCGGGCGCAACCCGCCTGCTCGCGTTTACCAGCCTGACCGAGGCCCGGCGTGCGGAGCAGATGCGGGTCGAGTTCGTGGCCAATGTCAGCCATGAACTGCGCACGCCGCTCGCGATCCTGCACGGGTTCGTCGAAACCCTGATGGGACCGGCCCGTGATGACGGCGAAGCGCGTGCCCGGTTCCTCGGCATCATGTACAGCCAGTCGACACGGATGACCCAGCTCGTCGAGGATCTCTTGTCCCTGACGCGGATCGAGGCTCGGGAACACCACCTGCCGACCGACACCGTCTCCATTGACCGGGTGATCGAGCGGACGGTTGCCGATGCCCGCTACGTGGCGAGCCAGAAGGGCATGACGATCGAGTCCGGCATCCGGGACCGGCTGCCCGACGTGATCGGCGATCTCGACGAACTGCTGCAGGTTACCCAGAACCTGGTCGACAACGCCATCAAGTACGGCCGTTCCGACAGCGTGGTCAGGATCGAGGCGATGATGGCGGAGGACGTCGAGCCACCGGCCCGCGACGGGGATACGGGAATGGTTGCAATCGCGATCAGTGACCAGGGAGAGGGCATTGCGCGCGAACACATCCCGAGACTGACCGAACGGTTCTACCGGGTGGACAGCGCGCGGTCGCGCAAGCTCGGCGGCACCGGGCTCGGGCTTGCGATCGTCAAGCACATCATCGCCCGGCACCGGGGGACGCTTGCAATCGCCAGCGAGGTGGGCACGGGCAGCACCTTTACGGTGTTCCTTCCAGCCGTACCGGAAGGCTGACCGCCACACAACTGTCACACTCCATTGATAGGGTCCGGCTGCCCGTTGATGGCCGAGCCCGCCATCGGTGTGCCAGGCCTCCCATTCTGCTGGAGAACCGCATCATGACCCTCGTTCCACTGGAGAACCGCATCATGACCCTCGTTCCACGCGCCGCCGTCCTGACAGCCGGCGGTATTGCCCTGGCGGCGCTGATGTCGGCCCAACCGGCCGATGCGCGCGACCAGGTCCGCATCGTCGGGTCCTCCACCGTCTTCCCGTTCTCTACCGTCGTCGCCGAGAACTTCAGCAAGAGCACCGGCATGAAGACCCCGGTGGTCGAGAGCACCGGTTCGGGCGGCGGCCTGAAGCTGTTCTGCGCTGGCGTCGGACCGGAGCATCCGGACATCACCAATGCCTCGCGCCGGATCAAGCAGTCGGAGATCGACACCTGCGGAAAGAACGGCATCGAGGACATCGTCGAGATCAAGGTCGGCTACGACGGTATCGTGCTCGCCAATTCCAAGGCGGGTCCGGTCATGAAGCTCAGCGAGAAGCAGGTCTTCATGGCACTGGCCAAGCAGGTTCCGGTCGACGACAAGCTGGTCGACAACCCCTACGAGCGCTGGTCGCAGATCGATGCGTCCCTGCCCGACATCGAGATCGAGGTTCTCGGACCGCCCCCGACCTCGGGTACCCGTGACGCCTTCGTCGAGCTTGCGATGCGTGACGGCGCCAAAGCCTTCCCGATGCTGAAACAGCTGCGCAAGGACAAGGGCAAGAAGGCGTTCCGCGCCGTGTCCGACAGCATGCGCGAGGACGGCCGGTTCATCGAGGCCGGCGAGAACGACAACCTGATCGTCCAGAAGCTCGAGGCCAATCCGAACGCGCTCGGCATCTTCGGCTTCAGCTTCCTCGACCAGAATGCCGACAAGGTCCGGGGCTCCGAGGTCAATGGCGTTGCCCCGACCTTCGAGAACATTGCCGGAGGAGCCTACGGCATCTCCCGGTCCCTGTTCTTCTACGTCAAGAAGGCGCATGTCGGCGTGATCCCGGGCATCGCGGAATACGTCGCCGAGTTCACCAGCGAGCGGGCTGCCGGCGAGGAAGGGTACCTGACCGACAAGGGCCTGATCCCGCTACCGGCGGCGGAGCTGAAGAAATACCAGGAAGACGGAGCCAGGATGACACGCCTGGCCGGGCTCTGATCCGGCTGCGTGTGATACAATGGCCGGCGCCCGTGGTCTGCCCCGGGCGCCGGCTGTCCGGCAGTGATGCTGCCGGCAGGATCGGGCATCGAGGGGCCAGGCGGTGCACAGTTTGATCCTTGCGGCAACAGTCCTGCTCCTGGCCCTGATCGGCTACGCCCTCGGACGATCCCGGTCGCGAAATCTCGCCGGTGCGAGCGGACAGCCGCTGCATTCGCTTCCCGCCTATTACGGCGGCTATGTCGCGATCTGGTGCGGTCTGCCGGCAGTCCTCGTGATGGCCGTGTGGCTCGGTACCGAGGGCGCCATCGTGCGGGCCCTGACCGTGCAGTCGCTGCCGGCCGAACTGGTCAGCGACGATCCGGATCGCATGGCGCTGCTGCTCACCGACATCCGCAACCTGGCCTCGGGCAGCATCTTCAGCCGCGACGTCGACCCGGCGCTCCAGGCCGCCGCCGATCACTACCAGTCGCTGCGCCAGACCGGATTCGCCTCCATGATCGTGGTGGTCCTGGCCTGCGCTGTGGCCGGACTGGTCTGGGCCCGCCGGCGCGTGACGCCCGGCCTGCGGGCCCGCAACCACGTCGAGCGCGTCATCCTGTGGGTGCTGATCGCCTGCTCGACCATCGCCATCCTGACGACCATCGGCATCGTGCTGTCGCTGATCTTCGAGACCCTGAGGTTCTTCGAGAAGGTGCCCCTGCACGAGTTCCTGTTCGGGTTGCACTGGAGTCCGCAGACGGCGATCCGCAGCGACCAGGTCGGCGCATCGGGCGCGTTCGGCGCCATCCCGCTGTTTGCCGGAACCCTGCTCATCACCCTGATCGCCATGCTCGTGGCCGGACCGATCGGGCTGATGAGCGCCATCTACATGGCCGAGTACGCGGGGTCCAGGCTCAGGTCTACCGCCAAACCGATTCTTGAAGTGCTCGCAGGGATCCCGACAGTTGTCTACGGGTTTTTCGCCGCCCTGACCGTCGCCCCCTTCGTGAGGCAGTCCGGCGGCAGCATCGGTCTCGACGTGGCATCCGAGAGTGCGCTCGCGGCCGGCGTGGTCATGGGAATCATGATCATCCCGTTCGTCTCCTCGCTGTCCGATGACGTGATCAACGCCGTTCCGCAGTCCCTGCGCGACGCGTCCTACGGTCTCGGCGCCACCCAGTCGGAAACCATTCGCCAGGTGATCCTGCCCGCGGCTCTGCCCGGCATTGTCGGAGCCTTCATGCTCGCGATCTCGCGCGCCATTGGCGAGACCATGATCGTGGTCATGGCTGCGGGTCTCGCGGCCAACCTCACCGCGAACCCGCTGGAAGCGGTCACCACGGTCACCGTGCAGATCGTCACGCTGCTGGTGGGAGACCAGGAGTTCGACTCGGCCAAGACCCTTGCGGCCTTCGCGCTCGGGCTGATGCTGTTTGTCGTCACCCTCGGGCTCAACCTGCTCGCCCTGTCCGTGGTCAGAAAGTACCGGGAACGCTATGACTGACCATGCAGCCAGGCTTCGGGAAGGGGCGATGATGTCGGGCGAACCGGACTACGCAGCGCGTCTGCGCCGCCGCCATCGGTCCGAGATGCGGTTCCGGTTCTACGGCCTGCTGAGCATCGCACTTGCCGGTGTCATCCTCGTGATCCTGGTCGGGAGCATCGTTCTCAAGGGCTACAGTGCGTTCTGGCAGACACACGTGCGCCTCGACTTCGCGATCAGCGCCGAACAGGTGGACATCGACAACCTGCGCGAGACCAACTGGGACGGCCAGGTCAAGGCAACGCTCCGCGACATGGCGCCCGAGGTCACCGGCAGGAGGGACAAGCGCAAGCTCTACCGATTCGTCTCGCCGAATGCCGGCTATGACCTGCGCGACGCCATCGCAGCCGATCCCGGCCTGCTTGGCACGGGGTTCAGTCTCTGGGTCAAGGCGTCCGACGACATCGACATGCTCACCAAGGGCCACCTCGACCGCACCTTGCCGGAATCCGATCGCCGCGTCTCAGATCTCGAGGTTGGCTGGTACGACCGGTTTGTCGGGGAGGGACGCATCGAGTTGCGGTTCAACCTCGACTTCTTCACCACCGCGGACAGTCGCGAGCCTGAGGAGGCAGGAATCCAGGGCGCACTGATGGGCTCGTTCCTGACCCTGCTCGTCACCCTTGCGCTATCGTTTCCGGTTGGCGTTATGGCAGCGGTATACCTTGAGGAATTTGCGCCGAAGAACCGGTGGACCGACATCATCGAGGCCAACATCAACAACCTGGCGGCGGTTCCCTCGATCGTCTTCGGGTTGCTCGGTCTTGCCGTCGTCATCTCGCTGTTCGGTGTTCCGCGCTCGGCGCCCCTGGCCGGCGGCATCGTGCTCGCGCTGATGACGCTGCCGACCATCATCATCGCCTCGCGCGCGGCACTGAAGGCGGTGCCGCCATCGATCCGGGAAGCCGCCACAGGTCTGGGGGCGTCACCGCACCAGGTCGTGATCCACCACGTCCTGCCGCTCGCCATGCCGGGCATCCTGACCGGGACCATCATCGGGCTGGCCCAGGCGCTCGGCGAGTCGGCGCCGCTGCTGATGATCGGCATGGTTGCCTTCATCGTCGACACGCCGACCGGGTTCACCGATCCGGCGACTGTACTCCCGGTGCAGATCTATATCTGGGCCGACAGTCCGGAACGGGCGTTCGTCGAGAAGACCTCGGCCGCCATCATGGTCCTGCTTGCCTTTCTCGCCTGCATGAACGCAACGGCGGTCTGGCTGCGCAGGAAGTTCGAACGCCGCTGGTAGGATGTCGGGATGGTGATGAACGGACAGCAGGACGAGAACCCGGCACGCGACTTCGCCCGGGTGAAGATGCAGGCCGAAAAGGTCACGGTGTTCTACGGTGACGCCCGGGCGTTGCATGACGTCGACCTCGATATCAGGGAACATACGGTCACGGCGCTGATCGGTCCGTCCGGCTGCGGCAAGTCGACCTTCCTGCGGTGCCTGAACCGCATGAACGACGTGATCGACATCTGCCGGGTGGAAGGCCGGATTACGCTTGACGGCGAGGACATCAACACGCCGTCGCTCGACACCGTGCATCTGCGGGCCCGGGTCGGCATGGTGTTTCAGAAGCCGAACCCGTTTCCCAAGTCGATCTACGACAATGTCGCCTACGGTCCGCGGATCCACGGCATGACGTCGGGCAAGTCGGAGCTCGACGAGATGGTGGAGACCAGCCTCGAGAAGGCCGGGCTGTGGAAGGAGGTCCGGGATCGGCTTGACGAACCCGGCACCGGACTTTCTGGTGGCCAGCAACAGCGTCTGTGCATCGCGCGATCGATCGCGGTAAACCCGGAAGTGATCCTGATGGACGAGCCGTGCTCGTCGCTCGATCCGATCGCCACCGCCCGGATCGAGGAACTGATTGACGAACTGCGCGCCAACTTCACGATCGTGATCGTGACCCACTCGATGCAGCAGGCGGCACGGGTCTCGCAACGCACCGGCTTCTTTCATCTCGGTGAACTGGTGGAAGTCGGCAACACCGACCAGATCTTCACCAATCCGGACGATCAACGCACCCAGGACTATATCACCGGCCGCTTCGGCTAGGAGCCGGGCGGACTCACCCTTATCGGGAGCCTCAAGGGCGATGGAACGCACGGTCAAGGCATTCGACAACGATCTCGACGCGCTCAAGTCGGCAGCAGCGGCGATGGGCGGCCTGGTCGAGGCCCAGGTTGCGGATTCGGTTCGCGCTGTCGTGCGGCGCGATACCGATCTTGCCGCGCGAACACGAGAGATCGACGAGCGGATCGATGACATGGAAATCGAGATCCAGGATCTCGCACAGCGGATTCTGGCCTTGCGGTCCCCGGTGGCCTCGGACCTGCGCGCCATTCTCGGTGCCCTGCACATTGCCCGTGACCTGGAACGCATGGGCGATCACGCCAAGAACATTGCCAAGCGCGTGAGTGCGCTTTCTGCCGTTGCCGAGCTGCAGGGCCTGAACGGGATCGTGCGCATGGCGCGGCTTGCCCGGGCACTGATCAAGGACGTGCTTGATTCCTATGTCGACGGCGATACCGAGGCTGCCCTGCGCGCCTGGCGGCGCGATGAGGAAATCGACGAGATGCACACGAGCCTGTTTCGCGAGCTCCTGACCTACATGATGGAGGATCCGCGAAGCATCTCCTACTGCACGCACCTTCTGTTCGTTGCCAAGAACATCGAACGGATCGGTGACCACGCCACCAACATTGCCGAAATCGTTCACTTCATCGAGGAAGGCAGCCGGTTTGCCGAGAGCCGGCCGACCAGTGACGACGCCAGTGTCACGGTTGTCGACGCGACAGACAGGGAGCAGGGGACATGACCCGCGTGCAGGTGGAGAGATTCGGCAGGGATGACGCCCTGATGAAGCCGCACATCCTGGTCGTCGAGGACGAGGACGACATCGTCACCCTGCTGCGCTACACGCTCGAACGCGAGGGTTTCCGGGTCAGTGCGGCCACCAATGGAGAGGAAGCACTGCTGCTGTGTCGGGAACAGATGCCGGACCTCGTCCTGCTTGACTGGATGCTGCCTCTGCTGTCCGGTTCCGATGTCTGCCGACAGTTGCGCCGGGTGGACGATACTGCGGAGATACCGGTCATCATGCTCACGGCCCGCGGCGAGGAGACCGACCGGGTACGGGGACTCAATGCCGGTGCGGATGACTACATCACCAAACCGTTCAGCCTCGTTGAGGTGGTGGCAAGGATCCGGGCGGTACTGCGGCGAACCCGGCCCGGCTCCCAGGCCAGCCAGCTGACCTTTGCCGACCTGGCGATGGACCTCGCCAATCACCGGGTGACCCGCGACGGCCGCAATATCCATCTGGGACCGACGGAGTTCCGGCTTCTGCGGCACTTCCTGGAGTATCCGCGCCGGGTGTTCTCACGTACCCAGTTGCTCGATCGTGTCTGGGGCCGGGACGTCTACGTCGAGGCGCGCACGGTCGATGTCCATATCAGACGGCTGCGCAAGGCCCTGAACGGGGATGGCGAAAAGGACCTGATCCGTACCGTCCGTTCCGCCGGCTACGCCCTGGACATGCCGATGGAGACCTGATCCCGGTCAGGCCCGGCCGGCATGGGTTGACAGCAGGGCGGCCTCGACCCCGAGGCCGGCAAGCGCGCGGTTCCACATTTCGTCAAGGTCGCTGTCGAACAGCCGGGTGTCCTCGCAGGGCGCGCACAGCCAGGCATTGCCCTGGATCTCGCCTTCGAGCTGCCCCGGACCCCAGCCGGCATAGCCGAGCGTGAGGATATGCTGCCGCGGCCCGCGACCGGCCGCGATGTCCCGCAGGATGTCGATGTTGGCGGTCAGCGCGATGTCACCGGCAATCCACATGGTGCCGTCGTGCCGGTAGTCACTGGTGTGCAGCACGAAACCGCGTTCCGTCTCGACCGGGCCGCCGAAGTGAATATCCGGCATCCGTGCGTGGTGCTCGGGGTCGATCTCGATGTCGAGCTGGGTCAGGAGGTCGGGAAAGGACAACGACCCGATCAGGCGGTTGATGACCAGACCGATCGCACCCTCCGGGCCATGGGCGCACATGTAGATGACGGTCCGCTCGAAGCGGGGATCCGACATGGTCGGCATGGCGAGCAGAAGGTGACCCGTCAGGTATCCGTCCGTCACGTTCAACTCCGAGGTCATGGTACGCACCCGTTTGTCCACGTGGCCCGGCCCCGGTTGCGCAGACCCTGGCCGGACACACGGAGTCCTCGTTTGCCGTAACCGCGCTGTATAGTATCGCCCATATTATGGGACTCGAATAGTGCCCGCATCACGCCGCCAGCATCCGATCGTTTTCGCGTCTCCCGGGCCGGGCACCCCCGCCGCCTCCACGCGCAGCAGCCCCGGTCCCCGGGGCCAGGATGTTCGCCGCTGCATTCAGGTCGGCGTGATCGGCGTGGCCGCAGGCCACGCAATGAATCCGGTCCCGTGTCCTGCGCGATCAGGTGTCGACGTGCCCGCACGCTGCACAGGTCTGGCTGGTGTGCCGGGGATCGACGGCGATCACCCGGTGCGCCTTGTATTCCAGCATTCGGCGCAGGCTCCCCCAGCCGGTAGCCAGGATCTCCCGGTTC
>MKWU01000661.1_pt1 | contig 64401 bp, 45 predicted proteins | sample 809101 | NCBI WGS metagenome assembly MKWU01 (sample SAMN05860141, study PRJNA318959) | sponge metagenome | host: Aplysina aerophoba | place: Slovenia: Piran, Adriatic Sea, Gulf of Piran | collected 2013-05-07
GACGGTCAGCAGGCCAAACCGCCTTCTCCGCCTTGTTAGTGCCATCCTGCGCCGCAAGATGTAAATAAACAAGGCCCATCGGCTTCTCAACTGTGCCGCCCGGTCCAGCCACACCTGTGATCGACACCGCTACGTCCGCCTCGTATCGCAGGAGCGCCCCGGCCGCCATCTGACCGGCAACCGCCGCGTTGACCGCCCCTTCGCGTAGCAAAAGGTCGTGGTCCACGCCCAGCAACCTCTTCTTCGCCGCATAACTGTAAACGCCTGCACTTCCCAGAAACCAGTCTGAACTACCCGGAATCTCCGTCATCAAATGGCCGACCAGCCCGCCCGTGCAACTCTCCGCGATCGCAGCCGTAAGCCCCGCTCTCTTTAACGCCAGACCCGTCTCTTTCGCCAGCCCCGTCAGGGCTACTTCGTCTCTCGGAACTTCCATTTGCTTTGACATGTCTATTCTATATTTCCCGCGCGTTCCTGCTCGGCAATGAAACTGTCTTCAGGCCTCGGCACCCACAGCCCGTTTTCAGGCAATTATAGACCTTCCCCTCAACGGTCAGCAACTGAGTACACTGCAAATTCGCGACCTCCAAACATATCGCAGCGCCGCCCACTTAAAGAAATGTAGGGGCAGACCCTGTGCCTGCCCTCTTCCCCCCCAACAACGGAATGTAGGGGCAGGCCTTGTGCCTGCCCTCTTCCGCCCCAACAACGGAAAGTAGGGGCAGGCCTTGTGCCTGCCCTCTGCCGCCCCAACAACGGAAAGTAGGGGCAGGCCTTGTGCCTGCCCTCTTCCCGCCCAACAAGGGAATGTAGGGGCAGGCCTTGTGCCTGCCCTCTGCCGCCCCAACAACGGAAAGTAGGGGCAGGCCTTGTGCCTGCCCTCTTCCACTCCCCAAGCCGGCGAATAGATTCAGCAACCGCCGGCATGAACTCCCCTCCCCACTATTCCCACCCCAATTGTGGACTTCACCCTCCCCGCGCCAACACAGTTGACAGATTTCGACGATTTTTGTATTGTCCAAAGGAAGTCCCGCAACGATTGCCCAGTTGCCTGGGCCAAAGGCGGCTGGCCGTCCTCCGCAGGGACATCCTAGGGGCGAAGGCAAACGTCACTCAGCACTGCTCAGCAAATGAGCAACCCAAGCCGCGCAAGATGGCGCAAACCGCTCCAACACTGCGCGTCTCAACAACCAGGGCACAACAGATATAGCGGTAACGAACGAGGAGATTGCGATGGAACTCCAGACAAAGCAGCCACCTGAGCTTGAATTCAGCATGCCGGAAGTCGAAGAATCACTGACTGCCTATCTCTCTGCCATCGGCGGCGCGATAATTGGTCTGCTTCTCACGCTCCTGGTCCTGGCAATCTGGAATGGCGGCACCCTGAATTTCACCAATACTTCCAAGGTGAATGCCCTCGATGCCGGCCTGACCGCCGTGTCCTCCGATCTCGATGGCGTAAACACCAACGTCGACGCCCTCGGCGAGCGCATCCTGGTTCTCGAACAAGAAGCCGGCGCCGTCGCCGCCCTGCAAAAAAGCCTCACCACACTGGACTCCAGCCTCTCCGACCTCGACCGCAGTCTCAGCGACCAGGGTATTCATCTCAGCGAACTGGACAGTGCCGTAAGCGATCTCCAGGTCACCAGACGCAACTTTGACCTCTTTACCTCGGCCCTGACACAGGCGCTTCAGTTAATGGAATCGGAATCGTCCGCCGCACCGCCCGCGAATGACACCACCTCGGGAAACTCCAGCCGCAACGATTCCCAGGCCGCAGCCGCGGTGACATCCCCCACAACTGCTAAGGCATCCAACCCTCAGTCAACCGAGGAAACGAAACCGGCACTCGTCCCAACCGAGCCGGTAACCGTGGTCAGCGACGAAGTCGCGCCTGATGGACTGCTCGTCTATCTCTTTCTCGACGCCAACGCAGACGGCGTTTTCAATGACACAGAAGACTCCGTCGCCGGCGCTACCTTCACGCTCTCTACGCCTGATGGCAGGGCCGTCGCCGTAGCCGCAAACGACGGAACCGCAGGGGTCCTGTTTGGTGACTTGAATGCTGGCGACTACACAATTACAGTGGAAGATTTGCAAGGCTACGAACTTGCCAGCCAAAACAGTGCCGGCTTCAAAATCGATCCGGAGGCCGAGGCCGGCCAGATCATCTACTTTGCTGTCGTAGCATCGGCCGCGGACTGAGCTCCATGGCATAAATTCAGGCGACTACCATTTACTCAACTTCTGCCGCCACTTCATAAAATATAAGCTGCACCGAGCCATAACGGCGCCGGTCGAACTCGACTAAAGCCTCGAGCGCGATCGGCGTCTCTTCGCGTGGGTGAAGTTGTACGATAACCACACTTTCCTCCACCAGCAGCGCTGGCTTGGCATCCACCGCCAGCAGCGCCTCCTTCCATAGCTCCTGGTACTGTGGAGGCGCGATGTAAACAAGATCAAATGGCTCACCTTCAAACTTGTCGATAAACTCGAAGCTGTCCCTCCTTGCAACCGTCGCCCACGCATCCAATTTGCAATGCGCCAGATTCAGCAACATCGTGCGAACTGCCGCCCGGCTTCGATCAATAAACTGGACATGAGCCGCACCCCTGCTCAACGCCTCGATGCCCACCGCACCCGTACCACCAAATAGGTCCAGCATGTTTCGCCCTTCGATCCAGTTTCCCAGTATCGAAAAGAGCGCCTCCTTGGCGCGATCCGTAATAGGACGCGTACTGTTTCCTGGGACCGACTGTAACCTGTGGCCCCGGGCACTACCGGCAATGACTCGCATAGTATCTCAACATGGAAGATGACTGCGTCGGCAACAAATGCCAACGCAGTTTGGCGATAACCCACGTGGCTTCACCAGATTATAGTTGGGATCATTCGATTCTTGACAATTGCGCGCAATCCACGACTGCGCTACAATTGCCCCCGTAAGATCACAGTAATTGATAGATGGCTGATGCGCGACGAGAGAGACTTCGACGTTGAAGCGCCGAAGGGGCAAGCCGACAGGAGTACCCAGCCTGCCAGGTGACACTCTCAGGCAAAAGGATCGTCGCGATACGGCACCTTTGGAAAGCGCCGCTCGACAGCATTGAGTGGCCACCGACGGGGCAATCGCACACTGATCGGGCACACTGGATATGAGGATTCCCTTCTCATCTCCACAGGCTCCCTTTCGTAACACCGTGCGTCAATCTCTCAGGTCAAGGACAGAGGTAACGGGCATTCATTCACGATGCCCGTTTTTTCTTGCCAAATGGGCGAACTCCCGCTCTCGCACCTAACCGATGGCTGCGAAGGTGAGTCGGAGACCAAAGGAGAGAACTATGAGCCCTCAATCCCGTGCCGCCTCCTCCAAATCCGCTAGTAACGGCTTCGGTCCGGCCTCGTCCCGCAAAAACTCGAAGCAAGCCGGGGATACCACATCCCGGCCCTCGTCTGGCTTCGCCGATCTGCTCCAACGGACCGATTCCTTTGTCAATCGCCATCTGGGCCCCAGCCAGGAAGACCAGCAAGCCATGCTGCAAGTCGTCGGCGTAGACTCACTCGACGACCTGATCGAGCAGACCATTCCGGCCCCCATCCGGTTCCCGCGCCAGCTCTCACTGCCCGGCCCGCGCCCTGAATCCGACGTGCTCGCCGAAATGGCTGAAATCGCCGCCCATAACCAGACCTTCAGATCGTTCATCGGTATGGGCTATTACGATACCATCACCCCTCCCGTCATCCTCCGCAACGTTTTGGAGAATCCCGGCTGGTACACCCAATACACGCCCTACCAGGCCGAAATCGCGCAAGGCAGGCTAGAAGCCCTGCTCAACTTCCAGACCATGGTCAGCGACCTCACCGCTCTCGACATCGCCAACGCCTCCTTGCTGGACGAAGCCACCGCCGCCGCTGAAGCAATGATGATGTGCAAAAGGTCCCAGAAGCGCGGTGCAACCGCCAACACCTTCTTCGTCTCTGACCGCTGCCATCCCCAGACAATCGACACTATCAAAGTTCGCGCCGAACCGCTGGGCTATCAGGTGATCGTGTCAGACCACGGCCAGTTTACGCCCGACGCCGATACATTCGGTCTACTGTTGCAATACCCCGACACCGAAGGAACGATTAACGACTTTAGCAGCCTGGTTGAAGAGGCCCACGCCGCCGGCGCCTTCGTAGTCGTCGCCACCGACCTGCTCGCCCTCACCCTGCTCACGCCCCCCGGCGACTGGGGCGCCGACATCGCCATCGGCAGTGCCCAGCGCTTCGGCGTGCCTATGGGCTACGGCGGCCCCCATGCCGCATTCATGGCAACCCGCGACGCGCTCAAACGCCAGATGCCCGGCCGCCTCGTCGGCGTCTCCCAGGACGCGCACGGCAAACAGGCCTTGCGTCTCGCCCTCCAGACCAGGGAGCAACATATCCGCCGCGACAAGGCTACCAGCAACATCTGCACCGCCCAGGTCCTGCTGGCCATCATGGCCTCAATGTATGGCGTTTACCACGGCCCCGCCGGCCTCAAGCAAATCGCCCGCAGAATTCAACTCCTCACCTCCCTGCTCGCCGTGGAGTTGGCCAGGTTGGGTTACCAGACCAAACAATCCGATGGCGGTCCAGTCTTCGACACTCTGAAGATCGCCGCCGGACCGCGCACCCAAGAGGAGCTCCTCCGGGCCGCCCGCGCCCATAGCTTCAACCTGCGTCTCTACGACGACGGCGCCGTCGGCGTATCCCTCGACGAAATGACAACCGCCGCCGATCTGGAAGGGCTGCTGCAAACCTTCGGGAAAGCCGCCGCCCCCCGCGCCGATGCCTCCGAACTTGACGGTCAACAGAAGCCAGCCGGCGCCGACCTGACCAGGCTCGCCAATGAGGTATCTCTCGACTACCCAGAGCCCTTTAACCGGACAAGCCCCTATCTGACCCATCCCATCTTCAACACGATCAAGTCAGAGACGGAAATGCTCCGTTACATCACCAAGCTCCAAAACCGCGATCTCTCCCTGGCCCACTCCATGATCCCCCTTGGCTCCTGCACCATGAAGCTGAACGCCACTGCCGAGATGATCCCGGTCACCTGGCTCCCGTTCGGCGGCATGCATCCGTTCGCCCCGCTCGAACAGGCACAGGGCTACCAACTGCTCTTCGACCGCCTGTCACTCGCCTTAAAGGAAATCACAGGCTTCGCCGCCGTCTCCTTCCAGCCCAACGCCGGCTCGCAAGGCGAGTATGCCGGCCTGTTGGCGATTCGCGCCCTGCACCGTAGCCGCGGAGACGATCACCGCGACGTCTGCCTCATCCCCTCCTCAGCCCACGGCACCAACCCCGCCAGCGCCGTCATGGCCGGCATGCAAGTCGTGGTCGTGCGCTGTGACGAGGACGGCAACATCGACGTACCCGACCTGAAAGCGAAAGCCGAACAGTACAGCGCGCGCCTCGCCGCCCTGATGGTCACCTATCCCAGCACCCACGGTGTATTTGAAGAAGCGATCGAAGAGGCCTGCGCCGTAATTCACCGTCATGGCGGCCAGGTCTACATGGATGGCGCTAACATGAATGCCCAGTTAGGTCTCTGCCGCCCGGGCGACATGGGCGCAGACGTCTGCCATCTCAACCTGCACAAGACCTTCTGCATTCCCCACGGCGGCGGCGGACCGGGCATGGGCCCAATCTGCGTGGCCGAACACCTTGCGCCCTTCCTGCCGGGTCACAGCGTCGTGCCCGGCGTCGGCGGCCAACACGCCATCGGCGCCGTGTCCGCCGCGCCCTGGGGCAGCGCCAGCATCCTGCCAATCTCCTATGCCTACATCGCCATGATGGGCGGCACCGGCCTGACCGATGCCACCCGCATCGCCATCCTCAATGCCAACTACATCGCCGCCCGCCTCGAGGACGCCTACCCTGTCCTCTACAAAGGAGCCCTTGGCCGCGTCGCCCACGAATGCATTATCGACACCCGTTTCCTAAAAGATCACGGCCTGCAGGTGGATGATATCGCCAAACGCCTGATGGACTTCGGCTTTCATGCCCCCACCATGTCCTTCCCCGTCGCCGGCACCCTGATGATCGAACCCACCGAGAGCGAATCTCTGGACGAATTGGACCGCTTCTGCACCGCCATGCTGGCAATTCGAGACGAGATCCAGGCCGTCCAGGACGGCAAGATAAGCGCCGACGAGTCTCCCCTTCGCCACGCGCCCCATACCGCCGAACTCGTTACCGCCGACCAGTGGAGCCAAGCCTACAGCCGCCAGACCGCCGCCTTCCCCGCAGCGTGGGTGCGCGATAACAAATTCTGGCCCTCCGTCGGCCGCATCGACAACACCTACGGCGACCGCAATCTGGTCTGCGCCTGCCCGCCGCTGGAAAACTACGCCTGAGAGGAAAATCCGAAACCTTTCTATTCCAATAGCGTCCCTCCCCTGTCCTTAGGGACGCCTTCGCCCAGCGCTCCATCAATCACCGACAAATCGCTCCCCGTTTTGGCCATAATTTCCGGCCGTGACGGGGAACTGTTTTTCCCTTGGCTTGCCCCCCATCTGTACCCGGCAAACGTGGTTGACGGATAGGAAAATGCGCTATATAGTCTTTTGTGGAGTTTCATCGACGAGGAGTGGGCACAATCCGTTGCTACTTCTCACTCCTCTCTTCTCTCAACTCTCTCATCTACTTGTGTCTTGCCTGGAGCAAGGATACCAACAAGGAGGCATTCAAAAATGTCTGATCAAAATGGGAAGATGCAGACGGGAACGGGGGCTAAACTGAACCGGCGGGATTTCCTGCGCAGTGCAAGCGCCTTGGCCGGACTCGGACTTCTGGCAGCCTGCGCGCCCGCAGCACAACCTGCCGGCGGCTCGAGCGCAGACACCGCCAGCGCCGAAAGGCAGGAAGTCCGTTACCTCTCATGGTGGTTTGAGGAAGGCAATCGCGGCGATACCTGGAACAACTTTGTCACTGAATTCAACGAAGCCCAGAGCGAAATCGAAGTCGTAGCCGAAAACATCCCCTTCGACCAGTACACAACCAAGACCATTGTCGGCGCGCAGTCCGGCCAGCTCGACGGTGACATCGTCATGGCCACGCCCGAGCTCGCCCCCCGCCTCATCCAGGCCGACCTGCTCGTCCCCCTCGACGACGTTCTCGTGCGCAACGGCATCACCGACCTGAGTTCAGCCCACGACGCCCTCCGCAAGGACGGAAATCTCTATGGCCTTGACATGGTGACAGTCGCTTTCGGCATCCTCTACAACAAGGATCGCTACGAAGAGGCCAACATCACGCCCGCCACGACGCCCGACGAATGGGTCGAAGTGAGCGCCGCCCTCACCGATCGCGAAGCCCAGAAGTATGGCTTCTTCGCCACCCACCTGGTCAGCGAACCCTCCGACTTCTGGTTCCAACTGGAAGTCTGGTGCATGCCCTACGACGGCATCTGGGCTGAGGGCACGACCCCGCTGCTGACCTCGGATCCCATCATCCAGGGCCTCAAACTGTTCAAGCAGATGTACGACGTCGCCATGCCCCAGGGCGCCGACAACCCGACCGGATACCGCCTCTTCCAGAACGGCGACGTCGCCCAGGGCCTCTATGTCTCCGCCGCAGTCGGAGCCTTCACCAAGGACGCACCCGATCTCTATCCCCTCCTGCGCAGCGCGCCTATCCCATGGGCGAGCAACAAGTCGATCGCCCGCATCCATCCGATGATGATAAACAAGGCTTCGGACGCAATCGACGAGTCGATGGAGTTCGTCACCTACATGTACAATCCCGACAACTACCGTCGCATGGTCGAAGGCTGCCAGGATGTCATCTTCGCCCAGCCCTCGGCTGCACGTCAGGAGTACCTGGACAATCTCGAATGGTTGGAACCCGGCTACTCTGGCGTTGACTACGTGACGCCCTTCGATATCGTCGGCGACTTCGTCTACAACTTCAACGAGTTCGGCCAGATTGTTATCACCAACTTTGCCGATGTGCTCAACGCCGGCAAGTCAGTCGAGGAAGCAATGGAGATCGCGCAGCAGCAAGCCGAAGACCTGGCCGAGCGCGTCTCATAGCAATCAACACACGCGGCCGGAGGACGAGGGGCGGGCAAACAGCATGAAGTTCACTCATTGCCCGCTCCTCATCTACCCTCGCCGGCCAGCGCGCCGCCAAGCCGGTACAGCAGTGTATTCGTCCCCGCAAGGAAATTTCATATTTCCAAATACGATCGACAACTTGACCGATGAGTGAACGCGTTGACGCCAACGTCCTGTCGGAGCGGACCTCCCAAAGAGAACTGAAGCCTCGCCCCCGCCTGCGCCGCTATCTCCTGCCCTTCTCCCTCGTCCTCCCGATTATCCTCTACGAAGGCCTGCTGATCGTATACCCTATCGCGCAGGGCATTTACGGCAGTTTCACCCGCATCGAACTGGCCTCTAAGAACCCGCCGCTCTGGGTCGGTTGGGCCAACTACGAGCGCATGTTTTCCGACCCCGCCTTCTGGAAGGTAATCCGGACGACGCTCCTTTTCACCGGGCTGGTGATCGTGGTTGCCCTGACGATCGGCCTCCTCACCGCCCTGCTCTTCAACCGCCCATTTCGTTTCCGCCCACTGGCGCGAGGCATGTTGATGATGCCTTGGGCCATTCCCGAAGTCCCCGTAGTCATGATCTTCATCTGGATGCTCAGCCCCCAATTCGGCGTCGTCAACATTTTGGCGCGCATGCTCCCCGGAGTTACGCAGAACCCACAGTGGCTGCAGGTGCCAGAACTGGCGATGGGATGGATGGTGCTGATCTCTTCATGGAAGGCGTTTCCCTTCTACAGTCTTGTGATCCTGGCAGCGCTGCAGGCGATCCCCCAGGAGCTGTACGAAGCCGCCCGTGTCGACGGCGCTAGCCGCCTCCAACTGTTCTGGAACGTCACCTTCCCCGGAATCGGCTCAACCCTGGAACTCCTGGTCGTACTGGCCGCAATCTTCTCATTCAAACAGTTCACGATTATTTTCCTGATGACAGGCGGCGGCCCTTCCGGTACAACCGAAACCATCGTAATCCGCATCTTCAACACCGCCTTCCGTTTCTACGACTACTCCTACGCCACCGCGCTCGGCGTGGCGGGTTTCGTCGTTTCACTGGCGGTCGCCTTTGTCTTCATCCTCATGCAGGCCCGCCGCGCCCAAGAGTCCGCGTAAATGGCAACCACCGGCATCGACACACGCGCTCCTGCACATAAACTGTCTCCTAGGCGCCTGCTCAACCGCACCGCCCTCTACCTCACCATTGCCATCGTTTCCTTCATCACCGTCTTCCCAGTCTACTGGATGATGATCAGCACCTTCCAGCCCAGCAAATATATCATGCACTTTCCTCCGCCCCTGTTGCCCCAGGAGCTCTCCTTCTACCAGTTTGCCGAGCTGTTCACCGAGCATCCCGTAGCGCGCTGGCTGCGCAACTCCTTCCTCATCGCCGCCATGACAATGCTGCTCTGCATGGCCCTCTCCGTGTTGGGCGCATATGCCCTTTCCAGCCTACGCTGGCCCGGCCGCAACCTCTTCGGCCTCTTCCTCCTCGTAACCCAAATGCTGCCCGAGATCCTGATTCTGATCCCCCTGTACATCATCTACCGCCGCCTCAACATGCTCAACAGCATCCCCTCCCTTGCCCTCATCGACGCCGCCTTCATCCTGCCCATCTGTATCTGGATTCTCAAAGGCGTCTTTGACACCGTCCCACCCGAGGTACTCGACGCCTCGGTCGTCGACGGCTGCACCGAACTCGCCGCCCTATGGCGGATCGTGCTCCCGCTCTCCGCGCCCGGCCTGTCCGCAGTCGCGGTCGTCGCCTTCTTCTTCGCCTGGAACGAATACCTCTACGCCGGCATCATGCTCAGCAGCGGCGAGTTCATGCCCGCTTCAGTCGGTCTCTCCACCCTCAAAGCCATCGCGCAGACGCCGGTCGAGCAATACATGGCCGCCGGCCTTGTCTTCTCGGTGCTGCCTGTGGCATTCTACCTGGCCATGCAGCGCTACATCGTTTCAGGCCTCACAGCCGGCGCGGTCAAGGGCTAAGCGCAATACTGGCATCCAGCCCTCCACTGCGCGATACCTTCAACGGAGGTACCTCCGATTCCGCAACTGGGTCCCAAAGCTGAATGAGGTGAGTCGGGCCTTTTTCTCTCTCTTCTCGGCTTGTATTATGGGCGGTCGGCCGCAAGCGGCCTCCCTTGTGCAGGGGCTGCGCCCCCGCAACGCCCCCCTACAAAACCATGCCTCAGCGACCTTACGCATTCAGCGCAGCCGTGTCGCTTCAGCAACCTGACAGCTGCCAACCGCATACGCCTTCGTCTGGCCTGGATGGCGCCAGGCATGAAGGGCCCGTCAACGCGGACACTGTATATTGCTTAGCAAATGCCAAAGGAGAATAAACGCAAGTGGACCTGGGACATATCACCTTGGAAGGCGGCTCCGAATTCGGCGGCCAAATGGCCGCGCCCGACCTCCGCAGCATCGAACTGGCAGGAGGCCTGGACGCCCCCATCGCCATCATCCCCACCGCCGCCGCGCCCGACAACAACCACCACCGCGCCGGCGAAAACGGCCGCCGCTGGTTCACGAGCCTCGGCGCGACCAATGTGCAGGTCGTTCCCCTGCTCGACCGCGATTCAGCAGCGAACGATTCCGTTGTCGAAATGGTAACAGGGGCGAAACTGATCTACCTACTGGGCGGGTTCCCCGGCCATCTCTGCCAAAGCATTCGCAACACGCCAGCCTGGGAGGCCATGCGCGCAGCCTTGACCGCGGGCGCGGTCATCGCCGGCAGCAGCGCCGGTGCCATGGTCCTCTGTGAACATCTCTATGACCCTCGCAGTAAACAAGTCATTGAGGGCCTCGGGCTTATCCCCAACGCCTGTGTCCTGCCCCACCACAACAACTTCGGGCAAGGCTGGGCCCAACAGCTACGTGACCTGCTGCCCCAGGCAACCCTCGTAGGCATAGACGAAGAAACCGGAATGATCAACGACCTGTCCGACAACCAATGGAGCGTACACGGCGCCGGCCGCGTCACCCTCTACGCGCCCGACCAGCCCGTCTCCCACCCCACAATCCACCTACCCGGCGAACTGCTTCGCCTCAACGTCGTACCTTGATGCCAGGCGTGATCTCTCGGCTACATCCCTCGTAGCCAACCCTTCGTACCTGCCAAAGGGTGACCTTCCCCTAGGCAATCCGCACGATGCGAAAGTCTTCAAAGCGAATCCAGTGCTCTTCGCCCGGCGGACCGTTATAACACTGCAGACTGACCTGCTCCATCTCCGCCCCCGGTAACTCACCGGTAGCGGCCGTCGAGAATCCCGCCGCCCCCTCCGGTCGGAACTGCGCCTCCCACGACTCGGAATCTACCACCAGCCGCAGCCGCACACTCTCAGTCGGCATCGGCTTGCCCCCGGGAATAACCAATACCTCCCCGTCCACCAGCTCCTTGACCTCCTTGAAGACAGGCTCACCGTTCTGGTACCACGTAATCCCCGCCTGTTCGTACTGCTGCGTCGGCACACTATGATTGAAAATTGTCACCTCGATCGCAAAGATGCCGCCACTCCGGTCCGGCGCCGGCCGCACCAGCGCATTCCGCACCGTCGCCGCAACGCCGGGCTCAACCATAATCTCCAACCCGCCATCGCGCATGCGCCAGCAATCCGGATTCTCGCGCAGCCAAATCCAGTCGGAGTCCAATGCACCGTCGAAATTCTCCTGGAAAACAATCTCCTCTTGCAACTCGCTCATCTATTTCGCTCCTGTCATGATCTGCCTGAATGTCCCGTCCACACATGGAACGCTTGCCTACGCCATTTCTTCCAAAGAGCCATGCCCCTATGGGCGAGAGTCCCGCCAAGCGTGGCCCTCCTAACTGCCTCCTGCTCGCTGCACCGTGCGTACACTCAGATTTGCGTACTCGCCCACCAACGGCGCCATCTGCCGCAGCCCAATCTTCCCGCCCCCCAACACCGGCCCGTAGCTGACGCCGTCATCGCTCCACGCAAAGATCGGCAACTCGTTGATCGAAAATGCCACCTCAGCCCCACACTTGATTACCTGTATCCGGTAAGGCGAAGCCGCATCCTCCACCGAAGGAATCGGATCCGCGCCCTGCGCTACCATGTGAAAGCCATAGCTCTTCCGCAAATTGCACGTGTGGAACGCCCTTTCCTCCGGCCAGCGCCTGCGAAAGTAGGAGACGTGCAGCGCGTTGATATCCCCATGATGGTACTGCTTGTATTCCCCGCTACGCTCGTCCAATGCAGGATCAAACAGATCCTCTCCACTGCCCCCCGTCGCCGCAAAGAATAGAATACACAGCCCCGGCTCCCGCACCGGCCAGAAATCCCACGTAATGCTCACATCCGCCGGAAACGTCTCCGGACACCAGAACACGAAGTTTGACCTCTGCCCCTCCCCCGGATCGCGCAAATTCTCCATCCGCAGCCGCCCCCCGGGAAAGCCAATGCTCGCCTCCCCCTCCAGCCTGAAACCGGCAACATCGGCGTCCGTCGCCAGCGCATTTTGGTAGACAGTCTCGCCCAGCGAAAATGAGTTCATCTCTTTTCCCTCACGCTCAGGATGTCGGCTACAAGGTAGCATCCTACGCGGCAAAGAACGATGTGTCAAAGAGAGAAAGCCGGGCCCTCAACGCAGCTTTCGCATCATCGACTAATTGCAATCAGCAATCCCACCATCCCCGATTCGCCGCGCCCAGGGGCTCCTGAAAGCCACTTGACACCTTCACAAAAATTAAATATCCTTGTACCAAATCGTCGCCTCCAACACCGATCCCAACGACGCTTCCAGCGTTCGCGCCCACGAAAGGCTTATCCAATGCCTCAAGAAATCCGCGAGTTTCGCGTCTCGAATGATGCCTTCGATGATCCCGCCGAACTACAGCGCCGCCTCGCCGACGAGGGCTATCTCTTCTTCAGACAGCTCCAGGATCCCGACAAAATGCGCGAGCTGCGCCGCGTCATGATGACAAGAATCCAGGAAATCGGCTGGCTGCTGCCCGATACCGACCCCTACGACGGCATCGCCGACACAACCAAACAGTGCACAGAAGGCGATCGCGAATACGTCGACGGCTACAGTCAGGTCTACACACTGGAGCCCTTCCATCGCGCCGGCCACTGGCCCGAAGTCACATCCATGATCGAAAAGATCATGGGCCGGCCCATCATGCCCCACCCCAACCAGATCGCCCGTCTCTGGTTCCCCAAGTACACCGAACACACCACCCCAATGCACCAGGACTTTGTCCACTTCCAGGGCAACTATGAGACCCTGACCAGCTGGGCCCCCATCGGCGACTGCCCCATCGAACTGGGCCCCCTCGCCGTCATCCCCGGATCCCACAAAGTCGGGCGCGTGCTCGACCACCACTTCTCCCTCGGAGCCGGAGCCCTGGCCGTCAACGTCGAAGGCGAAGAAGAAATAGAACCCGTCTGGCACTCCACCGACTACGACATCGGCGACACCCTCATCTTCCCCGCCCTCACAATCCACCAGGCCCTGCCCAACTACACCGAGGACCGCCTCCGTCTCTCCCTGGATAACCGCTACCAGGCCGTCGGCGACCTGATCGCCGAGCAAATGCTCACCCCACACGGTCCCAGTGGGCTTACTTGGGAAGAGGTCTACGCAGACTGGGAATCCGACGAATACAAGTATTACTGGAATAACTACGACAATCCCGTCGTAGCCCGCGATCTGAGCTTTGGCGAAAAGGGCTTCGCCGAAGCCATCGAACTGGCCCGCGCCGGTGACGAACACGCCGTATTCAGCCTGCAGCGTACCATCAGATTCGATCCCGATTCCGAAGCCGCCCAAACCGCCAGGGAAGTTCTGGCCGAAGCCGGCATCGCTGCCTAGACCGAAGCAAAAGCTGTAGAACTCGCTCCTGCGGACATGGCCTGCCTTACGCGCCTGATTCGCCGCGTAGCGCCCATATTCAGAAACCAACACTCTAGCATCCAACCTGAAGGAGGTGAGAACGCCAAGTCCTGCTCGTCCTGTCTACGGTGCCATCCGAGGCCCGTACCATATCCGGATCTATCGACATTCAAGGACAAGGAGAAGAGGCAGAAAATGACTGGCAACGGACTGAGTAGACGTAACTTTCTGAAAGTCTCCGCTGGCGCAGCCGGCGTCGGCTTGATGGCCGCCTGCGCCGCGCCCGGCGCCCCGGCCGGAGGAGAAATGGCGGAAGAATCCGGCGGCGATGCGCCGGCAATGGACAGGGTTGAAGTACACTCCACCCTCGGCCTACTCCACCCCACCGAGTGGACGACCCGTTCAGCCGAGCACCCCTTGGTCGGCAACGCAGCCCGCATTCTCGCTGAGCGCTTCGAAGAGATCAACCCGGACATTGCCATCGTTTTCGACGACGCCGGTGATGACGCCTGGCTCACCGCCGCTGTAAGCTCCGGAGAATCCCCCGACCTGATGGCCCGCCTCGACCTCGTTCAACGCGGCTGGTGCGTCCCCATCGACGACTGGCTAGACGCCCCCAGCCCCTACGCTATCCAATACGACACCTGGTCCGAAAGCTTCTATCCTTCCATGATGGAGTCCCTGACCTGGTCTGACGGCCTTGACTACTGCGCCCCGATCCGCGCTATCTGGCCCTACCTAGAAGTCGGACTCGCCTGTAACATGGAGATCTTCAACGAGCATGGTCTCTCGCCGCCTGCCACCTGGACCGAACAGATGGAGGTTTCCCAGGCCCTCAAGCAAGCCGGCCTTGGCCTCTCCCCCTGGCCGCGCGAAGGCGAAACCGGCAACTGCTGGCCACTTGCCCTCCAGATCCTCCCGCCCATGATGCAGGAAGTCTGCATCGAAATGGACGCCGACAATGACTTTTTCGTCGGCATCGAGGAAGCCCTGCCCGCACACAAGGCCGAGCTGATAGGCCCCTACACACCCATCTACCAGCGCGCTTGGGACGAAATGTACGCCCTCGCTCTGACCTGGGTGGACGGCTTCAACACCACCGATCTCGACCTCCTCTGGCGCGAAGGCTCGGTCGGTATGCAGTACCGGGCCACGTGGGAATTCGCCACCTTGGCCAACGACCCCAACGTGGACTTCGAGCGCACCTTCGTGCCCTCGCCAATGCCCGCCGCGGCCGACATACCCCCCACCGTCAGTGTACCCGGCGCTGTCGACCCCAATGACTATACAGCCGGTGACGGCAATGTGCCCGGCGAACACGTGCAGGCCATTCGCGGTCCCCAGGACGTAATGCTCAAGTCCTCGACCGAGATGCGCGGCAACCGTGACCAGGTCATCAACTGGTGGCAGTTCATCACCGAGCCGGAAAACAACGCCTTCCTTAACAACGAAAATCAGCAGTATATCCCGTCTGCCAAGGATGCTAAGCTCGGACCGCTGTGGTCCACCATCGGCGGCTATAAGCTGCCCCTCTATACCTACACCATCGCCTGGTGGGGCATGGGGCTCCTGTGGGACTGGGACTACTTCACCGAGTGGCGGCGCATCTTCGTCGCCTGGGTGATCGGCGACATGGACAGAGCCGAATTCTTCGAGCGCCAGCAGCGCTCCTGGGATGAAGGCGTTGCCCGTTACGAAGCCCTGCTCGCCGACCAGGAAGCAGACAGCTAAAGAGTTCAATATCTTGGTGAGCGGACCGCGGCCCTGCACGCCCTGTCCGCTCACCACCATCCGTCTTCCTATTGCCGCTCAAATGCTACGCAAAATCCGTCTGGCCGCAGTCAGCCTGCTCCTCCTGATGCTCGCTCTTCTCGCCGCGGACTTTATCCAGTCACTGGTGCGTCTCAACAACGTCGTCATCGAAGGCGAGTTTAACAAGGAAAAAGTCGTCTCAGACGGCGAAGATTCAATCGTGCTTACGGTCCGTGTCACCGAGAACGGCCAGCCGCGCGTAAACGACACCTTGCAAGCTTGGCTGCAACCCGGCAACGGCCTCATGATCCCGGAGTGGGCCTACACCGACGAAAACGGCGAAGTCGAAATTACTTTCACGCCCAATCCAGCCACCGCCTACGACCTCAAAACAGACTCAATCATCAACGTCATCGATATCAACATCGGGCGCTGGCTCGAAGTAGACAAGAGATTCTCCATTGAAGTGCCAGTCGAAATTCCCCTCTCTTCAGACTGAACCTGTGTACGCCAAAGGATAACGCCGGCCGCCGCTTCCGGACTGACCCATTGATTGACCTATTGCTGTGACCTTGAATCAGCCGCGATCTGCGTTCCAAATGTATATCGCAATCGACGCCAAGACATGTCTCTCGGTTCACACTATGATGTCGCGCCGATAGTATTTGCCTTTACCCACTGTGCATTACAGAACAACTCTGCATTCAAATTGAACACAAATATGATTCATTTTCGCCGATGTGAAGTCCTGCAATTGGAGAAGCCCAGGGAGTTAGCATGACAGAAGTTACTGGTGCTGCGGAACAGAGCAGAGCGACAGACGCCGCCGTGAGGACGCTTGTCAGGTCGAGCGAGCTCTCTACCTGGCAGGCAATGCGCCGCTCCTGGCAGGCCTACGCCCTTCTTGCCCCCATCTTCATTCTCCTCATCATCTTCAACTACTACCCCCCCATCCTCGGCCTCCTCCGCGCATTTTACCGCTGGCGGCCCGGGGTGGAAGCCAGCTTCGTCGGCCTCCAGCACTTTGGCGTCTACTTCACCTCTCCCGAAACGGGCCGAGAGCTCCTTAACATGTTCAAACTGCTCGCGTTCTTCTTTTTCTCAGGTGCAGTCGTCCCTTTCATCATGGCCGTTCTCATCTTCCGCATCCGCGACACCGAGTCCAAAGAGCTTTATCGCCTCTTTCTCATCATCCCCATGCTCGTCCCGCTCATCGTCGTCATTCTACTCTGGAAGCAGATCTACGACCCCAACCTGGGCGTCATCAACGGGCTTTTGGAACAGGTCGGCCTCGGCTTCCTGGCACTGAATTGGCTGGGCGACACAGCCACCGCCCTCTACGCCATCATGTTCATGGGCTTCCCCTGGGTCTCAGGCGTCGGCACCCTAATCTATCTCGGTGGTCTGGGCCAGATTTCTGAATCGATCTTCGACGCCTGCGAAGTCGACGGCTGCACCGGCCTCCGCCGTACTCTGCTGATAGACCTGCCCCTCGTCTTGGGGCAAGTACGCCTCATGACTATCCTCGCAGTCATTGCCGGCGTTACATCCTTCCAAACAATTCTCGTGCTGACCGACGGCGGACCCGGTTTCGCAACCATGGTGCCCGGCCTGACTATGTTCCACAAAGCATTCCGCACGCAGCAATTCGGTTACGCCGCTTCCATCGGTATGATTCTGTTTGTCATTACCTTCACCGCAACCCTGGCCGTCAACCGCACCATCCATCCCGCAGTTGAAGACGTCCGGCACTAGCGTTCATTCAGATAGCAGAGGCAGTCCCAGGAGAACAGCAAGTGAGTACCACAACCTCCACCCAGGTCGCTCCCCGCACCCGGCGCCCCCTCAGGCTCTACCAGATCGGATCGCACCTGTTCATCTCCGTCATGCTACTCCTCTCACTGATCCCCACCTACCTGCTGATTACCTGGTCCTTCAAGAACGGCCTCCAATACCGTTGGGAACGATGGGCCATCAGCTTCCCTTTGCGCTGGCGCAACTATATCGCCGCCTGGGACGTAGTCGGCGATTATATGATCAACACCATCATCGTGGCCATCATCGGCCTTATGGGAATGCTGCTGCTCTCGCTCATCGGCGGCTACGTCTTCGCCCGCATGGACTTCCCCTTCCGCGAGACTCTCTACTACGCAATCATCGCCCTTCTCATGGTCCCCTGGGTCCTCTCCTTCATACCCGCCTACATGGTTTACGTACGCCTCGGCCTGCTGAACACGCGGCTGGCTATGATAATCCCTGAACTCGCCGGCGGCCCCATCTTCGGCATCTTCCTCATGCGCGCCTTCATCTCAGGAATCCCAGAGGAACTCTTCGAATCCGCCCGCTGTGACGGCGCCGGCGTCCTCGACCTCATTGGCCGCATCACCCTGCCACTGTCACTGCCCGGGCTCGCCACCCTCGCCGTCCTCAACTTCATCGGTGTCTGGAACTCCTTCCTCTGGCCGCTGGTCATGATCCAGGATGACGAAAAACAGATGATCGCAGTAGGACTCTACAAACTGGCCCGGTCCGCCACTTCCGGCGGCGTCCCCGGGTGGACCAGCCAGGACTTCAGCGTTTGGGGCCCCCTCTATGCCGGCTACGTGATCGCTTCACTCCCCCTCGTTCTCCTGTTCATCGTCCTCGGCAAATTCTACGTCGAAGGCTTGGTCGACTCCGGCCTCAAAGTCTGACACAAGGCCATTTCCTCCCAGCAGCCAGGCGAACTTCGGATCCCGAACTGCCCGCCGCTGCCAACCCGTCAGGATAGCCACCCAAAATGACAAACGCAACCCAGTCCATGTTCTTCAAGTCCGAAGGCGTCGATGCCCATTGGGACACCTGGATGTTCTACAACGAGGGCACCTTCTATCTCTTCTACCTCATCACCGAATACAGCCCCGGCGAAGGCTTCGGCCTCGCAACTTCGCCCGACGGCGTCACCTGGACCGACCACGGCTGGGCCATCAAAGCCTCCGACCAAATGGTCACCTACCTCGGCACCGGTGCCGTCTGGAAGTCGCCCGACTACGAAAGCAGCGGCCGCTTCATCTGCAACTACTCCGAATGGCGCGTCGAAGAGGACGGCCGCCAGACCCAGAACATCTTCTTCGCCTGGAGCGAAGACCTCATGAACTGGACCAAATTCGGCGATGACCACATTTTCACAGTCGACACCCGCTACTACGAGCAGCACGGCCGCTGGGACTGTATCTTCCCCCTTCCCCGTCCCCAGGGCGGCTACTACGGCTACTGGACTGCCACGCCCAAAGACCACGTCGGTTTCGGTTTCGGCCAAAGCGACGACGGCGTCCACTGGGACGCCCTCCCCTCCCCCGACCTAATCTGGGAAGGCGCCGACCCGCCCCGCAGCATGGAAGCCGGCGCTGTCGCCGAGTTCAACGGCAAATACTACGCCATCGTCGGCCAGGGCTCCAGGACCATGAAGACCATGATCGCCGACAACCCCGCCGGCCCCTACACCGTCGCCCCCGCAAATTACGCCCTCCTCGAAAACTCCGGCGAGCACAAACACACCTACTTCGCCCGCTTCCTCCGCACGCCCGATGACATCCTCGTCAACCATCACGCCGTAACTCGCTTCCAGCTCGACACTGGCCGCGACATCTGCTACTGGGCTCCCCTCAAAAGGGCCTTCGTCGACGACGCCGGCACCCTCTGGTTCGGCTACTGGCAGGGCAACGAAGGCTTGAAGAAAAACCTCCTCCCCGCGCAATTCTCTGGCTCGACCGACGGTCCCATTCACATGGCCGCCACCGAAGCCGACACTGATAGCGGCGTTGTCATCGAAGGCCAGATTACTTTGCCCGCAGCCGGTCAACCTGAAACCGAATGGCCCGGACTATACATCGAGTACGAAGCAGGCCAGGGCAGTTACATACAGGTGGGCCCCTCCGGCGTCACCCACTTCGGGCTGACCGCACAAGGCGGCGACCCATCCGAGCGCGAGGATGTCATGGCGCGCGCCTGGCCCTTCGGCGCCAGCGTCCGCTTCCGCACTCTCCTCAAAGCCTCTGTGATGGAATTCTATCTGGACGATCTGCTAATCCAGTCCTACAGCCTGCCCGCCGCCGCCACCGGGCGCATCGGCCTCCTCAATCCCGCCAACGGGATCGCAGAAGTCCAGGTCTGGAAGGCCGCTTAGAGGGCCGATAGGCCGCAACTTCAGTCCGTGCCAGCCTGAACCGACCGCCACCGGTTTCACCGGCTGCTCCATGAGAGACTGCTTTTCATTCGAATCCTCTTGTCGAAGTCTCCTTAGCGACACGCCCTGCAACTCGGTTCAGCGATTCGAGTCCACCGCCTGTGCGATCTTTTTCGAATCGCCAATATCAGCTAGAATAGCCCTATCCTCCAACCCGACTCTAAGTCATAATCTCCTATCACCCTCCCATAGAGCAAGATACAACCGCCCATGCCAACACTCTTGACCAGCGAACAGCTCAGCTTCTACGAAATCAACGGCTACCTCCACGCCCCTGCCGTCATCCCACCTGACCTCCTGGAACTCATGTCAACCGTCCTCTCCCGCTGGGCCGACGACACCATCAACGCCTGGCTGACCGAAGGACTGATCCACGACCCAGGCGCCGACCTCGACTTCCAGCACCGCCTCGCCCACCTCTGGGAAGCCGCCGGAAGACCTGAATACATCCGCAGCCCCCGCCGCGACCTAGTCAGCCGCGAGATGTTCAAGATCCTCGTCCACCCCGCCCTCCTCGCCCTCGCCCAAGACCTCCTCGTTACCCCCGAAATATCCGTCCACGGCATCTTCAACGCCCGCCCCAAACTGCCCGACCAGATCTGGACCCAAACCCCCTGGCACCAGGACGCCCAATACTACCGCGACGCCGAGCAAGTCCACGTAACCTCCATCTGGATGCCCCTGCAGCCCGTTACCGAACACAACAGCTGCCTGCAAGTCGCCCCCGGCCTCCACCGCGGACCCCTCCACGAAGGCTGGAACGACCCCGAAACCGGCTTCCTCGGCCTCTCACCGGAAGTGCGCGAGGCTCTGGAGGGCGTCTCAATCGAAATGCAGCCGGGCGACGCCCTCTGCTTCACCCAGATCACCCCCCACCGCGCCCTCCCCAACCGCTCCAGCCAGGTCCGCTGGTCCATCGACGTCCGCTACGAATCCACCGCCCAAGCAACCGCAGCCGGCCAAAAGCAGGGCTTCATCGCCCACAGCCCTGAGGATCCCAACGCCGTACCCACCTATGAACAGTGGCTGAAAAAGTGGGAGGAAATCCCTACCGGAATCTATTGATTTGACTTTTCACCTTCCGCTCCTTGAGCGGTATAATTCCACCAAACTGACCGACCCAACCCCACGCGCCGCCAGGACGCGCCACCACCCGGACCCAAAGCCATGAGCCTGACACAGAACGAACTCGCCCTATTCCATCGCCAAGGCTACCTGGTCAAACCCGGCCTCTTCATCGCAGCCGACCTCAAGCCGCTACAGGACGCCCTCACAGAGATAGTCGATCAGGGTGCCCGCGAACTGCAAGCAATCGGCAAGCTGACGAACATCCACGCCGACAAACCCTTCGGCCAGCGCCTGTCCAGCATCTACCTCGAAGATAGCGAAGCCGGCCAAGCCATCACCAGCCGCGTCATGGGCAAAGGCTGCGGCGGCTATAACGGCTCTGCCATGCTGCAGACGATTCGCCACCCGGCTCTCCTCTCCTGCATCGAAAACCTGATCGGCCCCGACATCGTCGGCTCCTCCGTCTACCGCATCCGCCCCAAACTGCCCGGCTGGGACCGCGGCGAAGTCCCCTGGCACCAGGACGCCGGCTATACCCTCGCCCACTGCGACCGCCATCTCATCGTCACCTGCTGGGTCCCCCTCGTCGACGCCACCCTCGAGAACGGCTGCCTCCACGTCATCCCAACCGTGCACCGTAATGGCATCCTCAAGCACTTCACAGGCGGCCATGCCGGCTTCCTCGAAGTACCGGACGAAGAGCTGCCCCCGGTCGAGCCCGTACCCGTCCCCATGAACGCCGGCGACGCCCTCCTGCTCACCAACCTCACCCCCCACGCCTCCTTCGAAAACCGCACCAACCAGGTCCGCTGGAGCATCGACCTGCGCTACCAGAGCGCCAACGTACCCAACAACGTCGACGAAGACCCCGCCGCCTACACGCCCGAACGCGACCCCGTCACCATGGCCTGCTACCCCCCGAAGCCGACTTCGTCATCCGCGACCACCGCGACCCAAACCGCGAGATCCATTCCGCCGACCAATTCCGACAACTGCGCCAGCGCTACGAAACAACCCGCCCTAACGCCCCCGGCCGCGGCTGGACACCACTCCAGGAGCGCTGACACTCCCCATAAGATAAGGCACAACTAGTCCGCCCAAGGTCGCAAACCCAACACGCCGTCCGGCAGGACCTCGAAATACTAGGGCTCGTCTAAGTTTGTCAGAAGAGGGTTTGGGGGTGCGAAGGGCTTTTCCTCAAAGGACCACGCAGTCTAGCACAGAAAATCCGCAATGCCTCTGGTGTTCTTCGCGTCCCTTCGCGTCCCTTCGCGGTTCAAATGGTCTTGGTCACCAGAATATTCAAGCGAGAAACTTCACAAACAGGCCTGTAACCTTTCCCTTCTTGTCAAATACTGAGCGGCCTTCCCAAAACGATAAATACCACTAATCCGAATTGGAGGCGGAGCCACCTTGCGAGGCGGGTCCCGCACTTCCGCTCCCCTGCCCTTCCCGCAGGCGCGCCAGACCAAGTAATCTGTCAAACTCCTCCTGGAATGCCGCAATAATAGTGTCCGGATCCGGCGCCAGTCCCCGGTCCGTGATGAGTCCGATATTCACCTGCCCGGCATAGCTGAATATGCTGATTCCCACGCCGATGGAGCCGGACTGCGGTACCCAGAAGACGATCGTGTCGAGAAGCTTGCCCGCAAAATAGAGTTTCCGCGATGGGCCAGGCACATTTGTCAGGACCACACTCACCTTGTCGGCATAATAGCCGCGCACACCCCTCGCGATTCTGTCCGACACAACGCCTAAGCTGGCGATAGCCTGATAGGTCACCAGCGCTTCAGGCGACCGCTTGATCGCATCCATGTTGCGCTTTGTCGCAAAAAGGCGATCGATCGGATCCGCGATGCCAATGGGCAGGGGAAGATAGACGAGAGCGAATCGGTTCGTCAGTTTCGTATCTTCGGGCGCACGAATGTCCACCGGAACCATGGCCCGAATCTCCTTGCCCTCCGGATCGTCGCCGCGAGTTTCGACATACCGGCGCAAAGCGCCAGCCATCGCCGCGACCAGGACATCGTTAACCGTTGCCCCCATCGTATCTTTCACGAACTTAACATCATCTAGCGGAATGCCTTCGGACCAGGCGACCGCTTTGCCGACCCCGACCTCACCTTTGAAAGCAGTCTTGTCGTCGGTCCGCATGAGCGCCAGCTTGGCCAACACAGCCATGAACCTCCCGGCCAGTTGTCCGCCTCTTACCGCCAGCGACAGCAGATTCCCGCGTTGCCCGGCCTTCTCGCGGCCTCCCGGCAATTTCGCGTCCCCCGAACGGGCCGCGACACGGTTCGCAGGAGGTAGAGTATTCACGTCTGGAGGAGGCCCGGCAGCCGCGTCCGGTATGGCGCGCGCTCCCTCGGCAGACGCATCAGTCAGGCCGAGCAGAACTCTTACGAGAGCCGCGCCGTCGCCGATACAGTGGTGAATACGCCCAAAGAATACGCTGCCGCCCCCATAGCCTTCAATGAGGGTGATCGTCCACGGAGGCCGATTCATGTCCAAGGGCGCGGTGAGCAGTCGAGCTACCGTATCGTTGAGCGTTTTCGTATCTCCGGGTGAAGGCAGGACAATGCGCCCAACGTGCGCTCGCAGATCGAACTCCGAGTCGGTCTGCCAGAAGTAACGGGTTCCGAAAGCGCCTCGATTCGCTGTCACCCGCTGACGAAAGCGTTCATGCACTAGAAGGCGCTCCTCCAGCACAGCCAGCACACGCTCATATTGCAGCAACTCGCTGAAGATCCAGAAGCCGTTGATCACCATCGGATTGGTTGGATCGTCCATCATAAGCCAAGCTCGATCAACGCTGGACATCGGCTCGCGTCCGGCAATCTGAATACCCTCAACAGGCTTAGTGAATTGCTCCATTACGCACCTCAGCTTGTAATCTAGTTCTAGAGACCAAGCTCATGCCTTGTGCTTGCCCTCGCTACCTAACGCTCCCGTAGGAGCAGGCTTAGTCTTTGCCCTCGCCCCTCTGGCATGAAGTCCCCACCTTACCCTTCCCACACCCATTCACGTCCCTTCCCCAAAATCCCATGAATCCCCGTCCAGACCACCCCGCAATCCCCCCGCCAACCCCCGACCACGCGCAAATCACAGTCCATCACAAAAATCCCCAAAATCACAGTTCAGACAAAAAGCCCGCAATCCCCCCGCCAACCCCCGACCACGCGCAAATCACAGTCCATCACAAAAATCCCCCAAAATCACAGTTCAGACAAAAAAGCCCTTAATCCCCCCGCCAACCCCCGTCCACGCGCAAATCACAGTCCATCACAAAAATCCCCCAAAATCACAGTTCAGACAAAAAAGCCCTTAATCCCCCCACCAACCCCCGTCCTCGCGAAAATCACAGCCCATCACAAAAATCCCCCTAAATCACAGTTCAGACAAAAAGCCCGCAATCCCCCCACCAACCCCCGTCCACGCGCAAATCACAGTCCATCACAAAAATCCCCAAAATCACAGTTCAGACAAACGGCCCCCAACCCCCCCCCCACCCCCCCCCCACACGCAACTCACACTCCATCCAAAAAACCCCCAAAATCACAGTTCAGACAAAAAGCCCGCAATCCCCCCGCCAACCCCCGTCCACGCGCAAATCACAGTCCATCACAGAAATCCCCAAAATCACAGTTCAGACAAAAAGCCCGCAATCCCCTCGCCAACCCCCGTCCACGCGCAAATCACAGTCCATCACGACAATCCCCAAAATCACAGTTCAGACAAAAAGCCCGCAATCCCCCCGCCAACCCCCGTCCACGCGCAAATCACAGTCCATCACGACAATCCCCAAAATCACAGTTCAGACAAAAAGCCCGCAATCCCCCCACCAACCCCCGTCCTCGCGCAAATCACGGCCCATCACAAAAATCCCCAAAATCACAGTTCAGACAAAAAGCCCTTAATCCCCCCGCCAACCCCCGTCCTCGCGAAAATCACAGCCCATCACAAAAATCCCCAAAATCACAATTCAGACAAAAAGACCTTAATCCCCCCACCAACCCCCGTCCACGCGCCAATCACCATCCACCACAACAATCCCCAAAACCCCAGTGCAGACAAAAAGCCCTTAATCCCCCCACCAACCCCCGTCCACGCGCAAATCACAGTCCATCACAAAAATCCCCAAAATCACAGTTCAGACAAAAAGCCCTTAATCCCCCCACCACCCTCCGACCACGCGCAAATCACAGTCCATCACAAAAATCCCCCAAAATCACAGTTCAGACAAAAAAGCCCTTAATCCCCCCACCAACCCCCGACCAAGCTCAAATCACAGCTCATCACAAAAATCCCCCCAAATCACAGTTCAGACAAAAACCCGCAATCTCCCCACCACCCTCCGACCAAGCGCAAATCACAGCCCATCACAAAAATCCCCCAAATCACAGTTCAGACAAAACCCCGCAATCCCCCCCACCCTCCGCACGCGCGCAAATCACAGTCCATCACAAAAATCCCCAAAATCACAGTTCAGACAAAACCCCGCAATCCCCCCACCAACTCCCGACCACGCGCAAATCACAGCCCATCACAAAAATCCCCCAAATCACAGTTCAGACAAAACCCCGCAATCCCCCCACCAACCCCCGTCCTCGCGAAAATCACAGTCCATCACAAAAATCCCCAAAATCACAGTTCAGACAAAAAGCCCTTAATCCCCCCCGGCCAACCCCCGACCACGCGCAAATCACAGTCCATCACAAAAATCCCCAAAATCACAGTTCAGACAAAAAGCCCTTAATCCCCCCGCCAACCCCCGTCCACGCGCAAATCACAGTCCATCACGAAAATCCCCCAAAAATCACAGTTCAGACAAAAAACCCGCAATCCCCCCACCAACCCCCGACCACGCGCAAATCACAGTCCATCACGAAAATCCCCCAAAATCACAGTTCAGACAAAACCCCCAAATTGCCCGCTTTCCCTCCGTCAGGAATCTCAGGTGGTATTCACATTACTAAATAGATAAACCCGTCGGACACCAGGACTTCCCGCGCAGGTTACGTAGCGCAATCGCGCCCGTATTGCCTGCCTCTACACAATACACAATACGCAATGCGCAAAACGCAATGCGCAAGAACGGGGTTCTAAACTTGAACGAACTAAAAGAGGGGGTCCTGCGAAGGAGTCCGGTCCTACCTGAAGAACAGGCGAAAACGCCTACTGTCCCTCATGAATCAATACCAGAGTGCCCTGGTTGACGTCGGTGCTGAACATCCAGCCGTCATCGTCGTCGTCGTACATCGTGGGCGACGCCCACTCGAAGAGCCACTCGGCATCCTCTTCGGTCATATTAATGCAACCGCGACTCATGGGCGTGCCGTAATTGCTGTGCCAGTAGGTGCCATGAAAGGCGTAATCTTCATAAAAGTACTGGACATGCTTGACCTCAGTCACATGGTAGGAGTCGCCGGCGGCGCGGCTGCCGCCGCGCATGTCCTGCATGGTGATCTTGACCCAAATGCGGAATGTCCCAGTGACGGTAGGCGAGCTGCCTACCCCGGACGAAATGACGAAGACTCTGACCGGTACGGCTCCCTCGTAGGCGATTGCCACCTGTTCGCTAAGATTGACCTCGATCCAGCGCTCAGTGAAGGTAGGGTAGAGTTCCCAGTCAAGCCACTGACCCATGCCTTCCAGGAGTTCGAGCGCGTTTGCCGATGGAATTCGCAGGACCCGGCCAGGCTCAGGAATGCTGTTGTTCTGCAAACCGTTCAACCGGGCCAGTGCCCCAGGGTTGACACCGTACAACGCCGCGATGTCTGTGAGTGACTCGCCTGTCCGCATGGTATGAACATCGGGGCGAGTCCGCCCGGGTTGCATCCCGGTTATCGGAGGCGCGGGCTGCAGGGCAGAAATCAGATGAGCAGGTTGAGGTGCGGGTGCGAGCGAAGGCGGCACCAGCAATTCCTGACCTAATTTGAGCCATTCCTCCTCGGTCAACCCATTGATGGACATGAGTTTGGTCAGACTGATGCCATGCTTTCCGGCCAGACGGAACAGTGTGTCGCCTGGCTGGACCGTGTAAACCTGATACTCCTCGGCGCTCTCGGGAGCGGAATCCACTGTTGCCCCGGCGTCGATCAAAAGGCTCTGGCCGTGCCGAACATAGTCGGCATCCGCCAGGCCGTTCAACTCCTGCAGGTCTGCAACCGTTGTTCCATACTTCCGGGCGATCTGGCTCAGCGTTTCACCTGGTTGGACGATGTGCACCTCTGAGGCGGAGGCGCTGCCGCCAGTCGACATGACCACGACAGCGGCCAGGATGAGAGCCAGCGTCCCGCGGGCTAAGGATTTCATATGCCGTCCCATAAGACTGTCCCCAACAATTAGGGCCCGTTGACGTCTGCCGCAACAGTGATCTGAGGCAGCAAACCACTTATCCGCAAAGGGCCCCGCAGTTGCAAAGAAAATACGATACACCTCTGGTGTTCTCCGCGGCCCTTCGCGTGACTTCGCGGATCGACTCGTTATGTCTCTCACAATACTCATGCGAGGTAACTACTCAGCCGCAACTGATTCGCAACCCTGATCGAGGCGAGCAAAGGTGTTCCTTATCCCCTCAATGTTGTATTTTGGGCGGTCGGGCGCAAGCGCCCTCCCTTGTGCAGGGGCTGCGCCCCCGCAACGCCCCCCTACAAAACCATGCCTCACCGATCATGTGCCTTCATCGTAACGTGTCGGCTGGCGAGCATGGCGGCGGCTGTACACCAGTCGCGTCACCAGGAGCCTGAATGGTTCCAAGGATGACTGGCTGGTCAACCAATGTGGCTTAGTAGTTACCATGCGAGAAACAACCCTGACCTTCCTGCGGGCTTCCCGTTCCCGCTGAATGTTGAGCGGCTTTCCCAAAACACCAATGAAACCTGAACCTTCGCTGACCTACAGATTCTGACAAGCACGTTCCGTTTAGCAACTGTTTTCTGCAAGACAAACTCTTGTCAGCGTTCACACAATGTTTTGCAGCTGGCGTTTCAACACGGTATTCCATGTTGTTCACCTTCTAAAGGAAGTTCCCAGCCCTGGCAAATGTATTCGAAGTCTGTGGCCGCGAATCAAAGTATGTTTTTCCATCCTTAAGTCTATCAACTTTCCCTATGTCCCCTGAAATGCAGGGCAGAAAGCCAGTTCAATGCTTGACAACGGTCGCAAAACTCGTTTTTCTTTGGAATCGGAATCGATCCGATCGGCTCGATCCGCACCATCAGTTGACATGCTGAACTCCTCCCATTTTTGGTCCATTTGAAGTAGAAAAATGCCCCAAAACCTTCAACCCCATCTGCGCTACCCGCGGCCACCGCCGATGCCCCGCTCCGGCCTTGCCTGCAGTTCCTGGCTGGCCACGAATGCCCCGGCGCGACCGGCCTTTTCCCCTTCCTGCCCCAACATGCGATATTCCTACACTTAATGTATAATTTGCATCCGGGAACAAACTCCTGCGCCGATCGTCGCCCCCACACAAGGCGCCGTGCTTGAGGCGGACCTGCCCTGTAAGTCCGCATTCGAACTTCTTTTGCCTAGGCAAGCCTGAAACAAACTGAATTCGCCAGCAAGGACGCGGCCCGCAGCGCCCGGCTTCGGCGCACAGCCCACACTCTGTCGCACGTCAACGCCCCCATCCATCGTGCACCAGAAAGGAGACCTCCCATGAGCGTGCAAGCCATCCCCAGAGACTATAGCCTCTCCGGCGGCCACCAGGACGCCGTCGAGCTAGACGACGACCGCATCGTCGAACACATGGATGAAACCTGGTGGAAGCCCAAGCTCTCGCGCCAGCAGATGCGAGAGATCATGCAGCGCCGCGACGGCCCCGCCCTCAGGCACTACAGCCTCTGGTTTGCTCTGCTTGCAGTCAGCGCCTACCTCGCCGTCGTTTCCTGGGGAACCTGGTGGGCAATTCCCGCCTTCCTTATCTATGGAACAATCTACTCCTCTTCCGATGCCAGCTGGCACGAATGTGGCCACGGCACACCCTTCCGCACCCACTGGCTCAACGAAGTCCTCTACCACGTCACCTCCTTCATGACCATGCGCGAAGCCTATATGTGGCGCTGGAGCCACTCCCGCCACCATACCCACACCTATATCGTCGGTCGCGACCCCGAAATCCAGGTCCAACGTCCCGCCGACCTGCTGAAGATCGCGATGGACTTCTTCTACATTCGCAGTGGTCCCCCCGAAGTCTGGCGTGTCTTCCGCAACGCTCTGGGCCGGCCCAATGCAGACGTCCTCGACTTCATGCCGGAACGTGAACTGCCCAAGATGTACTGGTCCAGCCGCATCTACATGGCAATCATCGTGGCCTTTGCCATCTGGTCTATCGCCATCGGCAGCTTCCTCCCCATGATGTTCATGCTCCTGCCCCGCTTCTACGGCGGCTGGCTGCACCAGCTTCTCGGCCTCACCCAACACGCCGGCCTCGGCGAAGATACCTACGACCATCGCGAAAACACGCGTACCGTCTTCATCAACCCGGTATTCGCCTTTCTCTACATGAATATGCAGTACCACATCGAGCACCATTCCATGCCGATGACCCCCTTCCACGCGCTGCCCAAACTCCACGAGGCTGTCAAAGACCAGATGCCCCCGCCCTACAAGAGCCTCTGGCAGTGCTACAAAGAGATGATACCCGCCCTCATCAAACAGGCCACCGAGGACCCCTCCTACAAGATCATCCGTCCAATCCCAGCAGACCCGGAGTCCACTGCACCTGAACAGGTTGCCGCGCCCGAGGCCACCGGCGAATGGATCGAAGTCTGCCCCGTCGAAGACCTCGACGAAGAAGACGTCATCCGACTCGACCACGGCAGCCGCACTCTTGCCGTCTACCGCCTCAAAGGCGACAGATTCTATGCCACCGAGGGTCTCTGCACCCACGAATACGCCTATCTCGCCGACGGTCTCGTAATCGACGGCGTCATCGAGTGCCCGCTCCACAACGGCCGTTTCGACGTCGCCACCGGCCGCGCCCTGCGCGCCCCGGCCTGCGACCACCTCGAAACCTATCCCGTCGAACGCCGCGGCAACACGCTCTTCGTTCGCGTCGCTTAAGCCGTCACATTGCCCATTGGCTCCCAGTTGGAAAGGATTTCTTTAGGAGTTCAGCCATGAGCGTGCAAGCCATTCGCAGAGACTATAGCCTCGCCGGCGGCAACCAGGACGCCGTCGCCCTCGATGGCGACCGCATCACCGGCCGCGTCCAGGAACAATGGTGGAAACCACAGCTCTCTCGCCAGCAAATGCGCGAGATCATGCAGCGCCGCGACGGCCCCGGACTCTGGCACTTCGGCCTCTGGTTCCTCCTGCTCGGCGTCAGCGCCTACCTCGCCGCCATCGCCTGGGGCACCTGGTGGGCCATACCCGCCTTCCTCGTCTACGGCACCATCTATACCTCGGCAGACTCTCGCTGGCACGAGAGCGGACACGGCACACCCTTCCGCACCCGCTGGCTCAACGAAGTCGTCTACGCCATCGCCTCCTTCATTGCCATCCGCGAAGCATACCTCTGGCGCTGGAGCCACTCCCGCCACCATACCCATACCTACTTCGTCGGCCGCGACCCCGAAATCCAGGTCCAACGCCCTGCCGACCTTGTCAAGCTCCTGATGGACTTCTTCTACCTGCGCAGCGGCCCCCCCGAAGTCTGGCGTCTGGTCCGTAACGCCTTCGGCCGCCCCAACCCCGACGTGCTCGACTTCGTGCCCGAACGCGACCTCCCCAAAATGTACTGGTCTAGCCGCGTCCATCTCGCCATCTACGCCGCCTTCGCAATCTGGTCCATCACCATCGGTAGCGTGTTGCCCATGATGTTCGTCCTCCTGCCCCGCTTCTACGGCGGTTGGCTCCAGCAGCTACTCAGCCTCCCCCAGCACGCCGGCCTCGGTGAAGACACCTTCGACCATCGCCAGAACACGCGCACAATCTACGTCAATCCCGTCTTCGCCTTCCTCTACGTCAACATGCAGTACCATCTTGAACACCACGCAATGCCCATGACCCCCTTCCACGCCCTCCCCAAGCTGCATGAAGCCGTCAAAGATCAGATGCCGCCCCCATACAAGAGCCTGTGGCAAGCCTACAAAGAACTCATTCCTGCCCTCATCAAACAGGCCACAGGCGACCCCGACTACCGCGTGATCCGACCGATTCCCGAAGACCCCGAAACCGAGGCCGCAGAACTGCCCACCGCCGCCGAGTCTCAGGGAGAATGGGTTGAGGTCGGCCCGGTCGAAGACATCGAAAAAGAGGACGTCATCCGCCTCGATCTCGGCAGCCGCACGCTCGCCGTCTACCGGCTCAAAGGCGACCGCTTCTACGCCACCGACGGTCTCTGCACACACGAGTACGCCTACCTCGCCGACGGCCTCGTTATCGACGGCGTCATCGAGTGCCCGCTTCACAACGGCCGCTTTGACATCGCAACCGGCCGCGCCCTGCGCGCCCCGGCCTGTGATCACCTGGAAACCTACCCTGTCGAACGCCGCGGCAACACGCTCTACGTCCGCCTCGGCTGAACCCTGCGCTTCCGCTGTACTCGCCATTCGCAACCATTCGTCTCAGTAAGCAAGGAAACCACACGATGCAGATCGCATTTATCGGAGTAGGCGGAATCGCCCAAAACTACCTTGGCAGCCTCGAAAAACTGAACCGGCCCGTTGCCGCCGTCTGTGACATCAACGTCCAGACAGCCGCCCGCGTCGCCGACGAAATCAATTGCACCGGCTACACCGACCACCGCGAAATGCTCGCACGCGAAAATCTCGACGTGGTCTTTGTCGCCATCCCCCCAGCCGCCCATGACACCCAGACAATCGACGCCGCCGAAGCCGGCGCCAACCTCTTCGTCGCTAAGCCGGTCGCCATGGACCTCGACGTCGCCCGCCGCACCCAGGAGGCGATCGCCGCCAGCGGGCGCATCAACCAGGTCGGCTACATGGCCCGCTACTCCGACGTTACCGAGCGCGCCAAGGAGCTCGTAAAGGGCCGTGACCTCGGCATGGGCATGGGCCGATTCCTCACCCGCATGCCCCCCTCCCATCCCTGGTGGGGCAAGTTCGCCGTCAGCGGCGGCCAGCTCCTCGAGCAGAGCACCCACGTCTTCGACTGGCTGCGCTACTTCCTCGGCGACATCGAATCCGTCCAGGCCTTCGGCCACGACGGACCCGACAACGATATCGCCGACTTCGAAGACAGCACCGCCGTCAATTTGCGTTTCGCCAACGGCGCTGTCGGCAGCGTACTCAGCACCTGCTCAGCTCGCGTCAGAGACGGCTTCATGACCGAGCTCTGCGGCCGCGACCTCCACCTCCGCCTCGCCATGGACACCCACATCTCCGGCTACATCGACCAGGAAGAGATCGACTATCACGGCGAAGAACGCGGCTACTTCCGCCAGATCGAATGTTTCCTCGCCGCCGTCGAAGCACAGGACCAGAGCCTTGTCCGCTCCTCCTACGCCGACGCCGTCAAATCCCTGGCAGTCACCGTGGCCGCAAACCGCTCGCTCGAATCCGGAAAAGTCGAAACCGTGGAATAAATCATGAAATTCGGTACCCTGCAGAACGTAATCGAACAGCCCCTATCTACAGTCTTCACCGTCGCATCCGAGCTTGGCTTCGAAGGAGTCGAACTAGACTGGTACGACATCACTGAATCCCAGCCGGGCGGCCCTCTCGCCCCGGAAAATCGCGATTCGATCCGCCAGGCCGCCGCCCAGGCCCGCGTCGACATCCCCTGCGTCGCCGCCCATTTCCTCAACCGGGGCGGCCTCGCCCACCCGGAAAAGGAAGCCTTCGGCCTCGACGCCGTCCGCACCGGCATTCGCCTCTGCACCGACCTCGGCGCCGCCTACCTCCTCGTGCCCTTCTTCGGCCCCGCAATGATACGCGACGACCGGGCCGTCGCCCGCCTCGAAACCAACCTGCGCCGCCTCGCCCCCGACGCTGAGCAAGCCGGAGTCACCCTCGCAATCGAAAATACCTTGCGCGCAGACCAAAATGCCGCCCTATTCGACCGCATCGACTCCTCCTCCATCGGCAACTACTGGGACATGGCCAACTGCATGGGCCTCGGCTACGATCCCCTCGAAGAGATCGCCCAGCTCGGCCGCCGCATCGTCCGTGTCCACGCCAAAGAGTACTACCAGGGCGGCGCCGCCTCTGGCACGCCCGAAGAACCCCACTTCGCCGGTCTCAACGCAAAGCCCTTGGGCGAGGGCGACGTACCCTTACCCGCCGTTCTCACCGCCCTCCAACAGATCGGCTACGACGACTACGTCGTCCTCGAAACCGGCAAATTTGACGACGCCAAAAGTTCGGCCAAGGCCGCGCTCACCCTCCTGCAAGAACTCTCAGGAACATAGCAATGACCGCCAATCCCCACGGAATGGCCCGCTTTGACGGCAAGACAGCCCTCGTTTCAGGCGGGGCCTCAGGAATCGGACGCGCCACCGCCGAACGCCTCGCCGCCGAAGGCGCCCACGTCTTCATCGCCGACCTGAACACAGCCATGGCAGATCAAGCCGTAGCCCAAATCCGTGCCGCCGGAGGCAGCGCCGCCCGCGTTGACGTAGACCTCGCCGACGATGACTCCGTAGAAAACTGCGCGCGCGAAGTCGCGGAGACCGTACCCGCTCTCCATCTGCTCGTCAACAACGCCGCCCTACTTCGTCAGGGCCGCATCGAAGACGGCGGCTGGATTGAAAACTGGGAAATTGAGACCCGCGTCGGCCTGCGAGGATGGGTGATGTTGACTCAACAACTCCTGCCCCTCCTAAAAACCGAAGGCGGAGCCATCGTCAACCTCTCGTCCGAAGGCGGCTACCTCGGCCGTCCCGGCATGTGGGTCTACGACGCAATCAAAGCCGCCGTCGTATCCACCACAAAAACCATGGCCCAGGAGTTCACCCCATACGGCATCCGCGTCAACGCCGTCGCCCCCGGCTGGGTCGTGACCGAAATGCACTTCGCCAGCCACCCCGACCCCGCCGCCCGCAAGAAAGAGCTCGAAGAAACGCCCACTGACTCCTGCCTCATGCAGCGCCGTTGCGGCCCCGAAGAAATAGCCAGCGCCATCTGTTTCCTCCTCAGCGACGACGCCTCCTACATCACCGGCACCACCATCCACGTAGACGGCGGCCGCGTCGGCATGAACCTCGGAAACCTCGGCATCCTGGAGTAGCATTCCCACACCGGAATGGGCCGCTTCGCCTCCCTAAGTGGCACTTCGCGGATCGACTTAGGTGTTCTTCGCGGCGCTTGGCGACCCTTCGCGGATAAAAGGTGTTCTCTGTGGTCCTCCGCGTCCCTCCGCGGAACAGAAAGGTGTTCTTCGCGACCCTTCGCGTGTCTTCGCGGATCAAAAAGGTGTTCTTCGTGGCCCTTAGTGGATAAAGGGTGTTCTCCGTGGTCCTCTCCGTGGATCAAAAAAGTGTTCTTCGTGGCCCTTCGTGGACAAAAAGGTGTTCTCCTTTGCCCTCCGTGGACAAAGAGGGTGTTCCCATTGGCCCTTCGCGGTTGAACCACATATAATTCCCTCAAACAGCAACCACACCAACCCTGTCCCACCCCCTCCCCGGAGCCCCAAAATGACCAACACGCTCAACGGCCAACACTGGCAAGACCAACCACAACAAACCCTCGAATCCTTCACCCGCGACGGCTACGTCGCTCTCACCGGCTTTCTGTCCGCCGGCGAACTGGCGGAAACCAAAGAAGCGGTCGCTCGCCTGATCAGCGACAAAGTCCCCAATCTAGCCCGCGAGCAAGTCTTCTACGAAGAACTCGGAAAGCCCGAAACCCTCAAGCAGATTCTGGGGCTCTACAACCACGACAGCTACTTCGAACGTCTGATGTTCGGCAGCAAATTTGAAAGACTGGCCGAGCTGCTCCTCCAGGGCCCAGTCGTCGGCAAAAACATGCAGTACTTCAACAAACCGCCCCAGATCGGCAAAGCCACTCCCCCCCACCAGGACGGCTACTACTTCATGCTCGACCCCTGCGAAGCACTCACCATGTGGCTCGCCCTCGAAGAAGTGGACGAAGAAAACGGCTGCGTCCGCTACGTGCGCGGCTCACACCTTGTCCCGCTTCGCCCCCACGGCCGCACCCAAACGCTCGGCTTCTCCCAGGGCGTCACCGACTACGGCACGCCCCAGGACCTCGCCGACGAAGTCGCCTTCCCCGCCCAAGCCGGCGACCTCCTCGTCCACAACGCCTTGACAATCCACCGCGCCGACGCTAATTGCAGCCAGACCCGGACCCGCCAGGCCATCGGTTTCATCTACTACTCCGAACGCGCCAAAGAGGACGAAGTCGCGCATGCCGCCTACCAGAAACGCCTCGCCGCAGACATGAAAGCCAAAGGAAAGATCTGACCGCCCCGAACCCTACTCTGAAACCGTCAGCCGAACACCAGCGCCTGCCCGTTACTTCAGCGCCGGCCCCGGCGACCACTGCGTCTCGATCGGTTCTGCGCTGCCCGCATAGGCGATTCTCAGCGGTTCCAGCTGCCTCTGAATTCGCCCCCGCGGCCGCGTCTCCGTAACACTGTTGCCGCCCTCCAATTTGTAGATCGTCGCCTGCGTACGCTCCGGCAAATCGACAAAATGCGGATAATACCACATCGTCAGGACCGTCCTGCGTTCGTCGCTCAAATTAGCGTGGGAGGCATGAAACAGCCTCCCATACCCCATCACCAGGTCCCCAGCCTCAACCGGCACATCAATCTCCCCTTCCGCCCTCTTGAATGCCACGTTCCCTGGATCGGCATAGGTCCTCAAATCATCAGTATGCGTCGGTGCCGCCTGATCGTGAAGCGCATGCCGCTTCCGATGCGACCCTGGAATCACCCGCAAGCAACCGTTCCGCACATCCGTATCCGTCAGATAATACATCAGAAAACACTGGATCGGCTGCCACGTATAGCTGACCGGGTCGTCCCAAAACCGCCCATCCTCATGCCAGAACAGAGGCGGACTCTGCGGCGGCTTGCTGATAATCCGCCCATGCCCGAACTTCGGCTCCGCAAACCCCAGCTCCCCCAGCGCCGCCATCACCCTCGGGTAAGCGATCAGCTCCGCCAACACGGCGTGTTCATAAGCCATCGCCCAGTCAATCAAGACCATGCTCCCCGTCGTCCGGTTCTGCTCGAAATGCGCCTCCTCCTGCTGCCCAAGCACCCCGTCGCTCCAAGCCCTCAACCCCTCCACCATCTCCTGTTCCAGAACGCCCCTGAACAGCACAAAACCGTCCCGCACAAACTGCTCCCGTAACCCAACATTCACCGACCCCATAATCCGCTCCTCCCGTGGAACCAAACAAAAATACCCAAACTCACTTCCCACCCGCGTCCGATCCACTGAAAACAAGAAACTAGAAACTAAGAACTGCAGTTATGTGCGGTCGGGCCTTCGGCCCTCCCTTGTGCAGGGGCTGCGCCCCCGCAACGCCCCCTACAAAAACATGCCTCACCGACCGTGTTTACTCTTCCCCAGCGTCGTGTCTGGCGAACGAAGTCTACACCCCCACTTGCCATCCCAACCCACCTACCACCATCCGCCGGCGTTACCCTGACAACTGGTGTTCCACTGAAAACTAAGAACTGACTACTGAGAACTGCCCTTAATCCTCTCCGCCATATGCTCAGCCACCATCACCGTCGTCAAATGCGTGTTCGCCCTCGGCACCTCCGGCATGATCGAAGCATCAATAACCCGTAGCCCCTCAACCCCAACCACGCGGCAATCCGGGTCAACGACTGTCCGGCTATCACCAGCTGCTCCCATGCGGCAAGTACCAACAATGTGAAAACAGTCTACACACGCCTCCAACAGCCAGCGATCCAACGCCTCATCGCTCCCAAAACTCTCAATCCCTCGCATACCTCCGCCAAAGATGTCGCCTACCCAGAACTCCTCCGCAATCTCGTCGAATGCAGCATGGCCCGCCAGCGCAAACAGTCGCCGCACTCCGTCCCGCAGCCGCACCAAATCTCGCCTGTCCGACAACATACCCTCTTCAATAATCGGGTTCTCCTTCGGATCGGCAGAAACAATCCGCAAATGGCCCTGCGAATACGCCTGGAATACCGAAACAACGACTACGCCCTGCTTCAATTCCTCTCCTTCGATGCCAAAAACATTGCAACTCGCCATCAGCATATCGTTATGACCTGCCCCCGCAAGCCCCGAACTGTAGCGAATGCAGCAGTTGGTACGCCGCCCATGAGCATCCCCGGCCCGTGCCCCGGGACGCAACCTGAGATGCAGCCCCACCGTCGGATGATCCTGCAGATTCTGACCGACACCCGCCAGGTCAACCAAGGGCGTCACACAAACCTCTCTTAAGGCCGGAGCCGCGCCAATGCCCGATCGCATCAGCACAGCCGGCGAATGAACCGCGCCCGCGCACAGCAAAATCTCCCTGCCCCAACGAGTCGTCCAGCCCTCCGCCTCCACTTCGCAACTGTCACTACCCCCAATCCCGCTAACCCGCACACCCACTGCCCGCGGCCGTCCACTCGCACTCGCAACCTCGGAAAACTCGATCCTTTCGACAAGCGCACTTCCGATTATCTCGAGATTCCTGCGCCCGCGCGCCGGCTCCAGATAAGCATCGTTCGTCGAAACCCTCCTGTCGTCCCGCATCGTCAGCGCCACCGGAGAAACACCGGTACTGCCCGGCGCATGGTAATCCTCAGCCCAGCCATATCCCAGATCCCTGCCAGAATCCCGCAGTGCCAAATCGACCGCTCCCCATTCCTCAACCGGCACGCGGCAAAGCGGAATCGGACCGCCGCGCCCATGGTAAGGCGCGTCGCCGAAGTTAGGATCGTCCTCCAACCTGACGAAGGATCTCAACACTTCCCCGCTCGACCACCCGGCGCAGCCCTGCGCAGCCCAACGGTCGAAATCGTCCGCCTCGCCCCGCAACCCAATCAAACCGTTGATCGCCGAGCTGCCGCCCACCCCGCGCCCCCGTACAAACTCCCCCTGCTCCTGCATCTGTGTGCGCCGCGCGGCTAAGCCAGACCACTGGTAGGCCTCCTTGTACGCTTCCGACAACAGAATCTCGCCGTGATTGTGGCTCCGCATCGCCGCCGGCGCTTCCTGCGACCGATAGTCGGGACCCGCCTCCAGCAGCAACACCGAAACCGCGGGATCCTCAGAAAGACGGCCTGCCAGCACCGCCCCCGCCGACCCCGCCCCTACGATAATATAATCGTAAACAAAGTAGCGCATTTGCCTTTACTGTCCATCTTCACTCTCATTCCAGGACGCCCCAAAGCCCACCCAACTATCCACCCTCAATTCCCGGCCCCCCGAGCATAAACAAAACGTCCCAGAAGAACAAGAGGCGTTCTTCGCGGCCCTTCGTGGAAAAAGGCGTGGCAGTTGCCGTTCTTCGCGGCCCTTCGTGGAAAAAGGTGTTGCAGTTGCCGTTCTTCGCGGCCCTTCGTGGAAAAAGGAGTTGCAGTCGCCGTTCTTCGCGGCCCTTAGTGGCCCTTCGTGGAAAAAAGGAAGTTGCAGTAGCAGTTCTTCGCGGTCCTTAGTGGCCCTTCGTGGAAAGAAGGAAGTTGCAGTTCTTCGCGGTCCTTCGCGTCCCTTCGCGGACAAAAAGAAGTTGCAGTAGCAGTTCTTCGCGGCCCTTCGCGGTCCTTAGTGGCCCTTTGTGGAAAAAAGAAGTTGCAGTTCTTCGCGGCCTTTCGCAGACAGTCCCGCACTCCCCTCACACAAGCCCCAAAACACCCCAACATCAACAAACCTACTACCCAAGACCAAATACTATCCGATATCGATACACCCAACCTACGCCCCCAACTCCGCACCCACCCCCACCCAAAGTCGAATTGACATTCGGTACTGCAAGCAATATAGTTGAGTAAGGTAACCGCGCTACGAAGAGGAGTCCTTCCCCCGCCTCCCCCACGGTCCACCGACGGCCCGTGTTGCAACCCGCCTGGGTCATTTACTCAGCCCGTCGAAACAAGCGCGGCAACCTGCCCAATCTCCGACCCCCAAACGGCGATACACTCCTGATCAATATTCATCTTGAAACCTGAAAGAGAACTAGGTTGCCAACATGAAAAAATCGCTTCTCATTCTGCTCATCGTTGTGTTTCTCGCTGGCCTTGGAGCGCCCCTCTACGCACAGGACGCAGCCCTGACCCTCGAAAGTCTGGCCGAAAAAGTAGAGGCAATGGTCGAGCTGGTCACCTCCATGTCCGATCGCGTCAACGCGTTCGAAGTTAGGCTCGCCGCGCTCGAAGCCACCGACACTCCAACCGCAACGCCGACGCCTGCCCCGACCGATACACCGACGCCCACCGACACTCCCACGCCCACCCCGACCGCGACCTCCACCTCGCCCACCGTCTCAGTTTCCAGGACCATGAACGTGCGCGCAGGCCCGGGCACCAATTTCGGAGTAGTCGGACAAGCATCGGCCGGTGACCAATACACAATCTCCGGCAAGAACCCGTCCGGAGGCTGGTGGCAGATTATCTTTAACGGCCAGTATGCGTGGATCTATGCACCCCTGACGACCGCGACCAATCCCGAGCTCGTACAGGTTGCCTCCATCATTCCAACGCCCGCATTCACGCCGGTTCCGCCGCCCCCAACCTCGACGCCGATCCCGCCGCCGCCGGCATTCGCCTACTCCCTCATCGACAGCGGCAGCTGCCCCGGCAACGATCAGCAGACCTTCTTTGAAGGGCTCGTCCGTGACAGGAACAACAATGTCTTGAACAATGTCTGTGTCCATGTAGCCTTCAATGGACCGCGTAACACCAAATGTACCGGTTGCGGCAAACCTACCGGAAAATGGGGCTTCTCGCCCTTCGGCGGTCCTGCCTCTTCTGGCACCTTTGTTGAAATCTGGGTCGTGAACTGTCCCGCTGGCGTCAACACTGATGGAAGTCACAACTCGAAAGATTTCTCGAACCTGACTCCCCTCTCGCCAAAGTGGTCCATGACGATCAGCAACAGTGTCGCCTGTACCAACATCACATTCAAGCAGAACTAGGTTTCAAAAGCGGCTACCTGCAACTGAATAACAGAGATAGAAGAGAGGCGGATGAGCATATCATCCGCCTCTCGCATTTCTGGTAGGAATACCCTACCCGCTATTGTCCGCCTGACCCCTTTGCCATCCTTGCATCTCAGGGAATCACCAGTCGCCGCAGCCCTGCACCACTTGTAAGGGTCATCCCCCTAACAAATAGGTCGGATCAAATGTGAACACCATCTGGTGTCACGACACTTCGCGCCGACTACGCGATCGAATCGTGGGAAAATTGTCTGCCTTTATGCAAAACGCAGTCAGCGTGATTTCAAACTGAACGCACAGCAGTCACCGCTGCAAGCCCTCTCAGTTCTGTTCTCCCCTTGGCATCGATAAGGTCCGCACTATTCCGCAAAGGATATAGTAACCGTCCACGAATTCTCACCGAAGCTTGGCGTTGACATGGTCGCTCACATGGGAGCGCGCCGGGTCTTCTTTCCAAGCTTCAAGCAATGCCGACATTTCTTCCGGTACGCGCTTCGCCAGACTCAGTACCGCCTTGTAGGTCGCTCTTCGCACTACGTTGCGGCTGTCTGCCGCCAGCTGCCAGAGCAAATCAGCAAGTAGGTCGAAGTGCTTCGCCGCCTCCGCACTGGACAGCGCCATCGCCACATTCCACTGCGCCCGCGCATGACTGCTCGCCCGCCCCAGCCACTCGGCCACTAGCGCCGGCTGCTCCTTCATCAAGCTGTCCCCGATCGCAAACGCGCCCAGGTTCTTGCGCACATAAGGATCGTCATCTTCCAACAACGGCGTCAATGCCTCCAGCATCAGTCGGCACTCCTCTTCGCTGCAGCTGTCGGCAGCAGATCCGCACCCAACCGCCGCTGCCCGCCGAATATTGGGCGATGAATGCAACGCCCAGGCTTGAATCGTCGGATAAATCGCCGAGAAGTGGCCGCCAATTACACGTCTCAACGCGCTGGCCGCCCACTCCCGCACCTCCCAGTTCACGCTGTCCGCCAGCTTCAGAATTATTTCCGTCACTTCTTCCGGGTTGTGCGCGAACAGTTGTCCAAGAAGCACCAGTCCAACCTCTTGCGCGCCCTCACTCTCCGACCGGGCTAAGGCCATGGCCGTGTTGTACAACGCCGGTGTCGACTCGCCGTAATGCGACCTGATCAGTTTGGCCGCCTGCAGCTTTATGGCCTGACGCGGCGTGCCGGCATGTGCTGTCTTCTGCGCATCCAGGACGCCAATCGCCTCCGCAATCCTCTCCCTCTCGACTGCAGAGCCAAAGTCCTCCTTCCAGGAATTCTTCTTTCGTATAGCCAAGATCGGCTCCTCTTGATCCTCGTTGCGCCGTTCGCTGTTATGTGGCATGCTGACATCGCTCAAAATCTGGTTAAGAGCGGGTAAATTGTCGATTTAGTTATAGCCCAGCCTACCATGTAGGGCAAAAGCGTCTGGCTGTCCGGGTAGGCTCGAATAGGGCAGAAAAAGAAGAAAAAGCAGGCCGGCGCAGCAAGTCAGAATTGCCAACCAATTCCAAAGAGGTTTGCAAAGATTTCGTCAGTTCCCCTTCGCAGACCCCGCATCTCCATTACGACTGTGCCAAAGGAATGACAGCCGCGTGAGAGCAATAGTCATCAGAAACAGGGACGACAATATCAGAGAAAAGGTCTTCATCAACGACTGGCCCGCTCCCAAGCCGCCAGTACGCAATCAGGTCAAAATCAAGACCCTCTACTCCGGCATCACCAACGGCACCGAGCGCAACCAACTTCATAGAGGAAACTACGCCCCAGGCGACAATCTGCTGCCCATGCCGACCGGATATCAAACCGTCGGACGCGTCATCGAGACCGGACCCGATACCGAGCGGCTGCATATTGACGATGTCATTTTCATCGGCAAGAGCACCGGCGCCCATCTCGAATACATCGTCGTCGCCGAAGATGAACTGCTCATCAAACTTCCCGATTCAATAGACCAGCGTGAGGCCGCCTTGTACGGAATGGCGGCCGTCGCCCTCAACACCTGCCGCAATGCCGAACTGAGACTCGGCGAAAAAGTGCTGATAGTCGGTGCCGGTTATATAGGCCAGACTGCCGCCCAGGTCGCCGCCCTTTTCGGCGCCCGCGTCACCATCTGCGACATCGACGACCGTCGGCTTCAGCTGGCGCGCCGCATCGGCGCCGCCGAAAATGCCCTCAACGTCGATGGCGCCGGCTGGTCTCAACAGATCGCCGATGAAAGTTTCGATGCCATCCTCGACTTTGCCGGCGTTCCCGGCATGGAGGATAAGTTCCTCCTCGCTGTGCGGACCGGTGGCCGGGTCCTGCTGATCGCCGGCCGCGACAGGGTAAATTACCACTTCAACCTTGCCCAGCGCCGTCTCATAACCATCAAACAGAACAGCCACTTCTATGTCGATGACCTCGAAAACCTCTGCCGTCTGCACGGTCGCAGGCAGATCGACCTGTCATCGCTCCTGCAGGACGTAGTCCCCGCCGAAGAAGCCAGGCGCATCTACGACACCCTGCGCGATCGGCCAAATGACCTTCTAGGTACCGTATTCAGCTGGTGAAAAAGGAAACGAAAGAGCCATGAGTACGAACTCTTCCAAGACCGACAGCATCTCCGTCGCCGTCATTACCGGTGGCCACAATTTCGACGTTCCTGGCTTTCAGGCAATCTTTCGCGACATGCCGCAGGTCGACAGCTTTATCCAACTGGAGGAGAACTGGGTGGCCGATATCGGCAACGTTCGGGACTCTTATGATGTCCTGCTCTTCTACAACATGCCTCGCAACGTTCCGGATGATAGAAACAGATCTGTTCTTGAAAGGCTAGGCCAAAATGGCCAGGGGATCTTCCTCCTCCACCACGCCATTCTGGCCTACGATCAGTGGCAATTCTGGTCGGAAATAGTTGGAATTTCCGATCGCAGTTTCGGATACGACCATGAACAGGAACTCTCGGTCGAAGTCGCCGACCCCGCCCACCCAATCACCAAAGACCTGAAAACTTGGCAGATGATCGACGAAACCTACTCCATGGCCAGTGCAGGCCAGGACAGTCATCTGCTTTTGACCACCAATCACCCCAAAAGCATGCGCGTCCTCGGCTGGACGCGCCAGTTCCGAAACTCTCGCGTCTTCTGCTTCCAGTCCGGCCACGACAACCTCACCTATCTCGACCCGAACTTCCGCAAAACAGTGCTGCGCGGCATCCAGTGGTGCGCCGGCCGTATCTGATCTGCGATTCCTGGCAATCGTCGTTTCATTCGAACCATGGAGGATCAGGGACGCCCGTTACGAGCTTCTGCTGTAGCCGCTGAACTATGTAATAAGCGCCTCTACCTCCGCCCAGTCGACCGACGCTTCGACAGCATCGGCAAGACGGTCATACTCCCGGTTCCGCAACGCCGTCGTCGCCACAACCTCGCCCGACCAGCCCAATCCGCGCAGCCAGCGGTGCCGAAATCCGTCATTCTCAAACAAGCCGTGCATGTAAGTTCCCCACGCCCTGCCTTCTTCCACACTTGCCCCGTCAGGTATTGAGACTCGCCTCCCATTTCGATCAACAATTTCGCCGAAAGGGGCCGTGCCCTCCCGGGCCTGCGTTTCTCCTGTATGAATCTCATACCCCTCGACAATCTCCCCGTCCGCCAACCGCATACGGGCCTGATGCGTCTCCTTGTCCGCCAGGAACTGCGTCGAAACCGGCAACAGCCCTAGTCCCGCTGCCTGCCCTCCCGCCTTCCCCTCCATCCCCAGCGGATCGGCCAGCCACTCGCCGGCCACCTGATACCCGCCGCAGATTCCGACCACCTGCGCGCCTCCACGAAAGGCCGCCAGAATCGCGGCATCCAGGCCGCGCCCCCGCAGCCACGCCAGGTCTGAAAGCGTCGCCTTCGTGCCGGGAAGTATGATCGCCGCCGGCCCCCCTAACTCTTCCCCGTTCTCCACATAGCGCAGACTGACACCCGGCTCGACGCTGAGCGCGTCAAACTCATCGAAATTGGCGATACGCGGAAACTGGATGACCGCAACATCAACCTGCCCTGCGCCCAGACCTCCGCTCACGCCCCGCTTGCGCTCCAGCGGCACAGCATCCTCGTCCGCGATACGCAGGTCCGGCAGGAAGGGAATAACGCCCAGCGTGGGGACGCCGAATGCCCTTTCCTTCAGCATCTCCAGTCCGTCCCCCAACAGCGCAGGGTCCCCGCGAAATTTGTTGACGAGGAAACCCCGCACCTGCCGCCGCTCCTCCGGCTCCAAAAGCAGCATCGTTCCCGCCAGCGCCGCAAACACGCCCCCGCGGTCAATATCCCCTACCAGCAAACAGGCAGCCCCGGCGTGCCGCGCCATCCTGAGATTGACAATATCCCCCGCCTTCAGATTGATCTCCGCCGGGCTGCCCGCCCCCTCCAGCACCATCAGGTCGTAGCGAGCCGAGAGCCTGTCATAAGCCGAAGTGACCTCGCTCCACAGCCGTTCCTTCGTCTCCTGCCAGTTCCTCGCCTCAAGCTGCCCTGCAACGCTTCCGTTCAGCACAACTTGACTTCTCCGGTTCCCCTCCGGCTTGAGCAGAACCGGGTTCATATCTGTGTGAGGAAAAATCCCCGCCGCCTCCGCCTGCACGATCTGCGCGCGTCCCATCTCGCCGCCTTCCAATGTCACGCCCGCATTGTTGCTCATATTCTGCGCTTTGAACGGAGCAACCCGAACGCCCCGGCGCGCGAATATCCGGCAGAACGCCGTCGCCAGCAGGCTCTTGCCAGCATTCGAATGCGTCCCCAACATCATCAACGCGCCCGCCATCGTCTCACCCCTTTACTGCAGCTGGTGGAACCAGTTCAGCTCGTGTTCCGGCAACAGCTCCGGATGGAAAATCCTGATCAGGTCGGCCAACACCATGTCAGGATTGGCAACTCCCGTCTCCCAGTAGTCATTGCCCCCCCATTCATTCAACCTGGCATTGTTGTTGTACACCGAACCATGCTCCACCGCTGCCAGCGCACCGTACCGCTCATCTGCCGCCAATACGTCCCCGGCGTTGAACCAGGAGCCCGTATTGGGCAGCCAGATTTCTGCTTCAGATGCCGCCTCAAACACCGTCTCCATCGACAGCGGAACTGATCCGGTTGAACTGTCGTCCTGCCACAAATAGCTGCCGCCCGCGTCGGCAATGTAACGGGCAAAATAGCTCTGGCCGCCGGGAACCCGCCACGACTCCCGTCTCGCAATGCCCACCAATACAGTAGGCCGTTCATCTACACCAGCCGCCAACGCCGCCATTTCCCCATAGCGCGCCGCAATGCCGCTGAAGACCTGGCTCGCCATCGCCTCCTGATTGAAAAAGAGCGCCGTTGTCTTTATCCATTCAGTGCGGCCCAGCGGCGAACTCTCCATATATCCCGCTGTGAGCGTCACCGGCAAATCCGCCTCCTCCAGCTTGGGATGTGTGTCAAAGTCCACATTGCCGTAAGCAAAAGTGATGATCAACTCCGGATCCACGTCGATCAGGATCTCCGTATTCACGCCCGTTCCCGTCCCGGCCTCCCGCAACCTCCCGACATCGATCAACTCCCGCACTTCCGTCGTATTGATATAGTCGAAACGATCCACCGCCACCAAACGATCCAGCATTCCAAGCGCCTGCAGATGGGGCAGCACCGTCGAAGTGAGTGCCGCCACGCTCCCCACAGGCACCTCTATGGTAGGAGTGTCAGCATAGCCGTCCGGGACAGGCGTCCCGCACTGCACCAGCAGATACTCGAAGGTCTGCTCAGCCCCGCGCCATGGGTTATGCAGCGTCAGCAGCTTGTAATGTTTGTGATACGCCACGCTCCAGCCCTCCGCAAAGTCGGGACTGGCCTTCTGCGGAAAATAGTCCACCGACGGATCATATCCCTCAACACAACCGCTTGTCAGATTGGCTTCGAAAGCGGGCGTACCGGACGAAGCATCCGTCATCGCAGCGGCTGCCGCCTCGTCCGCCGCCGGAATCGGCGCCACGACACAACCCGCAAATAGCGGGAGCATCACACTGATGATCAAGACAATTTTCACTTTCACTGCTCGGCCTTTCTGGGCTATCGCCCAACTGAAATTCATGAATCCTTCCGGGACCGCCCAATGCAAGGCAGTCCAATGACTAAACTGTGGACTTCACTGAGGTAGCGGTCTCCCTTCCGATAGACGGCTCCCACGATCGGCTTAACCGGTCGCCGCAAGCGCGCGGCCACTCTTCTTTATCTCTTCGACTCCCAACTCTCTCGCTGCTTCCAACAGTGCAATGTCCTGCGGATCGGGGTCCTGCCAGAGATCTCGCTCCACCGCTTCGAGCAGCCGTTCCGCGATCGCTTGCCATGCCCACGGGTTGCTCTCCGAGAAGAACTGCTGCATCGATTCGCTCCGCAGGAACTCTTCTACCAGGCGCTGGTACATCCAGTCTTCAAGTACCTGAGAGGTGGCATCATAGCCAAAGAGATAGTCGACCGTGGCCGCAATCTCCAACGCCCCCTTGTAACCGTGGCGCTGCATACTCTCAATCCATTTCGGGTTAACCACCCGGCTGCGAAAGACCCGCCGCGCCTCCTCCCGCAGGTCGCGGGTTCGAACACGATCAGGGTCGCTGCTGTCACCGAAATACCGGCTCGGATTCCGCCCTGTCAATGCGCGTACCGTCGCTATCATGCCACCGTGAAACTGCAGATAATCGTCGCTATCAAAAATGTCGTGCTCCCGATTATCCTGATTCTTGGTCGCCACCTGGACCGAGCTCAGCGCCCGCGCGAACTCCTCCTCCGCCGGCACACCAGCCTGCTCGCGACTGTAGGCGTATCCACCCCACAGAAGATACGCGCGTGCGAAGTCCTTGTCGCTCTGCCAGTTCTTGGCGTCAATCAGCGGCAGAATGCCCGCGCCATAGCTGCCCGGCTTACAGCCGAAGATGCGGAAACGGGCCTTCTCAGCTGCCGATTCACCGTGCCCGGCCATGCGCAGCGCTGCCTCACTGGCCAGCGCATGTTGGCGCGGGAAATTCATCTCCGCAGGCTCCTTCGCCTCGATCGCCAACTGCACCGCGCTGTCAATAAGTGTAATCAGGTGCGGAAACGCGTCCCGGAAGAAACCGCTGATTCTGCAGACCACATCCACGCGCGGCCGTCCCAACTCCTCCAGCGAAATCAACTCCACACCGGTGACGCGACGATTCTCTCGCTGCCAGACCGGCCTCGCCCCCAACAGCGCCAGCACCTGCGCAATGTCGTCTCCCGCCGTCCGCATCGCGCTCGTTCCCCATATGCTGAGTCCCACGCTCTCTGGAAACTCCCCCTCCTCCCGCATGTAGCGGCTTATCAGCGTCTCTGCCAGCCCCTGCCCCACCTGCCACGATGCCATCGTTGGCAGCGCACGCGGGTCGACCGCGAAGAAATTGCGGCCGGTTGGCAATACATGGGCCATCCCACGCGTCGGCGAACCGCTCGGCCCTGGACGAACATAACCGCCGTCCAGCGCATGGATGATCTGGTCGATTTCCGCCTCCCCGCCTTCCAGCAAATTGGGCAGAATGGAACTGGTAACAAAATGAAGAATCTCCTCCAATTTTCCATTCCCAGCGCCCCCATGCGATGAATCCGCCTGTGCGCACGCTCTCTGCAATGACCTGAGTCGGCCAGCCGTCTCAGCCGCAATACCTGAAACCGATTCGACCCGCCATTCAGCCTCGGCCAGACCCGCAAGCGCCCTCTTGCACTCCGACTCTATCCATTCCACAAAATCTGCGTTCGTTTTCAACCCCGTGCCGTCATCGTCCCGCCGGTCCCCCGGCCTATCCTGCAGCAGCTGCCAGTCCTGGCCGGCAACGCTCGCCGCACAGGCAGGCAGCGACGGTACCTCCGCATTTGGCAGCTTGACCAGATGATAAACCGTCTCCACCAGTTGATCGCCTTCCGGCACCGATCCGAGAATGTGCAGCCCGTCCCGTATCTGCGCGCCTGTCAACTCGCACAAGTATCCTTCGATGTCTTCCAGAAGGTGGGCCACCTGTGCCCCTTGCAGCTCGGCGAAAGCCGTCGGTGTCCCATCCTCGAAAAAAGCACCGTCCCAACTATGAGAGTGGTCGCCATGGTCGGCCCGCAGTATGTACCGCAAATCATCTTCCAAATGGTCCCGCTGAATCGTCTCCCATATCTGCCTCTGGAGCAGCGGGAGTTTGGCCGGGTCGAGCTGCTCCGCCGTGTAGTACTCGTCGGCCAGTTGCGCCAGCTCCGCCAGCGTCCCGTAGGCGCCTGCGCTTGTCATCGGCGGCGTCATGTGGTCGACAATAGTGGCGTGCGCCCGTCGTTTGGCCTGGCTCCCTTCGCCCGGGTCGTTGATGATAAACGGATAAACGAGCGGCATATCCTCCAATATCAGGTCCGGGAAGCAACCCTCGCTCAGTCCCACACTCTTGCCCGGCAACCACTCCAGCGTGCCATGTTTGCCCATATGTACAATGGCATCGGCCTTCCACACATGCTGAAGCCAGCGGTACAGCGCCAGATAGTTATGCGGCGGCGGCAGATCGGGCCGGTGATAGACCTGGTCCGGATCCATGTCATATCCCCGCGGCGGCTGAAGCGCTACAAACGTATTGCCAAATTCCAAACCCGCCAGTGCAAAGGCCTCTCCATGGATATAGGCTTTCCCCGGCGCCGCGCCCCACTGACGCACCATGTCGGCCCGGTTGGCCTCGGGCGCAGTGTCAAACCACTCCGCGTAGCGGTCTACCGGCAGCTTCTGAGCCCTGGCCAGCTGCGCCTCCTCCAACCACGTAACGTCATAGGAGCAGCGTCCAATCAGTTCAAGCAGCAGTGCATCGCCGCTGCGAGGTAGCGGGTTAAAGTTGTACCCTTCCTCTGTCATGATGCGCATGAGCTTCAGCAACGAGGCCGGCGCATCCAACCCAACCGCATTACCCACCCGCGCCGCCTTTGCCGCGCTGTTCGTCAGGACGAACGCAATCCGTTTCTCAGCATTCGGCTTTTGGCGCAGCGCAATCTGCTTCTCGACAATGCCGGCCAGTCGCCTGATCCGTTCCGGATGGGGAACGTAGCGTGTCCCGCCCTCACCCAACGCCTCCTTGAACGAGACCGGCACGCCCACGATTCGACCGTCAAACTCGGGTATGGCGACATTCATCGCCGTGTCCAAAGATCCCAGGCCTCGTCCATTGCGCTGCCAGGCCGCCTCATCGTTGCTGCACGTGATCGCCTGAATTACCGGCACGTCCAGTTCCGCCATAGCCTCTCCTCCATCACCCAGCGCAAAACTCAAAGTGCTGATGATCGCATCAACCGGCCCCTCCCCGGTCATCTCCCCGAATGCAAAAGGGTTCCCCTCGCGGTCGCACTCCTTAAGCGACTGCGTAAAGACTGCCCGAACCTCCATGCCGCGTCTTTCAATCTCAGCCGCAAGCGCATCGACAAATTCCGTGTTGCCGCTCAGCAGGTGCGCCCTGTAGAAAAGAATGCCAATACACGATTTCGCCTGATCCTGTCCCCCGCCCGTCTCCGCATCGAGTGTTGACCCATTGCGTGACGAAATACCCTCCACCGCGGCGGCCTCCCCATTCAAAGCGACCCTTTCTGTTTCTGTGGGCGTTCCATGGGGCAGTGCTCCGGCCCCGTCCCCATCAGAAGAGACGTCGTGGTTCACATCGACGTCCTTTGCTTCAACGCAAACCCAATCCTCTGTGTTCGGCTCGTAAACTCCGTGCAGCGGCAACGCCCGCGGTTGGTCGAATCCCCAGCCGCTCACCAGCAGATTGTCGCTGAGACACTTCAGTCCATTGGCCAGATTCTGCGGCCCCCCGCACTGAAAGTACGCGCTTATCGCCTGCGCAAGCGGCACACCAACATTGGACCTTGCCATCAGGTCGTAATCGAACGCCTCAACCGCAGGTAGGCATAGCAGAAAGCCTTCGCTCCGTTCCGCCCACTCCATCAAACGGCCAAGGCCATACTCGAACGAACGGGCAGAGTGAAGCCGTGCCACAACAACCTGCGCGCCAGGCAGCAATCGCTGAAGCAACACGTCCACTGCGCTGTCATCCGCCAACCGCCCCACGTGGGCCGCCTCCAACGAAGCAAAATCCGACGGCAGAAGTGAGCGTGCCTTCTCAAGTGCCAACAGATCGGTATCGGACTGGCTCAGGAACAGGACGCCTTCTCCATGGGTCGCGGACAAAGCGGCATTCGCCCCCGCTTCCGCCGTATCGAACAACCCATTCCAGGCGAATCCGTTGAACACGTGCGGCAGCAGCATCGTCGGCGCAGGAGTATCAATGTCCTCAAGCAGAAGCTCGATATAGTCGAACATCGCTAACACGATTGCACTGTCGTTCACAGAGTGAAACCAGTACGGACGGCCGTCAATCACAACCATCACAACGTTCGCCAGTACACAGGGACCCAGGCAGCCACCCTGATTGAGATGCACTCGACTGCGCAGCCGCCTCCTCTCCCACTCATGGTGATATAGATCCTGATCCACCTCCGCGTACCCCCGATCAGTCCGTCCGCAACAGCATCCCGTCGCACACACAAACAACATGCCCCGCAACTGACCCGAGTTCACCATCCGGCCGTCCAACCGCTCCACCATGTTCCGCTTGCGAACCTCAGCCATCACGCCATCCCCCCCAAATATCCCACACCAAAATTCCCCAATCCCAAGCCCTTCCCCCCGCAGTCCCCCGCAGTCCCCCGCCCTTCCCCTTGCAGTTCCCCTGCCCTTCCCCTAATACTCAATCCCCGCCTGCGCCCGAATGCCTTGCCCCGCAAACGGATGCTTTACCTCCCGCATCTCCGTAACCAGGTCGGCAAAATCGATCAAGTTGCGCGGCGCATAGCGCCCCGTGATCACAAGATGCAGCATCCGCGGCTTGTTCGCCTCCAGCCAGGCCAGCGCCTCGTTGCCATCCACCCACCCGTAATGCAGCAAATAAGTAAACTCGTCCAGGATCAGAAGATCGTATTCGCTGCTGACAATCCGTTCCTGGCAAACCGACCACGCATGCCGCGCCCTCGCGACAGTCTCGTCCATATCGTCGCTTGTCCAGGTCCACCCGTCACCGCTGCTGATCCATTCAATGTCCCCCATACGCTCCGCCGCCAGGATCTCTCCAAAACGGGCGTTCTCATTCTTCAGAAACTGGATCACGCCAATCTTCATGCGCCGCCCCCACGCCCGCGTCATCACGCCCAGCGCCGCCGTCGTCTTTCCCTTTCCCTCGCCCGTATTCACGATGACGAGTCCCTTCTTTTTGCGCCCCCGCCGTGCCGCCATTCGCCGCAACTCCGCCGCCGTCTCCTCTACTCTCCCGTCGACCTCTTCCTCCTCCTCCGATTCCGCTTCCGTCTCCAACGGTGCCCAAGGTATAGGAGTCAAAGGATCATCGCCCCGCATATCGGGCGCGTAAGCTGGTTCCTGGCCAGCAGGGAATTGACGGTGGAAGATGAACGCTTCCACCGGTCGGCCGCCAATTAAATGCTCCCGGTAGATGCGTTCCATTGCCTCCTCGTCCACGCCGTGATACCAGATTCCGTCTGGATAAACCACCAGAATCGGGCCGCCCTGGCACACGCCCAGACAGTCCGCCAGAGTGCACTTGATCCGGTGCGGGTTTCGCAGCTTGTTCAACTGCTGCTGCCTGTTCCTCTCCAGCACCAACCTGTTTAGACGCTCGGCCTCTTCCGCCGGCGCACAGTCGCCATGATTGCAAATGAAAAGCTGACGCCCATAATTCCGCATGTTCGGACGGTCGATCTCACCCATTTCTTCCTCCTTGGCCTGCATAGCCTCTCCCCCGCCGCGCCGCAGTCCGGGTCATACTCTCTTTGCTGAAGACAGGATCACCGCCGTTCCCGCAGCCGCAAGCCCCAACAGCACGCTCACGGTAATCAGCCGCCGCGCCCGCCCAATATCATCCGCCTTCGGCCGCGCCAGCCCTTCCCCCAGCCTGTACTGCCCCACCTTCTCCAGCTCCACCTCCAACGCGCCCGCCGCCGCGCTCATCAGCTGCCCGGCATTGGGACTGTCGGTCTGCCGCGCGTCGCGACGCCAAATCCGCCATGCACTCCCACTGCTGCCCCCCGAAAGCGCCGCCCCGCCCACGATCAGTAGCGCCGTCAAACGTGCCGGAACCAGGTTGGCCAGGTCGTCTGCGCGCGCCGCGCTCTTTCCCAGCCATTCCCGCTCCACATCGCGGTAACCCAGCATTGCATCGGCCGTGTTCAGAAAGCGGTACACAACCACCGCCGGCAGACCGCCTACGCCATACCAGAACAGCGGCGCAACAACACTATCCGAGCTATTCTCCGCCAGCGACTCGATAGTCGCCGCCGCCACCAATCCCTCGTCGAGCCGCGAAACATCCCTGCTTACCAGGTGCCAGCCCAACTGCCGGCGCGCCTCATTAATTTCGCCCCGCCCAAGCGGTTCCTCCACCGCCCGACCCGCAAGCATCAATCCCCTCCACGCCAGAATCAACGAAAGAATCGCCCCTTCCACAATCCAACCGAACCACCGCCCCCGCAACTGACCTGCCGTCCACCAACCTCCAAGACCAAGCACACACGCGCTGCCGCCAACTGCCCCCGCGCCGTAAAAAAAGGAGGCCAATGCGCTCCCTCGCGGCGCCCGCTTCCGCAAAAATGCGATCCAACTCCCCATCCACGCCACCGGGTGGAAACGGGATGGCGGATCACCAATCAACGCGTCGAGCATCAGCGCCAGCAAGGCAACCAGTACCCGCCGCTCCCCCCCCCCCGCCCGCGGGGCGAAAAGGGCGGGGCGGACCCCCACCCACCGCGCCGACCACCAGCGCCAGCAGGGCACCCGGACCCCGCCGCTCCCTCCCGCCGGCGCAACGAGAAAAATATCGGGTGCCACATTCACTAAACCATTGGATAAACAAAAGGCGACCCCCTCATAGAGTGGATCGCCTGGAAAGAAAAAATCCGCCAAATGGCGGAAGGCGTACAAAGTAACTTTGCCGCTCATCCCCTTGGTCCACGAAGGTGGTTCACGAACCGACCAGCTCGTATCCTGCCGGTCCGTTCGACTGAGCATCTGAAAAGGCGGGTTATCGGGCTTAGTGAAAACAAACTCACATTACCGTTGCGGGACAGCGCCGGACTGGTTCACTTGAACGTCACCGGTCTTCCCCCATTGTGCGCCGCGCATCCGGGCAGATGGCGCACCTTGACAGAAACCTATTCAATTGTGCCCAACAATATATATCGAGACGCCGCACCCTGTCAACTGCGTAAATCGACTGTGCCCAACCCAAACGACTGTGTGTTTCGTGGCGCTCTTTTCAACAGTCCCAATGTATCCTTTACATCACCGCCACAGGCATTTCGCGACCCTGAGTGAAGCAAGCCAGCCTTTCTTACTATCAACTCGTCTCTCTCCTCTTTCCAGGTGCATTTTGGCGGTCGGGCCTTCGGCCCTCCCTTGTGCAGGGGCTGCGCCCCCCCCGCAACGCCCCCCTCCAAAACCATCCCTCGCCACCGCCTCACTCCGTTCCCAAACAGTCCACCACCCACCGCAGTGCCCCCAATCCCCCTCAGACCCAGCCCACGCGAAATCACAGCCCATCACAAAAATCCCCAAAATCACAGTTCAGACAAACTCCCCAATCCCCCCCCCCCCCCCCCCCCCCCCCCACCCCCCACCCCCCCCCCCCCACCCACCACCACAAAAACCCCCAAAACCACAGTTCAGACAAACCCCCCAACCCCCCCCCCCCCCCGCCCACCCGAAAGTCACAGCCCATCACAAAAATCCCCAAAAACACAGTTCAGACAAAATCCCCAATCCCCCCTCAGACCCCGCACACGCGCAAATCCAATCCCCCCTCAGACCCCGCACACGCGCAAATCACAGCCCATCACAAAAATCCCCAAAATCACAGTTCAGACAAAGCTCCCCAATCCCCCTCAGACTCCGCCCACGCGAAATCACAGCCCATCACAAAAATCCCCAAAATCACAGTTCAGACAAACTCCCCAATCCCCCTCAGACCCAGCCCACGCGAAAATCACAGCCCATCACAAAAATCCCCAAAATCATAGTTCAGACAAACTCCCCAATCCCCCCTCAACCCCCGCCCACGCGCAAATCACAGCCCATCACAAAAATCCCCCAAATCACAGTTCAGACAAACTCCCCAATTCCCCCTCACCCCCCGCCCACGCGAAAATCACAGCCCATCACAAAAATCCCCAAAATCACAGTTCAGACAAACTCCCCAATTCCCCCTCACCCCCCGCCCACGCGAAATCACAGCCCATCACATAAATCCCCCAAATCACAGTTCAGACAAAGCTCCCCAATCCCCCTCAGACCCAGCCCACGCGAAATCACAGCCCATCACATAAATCCCCAAAATCACAGTTCAGACAAACTCCCCAATCCCCCCACCAACCCCCATCCACGCGAAATCACAGCCCATCACGAAAATCCCCCAAATCACAGTTCAGACAAAATCCCCCCTTAGACCCCGTACACGCGCAAATCACAGTCCATCACGAAAATCCAACAAATCACAGTTCAGACAAATCCCCAAGAATCACAGTTCAGACAACCCCCCACCACCCCCCACCACCCCCCGCCCAAGCGCAAATCACAGCCCATCACAAAAGTCCCCACAAATCACAGTTCAGACAAAATCACAATCCAAACAACCCCCCGCCCTTCCCCGCCCTCCCACCACTGCTTCCCAAGTTGCAAGACACAACATTAAACGCGAAAATAAAGAGTAAACCCCAATCAGACGCGAACCACGAGGAGAATGGAGCCATGACGGACACCTACAAACGCGACGGCTACCTGCATGTCCGCCAAGCCATCCCCCCTTCAGACCTGCAGCCCCTGCGCGACTGCATCCAACGCCAGGTAGGCATCTACGCCGAAGAAATGCTACGCCAGGGAAAAATAAATAACCCCTACGAGAACCTGCCCTTTGGCCAGCGGCTGGCCGCGCTGCACCGCGAAAACGAGATTCGCCTCCGCTCGTGGAACTACCCCATCTTCGGCCCCGAGCTGCACGCCCTCATTCACCACCCCGGCATCGCCGACGCCCTCGAACCCCATCTGGGACCAAATATCAGCTTCAACGGCGACTACCATCTCCGCCCCAAAATGCCGGACAGCGTGATGACCGCATTTCCCCTCCACCAGGACAGCCAGTACTACGGCAAGCCGTCACAGCATGCCCACATAATCACCGTCTGGATTCCCCTCGTCGACGTCGACGAAGAAAACGGCTGTCTCTATCTGATCCCCGGCAGCAACGCCTGGGAACTTATCGACAGCGCTCGCGACAAGAATCAAAATATGCGGTCTTTCGAGGATCCGGAGGCCCGCGGCACCCCCGTCCCCGCACCCATGAATCGCGGCGACATCCTTTTCTTTTCCAACATGACCTTTCACGGCAGTAAGGTCAATAACACGCCCGAAGTTCGCTGGAGCGTCGACATTCGCTACTGCCGCACGCCGGGAACCTTCAACGCGCCGCCGCATGTAATCCAGAGCGAAGACTTCATGCACGACAAACTGAAGCAGACCAAGCGCCCACCGATGGTCGTTCGAGGTGAAGGACGCCCGCCGAACTATGAGGAATGGCATTCCGCCTTGCTGGCCCTCCGCAACTGACCAGACAATAGGACGCGGCCAGCATCCCGCTCGCAAACCTCCAATCTCCACAAAAGCTTCACATTCACACACGATTGCAAAGGAGCACCTGTGCATATCCATCCACGATCCGTCAATCACAAGATCTTTGACGTCTGGCGCAGCCCAGGACGCTTTACCAAGAACCCGGACATCATCGAACTGCCCTCCGGCAGACTCATGTTGATCTATTCCGACACCGACTCCCACTGGTCGCAGGTAAACCAGGTCCTCACGCTACTCGCCAGCGACGACCGCGGCCAAACCTGGTTCAAACACCGCGAGATCGATCGTGCCAACCTCCAGGAGGGAGATGAGCGGCTCGTCACCCCGCGCCTCAGCCGCCTCAACGACGGCCGCCTCGTCGTGATCATCGACCACGACGACCACGGCCACTTCCACGAAGATCAACCCCCCGGCAACTGGCTCTACTGGAGCGAGGACAACGGTGACACCTGGACAGAAGCCCAAAAGCCCCACATCATGGGTTTCGAGCCAGACCGCATCCTCGACCTGCCCGATGGACGTATAGGCGTAGTCTCCCACATCATGCGCGGCGACACCCAGGAGTTCGCCGTCATTCTCTCCTGCTCCGAAGACGGTGGTGAAACCTGGTACGAAGCCACCACTGTCGCCGAAAACGGCTACCACCGCGTCTGCGAAGGCGCCATCGTCTTCCTCGAAAACCCCGACGCCGTCGGCGGCCAGGAACTGGCCTGCCTGCTGCGCGAGAATCATCACGCCGGCATCCCCAGCTTCGTCACCTTCTCCACCGACAGCGGTAGGACCTGGTCGCCTCTCCAAATGTGCCCCTTCGCCCTCGACCGCCCCTACGCCAAACAACTGCCCGACGGCCGTATCTTCGCCACCGGCCGCCATGTCAACGGGCCTCTGGGAACCTATGGCTGGTGCGGCGACATCAAGGCCGAGGCCGGCACTTACCAGATCGGCGGGCCGCGGCGCAAATATGCCGCAAAAATAGAAGACGGCTGGCTCGTGATCGACAACCTGCCCGGCCACGAAGCCCGCTACTGCCTCCTGCCGCCCGAATCCGCCCGTAGCGAAATCCACATGGAAGCGACTCTGAAAGTCGAAGGCAGGCCCGGCCAACCTGCCGCGTTTATGTCGGTCTCTCAACTCGGCGTCGTCGTAAATATCGCCGCCGATGGCATCTGGAGCCGCCTGGGCGCCGACTTTCGCCATGCCGTCGACATGACTGAATACCACTCAATCACCATTCGTCACCGCCGTGGCCTCCTGCAAATTCAAGTTGATGGCAAGACCGTGATTAGCCAGTGCATTTTCCGCGAGGACAAGCCCATCGGAGACTCCCGCCGCGCAGGCGCCCTCAGCGGGTACACCCAGTTCGGCCAACCCCAGTCCGGCGGACGCAGCTATTGGCGTTTCGTGTCATATCGAGTGCAAAATCAGACCCTCGAAGACTTCGAATGGTTCTGGGGCGCTGACATGGAAATCTTCCCCGACGAGTACCAGCGTCAGCGTATGATTCAGATCCACGGCAACCACCCGGAACAGGCGCCCGGGCCCGACCACGGCTACTCCTCCTGGCTGATGCTGGATGACGGCCGCATCATGTGGGTCGACTACACCAACTACGGCGACCCCGCCGGGTCCAGCCATCTCGTTGGCGTCTTCATCGATCCCGAAGATATCGCCTGAAAGGAGTGAACCCCCATGAGCGCAGAAAACGCACAGGGTCTCCCCTGGCTCCAGCAAGAGACGCTATACGCCAGCGGCGACGGCCGCTACCACACCTACCGCATTCCCGCCCTCGCCGTCTCCGCCCTCGGCACAGTCCTGGCCTTTGCCGAGGGCCGCAAACACGGACGCGGCGACGCCGGCGAAATCGACCTCGTCCTGCGCCGCAGCTTCGACAACGGCCGCACCTGGACCCCCACCCAAATCGTAGTCACCGAACCAGAAATGACCTGCGGCAACCCCTGCCCCGTAGTCGACCACAATACCGGGACCATCTGGCTGCCCTTCTGCAAAAACCTGGCCGATGGCGACGAAACCATGATCTGCGAAGGCAAAGCCCCCCGCACCGTCTGGATCACCCACAGCCGCGACGACGGCCAGACCTGGAGCGAACCGCACGACATCTCTGCCTCCGTCAAAGATCCACAATGGACCTGGTATGCCACCGGCCCCTGCCACGGCATCCAGCTCGACACCGGTCGCCTCGTCATCCCCTGCGATCACATCGTCGGCCTCCACCTGGACCGCAACCGCGACCCCTACCACTCCCATGTCATCTACAGCGACGACAGCGGCGCAACCTGGCAGCTCGGCGGCAACGTTGACGACGGCACCAATGAGTGCGCAATCGCCCAACTCCAGGATGGCAGCCTCTACATCAACTGCCGCAACCACGTCCGCGGAACACGTCGCGGCATCGCCCGCAGCTATGACCAGGGCCAGACCTTCGTAGAGTTCGAGTGGGAGGACCAGCTGATTGAGCCTGTCTGCCAGGGCAGCGTCGAGTCTCTGCCCCAAGGCCGGCTCCTCTTCTCCAACCCGGCCAGCACCCGCCGCGAGAATTTGACCGTCCGCCTTAGTGCAGACGGCGGCCGCACCTGGCCCGCCGCCCGAACACTCCATCCCGGTCCTTCCGCCTACTCGGATCTCGCCTCTCTCCCGGATGGGAACGTCTGCTGTCTCTACGAGAGCGGCCAGAGTCAACCCTACGAAAACTTGACCCTGGCTCACTTCAACCTTGCCTGGCTGAAGGAGGGGTCCGACCTCTAGTTACTATCGTTCGCGGAAATACGCGGTGCAAAATAGAAGTTGCCGTCACGACGTTGATGGATGTGTGAAAAGGAATCCCAACGCGCCGGCGCCAAATGGGAAGCGTCACTATGAATAGGCTTTCGAATCTGGGAATCAGCGCGTTGCCCCTTTTCGCCGTCCTTCTCCTTCCCTTCCTCGCGATGGCATGTGTACCTGTCGGCCCGACTCCCGACCCGCCAATCAGGGTCGCAGTCCAGCCCCATCAACGCTCCCCGCATCCCTGTGAAGGTCGCTTCGTCGCCCACACCCTTGATCACATCACCTCCATCAAGGACGAAGTGGTCAGAACCTACGACAGCAACGGCGCCGGCCTCGCCGTCAACGACCTCGACCGCGATGGCGACCTCGATCTGGTACTCGCCAATCTCGCAGGCCGCAACGCCATCTTCTGGAACGATGGCAACTTCGCTTTTCGCAAACAGGAATTCCCCCACGGACAGTCGCGCGCCGTCAGCATCGTCGATATCGATGGCGACAACTGGCCGGACATAGTATTTGCCCATCGAGAAACCAGGCCCCTGGTCTGGATGAACGACGGCCACTCCCACGGCAATCGCAGCCAGGACACACCGGCCAAACAAGGAGACATCAACCACATCAACGGTTTCACCCGCCTCGACTGGTTTCCCGCCTCCCAGAAAGCCTACACCTTCGCCTGGGCAGATCTTGACGGCGACAACGATCTCGACTTCGTCCTCGCCACCTACCAGAATGAGTACACGCGCATAGACCCAACAGACCTCGCCAACGGCGGCGTAGTCTACTACGAAAATACCGGAGATGACTTCGTCGCCACCCACCTCGCCGCCCAATCTCAGGCCCTCGCGCTCCTGCTAGTAGATATCAACCGGGATGGCCGTCTCGACATCTGGGTAGGGCACGACTTCCTGCTGCCCGACCAGGTCTGGCTCTGGTCACCGCAAGGTTGGGTAGAGTCGACGCCCTTCGCCCAAACTGCCCAGAACACGATGAGTTTCGCCGCGGGAGACATCGACAATGACGGCCGCGCAGAACTGTTCGCCGCCGATATGAAGCCCTATCCGGAGACCCCGGAAACGATGGCCGCCTGGTCTCCACTCATGGCAATGATGGCCGACGCTGACATCCCCGGCGACCGCCAAATCATCGAGAATATCCTCCAGGTCCCGGCCACCGCCGGCGCCTACGCAAATGAGGCCGGCGCCCGCGGCCTGCAAGCCAGCGGCTGGAGCTGGTCCGCCCAATTTGGCGACCTCGATCAGGACGGCTACCTCGACCTCTATATCGTCAACGGCATGGCCGCCGAGGAAATGTTCAGCCACCTGCCCGGCGATGAGCTCGTTGAGCAAAATCTCATTTTCCGCAACGATCAACAAGGGAGCTTCCAGCCTGAGCCCTCCTGGGGTCTCAACGCCACCGAAGGCGGCCGCAGCATGGCCATGGCCGACCTCGACAACGACGGCGACCTCGACATTGTTATCAACAATCTCCTTTCGCCCGCCCGCATCTACGAAAATCGCCTCTGCGGAGGGAACAGCCTGACCGTCGATCTCTCCTGGCCCGCCAGCATGAACACCCGCGCCATCGGTGCCAATCTGACGCTGCACACCACAACCGGCAGCTACGCACGCACGCTGCGCTCCAACAGCGGCTACCTCACAGGCGAACCGTCGCAGGCTCACTTCGGCTTCCCCGTCGACAGCATTCCACTCCTCCTCCAAATCAGCTGGCCTGATGGCACTACCTCAACCTTGTTTGCACCGATGGCCGCAGGCGCAAGAGTCTGGGTAGAGCGCACAGATAGTCCATAGATGGTCCCCGCCCTGCCTAGCGACCGTGCTTAGTCTTCCCCAGCAACGTGTCTGGCCAACAGTATTCCCCCCAGACGTTCCGGTAGGGGCAGGCCTTGTGCCTGCCCTGAACTCCTCCACAAGCCGGAACACAATATCACCCACCGTCACAGCACGTTTCACACCTGATCCTTTCGTCCCAGAACTGGGATGCACCCGACAAAAAATTTATGCTTGACTTTCGCTTGCATAGTCTGTAAGATCGCCTTGGCGCTATTGTGACGGCTGGTACGACTCAACCCACCGGCCGCCTGCCCCGAAATCTTTCGCCGAAGCCTTTCCAGACCATTTGCCATTCTTACTTCCTTGTAGCCCGCATTGAGCTTGCGCGATTCGTATAGCAGTTCCCTGCCCACCGCTTTTTCTCATCCAAGTTCATTTCCGCTTCTGGGTACACAACAATCACAAAAGGAGGACCTGAAAATGTCCACAAGAATGAGCCGCCGATCAATGCTGAAGTGGATGGCCGCCGGCAGCGCGTCTGCAGCCCTGGCAGCCTGCGCCGTGCCCGCCGCAACCGACTCAGGTGGCGATGGCGAAATGGCCGACATGGAAGACATTACCATCGGCTGGGCCCGGCATGGTTCAGAAGCAGATGTACCAACCGAGACCGGACTGTCAGAGCTATTCAAGTCCAAGAATCCTGGCGTGACAGTTGAGCCGCTCGTCCTGCCTTGGGGTGACTACAACACCAAAATTCCGGTCATGGTCGCCGGCGGCACCGCACCTGATACCTTTGGCTGTCACCCTGCACTAATGGCCGAAACGCACACCGCAGGCGGGTCTATCCCTCTTACCGATTTCATAGACGCCTACGGCGCCGACCTCAACTATGATGATGTCGTCTATCACGGCGACGCCCTCTTCGACGGTGTCGTCTTCGGCCTGCCGCAGAAGTCCTGCACACACCAGTTGCGCTACAACAAGACCCTGCTTGAGGAAGCCGGCATGCCCTCTCCAGGTGAACTCTACTGGGAAAAGGGCGCCGACGGCTGGAACTGGAACACCTTCGTCGAAATGGGAAGGGAACTGACAAAGGATTTGGACGGCGACGGCGAAACCGACCAGTACTTCTACGGCGGTTCCGGCGGCACAAATCAGCTGGCCACAATCCGTGCGGCCGGCGGCGAAGTCTTCGATGAGGCCGTCTCCACCTGCACCATCAACAGCGCCGATGCCGTCGAGGGCATCAAGTTCATGGCAGACCTGGTACTGGAGTACGGCATTCAGCCGCCGCCTGAAATGCAGGCAAATGAACTGGGCATCAACTTCAACACCGGCAGAATCGTGATGGCCGGCGGCACTACCTGCGACTCGGTGCGCGATCTGCGCGAAGGCTACGAGCTCCCCTTTGAATGGGACTTTGTGCTCGTCCCCGCCGGCAAGGCCGGCTTCCGCTGCTGGGGCGATACCGACCAGATTGTGGTCTCCCCAACCAGCGAGCACTCGCAGGAAGCCTTCGACTGGACCGTCTACCGCAGCAGCCTGGAAGCCTGGGAAGAGGGCTACGACAGCGGCATAAAGCTGGCCTTCTCCGATGGCCCAACCCGCTACTCAATCTTCGAATCCAAAGCCTATACCGAACCGCTCGGCGCACTCGATATTCCCATGATCCGCGAAGGGTACATCAACACCATTCCCAACCCCTTCGTGCCGCGTAGCCCGCAGCCCTACCGCGTGCTCTTCACCGTCATGACGACCGAAGTCGACAACGCTCTGCGCGGCGCCAAGTCTGCCCAGCAGGCTGCCGACGACATGTGCGAACAGATTGAAGAGATTCTCGCCGAGAACGCCTAGACAGTTCTGCCTTTTCTGTGCCGAACATGAAGGTTTATGAGACCGGGAGCGCGGGCTTGCTCGCCTCCCGCCTCACTTCCTCACTGTCTCGCTTAGGGGGTACCGATGGTTCGATCCCTGATGTTGGGCAAGAGCAAACTCTACTGGAAAAACGTATTTGAAGGCTATGCCTTCATCTCGCTTTGGATTGTCGGTTTCGCTGTTTTCACTGCCGGCGCGCTCTTCGGCTCCTTCTCCATCAGCCTGACCAAGTGGAACATCGTTGGCACGCCCGAGTTCATTGGCCTGCAAAACTACCAGAAGATGATCGAAGACGAATTCTTCTGGAAGTCGCTCAAAGTCACTCTCATCTTTCTCCTTAACGTACCGTTGAATCTGGCGCTGGGCCTCTTCCTCGCCATGCTACTCAACCAGAAGATTCGCCTGATCGGCTTCTTCCGCACCCTGTTCTATCTGCCCAGCGTCACCGCGGGCGTGGCCGTGTCTTTGCTCTGGATGTGGATTTTCAACCCTCGATTCGGTGTCATCAACGTGTTGCTCAAGAATATCGGCATCAGTGGCCCTGCCTGGCTTGGCAGCGAGACCTGGGCCTTGCCCGCACTGATCGTCATGAGCGTCTGGGGCGTCGGCGGCGGCATGTTGATCTACCTCGGCGCCCTCCAGGGCATCCCGACAACGTTCTACGAGGCCGCCACGCTCGACGGCGCCAACGCCCTTCAGAAATTCCGCCGCATCACCGTCCCCATGATTACGCCTGTGCTCCTTCTCAACCTGATTATGGGCGTCATCGCCTCTTTTCAAGTGTTCACCCAAGCCTTTATCATGACCAGTGGCGGACCCAACTACGCCACGCTTTTCTACGTGCTCTACCTCTATCAAAATGCATTCCAATGGTTCAACATGGGGTATGCATCCGCGTTGGCATGGGTCCTTTTCCTGGTGATCCTTGCCTTTACTTTCCTGATTTTGCGCACATCTTCCAGCTGGGTCTACTACGAGGGCGGGTGATCGAATGGCACAACGAAGTCTCGAACACCAGGGTCAGCAATCGATAGTGTCAAGCCTCGTCAATCTCCTGCAAAGTCGGCGCCGGCAAGACCTGATACTGAAAACTGTCGTCTATCTGCTCCTCCTGATCGGAGCGTTCGGCGTAATGATGCCTTTCTTCTGGATGATCAGCACATCCCTCAAAAGGCCCGGCACCGAGTTTACCTTTCCCATCGAGTGGATACCAGTCCCACCCCGCTTCGGCAACTACTGGACCGCGTGGTCCATCCTGCCCTTCAACCAGTGGCTGTTCAACACCGTCCGCATCACCGGGCTGTCTATTCTTGGCCACATCATCTCCTGCGCCATCGTTGGCTTCGGCTTTGCCCGCATCCGCTTCCCGGGGCGCGACGCAATCTTTCTGCTCGTCCTCGCCACCATGATGTTGCCCTTTCCGTCCATCATCGTCCCGCTCTTCATCCTGTTCAAGGAGTTGGGCTGGATCAACACCATTCTGCCGCTTGTCGTCCCTACCTTCTTCGCAACCAGCGCCTTCTATATCTTCCTTCTGCGCCAGTTCTTCATGACCTTGCCTTTGGAGCTCGACGACGCCGCCCGCGTCGACGGCTGCAGCACCTTCGGCATCTTCTATCGCATCTGCATTCCCCTCATCAAACCTGCTCTCGGCATTATCCTTGTCTTCTCCTTTATGAACCATTGGAACGACTTTCTTGGGCCTCTGATCTTCCTCTCCGACCTCGACCAATATACGCTCGCGCTCGGGCTGCGATTCTTCCAGGGCCAATACAGAGTCGAGTGGACGTTGCTGATGGCTGCATCATTAATCATTCTCTCTCCCTGCATCATTCTCTTCTTCGTCGCCCAGAAAAACTATATTCAGGGAATCGTCATTACTGGCGTTAAAGGCTGAGCACACCGCCATTCCCCTTCCGGCCTCTTATCCTGCAAGCCCACTATCAGCTGCTACAAAAGCATCCAACCTCGATCTGCACCTCGCCGCGACCACCCTCTCCGTCCGGGACAAACGTGCGCGCCTCCCAAATGACTGTGTCGATTCTTAGCGCCCTACTTCTTCGGCCAGGAATACCGGCAACGTCCCAGCCACAACTGTTTCGCGACCTTGCCTGGGGCGAGCGAGGAGATCTCTCACCATTTAGTTCTGGTATATGGGCGGTCGGCCGCAAGCGGCCTCCCTTGTGCAGGGGCTGCGCCCCCGCAACGCCCCCCT
>MKWU01000662.1_pt1 | contig 64334 bp, 35 predicted proteins | sample 809101 | NCBI WGS metagenome assembly MKWU01 (sample SAMN05860141, study PRJNA318959) | sponge metagenome | host: Aplysina aerophoba | place: Slovenia: Piran, Adriatic Sea, Gulf of Piran | collected 2013-05-07
TATGGATGCCGGATAACTGCAAATCCTGTAGACTCGCTCAACTTGCGATCGGGCGGGGAAGTCCGGCATTCTGGATTCTGCACGGAACAACTGGAACAACTGGAACAACTGGAACAACTGGAACAACAAGACCATGCTATCGTCGCTTCGCCTGCGCTTTTTGCACCATCGACTCATTCGTGTGTCAGGCATTTTTTTATCCCTTCTGGTGACTGGAGGCTGCGCTCTTCAGCCCGGCGCCCCTGGACTCTCGGCTCCGGCCCGGGAACGGGCCTGGCAGAAGCATCAGCAACAGGTCACCCAGCTGACCACCTGGCAGATAGCAGGTCGAGCGTCCCTGTCAGGGCTGGATTATTCGGGCACTGCGACCATCAACTGGGAGCAACATCCGGCATGCTTCACCCTCCAGGCAACAACCTTCATGGGCCAGACTCTGGCCCGGTTTCAGGGCTGGCAGCCCCCGGGACACCCAGAACGCGCCCTGCTCAGAGTGCCTGGTCGTCCACCTGTCTCCTCACTGTCTGCCGACTTGCTCCTGAGGCAGCAGACCGGTCTGGACGTCCCCATGGAAACCCTGGCCCACTGGATCAAAGGCATTCCGGCACCAGGCCCCCATCGCACCCAACTGGACAAAAAGGGACGCCTGCACACCCTGGATCAACAGGGCTGGCATCTCGTCTACGAGCAATACAGCAGTGCAAGCCTTGCGCTCCCCATCCGCATACGGGCACACAGTTCCCACATGAAACTGACCATTTCCGTAAGGGAATGGGATCTTTCTGCCAAGCCAGTGTGCCCCGGGGTTGTTTGACAGAAGCGGGGGCAGCCAGTAGAGTGAATCCGCCTGCGAAAGCGGGTAAAAGTACGGCCACTGCCTTGAGCGTATTTCTGGAAGAATCTCTTGCGGAAACTGGCCAGGGATCAACGTGCTGCTCCTTATCCTTTACCGGTCGGCACTACTCCACGCGGGCCGAACGCTGTTGCTTTTGCCCCTGTTCGCAGTTGACATTGTTTCAGTGATCCATGGGTGCCTGCTGTGTCTCAAATGATGGTCTTCTCCGGCAATTCCAATCCTACTCTGGTGCAGCGAGTCGCCTCCCATCTCCGCATTCCCCGGGGACAGGCGACGGTCGGTCGTTTCTGCGATGGCGAAATCGCCGTGGAAATTCAGGAAAATGTACGTGGCAAGGATGTCTTTCTCGTCCAGTCAACCTGCGCTCCCACCAACGATAACCTGATGGAACTGCTGATGATGGCAGATACCATGCTGCGCTCATCAGCTCAACGAATAACGGCAGTGATACCCTACTTTGGTTATGCCCGCCAGGACCGCCGTCCGCGCTCGTCCCGTGTGCCCATCAGTGCCAAGGTAGTGGCCGACATGATAGGCTGCGTAGGTATCAACCGGGTGCTGACGATCGATCTGCATGCTGACCAGATTCAGGGTTTTTTCAATATCCCCGTCGATAATATCTACGGCTCGCCCGTTCTTCTCGACGATATCAAGAACCAGAACTTCAAAAACATCATGGTGGTGTCGCCTGATCACGGCGGCGTAGTCAGGGCCAGAGCCTTTGCAAAACATCTGAACACCGATCTGGCCATTATCGACAAACGCCGCCCTCAGCCCAACAAGGCAGAAGTGATGAACATTATTGGCGATGTCAGGGAACGAACCTGCATCCTGGTCGATGACATGGTAGATACCGCCGGCACCCTGTGCATGGCCGGACGGGCTCTCAAAGAGCAAGGCGCCACCAAAGTCGTGGCCTATTGCAGTCACCCGGTGCTCTCGGGCCGCGCCCTGGAGAACCTTGCCAACTCTGAACTGGACGAGCTGGTCGTCACCAACACCATCCCCTTGAGCCCAGAGGCCCAGCAGGCCAGCAAGATCAGGGAACTGGATATTTCTCCACTCCTGGCCGAGGCCGTACGTCGCATCAGCAACGCAGAGTCTGTCAGCGCCATGTTCCGCGAGATGCGGTGACAGGTGCGCCACGGCGGACGAGGCTTCCAACTCTACAAACCACAACCGGGACAGAGGGGGTGCTCCAGCAAGGTCGGACAATCCCCAAGCCCGCCCCCTCAGAACAAGAAACGACAGACTTGCGTCTGTCCATCAGCAGAGACGGCTGGATGTGTAACCTCAGGACCACCGGGAAACTGCAAGTTTGCGGCGCATAGCACCGCTCTCATGACAGACACGCCGGCCCGTCACAGCCAGTTCTTCCACTTGAAAGCCCAGTAGGTGCCCAGTCCGCTGACAACCATGAGAGCTATAGCCATGGGGTAGCCAAGGCTCCATCCCAGCTCAGGCATATCCGCAAAGTTCATCCCATAGCTGCTGGCAATCAGGGTGGGCGGCATGAACACTGTCGCCATAACCGAAAAAATCTTGATGATCTTGTTCTGTTCCAGGTTGATAAAACCCATAACAGCCTCCTGCAAGAAGTTGATCTTGTCGAACAAGAAGGCTGTGTGAGGCAACAGCGAGTCGATATCACGCAGCATGTCCATGATTTCCTGCTGCTGCGACTTGGCAAGATCCATGCGCCGATTACGCACCAGATAACGCAGGGATCTTTGGGTGTCCAGCAAACTCAAGCGAATCTTGCCATTCAGGTCTTCCTGCTGGGCAATAGCCTTGAGCGCAACATCCCGGGTCTCATCATTGGTGTCTTCCTGCAAGGTGATTTCACTGACCCTTTCGAGACAGGCGTAAACCTCCTCCAGCAGATCAGCAAGATAGTCCACTTTCAAGGTAAACAACGCGTTGAGAACCACCATGGGCGAGTCAACATCGACGTACCGGTGTTTGAGATAATTGCGCACCAGCCGGAAAAGCCCGACATCCTCATCACGCAGCGTGATCAGAAGATGGGGACGCAGATTGAACGAAACACTGGTATTACGCACGTCTTTTCCCGACCGGTGGGGAAAAAAACTGGTGATATGCAGTCCGTCCTTATCCTGATAAAAACGGGATGTCGCCTCAATTTCATTAAGATCCTCGCTGCCAGGAACTTCTTCCACGCAGTAGCGATTCAACCAGGAGCGCTCAGCCTCCGTCGGCTCAAGAATATCCAGCCAGACCGTGTTGGCAGGCAAGGAGTCGTTGGTACTCAGATGATGAATTCGTATGTGGCTGTTGTGGAGTTGATACGCTGTAATCATGCGGGATTCAGCCCCCTGCTAAGGTCAGGTGCAATTTTCCATTTTACCACAGCCCGATCACTGATCCCCCCTTCTTCAAAAACGCCCGGGTGTAGTGGAAGCCCTTTGTCTTGCAAATCAAAAATTCTGCATGGCAAAGGCAGAATTTGGTTCTACACTGCCCTGGACACGCCTGCTCCCGGGAAGACTCTGGCAAGCGCATCACTGTCAGTCGGCATGGATACACGAAGGGAGATCAGAGAGCGCTACACATCCAAAGCTTGCCCCGAGGACGGAACACGACCTTCAGACATCGGAAGAGTCAGCTGCCGCACAGGTCCGCCTGGCCTGCGGCCGGCCTGGGGAAAGCGCTGCACTCCGCTACGCAATCTGGGCCCTGGTTTCTGTGGAGGCGCTTCTGCCTGACTGACAAGACCAAACGGTAGCAGGCCATGCTCTCCGATTGACGCACTCCTACAGGACAAGCCCGGGGGAACATCACCCCTCTCCCCAAAGCTCAGCAAAAAAAGGAAATGATCTCGTGACACCAGCAATACGATCCTGGCTGATTTCGGCAGTCCTCCTTTTCTTCTGTCTACAGTTGCACTCTGCCATCGCACAGCCTGGTGGCGACCCGGGAGCTGAGCTGGCCAGCCTGAGGCATAAGCACAAAAGTCTGGCCGACACTGTTGCTCAATGGATACAGCAGGAAGCCGGGCAACAGTTGCCCGCAGGCTCGCCAGAAAGGCCAGAAGCAACAGGGGACAGGCTGGTACTTTTGCATCCGGTAACTCACGTAGTCATTCCTCTGCCATCCCGCCCGGGCACCGAAGCAGGGCGCACGACCAACTCCGGCCACCTTTCGCCTCCAGTAGCTGAGCTTTCCGACATGCTGAAAAAACAATTCCCTCAGCTGATGGAGGGCTGGCTGTACGCGTTTGTGAATGCGACCGGAGACATCACCCGGTTGTCAAGCCCCCTTGCCGGCTTAGGCAGCGACCCGGCCGGTCAGGATCCGAAAAGCGACACTTCTACGCCACCGGGCATCCAACTGCCGGCCCAGAACCTGGAAGTCCCGGTCCTTCTTGACATAAGCCAAGCCCCGGATCAGCCTCTGACAGTGCTGGGAGCCTTCGAATACGGCGCGGCGAATGAGGCCATTGTCTGGCTGGATGCTGGCCTTGTGCAGAAATTGCAAAGTCTCCCGCGCCCGCTGCGAGACAACCTGGTACTGGCAACAGGCATGGAGCAGTCCGGGCGCCTGCGGCTTTCGCGCATTCTGTTGCCGCTGAGCAGCCTGATCCTCGAACCGAAGTTCATTTCTGACAAAGGCAGACTGGCAGTCAATGCCAACTGGCCCGCACACCAGTGCGTTGTACGGGCAGCGGACCTGGGAGAACGGGCAGCGGACCTGGGAGAAAGTATCGCAAACGCACAGATCTCCCTTCCCGACTGGAAAGCGGACCCAGGATCGGCCAGGTCAGCGGACTCCCTGCCCGGCATAGAGTTGAACCTCTCCTTCCGCACCCAGGACGATCATTGGCATGACTACCCTGTAGCCAGCCTGCCAGACCCGACCCCGGCGCAGGACTCACAGCGGAGCCTGCCGCTCAAGTATTTACTGATGCTGATGACATCACCCTCTTTGTTTGACGGGTCTCTTTCTTTGATCCGGCAGAACAAGACAGGGAAAAGCCCCCAGGTTCTGTTCAGACTCTCCCTGAAAACAGTGGCTCTCAGCGCCCTGGGGCAAGATCCTGTGCTACTGGCCGATTTGCTGTCAGACCCTTCCGCCATTTATCGGCACACTTTCAGCGCCTTTCAGACGCCCTGGCCTGACGTAAATACCCTGGCACCGGATAAGCCATCTGCGTCAAACAGACGCGGCAAAGAACGCGCCCGGACAGGGGGCGCGCCACCGCCCTCCGCTGTTGTTTCTCTTGCACAAGAGATGGTTGCTCTTGCAGAAGAGATGAAGGCCTGGCTGGAAAATGACGCCCGCTTTGTGCTTCCCCATGCACAGCATGCGGGCGTAAGGCTATCACTGGCCCATCTTCCCACAGAGACCGTCCTCCCTGTTTCGCTCAGTACGGTACAATTCACGGGCGCTCCAGGCGAGGAACGGTTCAGGGCTGTCCTGCCCTGTTCCGGCGAGGGACTGGACGCCCTGGTCGCCGAGTTCCCGACCATCAAATCCAACTGGCTCTACGCCCTGACAAATGCCCACAACCACATCGTACAACTGTTACCGACACCGGACACTCCCTTGAGAAAACACCGAAGCTGGCACAGCCTGCCAGGCGGACACGAGGGACTGGACCTCCATCGTCTCACACCGAAAGAAGGCGTTGAATTCCCTTGTATCGGAGACATTACCCAACGCGCAACCTGTGGCACAGCGCTTAATACAGGTAGTGCTGGATCAGAACTCCTCACTCATATACCGGTCAGCGTACTGCGACAAATACAGACACTGGACGAAACCCTGCGCAACCGCCTGGCCCTGGTCTCCGCGACAAGGGGCCCTCAAGGATATCAGATGACGCGTCTGGTGCTCCCTGTCAGCACCTTGATCGATGCAGATATTCTCGACACTTTGGAAGCGAGTGAGAAAAGTTCACTCAGCCTGTCCCTGGCCTGGCCTCTGACGCTATCGGCCATAACCCAACAGGGGCAGCCAAAGTCGGGCACCTCAACCTCCGCATGGAATCTGCTGTCCTCGTCTGATGACGACCAGTACCGCTACGAGCTTGCCGTTTCTGTTGAAGACGCGCCAGAAAAGCCACTCTACCTGCGCGTGGCCGCACTACCCCCACCGGTTGACTGGAGCAGCCCCATGGGAAAAAGAATGATTCCTGGGGGACGACTGGAGTTCTCCCTTCGCTACCTTCTCTCCCTGGCCAGCTCACCCCTGCTTCGCCATGGCAAGCTGTATGTCGTGAGCCGCCATCCGCAGGAAGATCAGGTCAGAGCCAACCCTCTGCATCCCGAGCGCTCTCTGCTGGAGCTTGCCTACTATGTGCTGGGGCAGGATCGCGCTGCCCTCGACTATTGGCTGGCACACGCCTGGGCTGCTACCACTGCTACCGCACTGGAAGGCATGCGCGTAAGCTGCCAGCTCCCACCCGTCGATGAGAATGGCCGTCTTCTCCCGGAACAGGCTGTGAAAAACCCCAGCCAGATTCCCTCAAAACCAGAGAGCGGCAAGCACGAATCCAGTGCCAGGCCCGCAATCGAGATGGCGTTGCCCACCGGGCCACTGCCTCCGGCACAGGTTGAGCGAGAACGCATAGCCGGTCAGCGACACACGGAAACAACAAGCCGTGCTGCCATCGAGCCTGCACAACAGGCAGACAACAAGCAGCCCGCACTGAATCTTGCAGAACTCGCCGCTGCCAGACGCGCAAGGGAACACGCCCGGGTCAGCCAGAAACGGCAGCCTCCCGCACCCGGGAACGCCCCTTTCCCGTCGCCCAGCCCACAGGCCCAGAGAGAACCGCACTCAGACGATGACCTTTCTCACAACCCGACTTCTCACAACCCGACTTCTCACAGCCCGACTCCTGACGCTCCTCCCTCTCCCTCTCAACCCATTACGCCCGCTGAACGCGAGGGCCTCATGCGCTACCTGGATACCCAACCCGTGGAGCAAGCCGCCCGCTGGCTGTGGCAGGGTCTTTCGGCACGACCATCTTATACATTGGGTTCCTGCCTGCTGCTGTACGCAGCGATAAACGGCTACCAAAAGTGGAGCGCACCCGCCGAGTCGGAGAAATCGGCTCTGATACGCAAGGCCTTGACAACCATGGGCTCCAGCGCAACCGATTTTCAGAAGACAGCCCTGAGGAAACTGGTTTTCGGCACCCCCGATGAGGCACTGCGGCTGTGGACACCAGAGAATCTGGCGTGGTGGACACTGTATAGCTGCCAAAGCTGGTGCAAACAGCAGGACTGTCAGGATGACAGAGTCCCCGATACTTTTTTGCACTATGTGCTGGCGCCGGTCAGTGCAGCAGAACCGGCCTTTCGCAAAGAACTGGAATTGCGATTCAGCAGGGCCGTCGGCAACAAAACCCAGGAGACAGACAGCGGACACAAAGATCCCTGGCGGCGCGTTGTCGAGCGACGCTGCCAGGGATTGCCGACGGCTCTGGACTACGACCCCGTCACAAGACATTGGTGGATGGCGGAGCTGGATGCCGGGGGACTGCTTGTGAAAGCGCACGACCAGGGTAGCCAGAGACACATACCCGTCAAGGTCCTGCGTCGCAGCTTTATCGAAACAGAATTGACAGAGGAACTTCATGAACGCTTCAAGGAAACCTGTGGTCAGGGACGCCTGACCGATGCCACCAACCAATACCGCCCGGTCTTCCCCTATCCACTGGGGCAGCAGCGCCGCGCAGCCTACACCTGCGCCAGTCTGGATGGAGACAGCTGGCGGGCACTTGACCGAACAGAAGGCGGACCGGGGCTTTACGGCGTCCCGGCTCTCCTGGGACATGCCCAGGCCGTAGACGACATTGGTCAATGTGTAACTGATACTCTGGAGCCAGAACTGACCGTGTTATACGGAGACGGCAGCGGCATGACCCTGACACCGGCGTTGAGCTTCAATATCCCTGTACAGCTGTCACTGAAAGAGGCCTTTACGCAGGTCAGCCCCGACAACACGCAAGCCCAGGTGCAGTTCTGGAAGGACAGAAGCTGGCAAGACTTGCCTGTTGCCACCGACGGTGCGCCGGGTACGCTGGGACTTGTTCTGCCACACCACACACTCTACCGGGTCAAGTACGAGGGCCAGACAGTGCTCTTTACCCTGGATCGCTTTGCCAGCAGGCTGGAATTGTGGAGCTGGCCTGCGCCGCAACCTCAGTCACCTTCTGCGTCATGATGACCGGACTGCATCCGGAGGACTTCCTCTCCCCCCCCCGGGGGGGAGGGCAAGCCAAAACATCAGATGGTGTATCTCCCGCCGATTTAAGGACACAATAGGGTACTTTGAGTTCCTTGAAGGTCCCGGACCGCGCTCATGCTGTTACTTATTGACAACTACGACAGTTTTACATACAACGTCGCCCAGTACTTCGGCGAGCTGGGAGCTGATGTTCAGGTACATCGGAACGATGACATCAGCCTGGATGACATCGCTGCCATGGCGCCGAACCACATTGTTATATCCCCCGGGCCCTGCACCCCCGACAAGGCGGGGGTGTCCATGCCTGTTATTCGTCATTTCAGCGGCACTATCCCCTTGCTTGGCATATGTCTGGGGCACCAGAGCATAGGCCAGGTCTTTGGAGGCCAGGTCGTACGGGCCAGACGCGTCATGCATGGCAAACTGTCTCCGGTCCATCACGCAAATACCGGCGTGTTCGCAGGTCTCACCAACCCGCTGACCTGCACCCGCTACCACTCATTGATAGTAGACAGGAGCACGCTGCCGGATTGTCTGGAAATTACCGCATGGACCCAGCACGAAGACGGCAGCATGGATGAAATCATGGGAGTGCGTCATCGGGAAATGGCGATAGAAGGCGTACAGTTCCATCCGGAATCCATCATGAGTGAGCAGGGACACGCGCTGCTGGCCAATTTTTTGAAAGGCTGATTGTCTAAAGCGCCACACAAGGAGAAGCCCATGAATATCAGGGACGCCATTGGCCATATCGTACAGGGACGTGATCTGTGCTTTGCCGATATGCAAACCAGCATGCAGCAGCTGATGACAGGACAGGCAACAGACGCCCAGGTAGCTGCCTTCCTTACAGGCTTGCGCATGAAAGGCGAGTGCGTGGATGAAATAGCCGGAGCCGCCGCTGTCATGCGCGCCATGGCCTCTGGCGTGAACATCAAGGTAAATACTGACCATCTGGTTGACATAGTGGGAACAGGCGGCGATGGCGCCCGGCTGTTCAATGTGTCAACGGCAGCAGCCTTTGTGGCGGCCGCTGCCGGTGCCTCAGTAGCCAAGCACGGCAACCGTGGCGTTTCGAGCCGTTCTGGCAGTGCCGACCTTCTCAGCCAATCTGGTGTCAACCTGAACTTGTCTGCACAGCAGGTCAGCGCCTGTGTTGAGCAGCTGGGTATAGGATTCCTGTTTGCACCACACCACCACAAGGCCATGCGGCATACAGCGCGCCTGCGTCAGGAACTGGGTTTTCGTACCTTTATGAACATCCTGGGCCCCTTGACCAATCCAGCAGCAGTTCCCAATCTCGTGATCGGCGTTTTTGATGGCGCTCTGTGCCGCCCCCTGGCAGAAGTACTCAAACGCCTGGACAGCCAGCGCGCACTGGTCGTGCATGCGCTGGATGGTCTTGACGAACTGAGCCTGGCGACCGGAACCCGGGTGGCCGAGCTGCGGGACAACCGCATCACCGAGTATCAAATCAATCCGGAAGAACTGGGCCTGAAACGCCAGGAGCTGGACGGACTGACAGTACAGGACCCGAGTGAGTCCCTGCAGCTGATATATGACGCGCTGGAGAACAAGCAAACGGCCCGCGCACGCAAAGCCGCTGACATGATCGCGCTCAACGCCGGTGCAGCCCTGTATGTTACCGGGCTGGCTCAGGATATGTCGGCGGGTGTGTCTCTCGCTCTGGACACGATCAGACAAGGAGGAGCCCGGCAGAAGATGAAGGCTCTGGCGCGTTTCACCTGTGCTTTTCAGGAAAACCAGCGGAGCGAGGGTGCTGCATGACACAAACGGCCGCTACTATCCTCCAGAAAATCGTCACCCGCAAGCGGGCAGAAATTGCCGGGCATCAGAACCCGGAGTCCATAGCAGACTTGTGTGCACAGGCCGCGCAGACTGCCCCGCCGCGCGGCTTCGGCCAGGCACTGCGTGCACGCCAGGAAAAAGCTGCGGTTGTGGCCGAAATCAAGCGCGCTTCACCCTCCTGCGGGATCATACGCAAAGATTTCGATCCAGCCGCTCTGGCGCACAGCTACGAGCAAGCAGGCGCCACCTGTCTGTCAGTCCTGACAGACAGGGATTTCTTCAACGGAGATGATGACCATCTCCGCCAGGCCCGGGCTGCGTGCAGCCTGCCAGTCTTGCGCAAGGACTTTGTTATAGCACCCAGCCAGATTTATCAAGCACGCGCCCTGGGTGCAGACTGCATACTACTGATTGTCGCCATTCTGGAAGGCAGCATACTGTCCGAGCTGCATGATGTCGCCACAGGCCTGGGGATGGATGTCCTGATTGAGGTGCACACAGCATCCGAGCTGGAACGAGCCCGGACATTGCTGGATGCCAATACTGTCCTGGGCATCAACAATCGCGACCTGCACAGTTTTTCTGTGAGCCTTGAAACCAGCTGCAAGCTTCGACAGCAAGTCCCGGAAGACCAGCTGGTGATCACCGAAAGCGGCATACACACCCCAGCGCACGTCGAACTGATGCAAGCCAATGGAATCAATGCCTTTCTGGTCGGCGAGGCTCTGATGCGGGAACAAGATCCCGGGCAAGCACTGAAGAAGCTGTTTTCTCCCTGGCTCTGATCTCAGAGCTCAGGGAAAAACCAGCTTCTTCGCCTCCCCGCTTGAAATCGGAAAAAATTTCCCCATATCCCGACAATATGCACATGCACAGCAGGAGATTTTCTTGGAACAATTCAGAGGGACAACCATCCTGTCGGTACGCAGAGAGGGCAAGGTGGTTGTTGGTGGTGATGGTCAGGTGTCTCTGGGTGAGACAGTCATCAAAGGCAACGCCAGAAAAGTACGACGCCTGTACGGGAACCGGGTCATTGTGGGCTTTGCCGGAGGAACGGCAGATGCTTTCACCCTGTTCGAACGCTTTGAGGGGCAGCTGGAGACACACCATGGACAGCTGGTGCGCGCTGCTGTGGAACTGGCCAAGGACTGGCGTACAGACCGGGCCTTGCGACGACTGGAAGCCATGATGATTGTTGCTGACAGCAAAGCTTCCCTTATCATCACCGGCAATGGCGATGTCATGGAGCCCGTTGATGGCATACTGGCCATAGGCTCTGGCAGCAATTTTGCCCGTGCAGCTGCCTTGGCCCTTGCCGGAAACACAGAGCTGCCCGCGCGGGACATCGTGGAAAAAAGTCTCGGCATTGCCGGTGACATCTGCGTTTACACCAATCGCTGCCTGACTCTCGAAGAGCTGGACAGTGAAGATTTGCCGCCACAGAGTTGAGATTTCCAGCATGCCAGATATGAGTCCGCGCGACATCGTTCATGAACTGAATAAACACATCATTGGTCAGGAAAAAGCAAAACGCGCTGTAGCCGTTGCCCTGCGTAACCGCTGGCGGCGCATGCAGGTTGATCCACAACTGCGCAATGAAATAAGCCCCAAAAACATACTCATGATTGGACCGACCGGTGTTGGCAAGACGGAGATAGCCCGACGCCTGGCACGGCTGGCCGATGCGCCCTTCATAAAGGTAGAGGCCACCAAGTTCACTGAGGTCGGCTACGTCGGCAGAGATGTAGAGTCCATCATGCGCGACTTGATGGATGCAGCAGTCAAGATGCTGCGTGAACGGGCTTTGGAAAAAGTCCGGGACTCAGCCCGGGACGCCGCAGAAGAACGTATTCTCGACGCCCTTCTTCCACCCGCACGCAGTTTCTCCGAAGAGAGCGAGTCACGGCAAGACCTCAGCAGTGCCCGTCAACTGTTCCGCAAAAAATTGCGTGAAGGTCAGTTGGACGAGAAGAAAATTGAAATAGAACTTCAGGAAGGTCATGCAGGCGTCGAGATTATGGCGCCTCCCGGTATGGAAGAAATGACGAACCAGCTGCAAAACCTGTTCTCCAGCATGCAGACTGGACGACGCCGGGCCCGCAAGCTGAAAGTAAAAGATGCCTTCAGACTGGTCAGGGACGAAGAGGCCGAAAAGCTGATCAACGACGAAGAACTCAAAATCCAGGCCATAGACGCCGTCGAACAAAATGGCATTGTGTTTCTGGACGAAGTGGATAAAGTTGCCAGGAGAGCTGGCAGCAGTAATGCCGACGTCTCACGCGAAGGCGTACAGCGCGACCTGCTTCCGCTGATCGAAGGATGCACCGTCAACACCAAGTACGGCATGATCAGAACAGACCACGTTTTGTTCATAGCATCAGGAGCCTTTCACCTGGCCAAGCCGTCTGATCTGATTCCTGAACTTCAGGGACGCCTCCCTATCCGGGTGGAGCTTGAGGCGCTGAGCACTGAGGATTTCCAGCGCATACTGGTCGAACCCGACGCCTCGCTGACCGAACAGTATCGAGCGTTGTTGGCAACGGAGAAGCTGGAGCTGGAGTTTTCGGAGGACGGCCTCAAGCGCATAGCCGAAGTCGCCTGGCATGTAAACGAACGCACCGAGAACATAGGTGCCAGGCGGCTGCACACAGTGCTGGAGCGCTTGCTGGAGGAGGTGTCATTTGAGGCAGACACCCTGGCGGAAGCCGGAGGCAAAGTACGCATTGATGCCGATTATGTCAACAAGCATCTTGGCGAACTGATCAAGGACGAAGACCTGAGCCGCTACATTCTTTAGGGGGTGTTTGGCCAGAATTTATCTGTGTGCGTAATCGCAGCATCTGCCCGGCGAGAAAGAGCCCAAAGGCTGCCTCGTTTTTTCGTCCCTTGCGTAAGAAGATACTTCTTCATGAAAGTTCTAGGCATAGAAACCTCCTGTGATGAAACCGGGCTGGCGATTTACGACAGCGAAGCTGGCTTGCTGGCCGATGCCCTGCACAGCCAGGCCGCCATGCATAACGCGTATGGCGGCGTGGTTCCCGAGCTGGCGTCCCGCGATCATATCCGGCACCTGATTCCCTTGCTGAACAAAGTCATGGCCCAAAGCCAATGCCAAAGCCAGGACATAACAGGTGTAGCTTATACGCGCGGGCCCGGCCTGATAGGCGCACTGCTGACCGGCTCTGTACTGGCCCGCAGCCTGGCCTGGACCCTGGGGGTGCCGGTTATCGGAGTGCACCACATGGAAGGCCACCTTCTGGCCCCCATGCTGGAAGACAAGCCTCCTGCCTGGCCATTTGTCGCATTGCTGGTGTCCGGCGGGCACACGCAACTGATCGCAGCCGAAGAGCCCGGATGCTACCGGCTCCTGGGAGAGTCTGTAGATGACGCTGCCGGTGAAGCTTTTGACAAGGTGGCAACCCTGTTGGGACTGAGCTACCCGGGCGGCCCGCAAATAGCGGCACTGGCGGAGCAGGGGAATCAAGACCGCTTCCGATTTCCCCGCCCCATGACCGACCGCCCCGGCCTCGACTTCAGCTTCAGCGGTCTGAAAACCTTTACGCGAACCCGGATTGAAGAACAGGAAGGCCCTTGTGGTGGAGACCTTCAAACCCGCCAGGATATTGCCAGAGGATTTGAAGAGGCGGTGGTCGATACGCTGACAATCAAGTGCCGCCGCGCCTTGCGCCAAACAGGAATGAAACGGCTGGTCATTGCTGGAGGCGTCAGTGCCAACCGGCGCTTGAGACAAAGACTGGAAACCATGGCAACGGCAGAGGGCGCAGGCCTGTACTACGCACGCCCCGCCCTGTGCACCGACAACGGAGCCATGATCGCCTATGCCGGCTGCCAACGCCTGTTGGCTGGCGAGCAGGATCCTGCTGATGCTGCTCCCCGGCCGCGCTGGCCGCTGACCGAAGTCGGCAGGATTCCCGCATGACCACCACGCCGGAGCCACACTCCTGTGATAAAATCCTGATCTCGGACCTGCACCTGGAGACCATTATTGGCCTGTACCCTCAGGAGCGAAGAAGGCCCCAGCCACTGATTATTGACATAGAGCTGGGAACGAACTTCACGCCGGTTTTTGACAGCGACGACTTGTCGCAAACGCTTGACTACGCGACCATCAAGCAGCATGTGCACAGGCTGTGCATGGACCGCCGTTTTGACCTGCTTGAAAGTCTGGCCGGCTACCTGCTCAGAAATCTGTTTGCCTCTTTCCCCGCCCTCTGGATCCGTCTGACAATACGCAAGCCTCAGGCGTTACAGGATGCCATGGCTGGTATCGAGACTTTTCGGACACGAGAGCAAATGGGGGTGCCATTTACGCAAAACACCGGACAGAGCTGAACAGAAAGTCCCGATCCGCAGCATAAGAGAACACCAACAACAGAGATTCACGCTCATCTGCCGCCGCCTTTGTCTGCTGTTCTTTTCAAACAACATGATAAAGACGACACATCACCTGACCAACGGCTTTTTCTTTCCAAAGCTTCCATCGTTGCGGCAGCAGAGCTTGAGGCAGATCGCGCTCCGACTCAACATAAATGACAGCATCCCGTGCCAGGCAGGCAGAAACATGCAATTGCTCGCTGACTGATGCAATAAACCCTTTTCCAAAGGGGGGATCAAGGAAAACCAGGTCGAAAGGCTGACCTGTGTACTGAGTCAGCCATGACAGGGCATCAGTACAAATCACTTGAGCCCGGGTACACTCAAGCTCGACCAGGTTAGCGCGCAAGGTTTGGCAGGCTGGGCTGGACAACTCCAGGAAGGTGGCACAGTCTGCTCCGCGCGACAAGGCTTCAAGACCCAGCGCCCCCGTTCCGGCAAAGGCATCCAGGCAACGCGCGCCTTCGAACAATCCCCCAAGCCAGTTACAAACCATTTCCCTGGCTCTGTCAGGAGTCGGCCGCAACCCTTCAGCAGCGGCAATACAAAGACGCCTGCTGCGCCAACCACCGCCAACTATACGCAGACGTCCCTGCTCTGTGCGAGAAGAAGCATTGCGACTGGAAGGACACTTTTTACCGGCGGAAGAACGCGGTGGCATGGCAGACTCCAGAATTCAACCTCCAGCAGCGCAGCTGCATAAACATGTCTCCATCACTCCTCACTGATACTCCGGCCCCATGCTCATTGCCTTCCGGCTCGAAATCGAGACCACTCACCCGAACAAGCCACCGCCGCACGCAGCAGCTTCAGGCCTGCCGGGGAATCCAAAGTTGACATCCTTCTCCCCCGATCTTCCGACACTCAATGTCAAAAAGGCAGGCTGCGCGGAGTACGAGGAAATGGAATCAGATCACGAATATTGTTTACACCTGTGACATATCCCAGCAAACGCTCAAATCCCAGGCCAAAACCAGCATGAGGCACAGTTCCATAACGACGCAGATCACGGTACCAGCTGTAATCATCCTTGTTCAGCCCCCCGGCAGCCATCCGTGCATCCAACACAGCCAAACGCTCTTCACGCTGACTTCCGCCCACCAACTCTCCCATCCCTGGAACGAGAACATCCATGGCAGCTACCGTTTTTTCGTCATCGTTCAGTCGCATATAAAAAGGCCGACTCCCAGCAGGATAGTCAGTGACAATCAGCGGCCCCCCAATGTGCTCCTCTGCCAGAAAGCGCTCGTGCTCAGACTGCAGGTCTGCTCCCCACTCAACAGGATGCTCAAAGGAGCGCCCCGACTTCTGTAAAAGCGTGACCGCTTCTGTGTAAGTCATCTGCACGAACCGCGCCTTACACAAACTTTCCAGCCGGTCCACGACGTTTTTGTCAACTCGCTTCTTAAAGAAAGCCATGTCGTCAGCTCGCTGCTCAAGCAAGTCCTTGCAAACAGACCTGAGAAGCTCCGACGCCAGCTCGGCCAGAACACCCAGGTCAGCGAAAGCCAGCTCGGGCTCCACCATCCAGAACTCCGAAAGGTGGCGACTGGTGTTTGAATTTTCAGCACGGAAAGTCGGTCCGAAGGTATAGACCTTACCCATGCAACAAGCCAGGGCCTCAGCATTCAGCTGACCGGACACGGTCAAAAAAGCGGGACGACCGAAAAAATCTTCCCGAAAATCAACCTCTCCCTTGTCATTACGGGGCGGCTTGTCCAGATTGAGCGTGGACACCCGAAACATCTCACCCGCCCCTTCACAATCCGAGGCCGTGATCACTGGCGTATTGACCCAGATAAAACCATGGCGATCAAAAAAATCATGGATCGCCATGGTTGCGGCATGACGTACACGATTCACTGCGCCCATAAGTTGAGTACGGGAACGCAAATGAGCATATTCACGCAAATGCTCCATCGTGTGACGCTTGGGCTGCATGGGGTAGGTTTCAGGATCATCCACCCACCCCAACACCTCCACGGCCACAGCCTGTATCTCCCAGTCCTGACCTTTTGCAGGCGAGGGAACAAGCGTCCCTTGTACATGAAGGCTACAGCCGGCGGTCAGCCTCTGGATATCGGTCGTATAGTTGGCAAGGTCGTCAGTGACTACCACCTGTATCGCATCCAGGCAGCTACCATCCTGCAAGCTCAGAAAAGACAGGCCGGAGCGAGAATCACGACGGGTACGAACCCACCCGTACAAACTGACAGGCCCATCTTTGGGCGTCTGACCGCGCAGCAGATCAGCAACAGACGTGCGGGCGGCAAGGGAAAGCAGATTACGCATGGACTGCAGAGTTCAACCTGGGACTGGATGACAGAAAAAAAAGAAACCGAGCCCGGTTCAGACAAGTGCACATCAGAACGAGCCCGCATAGCAAGAACAAACCCGCATAGTATACAGCGTCCTCCCGGCAGCCAACAGCCACAAGAGACACCTGCTATACCCGTCAAGAAAAATTGTTCAGCAGTCAACGGCAACGCCTGCCAGAATACTCGAAAACGGCCAACGCGGCTGATCGGACGAACCGGAAATGAAACACGGCCTTGCGCGCCTTCTGCTCACAAGCAAAAGCGGCTCATTCGGCCTGCCCCTCTTCCGGACCTGATGAACCAGTGATGGCCTGGCTGCTTCACCGGCAACCTTCGGGATCTGTGTCGCCGGAAACTCTAGCGGAAGCTCCGGGGCAGATTCTGCGGATACCGTTCCTCAACAGTCGTGTGCTCTTCCCGAGCTGGCCTGCAATAACAGCAGCTACAATAGCCAGGCTTTCCTGGCTTCACTGATGCCGCCCTACATCAAGAAAAAACTTGCAGTGCAACACCTCTATTCAAGTCCAAACCTTGCTGAACACGCATCTGAATATTCTCCACAACACAGCGCCACCAAATCGCTCGCACATCCGGCTTGCTGTGGTTGTGAACCCTGTCGGCCCTCACTCTCAGGTCCATCCTGCCGGGTAAAGCTGCACGACGATTTTTCAGCGTCAACAAGCCGCTATCAAAACCTTTTGCATTCAGCCCCCGGAAAGGACGGCTCAGCGCAGGTTATCGTCATTCGTTATTCACAAAAAAATGGCCAACCCCAAAACCGGGGTTGGCCATAGCAAACGGGCTGCAACCTCTTTTTTCAGCCCTTCAGCTGACTACAAAGACAAGTCCACATCGAAGTGCTGCTGCACACAACGGCCGTAATCACCAGTGTTCAGAGCAGAGAAGGCTGTCTGGTAGCCTACCAGCTGGCAAGCAAAAGTCTGCCCTTCTGGCTTGCTGGGATCAAAGCCCCAATCTTGTTCCCAGTAGATAGCCAGTGCGCCAGCACCTTCGTTGGCAAACTGAAGCATGTTCTTGCAGCCCAGCACTTCCTGCTCTGGCACAGGAACGCCCAGATGAGCGGCAAACGATCGATAGTAGGAAATGCGATTTTGCGACTGAGCCACTTCAACAGAGCCCCCGCACTCAACACCACCATTTATCACCTGCGTAGTCACACCAAAACCTGGCACAAGCCCCGAGTCCCGATCATGGGCATTAGGCTGCCAGGTTCCATCGACTATGTGCAGCATGGAAGGCTTGGGTGGTTGCGGGTAAACGAAGAAAAACACGGCACTGGCAAGATTGTACCAGGTATCGGCCACTTGCTCCGGGTTATCCAGAAGAGTGCGCACGTCACCTGTCATCGCCAGCGAAAAAGGACCGTAGTTGTAGTTGTAGCTCAGCTGCTTGGCACCCCGACCAAAATAGCTTTTGAATGTGCCATCACTGAAGGTACCACAAGGCCAGGCTTCCCCTTGCCACACGGAGGGATTGCACTCACCGTTGTAGCCATTACGCGCGTTTTCAGCCCATCCGAGTTCACGTACGTGCACCAGGCCTTGCCTCCACTCCGGCTCGTCCCAGTGGGCGGTGTGTCCCCCCGTTTCCTGAGTAAAGTGTGCGAACATGGTAGCCAGCGCCTTACGGCAAATGGCATCGCTGTCACGTCCGTCAGTGTAAGAGCCACAGAAGGCCGGGAATTTTCCTACAGCCCGCAGGAAATTGGTATAGGTATACTCCGGACTGCGACGCGGAAACAAGAACTCCCACGCAGCTGCATCCACCAAGGCTTCGACACGACGCACATTATCAGGATTTCCGGCTCGCAGAGGCTCAATTCTGTTTACCTCTGCATTATCCAGGGTCGCAACAGACTGACGCACCAGACGCAACAACTGCCCTTCGGTCAATGCTGCTTCGGCGGCATCCAGATCAGCCTGGGAGATACGATAAGCAACGCTACTCTCACCTGCGTTTGCGTCTGCACCAGCTACAACACTGTCAGCAGGGTCAGAATCCGCCACTGGCAAGACACCGACCTCTGGATCGGCTGACTCCCGAGGGGCGTCAGAAGGATCAACTACCGTCCCCACATCGGCAGAAGCTCCCAGATCTTCCCAAGGACCCCACTGCTCCGTACCAGGCACATTGTTACGCGTCCACCACTTGGCCTGATAAACACGCCCCTGAAAGCTGACCAGCTCACCACCGGTGTAAATAGCGTCTGCATCCCAGGCAGCCTGACCAATCTGTGCAACTGGATTAGCTGGTGCAACTGGATTAACTGGCGCAACCGGATCAGCTGGTGCAACTGGATTAACTGGCGCAACCGGATCAGCGGGTGCAACCGGATCAGCTGGTGCAACCGGATCAGCTGGTGCAACCGAATCAGCGGGTACAACCGGATCAGCGGGTACAACCGGATCAGCTGGTGCAACCGGATCAGCTGGTGCAACCGGATCAGTCACCGCTTCACCTGGCGCTGCAGGCTGTTGCTCATCCCAGGGACCCCATTGCTCTGTACCAGGCACATTGCCCTGGGTCCACCATTTGGCCTGATAAACAACGCCGTTGTAATTGACAAGCTCTCCTCCTGTATAGACGGCAGCCCTGTCCCACAAAGCCACGCCGACCGAGCTTGCAGTTCCACCCGCATCACCATCCTCGGGCATAACATCGTCAACGACAGGTTGTATCGCGTTATCGCCGGGCTGATCTTCAGGCGACGCAGGCTGCGGAGGCAGGGCAGCAGGCGGTACACGACCTTTGTAAAAACCGTCATAGACAACATCCAGCAACTCCGTTCCTTTCAAAGGAGCGTCCGCAGTCACTTCCCAGAAGATGATGCCTCCGAGCCGATTCTGGTTAACATACGCAACCTTTTGCCCAACCGAGCGCGTGTCATCATAGGTATACATCTCCCCCCTGGAGGCGCTGTACAGATAGGGGGCCTGAGCGACATCATCGTAGTACTTGACAAAGTCCGGGCTGGCCTCGAGTTCTTTCACATGCCAGTAAGGGTTAACGCCTCCGGCACGACCACCATCCCAGATGCCATCGGCTCCGCCACTGGCTCCAGCAAACAGCCCAGGCAACGCATTGATTTTCTCTTCTGCCCTGACACCTTTCCAACCACGGGAATAGAAGGCAGCCCCTACAACCAGCTTGCTGGCAGGCACTCCTTTCTGGCGAAAGTGATTTATGGAATCATCGATACTCAATGCTGCTACAGGAGCATCTGGTCGGCTGTAAAGTGCGGTCTGGTGGTTGGTGACATTTTCCCAGGCACCGTGCAGGTCATAGGTCATCACATTGACAAAATCGAGATACTGGGCGTAGTCGACCGGATCCGTTTTATCAATCAGGTTTTTGTTGGCACTGACGGCAGCTGTCAGTTGGTAGTAGGTTTTATCTTCAGCACCAGCGACATCCAGCGCCCGGCGCAACTCTCTCAGCAACAGGGTGAAGGTTTGTCCTTCCGAGTCGTCCCCCCTGGGTGTGCCTTGATCATTGGGGTTGTCAACTGTATCGCCCTGGCGCCGTAATCCGGGAAACTCCCAGTCAACATCCACACCGTCGAAATGCCACTCCCGGACAAAATCGACGACACTGCTTGCAAACTTCTCGCGGGCCGCCTGGGTTGCTGCTACATCACGGAAGTTGGCTGACTGGGACCAGCCACCAAGCGATATCATAAAGCTGGTCTCAGGATACTGGGACTCCAGTTTTTTGAACTGCCCCAAAGCGCCCTTATAAGCGCTGTCGTAGGCTTCTCCGAACTGCTGAGCGATACCTGTAGCAGCCCAGTCGTCAAAAACTGCAATTTTACCGTTTCTGATAGTGGCAAAGGCATAATTGACATGCGTCATCTTGCCTATGGCCATATCAGCAGGGTTGTACATCTTGTGTCCGGAATAAACCCCCCACTCCGGGTAATAGCCAACAATTTTTTTCATGGAGGCAACCGCCTCCTTGTCCGGCGAAGGCGACGCTATAGAGGCCAGCGCGCTGACTGCCCCCATAGAGCTACACGCCAACAGGCCAGACAAAGCAAATCCTGTAAAGAAACTTATTTTTTTTGCCATACACATCCGTCCTTGGAACAACAACCACCTACAGAGCAGGCCTTAAAGAGGCATTTGTCCATTACCTTGCGCATAAACCAAGGTTTCAGCTACCTGCCTTGCTACCAGCACTGCTACCTACTGCATTTTTCTCGAAAAACACACTCACACACGGGCCCGGGAACACAAGCGTCACACTAGTTGGGCCAGCTCCACGTAACAACAAAAGGGAGCCCGAACGGCACATACAACCAGAAGTCTCGTGAACCCGAGCCCGAATCCGAACAACTGAGGGAAGCACAGATCAAGGATAGCCATGGACACTGCAAAAAAACCGTCAAAATACAATCGCATCACAGCACAAAACCAGACGCACCCGCAGCACCCATACAGATTCAGTCATTCAACAGCATGCGTCTGTTTGCAACCAGTCCAGACAAGGCTTGATGTCTGTACGAAATCACGGTTAAAGCAACGAAAAACTACTCGAACCACCCTCCCAAACGGGTGCCGCTTGTACTACAACATGCGCCCGGTGGCGGTGTGTTTCTGCTGCAAGCGTGATTGAGTGAACATGCCTACACTGGATAAAAAACTTACCTGCTCTCACAGATGTTCGTTGGGAACAGCAGGGATCAGAATGCACTGCAAAAATTCTCGCAGCCGGCATTAATGCCATTTCAGATGAAGACTGGCAACATTGTCATCCTTATATTGAGAGAAGAAACTCTTCAAACATTAAATTCGATGTGATCTTGCGCAAGAAAAAAACCGCACCTAAAGACGATCAACTTGTATTTCTGCAAATTAACGATCGAGAAGAAACAAAATGAAAAAAACTCAGGCCACCAACCTCAACCGAAATGTCCTGACGCCGGAACAACCGCTGCATGCAAAACGATAGACCTTCTTCATTGATCAAATTCTGGACAACCACACCAAAACCATCCGAAACCAACCAAAGGGTTGCACGCACCTTACAACAAAAAATAGCGTCTTGGGAGACAGCCAGCTCAAAGGCCTGAACAGAAATACACAAAGATGCGGATTCAATACAAGCACAGCGGAGCGGCCGTTGCGTTTTTCTATAGATGAACTCGCGCTGCCTGATGCCGCAGCGTATCCGCAAGATCACAGCTTGTAGCAGGTTTCGCGGAGAGCTCAGAATGCATGATAGACGGCCAATTTTCTGACGCCTGGCAAGCAGCAACTCTGTTACCGATTCAGGTGACGCAGTAACACACATCCTTGAATTTCTCCGGCGCGACTCCCAAAGCAGGCGCGCGAATATTAAGCTGCATTGGCCAGAACTCGTCCGGCACCCACTGTCGCGCTCCCAGCGGGAAGAGGATCGACGGCTCTGAAAACACAAGATGGAATCCAGATCGCACCATCCGGGAAACTCTAAAGCATGAAAGGTATGCATCTGACGACAGACACTCCCTGACGACCTGTCCACCAGCTGCAATCGCTTGCATGCAAAACAGACGGCTTTTTCCTCCTTCTTTTTTTTCTTTCGCTATACTGGGCGTGCTCTCAGCAAGATCAAGAAGTCATTGGGGGCTGTGCGGCGAATGTTTTTTGAGGAGATTTCCGTTGAAATCCTTGACAAGAGCAGACATAGTAGCGGCCTTAGCTGACGACCTGCGTCAATCCGGATTCAACAAAGAGGAGGCTGCTTCTTTGTTGGAATGTTTTTTGGACGAGCTTCGCTGTTCGCTGGAACGCAATGAACCCGTGAAGCTGTCGCGATTTGGCCGCTTTGGCCTGAGGGACAAGGAGAAACGACCGGGCAGAAACCCTGTTACAGGGCACCCGGCACCCGTTGCTCCCAGGCGGGTTGTGACATTCAAAGCTTGCTGTGATCTCAAAGAGAAGGTTGTGAGCAATGTGCATAGCAGCTCCTCCAGCTGAAACGCTCAGATGAAGGCAGAAAGGGCCTGCTGCCAGGAAGGGGCTGAGGGCCGCTGCGTGGAAAAGACACCCGCCTCTGCCTCCGACACGCAAGCTTGTCGATCGACAAGCTTGCAGGATACAGGAAGAGAACTGCTTCCTGATACTCAGTGGTTGCGGCCTTTGTTCGGCTTCGGGCTTGGCTGCCCCTGCAAATAGGTCATCCGGCCAGGACACACCGGGCTGGTCGAGGCAATCAGCTTGGCCGGCTTGATGTCATTCTTCCTCAAGCGCGGGACCGCCTGGTCTTTCTGAGCCCAAACAGGGCCTTGACGATGCGCAACGGGGCCGACTGTGGCGCAGACGCCGCCCTTCACGATGCGTTGCTCTTGCCGGACTATCCGTTTTTGCCGGGGACAGGCTTCCACTTGCTCACCTTGTCCGCCCTTTACACAAGCGCACTGCTGCATCCTGGCTGGAATTCGGTCTACCATCAGTGAAAGCTGTCTTTTCCGGCATGTCACGGCCGTCTAGCGTCCGGATGAGCAGCGATGGATACGCGTTATGCTGTTCGGTGCCCTTCACTATATTTTGTTGTTCTATCTGGCAGCCCGCCTCCTGTGTCATAAGGCCTGTCGCCACGAGCGAACAAGTCGGCCGCGCACACGCAATACCACCAAGTTCTGATCCTTTTTCAACGTTCTGGCAGCCGACATCGGCCACAACAGCCTCTTCTCCATGCAGCAACTCTCCCGGCCCGGTCGAGTTCAAGCGTATTGACTGACGTTGTCGAAAGACTGTGCATCACCCCCGACTGCTGACATCTACGTCAATGTGAGCCTTCATCCCGAAGTGCCACTGGTTGCCTTTTTTGCTCTGGTGCATATCCGGATCACCCTGACCATTTTGATTCTTTGTAAAGGACGGGGCAGCAACAATGGTGGCATCGACCACCGTCCCTTCTCTGAGCATCAGGCCTCTGGCCTCCAGGTGACCGTTTATGCTGGCGAAAATGCGCTCCGTCAGCTGATGTTTTTCCAGCAGGCGTCGGAACTTGATCAGGGTCATCGCATCGGGAACCGCTTCCCGGCTCAGGTCGACACCGACAAAGGTGCGAATGGCATAGCTGTCATAGATCGCATTTTCAGTGGCTTCATCGGAAAGGGCAAAGCACTGTTGGGCGATACACATCCGCAGCATCGGCTCTGTTCACAACAAGTGTGGGTTGAGTCAATAGGACGCTTCCTGAACCAACAAACTTTCTTCCAGAACATATGTGTCTTTGAATATGGCCTCCAACCCAGATAGCGAGACAAATATGTTGTGGCAGCGGCTCCACATATGCGACAGAAGCCAGAAAACGGGGCGTGGTTAATATCACCAATATGTATTGTGAACAGAGCCCGCAGCATCCATTCCAGACCGAGCTGAGGACGGCCTCGACCGCGTCTGGAACAGAACGGCTCGATCTCTGTCAGCAGGGCCCACCAAGGCACGACTATTTCAAGCTCACCCCAAAACCTGGCGCGTGCGTGACCTTTTCTTGCTTGCGCATTCCCAGTCTGAAAAGCCGCACTGCATCTTTAACCTTCCGATCACTAACTTGTATTTGATGAATTTCTGCAGAACGCCGCTGACGACCATAGACACTCTTTCAACGACTAACTCAGTGTTTTCTTTGGAGAGCTGTCGACATATTTGACAAACTCACTGCCGAAAAAGCCAAGTTTCTGGTCCATGGATCAGCCTCACACCTGTCATGACGAGGGAAGACGAGAAAGACAGGGAAATATACTCTACTGACAGAAGACTTGTTCACACTTTATCGAAGGCACAAAGGTGTTTATTACTTTGTAGGACTTGTGCAACCCGTCGATATTAGGTAGCATTGTCCGGCCTTTCTGGAGAAGGCAGGTTCGGAGCGTAGCGCAGCTTGGTAGCGCACCACAATGGGGTTGTGGGGGTCGGAGGTTCAAATCCTCTCGCTCCGACCAGTTTTACCTTGGCACCAGAGAAGCTTTTTCTAGCCACTCCAGACTCATTCCTCAAAAGTTATCGAAGGCCGCTTGGCAGAGCCTGATGCCTTGGCTTATCGGACTTCTTTTCCAGGTTTCGCCGCCCCGGCACAAACGTTTCGCACCGCGCCGGAGCATACCACCCCGTTCACTTTGCAGCTTGGCACCCCGGCAGTACTTTTTCTCTCACTCCAAGTCTCTCACTCCAAGTCCCTCACACCTGGGACATCCGACGGCGGATCAACATCGCCCGAACCTGTGTTTCACATTATGAACGCCCTCTTGCGCACCACCATCTGGAGCAATCCAGTTTTTCCACATACAGGCCATGGTCTTCAAGCTGAACCTGAGTGCTCAGAAAAGGTGGCGCAGGACAAGGGCCCCAAACTGTTGACCAATGTCGCACAAGGCATCAATTGTAAAGACGGTGCTCGAGTAATGCGTGATGCTGACAAGGAGCTCGCCGCCCCATACGCTCAACCACCAGATTTGATGGCATCTCATTTTTTATAGCCTCCCTGTTCTTGCACACTTTGCTTACCGAAATACGCCATTCTTTATACATTTCTACCCGCTCCCCCCGTGTCAGGATGATTTGTGCCTCTTGTCACTACGAACTGCCTCGTTACAAGAGCCTGGATGAACAAGGTTCCGGCGGCTTTTCCAGTGCCGCAAATCTGGGTAGTATCCTTCTCCCATGAAAGACACTCAGCCCAATAAAGCCTGCCCCGACCGCCCTGACGAACCGACGGCCCCCATTGAGGGAGCCATGCTCCACGACCGCTACTGGCTACAAACACAGCAGCGGCGCTGGAACCGGTTGAGCTCCGCACATAAAAAAGAATTCAAACGTCGTCTTGAAAAATCACTGGCACTGGTAGAAGAGCGTCGCCAACACCCCCTGTCGCTAGATTGGGATCCCGCTCTCCCTGTTGTTCAGAAGAAGGAAGAAATCGCCCGTCTCATCAACCAGAATCAGGTGGTTGTGATCGCAGGAGAAACCGGCTCCGGCAAGACAACACAGCTTCCCAGGATCTGCCTGGAGTTGGGACTCGGCACTCAGGGCACTATAGGACACACCCAGCCCCGGCGGCTGGCCGCCCGTTCAGTGGCCGCCCGGCTGGCGGATGAGCTGGGCACCGAGCCCGGCGCTCTGGTGGGCTACAAGGTGCGCTTTACCGACCGCGTCCAGCCACTGACCCGCGTCAAGCTGATGACCGACGGCATATTGCTGGCCGAAATGCAGCAGGACCCTCTGCTCATGGCCTACGATGTCATCATCATTGATGAAGCTCACGAGCGCAGTCTGAACATCGATATCCTGCTGGGTTACCTCAAACTTTTGCTGCCACGCCGCCCTGACCTCAAGGTGATTGTCACTTCGGCTACCATAGATCCCGACCGCTTTGCTGCGCACTTCGACGGTGCACCGGTGCTCAAAGTCTCCGGCCGCACCTTTCCTGTCGAAGTGCTCTACCGTCCGATAGCCAACGCCTGCGACCGAGCCTCACCAGCTGATAACAGCCCTCAACTGGAGGCCATACTCCAGGCACTGTGTGAAATAGAAGCCAGAGAGCGTGCCGGCAAAGGACAACGACTGGGAGATGTCCTTGTTTTCCTTTCGGGTGAAAGGGAAATCAGAGAAACAGCCCGCTTTCTGAATGATCGAATACCCAGGCATCGTTTGTCTGACGCAGACATCATCCCCCTGTTCGCCCGCCTGTCCTCTGCCGACCAGCACCGTATTTTTCAACCGCATACAGGGCGCCGCATCATACTGGCAACCAATGTCGCAGAGACATCACTGACCGTCCCCGGCATTTTTTCTGTCATAGATAGCGGCCGGGCCCGCATCAGCCGCTACAGCGTGCGCAGCAAAGTGCAGCGGCTTCCGGTGGAAGCTGTATCCCAGGCTTCGGCTGACCAGCGCAAGGGACGCTGTGGGCGTATAGGCCCCGGGCTGTGCATCCGCCTGTACGATGAAGCCGATTTTCTGAGCCGTCCGGCGTTCACTCCTCCCGAGATAGTGCGCACCAACCTGGCCGCCGTCATTCTGCAAATGCTGCAACTGGGGCTGAAAGATATTTCCCGGTTTCCGTTCATGGATCCCCCACAGACCAAGGCACTCAATGATGGCTACCGACTGCTGCGTGAACTCGACGCACTGGACGACAGCAACAAACTGACTTTCCGGGGACGTCAGCTGACAAAACTGCCCATCGACCCCCGACTGGGCCGCATGCTGCTGGCCGCCCATGAGACCCGGGCCCTTGATGAAACCTTGATTGTTGCCAGCGCACTGGCCATGCAGGACCCGCGTGAGCGCCCGGCGGAAAAACGGCAGGCAGCCGACCTGGCACATCAAGCGTTCAGCCACAAAGACTCTGACTTCCTTACGCTGATCAACCTGTGGCGCTGGTACATTGAACAGCGTCAAACGCTCGGCTCCGCACAACTGCGCCGACTGTGCCAGAAAAACTTCCTCAATTTCTCCCGCATGCGGGAATGGCAGGAGCTACACAGCCAGCTGAGCCAGGCCTGCAAGACCTTGAGACTGAAGCTCAACACGGAACCCGCTGATTTTGCAGCCCTGCACAAAGCACTGCTGACGGGGCTATTGGGTTGCATAGGAACAAAAACGCCGGAGTCCGACTACATGGGCGTTCGCGGTTGCCGGTTCCACCTTTTTCCAGGGTCTCCTCTTGCACGACGCGCACCCGGCTGGATCATGGCCGCCGAACTGGTGGAAACCTCCCGCCTCTACGCCCGCACCCTGGCAAAAGCCGATCCGGCCTGGGTAGAAGCCGTGGCGGGACAGCTGATCAAAAAAAGCTGGTCTGAACCACGCTGGGAAAAAAAGCGCGCCCAGGCGGTGGCATGGGAACAGGGAACACTGTACGGACTGGTAATCTACAGCCGCCGCCGCGTCCACTACGGTGCCATCGACCCGCCAGCCGCCCGGGAACTGCTTGTACGGGAGGGACTGGTCGCAGGCCACTACCAGACCGATGCGGCCTTCTTCCAACACAACAAAGACCTGACCGACGAGGTCCGCGCCCTGGAAGATCGATCCCGCCGCCAGGATATTCTGGTCGATCAGGAGACCCTGTTTGCCTTTTACGATGCTCTTATCCCTGCCCATGTCGTCAAGGGCTCCGACTTCGAACACTGGCGTCGTCAAGCTGAAGAGACTGACCCTGGCTGTCTTTTTTTTGACAAGCAGCATCTGATGCAGCACGCAGCATCCGAGATCACAACCGGTCAATACCCGGACAGCCTGGTGCACGAAGGGATCCACCTGCCCCTGAGTTACAAATTTGAGCCCGGCGAGGACGATGACGGCGTCAGCCTGGCAGTACCGGCGCTGCTGCTGTCGCGTCTGCCCAGGTTTCGCCTCGAATGGCTGGTGCCCGGCATGCTGGAAGGGAAGCTGCTGGCTCTGTTGCGCAGTCTGCCCAAACAACTGCGACGCCACTTTGTTCCCGCGCCGGAATATAGCAAAGCTTTGCTGGAGCGCATGGGCATGCCGGACGACATCTCCCTGACCGAACGGATGGGGGAATGCCTGTTTCGCATGACCGGGGTTCGTGTACCGGCAGACGCATGGCGCCCGGAAGTGCTGGATGCACACTGGCATATGAACATCCAGGTGCTGGACCAGCAGGGCAAGGTACTGGGCGCCGGGAGGGACCCGGCCTGGCTGCGGTCCCGCTTTGCAGACCAGGGACAGCAGGAACTGCGCTCCATGGCCAGTGACGATCTGGAAAAAACCGGCCTGACCGACTGGAGCATAGGAACACTGGCGCCAGAAGTCAGTCGCAACAGTCATGGTGTTGTATGGCGAGCCTGGCCTGCGCTGGTGGATGAGCACAGCTCGGTGGCCTTGCGTCTGTTCGACCGCCCCGGCCGGGCAGCACGGGAAATGCGTGCTGGACTGGCGCGTCTGATATGCCTGTCCCTGACCGATGCCCTGTCTGCCATGCGTCGCCAGATGAAGAATCTGGACAAGGTCGCTCTCCTGGCTGTCGGGCATACGGACAAGAAGACGCTGCACGACCAGGTATCGCTGTGTGCGATTCACCGGGTTTTTCTGGCAGAAGCACCGCCCTGGCCTGGCAACCGGACCCAGTTCCAGACATTGATTGCCAGTCGCAAGGCCGGGCTGGCATCCTGCGCCGAACAGCTCGATCAACTGTTGCTGGATATTTTCTCGGCCCGGCGCACCCTGGAAAAGCGACTTAAAGGACGCATTGCGCTGGATCAGGCGCTGTCGATGGCCGATATCCGTCATCAGCTGGACCGGCTGCTCTCCCGGCGGTTTCTGGCAGACACGCCATGGCAGTGGCTGGAGCAGCTGCCACGCTATCTGACGGCCATTGCCCGGCGACTGGACAAGCTGGGCCGCCAGGCGCAAAAAGACCGTGTACTGACCGGCGAACTACAACAGTTGCAGGACGCCTGGGACGGACGCCGCCAGTCACTGGAGCGCCAGGGTGTGGAAGACGACATCTTATGGCAATACCGCTGGATGCTTGAAGAATACCGGGTGTCCCTGTTTGCCCAGGAGCTGGGTACCCAGGCACCTGTATCGACCAAACGACTGTCCCAGCTGTGGAAGCAGATTGCCGTCGCCTGACCGGGCAAGCTTCTTTGGTGTAGTACCCTTTCTGTTTGTTTGACAGCAGGTGTGCCTTTTGTTGCGCGCACCTTTTTACATCTTTTCTTTACATCTTGTTTCGAGGAAAAAAGTTTCCGTGTCTCGCTACCGCCCTCCTCAACCTGCTGCATCGCTCTACATCACACCGGAAGGCTATCAGAAGCTCAGGCAAGAACATGATCTGCTGTGGCGAACCAAACGCCCGGAAGTCACCCAGGCTGTAGCAGAGGCCGCAGCACTGGGTGACCGCTCCGAAAATGCGGAGTACATATACGGCAAGAAACAGCTGCGCGAAATCGACCGTCGTATTCTTTACTTGCGCCGTCGTCTTGATCGGCTACAGGTGGTCGATCAGCCGCCCAGTGATCCGGGGCGCATCTTCTTCGGTGCCTGGGTGACACTGCAGGATGAAGAAGGCCAGACCTCCAGAATTCGTCTGGTCGGGCCGGACGAAATTGAGCCTTCACGCGGATGGATCAGCATAGACGCCCCCCTGTCCCGTACACTGCTGGGCAAAGCCGAGGGAACGGAGGTAGAACACGAGGCCAGTACTGGCAGCACCCTGTTCGAAATTGTTTCCGTCACCTACCAGCAGCCAGAAGAAGACAAGTCGTGACTTCTCCCGGTACCAGTCTTTTGTTCAGGTCAGGATGGACGACAGGGCTTCATACCCGGCCCGGTGCCTGCGGCGATACCAGATTGTCGCGCCAGCTATGCCAGTGATCAGAACACAGGCACCAATGACGGTTCCTGTGGCCAGAGGGATACCCATTTGAGCCACGCGGATGCATCAGAATCGGATACGAACGGGCAGCCCGGAATGCAGCCCCCCGGCCAGCACGAGACTTCCAGGTCGGGATGCGCGGTGTTACCACAATCGGGGTAAAATCCGTAGGTTCCGTAGCTGAAATCCCCAAAACAGGAAGAGCAGTTGATAGCTCCATTCCCCCCACAATACCCGGGGAAGGTCCTTGTTACCCAAGCATCATGAAACGCGCATATTTCTCGTGATGCTGGATTCGTACAAGTTCCGGAAACAATGGTATATCTACCACCTTCAGGGCCGGCAACCTGTTCACACTGCGTAAATACGCGGTTGTCACATTCAAAGTGGTAAGTGATATTGGCTGCCGGACATGGCATGCCATCCCCCTCACATTGAGGAGAGCGGCAGCATCTGTTGTTTGCTGATCTTCAGAGGCTGCGCGTTTTGTCACAGGCTGCCCAGGTAATTCACTCATGCGGCCTGTCCTGGCCGAAGTGGAACAGACCAGCTTTTCCATGAGCGAATCATTCGTGGGAGCTTGCACCAGCACCGGCTTTGGGTCCTGAAAATCGAGTTGATACTGTGCACCTGGCGCGGCGGCCAGCAGCCCTGCCCGAATAACCACCGAGAACTCCCCGCTGAGGATTTGGTCGCCGATGGAGTCTGCCAGACGCTGTGGCATTGCCTTGCCTGGCTGGCATAGCGGCCACACCCGCACTGGCCCTTCACAACAGGCCCGTCTGGTCGTGTCGATACCAGGGCCACAGGAGTGCATCACCGACTGACAGAGGCACTCTGGCCTCCGGAGGAAAAAGTTCAGGCGGGGACCCAGGCAGCAGCCACGACGACCACAGCAATTCCTCCATTGACGATGTCATACCGCCCAGTGCCGGTTGCTGTTCGGCAACACCAGGCAACCAGGACGAGAGAATCTCACTGTCTGGCAGCAAGGCATCGCCCGGAGGCTCAGCACTGACTTGCACGTCAACGCCCCACTCCTGACCAGAAGATACAGCTGGTGAAAATACAGCTGGTGAAGATACAGCTGGTGAAGATACAGCTGGTATAGAAGAATCCCCAGCCGCTTGTGCAATGGGACCCTTAGCCTGGCTTGCGCTGCCGACACCCCCACTATCCCTGTCTGACCTGCCCCTGTCTGACCTGCCCCTGTCTGACCTGCCCTTGTCGAGGCCACGCCGGCGCAGGCGTGGCCGAACACTTGTGCGTTGTGCAACCGTTTTTTTACCTCTCTTTACCGGGCGGCAAGACTGGCTGGTGTCGTTCGCCCTGTGACTGCGCCGGTGTCTTTCAAGAATATCCTTGCGTGCGAACAGCTTGCGACAATTCTCGACTGGGCAACAAAACGGCTTGTCACCCGTATGCGTTCGCAAATGCCGCCACACCAGTGGCCTACAGGCAAATCGCCACTGGCAGCCCTCGAAAGGACAACCAAAAGGTCTTTCGCCAGCGTGGACCCGCAAGTGAATCCCAAGGTCCCCTTTGCGCTTGAAGTCTTTGCCACAGCCTTCGACCGGGCAGGAAAAAGGGCGTTGCCAGGCATGAGAATGCAGGAACCGCGTGTGGCAACTTCTGTGTCCTGAGGTCTTGAACTTTTTGCCACAACCTGGAAACGGGCACAGCCAAGGCCGTTCTGGCATGTGCGTACGCGCATGCACAGTGGCATCACGTCTACTTCCAAAGCCCTTCCCACAGCCCTCAAACGAACAGACAAAGGGCCAGATTCCGGTATGGGCTGGCAGGTGAGCCCGGAGACTGCCTTGACGCATGAAACTTTGTCCACAGCCCGGCACAGTGCATACATACGGCTTGTCTCCCGTGTGTTTTCGCCAGTGAACACTGAAATTGTCTCTATACCGGAAGTGCTTTGCACAGCCCTCCCAAGGACAAAAATGCGACCATGGACCGGTATGGACTGGCAGATGCGTCTGGACGTCATGGCTTCGTGTGAACTTTTTTTCACAGCCTGGAACAGGACAGTGCCCAGGGGCTTCTCCTGTACGGCTGACGTGATGACAAGATCCTGGTGCTGCCTCGGATGCGCTTTTTCTCCCGATGTATCCAGCAGACGCAGGTCTGTCCTTGCGACGACCAAACCCAAAGGCCGGTCTACAGTGACTCTCAAACAGCATAAGCACAGCCACCTGGAAGAAATGGTTGAATCACTGTTCGACAGCTGTTGCGATCCTGAGCACCTGCGTTCAACTGACAAGCCTGTTATGGCGATCATGCATCATGACAGCGCTGAACTCTGCGGATCCGCTTGCCCTTCCAGAATGTCTGACAGCCAGGACCACAGCTGAGTCTCCTCCTCGCCAGAGGATGACACCCATGCCAACGAGGCGGCGCCTGGCCTGGGTGATGACAGCCAAGGCCTTTCTCCGGTGTGGGTCAGCAGGTGGATGTCCTTGTCTCCCTGGTTCTTGTATCGCTTGCCACAACCCTCTACAGGACAGGTCCAGGGCTGATCTTCCGAATGAAAAGCCTGGTGTCTTTGCCGGTTTGCTGTGGTTGCGAACTGCTTTTGACATACTCCCCGCCCTGAAGGACGGGGCTTGCCGCGCACCAGGTCAAAGACACTGTAGAAGTCAGACACTGAGAAAGACCCTCCACTTTTCCGGGCCGGTCATTCGTCCAGAATATCTGACAGCCACGACCAGAGTTGTACGCTATCTGTTGTCGGCAACCTCACCATGGCAACGGCCACACCAGCCTGGCGACAGGGTGACCTGGGCGCGGGTGCACCATCCCCCGCTGGCAACATCAAGTCATCCGGCGCCGATACAGGCTCACTGGCAGCAGACCAACGGATCGATGACAGATCGGCATCAGACCGGCGTAGACGCCTCATCACCGCATCGCCACAGGACGAAACCTGCGCCTGCGCCGACGCGAAAGGCTGCTGGAACCGGGACTGGCTGACGCTGGCTACCCGCCCTTTGTCGCAAGCCGCCTTCCCTGTCATGAGGGGCACTGGATAGCTTTTTCGGCGACCTGATGCCCCTGTTGTCCCGGACCTGGTCCTGCTGCCGGCACACACACCGGGAGAATGCATCTTCTGCGGACGACAAGGAGGGCGTTTTTCCTCAACAGGGACTTGAACACCAGTCTGGACACCATGCTTGAGCAGGTGAGGCGGGAGCTGCTGTTGCCGGACGAAGCTTTTCCCGCAGTCCGGGACAGGGCAGAGCCAGCGTTTTTTGCGCGCGTGACTGCGCAGGTGGCTGTCCCGGCTTCCTTTCCATCTGAACTGCCAGTCGCAACCCGGGACCGGGCAGGGCCAGCTTTGCTCGACAGAATGGTTGCGCATATGGGCCGCCTTGCACTGACGGATCAAGAATCTTTTGCCACAACCCTCCACGGGACAAAAATACTCGCGGTCTGGCTTGGGGGCCTTCGGTCTCTGTGCGTGTAACCGAAGGTGAGACTGCATGATATTTTTGCGCGAGAAACCCTGGCCACAGCTCTCGATGGGGCACATCCAGGGCTTTTTCCCGGTATGGACTGCCAGATGGCTCCTGAGCCCGACAAGCTGTCCAAAGCGCTTTTTGCAACCTTCAAAGGGACACCCAAAGCGCTTGACATCAAGATGGACCTGAGCGTGAATCCCGGCGTGGTCTTTTCGGTAGAAGCGCTTTGCACAGCCCTCCACGAGGCAGCAATAAGGCCTGTCTCCGATATGAACCCGAGCGTGAACATCCCTTTTCCTTTGCGTGCTGTATTGATTGTGACAGTCTGGAAAAGAGCAGGGCCACAGCTGTGTTACCCTGCGGGTCAGCACCGGGACTGGCTCCCCTCTTTTTCCGTCAGCCTCCAGGCCCCGGGCTCCAGACACACCCAACCCGTTTTTACCCCGAACAGAGGCCGCGCACTGCACAGTCCCGCAGGGCCGGGCTGCGGCAGAGAGGCGGACAACCACCCCACTCAACAATCCCGCTGTCGATCGGGACCGGCATCTGTAACCAGTGAGCCTGGTACCGGCAAGATCATCAGAGACGAACACAACATCACCAACCTGCGTCAATAGTGCTATCAGTGGCTATCGGCTACAGCTGCTGCGCTCTTGTCGAGGCTTGGGAACATGCGGTTCTCCTGTCTCTGGTGACACTTCTGGCCCCACTGTCCCATGAAAGCCGTGAAAGGTTTGTCACAATCTGCAACGGGGCGCATCCGGGAGTGCCCCCCAGGCGCATAAAGCCCCGCCCGTACTGTCCGCAGACTGATCAGCGGGCTTGTTGTCATTTACAGACAATTCGAACATCGGCACTGGCAACCCGGCATAAGACTCAACAGCTACCGACGCCCTGAAACAGGCGCAGGCTACTCCTTCTATAGAGCCAAAAGCACTGTTTCACTAACAAGCTTGTCTTTCCCCCAAACCCGGCAAGGAACAAAGGCAACAAAGGCAACAAAGGCAACAAAGCCAATAGCTCCACCCGCTCAGCAGCTGCCTCCTGATTCCAGATTGCACAAGCGGACAGGATCCAATTGGCATCCCTCGCAGCGACACCAGCAGCAATGAACTTTCAGGATGTGTCCCAGTCCAAGCTGTGCTGGCACACCATGAGTGTGCTGTGTCCCATGGAGAACGGTCATATCAAGGACAATTGAGTTTCCAGGATGGCAACCACTCTACCGACAGCAAACAGAGAAACAAGACGAGTCAGAAGACTCTATCCAGACAAAGGAGATCCCAGATGATCCATCAAACACCAACAATTCAAGGCAGCTCCCACCAGGAACGCTCGGTTCAGACTGATACCCAGCCCACGCAAAGAGCCACTTCTGCTTTCGACAGGAGCGTGCAAACGGACATCACCTTCACCAGTGTACGGTGCCAGCCCAGCCCCCCGCAGCCTGCAGGTGCAGACGCAGGTGCAGCACGGGCACTGGCAGAAAAAATGAACATGGCCATTGGAAGCGATGACTATTTTTCCGGCAAGCATGATCCCTTGCTGTGGGGCATGAAGTTCAGCTCCCGTGAAATAAAACTGTTTGAGGACCTGTTTCCGCTGCGACGCCACGCGAGCGTCAGAGAGGCTATGACGCCTTTTGTTGCAGAACGTATGGCAGCGGGACAGAGTGACAGGGACATCATGGAGGCGTTTGTTGCAGCCTGTAAATACGCAAAGATTGACGTGCAACATATCAGAAAAATAGAGGACGATTTTTTCAGGCTGCGAGAAGCTTCGGAAATGGCAGAAGCCTCCCATGTCAGGGCAGTCGAACCCGCAAGGCACGAAACCCTGCAACGCACGGAAGACGAGGCACGTATCCGCCATCTGCAAACTCGACTGACACAGTCTCAGGAATCCGCACAAAGTCTCCAACAAAAGCTGAAGACGGCAACAGCCAATCTGTCTATCTTTGTTGGCAAGCAGCAACAATTGTTGTGCGAAATGCGGGAACGGTTGTCACAGGGGACACAAGGGGAGCCGCTGGACGAAGAACAGGGTGGCGCAACAGCGCTGAATGTTGATCCAGGTGGCGATGCACTGCGGCAATCCCGGTTACAGAAGCGTAAAGAGAGCAGCGCTGCGGAAACTTCTCCTCCCAGTCAAAGACAGAGACCCAATGAAGGGGCTGAGTTGGAACCACAACCCGGTGAAGAGGCTGAGTTGGAAGCACAAGTCGAAGTCGAAGCCGAAGTCGAAGCCGATGCCGGGCCGACCCAGACGCCTGCTACGACACAGGGCTCATCGCAGCAACAGCCTCAGGTTCAAGTGCAGACAGGGCCGGTCAAACTGAGCGACTATGGTAAAAACCCTCGCGTTAACGCCTTCATCCGCAAGCTGACAACGGACGACTTGGTGTCGTTCATTGTGATAGCACGAACACTGATGACGGAAACAGAGGAATTCCAGAACGAGTGGGAACATTTATGGAAAAAATTGGGTTTTGCCAATGATACCCTGATTGCAAAAAGCAAAGCGGCGCACCCCTCCAGCCCGGCAGCCCAGATGACTCTCCTGTGTCGTCTCATGTTCAACAAAAGAACAATGATCACCACAAAAGCGGAGCAGGATTTCCTGCCTGTCTTTGAAAGCGAACATATGGCAGAGGGTTTGCGACGTGCCATATACGCAGTGCTCCAGGACAAATATGCGTACTTTGAAGATGCCTACTCGCAAACGGACAATGGTATTGCCAAGTCCGGGCGCAGAATACGGCTTCTGTGAGCGCACTGGGTCAAAATTGTACAAAGCACGACCTGTGACGCACAGGCGGTGATCCGGGACCTGACGGCCAGCAAACCTGCGACCAGGAACCAGCAGGGGCTTGCAAGAGCGCGGCAAGGACATGCCCGCCAAGCCGTCCCCGGACGCACAGGCGTGTAGGCCATCGCCGGATTCTGTCCCCCTCATGCATAACCCCGCGTTCAGACAAACAAGGATGTCACCGGGTCTGGCCGTACCGGAAGGAAAAGAGTTGCAGCTTGTTTCCAGGCTGCACAGGGCCCCTGATCGCAATTTTTCGATGCGTGTGACAGACAACCGATAGTATCTATCAATGCATCAGCCCCCGTTTTTCCCCCCCAGATGGACCTGCACCTATGCTCTTGCACTTGCATCCATGCTCTCGCATTTGATTTGTTTGAATAAGCTCCCCCCCTCCACAGGGTATTTACAAGACTTTGCTTTTGTATGACGCCGGAGATGAATTTTTATCACGCTCGAATAGGCGGACGCTTGCCCGCAACCTTCCACAGGACAGACATAAGGTTTTTCGCCCCTATGTTGTCGCAGATGAGGCGGCAGCGCACAGCGGTAGCTGAAACCTTTCTCGCATCCCTCAACGGGACAGACATAAAGCTTTGGCCGCCTATGAACCCGCATATGTATGCTTTGATCGCTTTTTGTCCTGGACCGCTTGCCACAACCTTCAACAGGGCAGAGATAGAGTTTGTCACTCGTGTGATGGCGCAGAATGTGGATATTTCGTTCTCCTTGTGTCGTGAACGTCTTTCTACAGTCAGCAACCAAGCAGAGGAAAGGCTTTTCTCCCCTGTGTCTACGAAGATGGCGGTTCAAGGTGGGCCGCTGCCGAAACACTTTTCCGCATTGCTCAAAAGAGCAGACATAGGGCTTTTGTCCTGTATGCGTCCGCAGGTGATTTGTCAGCACATTCCTGTAGCCAAAACCTGTCCCGCATCCCTCAAAAGGGCAGACATAGGGCTTTTGTCCCGTATGCCTTCGCTGGTGATCCCTGCGCAGGCTCTGGCGGCCAAAAGCTGTCCTGCATCCCTCAAAAGAGCAGAGGAAAGGCTTTTCTCCCATATGTCTTCGAATGTGATAGCTCAGCGTGCCCAGCTGTCGGAAAACTTTTCCGCATTGCTCAAAAGAGCACAGATAAGGCTTTTCGCCCGAGTGCATGCGCAAGTGATTTTCCAGCACAGCCCTATAGGCAAAACTTGCCCCACATCCCTCAAAAGGGCAGAGATAAGGTTTGGCCTTCGCAGGGACGCGCATCTGGCTTTTTCTATTTTCTGTTGGCGTATCCTGCTGTGCCTTCCCCGTCGAAGGGCGGGTAGAAGGCTGTTGCCCCGGATAGTGCTGTACAGGCTTCAACCTCTGCTCTCCTGGTGTCCAGGACAGCTTGCCAGACTCACCAAAGGCGCGGGAACAAGCCCTTTTTTCCTGATGGCTGCGACTGTGAAAAGCCAGTGCGCCCTCTTGGCGAAAGCGCTTCCTGCCCGCCTCCTCAAGCCCGGGACAAGGCCTGTCTTGAGTACGCGTTCGAAGATGTGTTTTCAGCACCTTGCTGTATCCGAACCGTTTTCCGCAACCTTCAAAAGGACACAGACAAGGCTTTTCTCGCGCACGCCCTGGCCTGTGAATCTTTTGTTTTTCTCCTGGCGTGGACTGCTTTCCACCCCCTGCAACAAAGTGGGTATGAGGCTTTGTTCCCCGATGCCTGCCTGGAGAAACCTGGGCAGGCGTGTTGCGAGCCCCGCGCCTGTTGCTGCCGGGAAAAGGGCAAAGCCCGGGCTGTTCTTCCGGGAAGCAAGCAAGGGATCGACCAGGGCTGAGAGCAGTTCGCTCACCTGTCCTGCTGTGGGCTGTAGACTGGATCAAGATCGGCTCCTGAAGTTGAACAATGACACACCCGGCCTTGGACCACCGTTGCGCTTTTTCCTCCCCTGCGAGCTGACACCCAGGTTACGAACGCCCTGCCCTGGAACGCCGGAACATGTCTACAACGGTGTCATCGCCCAACTATCTTGTCACTGCCTGCAGTGCTGATGAGTCCGCCACATGCTGATGCACAGCCCTTGTGTTCCATCAAGGCATCAGTTCGCAGCATTTGCTACACCCTTGTCTGGATGGAAGGGCATTTTATGGGTTCGCATATGTATGTTTCTATTTCCCCTGGTCGTGAAACGCCGACCGCAGTCCTCACCAGGGCAGCTCTGTTTTTTTTCGTCTGCCTTCGAAGGTGATTTCGCAGTGGGGCTCGCTCGCCAACCCCTTCCCCACACACATCAAGGGGGCAGACACGGGAGTTTTTCTTTCGTATGTGCGCGAAGGGGATTTTCAAGGTGCCGGTAGCCGAAACTTCTCCCGCCCCGCTCACAAGGGGACAGATAAGGATTGATTCCCCTATGGCCCCGCAGCAGATGAGCATTGTAATCCCCCCGGGTCCTGAACCGCCGGCCACAGCGCTCGAGAGGGCAGGTATGAGGTTTTTCTCCCGTATGCCGGAGAAAGTGGCAGGTCAGCGTGCGCTGCAGTCGGAAACGCTTGCCACATCCCTCAAAAGAACAGACATAAGGCTTCTCTCCCGTATGCCGCAAAAAGTGGCCGTTGAGCACCGTTTTGTAGCCGAAAGCTCGCCCACAGCCCTCAAAAGAGCAGAGATAAGGCTTTACTCCCGTATGGACCCGCAGATGGCTATTGTAATCCCCCCGGGTCCTGAACCGCCGGCCACAGCCCTCGACAAGGCAGGCATGAGGTTTTTCTCCCGTATGCCGGGGAAAGTGGCGGATCAGCGTGCTCTGCAGTCGGAAACGCTTGCCACATCCCGCAAAAGAACAGGGATAAGGCTTCTCTCCCGTATGCCGTAAAAAGTGGCCTTTGAGCACCTTCTTGTCGCCGAAAGCTTGCCCACAGCCCTCAAAAGAGCAGAGATAAGGCTTGGCTCCCGTACGCCTCGAAAGGCTGTTTGCGCGCAGATTCTGGTACCAGAATCTGGTCATACACTCTGTGAACGCACCGACATAAGGACTTTTTCCCCTGCGCCCTGGAAAGTGCTGGCTTACTGCGTATCCGATGCCTTGCCCGCTCCCCTCAACAGGGACGGCACAAGGCTCTTTCCCCCAATGTCTTTGAAAATGCGCCTGGGCATACCTCCTTCGGGCGAAGCCTCTTTTGCAGGCGGGAGAAGGGCAGAACCAAAGCCGGTTTTCCGGGGAGAAAATCGGGGCAGCATCAAGACTGGGGGTGAAGGCAAGGCGACAGCCGGGCCTGCCGTGGTCAGTGGAGGAAATCAACATCGGCTCCTGGGCTTGAACAGTGGCACACACAGCCTTGGACAGCCGCTGATCTGTTTCGCACGCCCGGGTGCTGACAGCCTGGTTACAGCGTCGTAGAGGTGCTCAAGTTTCCTGACAGATTGTTTATCCAGCCGGGCTGGCGCCCACCACCAAAGAGCCAGTCAGCGCGATCCGGCATTCCCGAAACTGCCCGCAGCCGGATAGCTGCCGTCAGGTTCTTCAATCACCGGCAACCACTGCCAGAACAGCGTCTCATCCCTTGAGAAAGGTGACAGCCAGGAGAGTGCGGACAGCCGATCTGGAACAGCAACATTTTCCACGGGATGTAACAGCGACGGCGAGGATTCTTCTGCTGGCCCTGGTGGCGCTGCTGTCTCTGCTGTCTCTGCTGTCGGAAACAGGGTTGCCTCCTCCCTCGCTGATGCTTGTTTGAGAATGGCTCCCAACCAGTCCAGAAAAGAGGGTGCATCCACACCCCGGCCAGACGCATGGTCCCAGATAAGCCCCGGGGTCAAGGAGCCAGGATGAACCAACCATGGTCGAACATTTTCTGACATGACCAGGCTCTGACTGTCGGCAGACTCCGGTCGCGCATTGACTCCCAGCGGCGCCGGTGCTACCGGCTGATGGGCAAAAACCAATGCGACTGCTGTCGTTCTGACCGACAGCTGCCCGCTGGCAGGAACAGGCTGCGGGGCCGGGCGCAGAGCCTGCGGAGCAGGAGCATGCCGGGCTTTTCTGAGATGGAGGCCTGCATGACGCCGGGCACAGCTGGCGCGCGCGAAGCGTTTTCCGCAATTTTCAAAAGCGCAAGCATAAGGGGTTTGCCCCCGGTGATGTCTCAGGTGGACCTTCAGACCGTCTGCCCGGCTGAAACCTCTGCCACACCTCTCAAAAGTGCAATGATACGGCTTTGCTCCGCTATGGACTCTCAGGTGGAACCCGATTCTTACTTTCTGTGAAAAACGTTCACCACAACCCGGTACAGGACAAACCCAGGGCTTTTCTCCCGTATGCGTCTGCACATGTACAGCCAGAGCACCCTTTGTCACACATCGCCGGCGACATTCCACAACAGGACAAACCCAGGGCTTTTCTCCCGTATGACGCCTCCAGTGAACCCTGAATGCACTCAACGTTGTAAAATTTTTGTCACAGTCAGCGAAAGGACAGAGCCAAAGTTTCTGTTTTCCCTGCATCCGCATGCATTCCTGGATCGCGCGCTCTTGCCTGGCTCCTGTGTCATAACCCTGGAACAACAAGCCCCGGCGTTTTGCTCCTGCGTCCAGGTCCTCGCGCGTATACGCCTCCCGGTTCTGCACGTCAGCACAGGGCTTGGCATAACGGGCCGCGCTGCGCGACCTGGCCCTTGTCCAGCAGGAGTGACTCGGGGGCATGCTTTTGCCATCCGGCTGCCCGGACATGCCGCCAGGCTCCAACGGGCAAGGATGGCGCAACTCCCGGTCATGGCCACACCGGTGGGCAGCGCGCAGAACTTGTCGTCGTAATGCTGTCCCGGCGTCCGGCCCGGGAGCTGGCCTGGGTTGCGGCTCTCTGGCGATAGCCTGGGCGGCGCGTCGGCTGCTCAATGACACCCGCCACTTTGCACTGCCCTGAAAAGAGCCTGGCCGAGGTGATATTCCATGGTAACTGTTGATATGAAAACGTCTGCTCACTAATGATGCAAAGCGTCTGTTGCAACCTTCGACGGCGCACTTCATCAGTTGTCGTACTCTATGCATTGGGGGGGGATTACGCTGGCTCGCTTCTTCCATGTACTGTTTTCTATCGCCCTCGACGGGGCACACCCGAGGTTTTGAGGCGGAGGGCCTTACCAACATTTTGCTGCGACTGTTTGAACAGGGACAGTCGGGTCTGCAATGATCCATGAGATGTAGCACCATCAGTTATCAATTTCAAAAAGAGACAGAGAGGGTATTGGATCGAAGTTGCAGGGCTGTTCTTCAATGCCTGAACAATCCTGTCACCAGGGTATCGCCAGGGCCCTGCTGCCCCCCCTGTCCTGGCCTGGAACCTGCATCAGACTCTGGCTGTTTGATAACCCACTGTTTGACATCCTCCCCGTCCTGAAGGACGGGGCTTGCCGCGCGCTGTGTCAAAGAGCCTCAAAACATAGAGCAGCTGTATGGGCAGGCGTTCTTTTCAAAACGACCTTCGACCAGTAATTTTCAGAAAAAACGACAAGCTCAAATCGGCTACGGCTCCAACATGTCTTGCACGCAGCAAAAACGACACTTGTTTTAAAATCAAGCTAAACGACTTCTCACCTTCACTTATTCGTACTTCTGATCCAGACTTCTGCCTTTTCATATCAGGCTGTTCCAATGGAAACCACAATTCTTGCCAAAAGCACCTTTTTAATTATTACAACGGTTATTGGCTGGATTGCCGGTCGCAAGTTGACCATAGATTCCAGGGGACCTTCTTGTCTCTTGATTTATGTCATATCGCCATTTGTCATCTTTTCTTCCATAGCTGAGTCTCCGGCAGATTTTTCTTTTTTCCGTTATACCGCAGCTGCACTGGTTATTTCTTCTTCACTGGCATTGATTTCTTTTTTGCTGGCCAAGCTGGTATGGAATGACAGCAAGGTTCATCTTTTTTCGTTTGCTGGAGGGACTGGGAATACTGGTTACTTTGCACTACCTGTTGTCTTTTCCTTATTCTCCCCAGAAATCGCAGCGGTTGCTGTATTTATTACCCTTGGCGTCATCCTATATGAATTCACTGTTGGTTATTTCATCACAGCCATGGACAAGTTCGATAACAAGGAATGCCTCCGAAAAGTTCTTTCCCTACCCGTCATCCCTGCTGCCATTATTGGCCTGCTGGTAAAATATATGGGACTGGAGCTGCCTGCACAGCTGCAGAGTTTCTTCAACAGCTTCAAAGGTGCTTATAGTGTTTTGGGGATGATGGTTATAGGCATAACCCTCTCTCAATTTTCTGCCCTGAAGTTCGACTGGAAATTTTCATTTTTTTGCATTGGCTGGAAGCAGTTAATCGTGCCTCTCTTCGGGACGCTACTCATCAGCCAGCTGGGATTGACGCACGACATCTGTCTGGTCGCTTCTCTTATGCTGGCCACCCCCATGGCGGCAAATGTTGTGATCCTTGCCAATCAGCTTGACGTCCATCCGGAAATTGCAGCATCAACGGTCATGCTCAGCACGCTGCTGGCCATTATATCTGTTCCTCTGAACATGCATGTCATGCTGGTTCTACTGCAATGACTGCCGGGGTCCAGCCTGGCCTTCACACCCGACAGACTCGCGCTGGAACTGTCGTCCTTGAGACTACACAAGGACTGCCGCCCCTTTTTCCTTGCAGGAAGCGACAGACCAGAAACGACAGCCAGCTTACAGACTGGTCGTTGAGACCGGGTGATCCACCGCACCGGCTCCTTCCACAGTGGGAAGCCGTCGCTGTGCAGAAAACACGGCATCGCTCGCCGTATTCTGCTGCGGCAAGGCCCGCTCTCCGGCCAGCAAAGCCTGTTCTTCCTGCTCCGCCAGAGCCAGACGCTGGCGGCATTTGCTCCAGACCAGCAAATAGACGCAGGCCGTCGCGGTGGCAACAGCTGTACCTACAGCAACAGGGACGGCCACAGCTGTGGTCAACCTGTTCTCAGTCGTGTGGTTGTGCGTACCGGCATGGCCCGGTGCCACGGAGGAGACAAGGGTAGGCGACAAGGAAGCAGAAGCCGTGACCTGATTGCTGTCAGAAGGCAGCGCCGCAGTCGCTGAAGAAGGACGCACAAGCGCATGACGAGCCACAGCAACGCGCGCCCACTGCAGGCAGCCGCCCACCTCCGGCACCTGTGCCTGCCAACCGAACGCCGGTGCGTAGGGATCCACCAGGGTACCCGTCACAGGCACGAGTGTCAGCTGCTGGTCGTCCACCACCAGACGCAGATCCTCTGTCACATTAGCCGTCAAGTTCTGCTGCCAGCCGACATCCATTGCACCGCTCCCGACATCTATGCGACGCAGACTGGAAGGCTGCCCTTCCTGCTGACGCACTGTGTAAAGCCAGTCACCGGCGCGGGCCAACAAGGCGCGGCCCCCCGGTTGATCCGACAGATCAAAGCCGGTACGCAACCAGGGGCTCTGCTCACTGGAGGGCCTGGCTCCCAGACCATACACCAGCACTGTGTCATTGCTCTCCTGCTGCATCCACAGGTTCAGCTCCCCGTTTTCAAACGACAACAGTCGTGCCTGACCTGCCAGCGTCTCATACTGCGCCAGCTGGTACTGGCCGTGCAAATACACAGCCAGGTTCAAGGTCACCAGTTGTACAGCCTGGCCCGGAAGCTGCTGGAGGTGATACAACCGGCCATTGTGCACCAGGCTGTGCAGCACTCTGCCAGTCTGCGGCAGGGCGCTCCCGGCCGGCGGCTTGTGCAAACTCTCCCAACCAAGACCACGGCTGGAACCAATAGCGAGCGGCACTGCCCCACCATCCAGTGGCAGGAGGCGGCTCACGCGCATCAGTCCTTTGAGATCATTTTCCCGTTGCCAGGGGTAGCGCTGTCGGGTCACCATCAACCACCCGGCGTTGCTGGGCGTCAATGACTGCAAATCTTCATGCGGATAACGGATAGAGGCCGGCGAACAGGCGAACCCATCAAACTTCCAGCTTTCAAAGCCCCGAAAGCTGCCATACAGCCCAACCCACCCGGCCGGTGAAAGACTGGTGGAACGCTGCTCCACCTCAGTTCCAGCTACCAGCTGGCAGTCGTAGGAACTGGCCCTGTAGGCGGCCGTGTCAATCTGAAAATTGGCCCTGCGGCAATAAGGCGGCGAACCGGGAGGAAACAAGGGAAGACTGGCATCACCACCCGAGGTCAAGTAGGTAACAGCATTGTGCGCCGGTGCCACCAGGAACCGCTGTGCACCTGTTCCATGTGCCACCAGCTGGTCCGGGCCTACACTGCGGTGTCCCAGATACAGCAAGGACAGGGCTTGAGTAGACACAAGGCTGGCACGCGCCAGTCCGGCTGAAACAGCTTCCTGCGCTCCCTGCTGCCCTGGCATCTGAACCGGGTTGTCGCAGGACCAGGCCTGCACGCTGTTGTCAGTGCAATCGGTCTGCATGACTGCCAGCTGACCGGCCGCAGGATGTTCAGGAAAAGCAGGGCGACAAGCCAGACTGCCGTAACCCAGACTGGCACAGCTGAAGCCGGCACCTGCCGCCGGCAAATCCTGCTGTCTTTGAGTACGGGCCCTGACCAGATTCTCGTGAAGCGCGCGCTGCCGGCTTTTGAGGAAGAGGCTATCGGCGTCCGGGTCGCCCAGAATCCCGAGCAGCGCCGCAGTCGCCCGCCCGCCGGGGCTGTTTTCCCCCGCAGGCGGCGGGCCTGCTTCAGCCAGAGCCTGGACTTGATTGTGTTTGAGCTCCCGCTGGCTGATGTATTGGTGACCGGAGCTGCGCACCACCCCCAGCCCCAGGCTGGCCACGGCTTCCGGAATTTGGGCGCCGCTGCCCACGCGGGCGTGCGCCATCACCCGATTGCCACGGAGGTTATACAACTCCAGATGGTTGTCATCCCCGCAGGTGGTGCCCACCAGAGCGGCCTCCACCCGGCCAACGCCCGTGGCCTTGAACAGACTTCGGTCCAGCCGGTTGATCTGCACCCGATTGTGGGACTGCATCTCACCGACAAATGCTGCCAGGCTGCCATTACGGGTCTCCAGACGGCTGTCGACGACCGAGAGGCTGATAGTACTGTTGCTGATAGCCCCGAACAAAACCGCATCGCCCAGGTCGCGGACCTGCTGCACGCGCAGGGCGTGCCCGTTGCCATCCAGCGAGCCGGTAAAGGGATGGGTACGATTCCCCACCGGCAGCCGCAGCTCATCATGTATGACGACATCTTCTGCCAGTCGGTAACAGCCGTCCCGATCCTCATGAATGCGACTGAAGTTGTGCTGTCCCAAGGCAACAGGGGTACCGGAACAGGCCGCATGACCTTGTCCACGACTATCACGACCATGACTCACAGCCGGATCATTCTTCCTGTGTTGCGCGCCACCTGACGCACGACCAGCTACAAGAGTAAAATCATCCAGCGCCTCAGAACGACGTTGTTTGCGTCTGCTGCCGGCAGAAGAAGCTGCGCCGGTGCGCCCGGACGCCGGTCGCCCTTGCTGCGCCTTGCCTGTTTTCTTGCCTTTTTTTCGGGATGATGCCGGTGCCGCGCGCAACCGCCGGGATGCGATTTCATCCCCGCCAGCGGCAGTGCGCGGCCCGGTGCCGGCCGACTCGCGCACCCGCACAGCGGAGCGTTTGTTGCCGCCAGCCACGCGGCGCTCGACAGCAACGGGCAGCGCCCCCCGTTCCGCCACACCACCGGCCAGCCGAGGTTTTGACCGCCCGCCTGGCATCGCCCGGCGCGGGCCCAGCAGCGACAACGCGGTCGCCGTCTGCAACACGACCTTTGCAGGCCCCACTGTTCCCCTGCGTCCGGTGTGCGTCAGCGTGCTGTTGACCTGGCTGCCGTTCATGCTTGCATTATTTATCATGCTCTCACTCCCATCGGGTTTCTTCTCTACTGGTTCTTCTCTACTGGACTGTCACGACTGCTCCTTGCTCCTTGTTATGAGCTTTTCCCACGGGGAAGCTCTCAACGACAACAACACACTACTGCACGACCACCAAGGCGCGCTCCTTGAACATCTCCCGGCCCTGAATCAGTCCATGGGCTGAGGTTACGTCGGCCAGGCCAGCGCCGCTCCCGGCACCGGGGCACGACCAGCACACACCTGCCGCAGAACCGGCCAGCCACAACAAGGCCCAGGGGGCCACAGCCATGGCAAGGCACAGACGCCCTCGCACCAGGATTGCGATCCCCCGCCCCGGCTGTCGCCTGCGCCAAAGTCAGCGGAGGACTTGGAGCAGGCAAATACTGAAAAGTTCCATCTTGTGTGTAAGTTACTTGTCCGGGACATCAATTGTGCGACAGGGCTGTCAGCAGATCAGGTCACTGTGTCCTCAAGATTTGTCTTGCGGGAAGAACACAACCACTGCCAGAAAACCTTCTCCTCATCATCCATGGACTCTGGCTGGGCCGTATCCGGAGTAAAGAGCGCGGTCAAGGGTGGATCACTTCGGAACTGCTGCATATCTGTGAGCCATGGACCTTCGTCCTGACCCCATTCGTCTGGAACGGGCGGCGACATCCCGAACGGCCCGTCCCTGTCAGCTGTGTCAGACAACTGCGGCACAACCCGGCTGGCACTGTCCCCCTGCTGGAGACAAGGGGGTGACAGCCTGGGGCTATCACCAGCAAACGCACAACGGCTGAGAGCCCTGTCACCGGCCAGCCGGCTGTTTTTGTGCCTTGGCGCAGGTACAGCTGCCCACAGGGAACGGGGCCTGAGCTTTCCACCCCTGTGGGTGATCATATGCCTTTTCCTTTTGGCTCGGGATATGAACGCCCTGGAACAACCTTCCGCCAGGCAGGGCCAGGGCTTTTCTCCGGTATGGATCATCAGGTGCGCCTGCAGATTTCCTTTCAGAATGAAGCCTTTTGTACAGCCTTCGTAGTGACAGAAAAAACGCCGGACGCCCGCGTGTGTTTTCATATGTACATTCAGCGTGCAGGGTCGTATAAACCTTTGACCACAACCTTCTACGGAACAGACAAGAGGCCTTTCTCCCCTATGGGATCGCAGGTGCAGTTGCCAATTCACCTTGTTGGCTAACCTGCTGCCACAGTCTTCGTAATGGCAGACAAAACGTCTTTCTCCTGAGTAGATGCGTCTATGTCCTTGTCTGTTGGTTCTGTGTGAAAGCCGCTTTTCATAGCCGGGGACTGGGCCAGCAACGGGTCTGCCTTGCCTCTTGACGGACGAAGCTCCTGGCACAGCGCAGGCAAGTTCCGGGCTTTCGTCCCGGGGGGCGCCAGCTGGCCTTGCGGTCGGCCGGGCAGTGGCCGACCGTAGACTGCGGCCTGCGGCTCTTGTTGATACCCGCGTCTTGCAACCCTTATGCGGGCCACAAGCTTCTGGTGATGGCAGCAACCTTGTGCGGGCCCGAGCACCGATTTGCATAAAAAGTCCCCTGCTGTGCTCCACATCACCAAAAAATGGATGCCTCCGGGCCATAATCCCTGCAAGAACTCACACGGGAGCCAAGGGGTTGGAGCGCGATCAAAGCGCAGGGTTGCGTCTTTTGTAACAGGTTTGTCAGTGCCCCCCCGGTAATGCCTGTCAGCCAGCACCCTGGTTTTCGCAGGTGAAGGCGACACTGACGCACAAGGCACCATTCAGGGAAGTTACGAAGAAAAAGAAGGGAATCATCATGGATTGTGATGGATTGTGCACTGAGGGTGCACATCCGGATTCAGAGGGGAAGACCGGCACCAGCCAAGGTCCCGGGGGATGACCACAAGCGGCACCAGCCCCGGGCGGCATAGTCCCCGGTTCGTACACCAGGGGCGATGGTGACAAAGCCCTGTCAGGTCTTCACCTGCTGAAAAAATTCATTGCGGAGTTGATTGTCTGTCTGGAATCTGCCCCGCGTTGTTATGGTCACTGTATCGGAGCAAGCATCCCTCACGCCGCGCGCGCGCATGCACATGTGCTCAGCTTTCACCCTCACAGCCACCGCAGAGGATCCGGTCTTTGACGCGACCGTATCGGCAATTTCCCTGGTCAGTCTTTCCTGAACCTGCAGTCGCCTGGCAAACACCTCGGTGGCCCGGGCGAATTTTGAAAGTCCCAGCACACGCTCGCCAGGCAGGTAGGCAATGTCCGCCGTGCCGTAGAAAGGCAGCATATGATGCTCACACATAGAAACAAATCCTATACTCCGCATCACGACCATATCGCCACTACTCCCCTTGCTGGTCTCCTTGTCTACCTCAAACATCGCGCCATTGATGATCTCATCAATATTCGCACGGTAGCCACTGGTCATTTCCCAGAGGGCCTTTGCAACACGCATGGGCGTCTTGAGCAACCCGTCGCGCTCGGGATCTTCTCCCAGGTTCTCGAGGATGGTTCTGACACTATCACTGATGTTGCTGAGTTTTTCCCGAACTTGCGCAGACCCGTCACCGAACGCATCCGACTCCTCAGTCCCGCCCTTGCCTGCTGCCTTTTCATCCTCGTCCGGCAAATCTTCCGCTGTCAAAAGTTCGGCTTTACGGTCGCCGATACTTTTGCTGGCAGCACCGCATGTTGGACAGACGTCTTGCGGACTACCCTCTCCAGACCCGGAACACGATGGCGCGGAGCTTGCGCCTGATGGTAACGGCGGGCTGCCGGCAGCAAAAATTGCCAGTACCTGGCGTCCCGCAGCGGCGGCGACTTGCACGGCCCGCTCTCCTGCCTGGCGACCCAGTCGCGCCACCCCGCCGGTTCTGTCCGTTGGCGAGTAGGTATCCAGCCCCCCTGTCCCGACCGACTGAGCGGCCATTTCTACCAGTTTGAACGCACCCTCGGTGCAATTTGTCAGATTTAACATACCATCGACCTCCTTGTCTGTGAGCTTGCAGCGCCAGGCTTTGTCACCCGCCTCTACCCCGCTGTCGCCTGGGAAAAGGCTTGTGATACAGCTCCCGGTCCCATGGACTATCAGGGCCGCACCGCGCTTTCTTCAGGGTCCGCTTTTTCGCGTCCTACTTCTTTGGAGTGGGAAAAACAAACGAAAGTTCCCTTTTGTTGTTGCCCGCTTTCCGGAGGGGGGGAGGAACCCGGCGACAACAGCCGGGCATGGCCTGGCAGACAAGAGCCGGGACCTGTCAGGAGTCTTCCTCCCGGCAGTTCGCTGTCCCTGACTGGAATCTCCTCGTGAACAGGATGGCGACTCATTTCCACCAGCTCTCCCGCAGGGCGTTGATCGTTCCCCTCTGGCCGAAGGTGTAGTGGTCTGGCGCGGCACCGGGCGACAATACAGGCAGCCGAACCGAAGCTCCCTCCCAGAGCGCAGAGCCCAGCCCAGATGAAAAGAGTGATCACGGCCCCGGGCGGCAAGGAAGTCCGATCCTTGTTGTCATTTGATCCGGATGCTGTTGCCCCTTCAGCGCAAGGCACAGACTGGCTGATCAGCCAGGTGTTCTCCCAGCGCGCACAGCCTCCCTCTGGCGGCACCACCAGCTGCAAACCATAGTCCCTTGCACGCGGATCCGGCGCGCACGCCTCGCCCGGTCGCCCACACAAACGCAAACCAGAGTCACGCGGATCCGCCAGCGCGCCCAATGGCACAAGGCGCAGCCGCCCGTCGCTGTCGAGACTCAGGCGACTGGCGTTCGGCACGGCCCCTTCCCACAGCGTTTGCAAGCAAGGATCCATACCCGCAGAGCCCGGCTTGAATCGGCGCAGGCTGGCCGGCTCACCCTCTTCCTGACGCAGGCTGTAGAGCCAGCGCCCGTCCCGGGCCAGCAGGGCCGAGCCTCCCGGTTGGCCGGACAGGTCAAACAGCAGCCGACGGCTGCTGTCGGTCGAACTCTCGAGGTTGACCGCCTGCACCTTGTCATCCTGCTGCACCCACAGATGCAGCGCATTGTCTTCCTCCGACAACAGCCGTGCCTGTCCCGCCGGGGCATCATACTCGGTCAGCTGGTAGTGCCGACTGATGGGCCCGGTGGCGCTGAAATCCTGCAGCGACAGGCTGACCACCTGTGCCGGCTGTCCCGGTCCTTGATAGAGCAGATGCAGTTGCAGGTCTTGCACCAGAGCGTGCACCGGCAGTCCCCCCGTCAGCACCGCGCCTGCGGGCGGCTGATACACAAGACCTGCTGTCGACTGTGGCTCAGACAGCGCGGGCAGCAAGCGTGGAACGCCGGGAGGGTCGGGCAGCTGGAAGTGACGCACACGCAGCAAACCCTTGAGATCATTTTCCTGCCGGAAAGGGTAGCGCTGCCGGGTCACCAGCAGCCACTCATCACCGGCAGGGATCAGGGATTGCACAGTTTCGTGCGGATAGTGAAGGCCAGCCTCAGCCGCACAGGGCAAGGATACCGATGCCAGCCCCGGCGCTACCTGACTGAAGTTGCCGAAGTTGTCGAAGCCCAGGCTGTCATACAGCTGGCGCCAGTCGTCCGGTTCAAGGCTGTTGAGTGCCATGGGGTCAGGCTGACGGGCGGAACCATTCTGCCGCTGGCAATTCAGGTCGCCCAACTGGTAGCCGGCCCTGTCTATCAGACTTGATGCCAGACAGTGTGTCGTCCCGTTCCAGCGCGCAAACAAAGGCAGCTCGGCATCCCCGCCAGAATAGAGCCTGACCCGCGCCTCCTGCGCCGGTCCCAGCAAGGCGCGTTCGGCTTGTGTCTGTGCCGACAGCTGGCCTGGCGCTACGCTACGATGCTGCACCAGCAAGGTCTGCACCGCCGCGTTGGACACCAGACTGGCACGCGCCAGCCCGCCGGGAGCAGCTGTGCCCTGCACCTGGCCCTGCGCATCCACTGATGCGTTCCACGATTGCGCCAGCACCCAGTTGGCGCGGCAATCGATCTGCCAGACCCATAACCACGCACGGGAAGGAACCGGTGTCGGGGGGCACTCCAGATCGCCGTAGCCCAGGCTGGTGCAGGCATGCCCGGCCACTGCGACAGTTCCCGCGTCTGACCACAGCTGAGCTGCGCTGGCCACCAGACTGTTGGCGTGCACCCTCTGCTGCACACTGGTAATGCGCACTTGTGCGCCACGCGGGTCACCCAACAGCCCCAGTGCGCCGACGGTGGCATGGGCAGTGCCGTGCCCCGGATGCGGCACAACTTCCAGAGATCCCGACCGGTTGAAAGCAGCCCAGGCGTATAAATCGTTGCGAGCCACCTCCGTGTGAACAATGCTCTGATGACCGCCTGAGACTATGGTCCCCAGCCCCAGACTGGCAGCGGCTCTCTGCGAGCAGGCCTGGCTACAGAACAAGGACGGCGGCAAGGCCGTGGCCACCACCTGGTTATTGGTGGCATTGTGCAGCCGGACAGCGTTGTGGCTGCCGGCGGTGCTGGCCACCAGCCCGGCCGCCACGGTCCCTCTTCCCGAGGCGCTGAAGCGGGTCTGATGAAGCCGGGTGATATGCAGCCTGTTGGCGTCCTGCATCTCACCAATGAGTGCCGCCCGGCTGCCGTTGCGGGTTTCCAGCCGACTGTCGCTCACAGCAAGGCTGATGAAGCTGTTGGCAATGGCTCCAAACACGAGCGCATCGCCCTGTGACCTGCGCAGGTCTACACCCAGACCATAGCCAGCACCATCAAGATCCCCCGTAAACGGATGCGTACTGTTGCCTATTGGCAAAGCCCGGGCCTGATCACCCACCACAACGGCATCTTCCACCAGCCTGTAGCAGCCATCCAGATCGTCCTGTATGCGTGTAAAGTTGTCCCTGCCCAGCGGAATCGCCCCGCCGTGACAAGACGCAGAACGCCTGCTGCGTTGATGAACATGGTCATCTGCCTCCTGTCGTGCGGCATTGCCTCTGCGTCCCGGTGCAACAACAAAGTCGTCCAGTGCTTCGGAACGACGCTGCTGGCGCCGACTCCCGGCAGAAGGCCCGGACCTGGCGCGACCGGCTGCCGGTCGTCGCTTTTTCGCTGCGTCTGCCTTTTTGCCTTTCTTGCTGGACCGGGACAGGGATAATACTTCCACGTCCTGGCCGCGCATTTGCGCCTCATGATCTGCGCTGCGCTGCACGACACCGGACGCCTCCCGCACCCGCACCTCTGTGCGTTTTTTGACGACAGCCACTTGTCGCGGGACAGAAGAGGCGCCGGGGAAGTCCCCCGACGCACCCGACCTGCGCCCGGGTTTCGACCGCCCCCCCGGCGCCGCCCGCCGCGGGCCCAGCAGCGACAAGACAGTTGAGGTCTGCAACAGCCTCTGTGCTCCCGGCTGACTGAGTCCTCCCCGGGCGCGACCGGCTGGCACCGAAGAGTGTGTGTGATTGGGGGTGCTGATGTTGTTCATCTTCGAAACCTCACCTTGTTGATAGTCACCGATGTATGCAAACCAGCCACCTGGCTCACTGCGGACGCTGGCGCCCCCCCACTTGGTCTGCGAGAAAAACACAAAGTTCCATGGGTTCTAACACAGTTGTTACAGCTGCATTGCGCAGACCTGCGCGTCGTCTGGCGCGGGGGACAATGGAAGATGGGAACAATCCTGCGCGGGTGATCTACCGCTGAGCTGCACCCAGGTCCCCGCTCGGCATCTTCCACCCACGACAGCCGTGCCTGCCCTGAAAGAGCATGCTCAATGCGTCGCCAGCGGCCAGTCATTTCAGTGAACGGCAGGCTGCGCCGCCGGGAAGGCCGCTCTGGCTGCTGCGGCAGCCGCAGCCCCTGTACCGGATGCCAGCCGCAGTGCCAGCTGCCAGAGAAAAGGCGCCCCCCCGGACGGGGGCAGCGCGCACCGGCATTGCTTCACCCGGCGCTATAGCGAGGTTTCGTCGACTTCGACAGGGCCCTGCGCCTCCTCCACCACTGCCTGTTCCCTGGCGGGAATTTCCATCTGTAATTCATTGCGACTCATCACCATCAGCCTCCCCAACGGCCTCAGGTCATGCCACTCTGCCTGTATCCGTCGTCTTCTCCAGCAGCGGACGATGAAATAGGCGGCAACACCAACACCAAGGACACCTCCAACTGCACCGAATGCACTACTGAGACAAGAAGCAAGGAGAAACACCGCATCTGCCGACAAGGGCGCGTCATCGCTGCCGTCATCACCAGAGGTGGGAGTAGCGTGAACATCGGAGGACCTGGTGCCTGCAGTCGCTGACAGCCCCTGATTGGGCAATATGATGTACTTCCATTGCAGACAGCCCCCCACTTCCGGCCCCTTCACCTGCAAGCCCAGGTCTGATGTACGGGAACGCCGCAAGGTATCCACAGGCACGAGGCTCAGCCGTCCGTTGCTACCCAGACTCAGGCGACTGGCTTGCGGCAGGGTTCCTTCCCACACCGCCTGCAAGTGCGGATCAATGCCCGCAGCGCCCGGCTTGAAACGGCGCAGGCTGGCCGGCTGTCCCTCTGCCTGACGCAGGCTGTAGAGCCAGCGCCCGTCCCAGGCCAGCCGAGCCTGGCCTCCCGGTTGGCCCGACAGGTCGAACAGCAGCCGACGGCTGCTGTCACCCGGATTCGCCAGGCTGACCGCCTGCAGGCTGTCATTGTGCTGCATCCACAGGTACAACCCCTCGTCTTCGACAGACAACAGCCGCGCCTGTCCCGCCAGGCCATCATACTGGGCCAGCTGATAGTGCTGATTGATGACCCCGGTGGCATTGGAACCCTTCAGCGACAGGCTGACCACCTGCGCTGGCTGTCCCGGCCCTTGATAGAGCAGATGCAGTTGCAGGTCCTGCATCAGAGCCTGCACCGGCAGCTCCCCCGCCGGCACAGTGCCTGCGGGCGCCTGGTACAGAAGACCCGCTGTCGGCTGTGAATCGGACAGCGCGAGCACAGAGCCGGAAGAGTCGGGCAGCTGGAAGCGACGCACACGCAACAAACCCTTGAGATCATTTTCCTGCCGGAAAGGGTAGCGCTGCCGGGTCACCAGCAACCACTCATCACCTGCGGCAAGCAGGGATTGCACAGCTTCGTGCGGATAGTGCAGCCCCCCATCAGACGCACAGGGCAAGGACGCGGATGCCAGCTCCGCAGACACCAGACTGAAGTTGCTGAAGTTGCTGAAGTTGCTGAAGCCCAGGCTGTCATACAGCTGGCGCCAGTCGTCCGGTTCCAGGCTGTTGAGTGCCATGGGGTCAGGCTGACGGGCGGAAACATTCTGCCGCAGGCAATTCAGGTTGCCCAACTGGTAGCCGGCCCTGTCAATCAGGCTTGATGCCAGACAGTGTGTGGTCCCGCTCCAGCGGGCGAACAGCGGCACGCCTGCCGCTCCGCCAGAATAGAGCCTGACCCGGGCCTCCTGTGCCGGTCCCAGCAAGGCGTTCTCTTGCCCCCCTGCGTGAGCCAGTGTCTCCAACGCGTTGCGTCCCACACCCCTGTGTTCCACCAGCAAGGTACCTACCGCCGCGTTGGAAACCAGACTGACACGCGCCACTCCACCGGGGTAGCCTCCCCCCTGAATCCTGTGATGCGTATCCACTGCATTCACTGACTTGTTTCTCGAACTCCCCAGCACCCAATTGTCGTAACAATCAAGCTGCGCGGCCCACAGCCAGGCGGCAGGGGAAAGAGCCGGTTCCGCCGGGGAGCATCCCAGATCCCCATAGCCCAGACTGCTGCAGGCATAACCGGCCACAGCGAAATCTTCCGCAGTTGACCCTATACCATCAGCGACAGTCTTCATCAGGTTGTCGTGAAGTCCCCGCTGCACACTGGAAATGCGAGCCTGGGCGCCACGCGGATCACCCAACACGCCCAGTGCACCAACGCAGGCCTGGCCACTGCTGTTGCCCCCCCGCTGCCCCATCGTGGAACCCATCGTCAAATCCCACGGCCAGTAGGAAATAGCCCTGGCGGACAGTCTGTTGTGCGCCATATCATTCTGGACAATGCTCTGATCACCAGCCGACATGATGGTCCCCAGTCCCAGACTCACAACAGCTCTATGCGAGCAGGGCGGGCTACAAAACACAGACGGAGGCACCGCCGTGGCCCCCAGCTGGCTATGCACAGTATTGTTCAGCAGGATCTCGTTGTGGGCACCGGAGGTGCTGACCACCAGTCCGACCTCCACTGTCCCTTCTCCCCTGGCCCAAAACCAGTTGCGATCGAACCGGGTGATATGCAGCCTGTTGCCCTCCTGCATCTCACCAACAAGTGCTGACCGGCTGCCGTTATAGGTATGCAGATAACTGTTTCTCACAGCGAGGGTAATCATGCTGTCACGGATGGCGCCAAACAGGAGCAGATCGCCCTTTGACCGTTGCAGTTTGGCGATCAGGGAATATTCTGCGCTGTCCAGAGTACCGGTGAAGGGATCAGTACTGTTGCCTATCGGCAGCGACCAGATCTGGTGGCCATCGACAAGGGCATCTTCCACCAACCGGTAGCAGCCATCCAGGTCGTCCTTGATGCGTGTGAAGTTGTCCCTGCCCAGCGGAATCGGTGCGCCAGTACAGGACGCAGAACGTCTGGTGCGTTGACTGGCATGAGCATCTGTCTCCTGTCGTGCGGCATGACCTCTGCTACCCGGTGCAACAACCAGGTCGTCCAGTGCCCCGGCGCGGCGCGGCTGGCGTCGGCTGCCCGCTGAGGGAACGGAACCGCTGCGAGCGCCGGCCTGACGCAGCTGTTGGGCCCTGTCTGCTTTCTTTCGTTTTTTCCGCGACAAGGGTGCTGACCGACGCTCCCGAAGTTCGGTGTCATAACCGGCATCCGTTGTGGCGCGCTGCGCTGAAGCGGCCGTCTCCCGCACCCGTACCCCGGCGTGTTTTTTTGAGCGTACCTGTCGCGCAACAGGAGCAGTTTGGGGAAGTCCCCCTTGTTCTCCGGTGGCGTGTTTACGCCGCCCACCAGGCGCCACCCGTCGTGGACCCAGAAATGACAGGGCTGTCACTGTCTGCAGTACTGCCGCCCGTGCCCCCGGTTGACCAAGTCCTCCTCTGGTGCGACCGGTCTGCGCCGAAAAGTGGGTGTAGTTGGCGGCACTGACGTTATGCATCTTCGAAACCTCACCTTGCTGAGAGTCAGTCTGCACGCCAACCCGCCTCAGGCTGGCTACAGACGCGGGCACACAGTCACCACCGCGCCCTGACTTGGTCAGCGAGAAAGATCCTGGGTTGCATGCCGGTAACAACCTGGTTACCGGGACGCTTGCACGTATCAAGGTTTTTTATGGCGTTGGGGACACTGAAGAACCGGCACAACTGCCCGAGGATGATCTACCGCCCTGCTCCATTCCCGGACGCCGCGCGCCCGCGCTCACCGACGCCAGCTGTACCCGAGAGCGCTGCCCTGATGCCTGCGCTGACAGCGGCCCGTCATATCATTGAATGGCAGGCTGACCTGCGCCGGGGATGTCGCCCTGGTTTTCCGTTACAGCTGAGGCAGCCGCTGGCCCTCTATCAAACTCCCGCCTGCCTTGTCAGCCCCGGCAGAAAACTCTCCGGCACCTGACGGGTACGCAAGCGCCATTGACCAGGCCCTGCGCTATAGCGAGGTTTCTTCGAATTCGGAATCGCGCTGCGCCTCCTCCACCACCGCCTGCTCCCTGGCGGGAATCTCCACACTCAGATCATTGCGACTCATCACCATCAGCCTCCCCTCCGGCCTCAGATCATGCCTCTCTGGCCGCACCTGTCGTCTTTCCCAACTGCAGCCAACCGAAACAAAGACACCAAAACCAAGAAGGACACAGAGCCCGGCACCGACAAAAGAAAGGAAGGTCACCAGCCCTGTCGGCAAGGGCGCTCCATCGCGACTGTCATTACCGGAGGTGGGAGCTGCGGGAGCTGCGGGAGCATCGGAGAACCTGGTCCCGGCAGTCGCTGGCAGCTTTTGACTGGTAACTTTCACGTGCAGCCATCGCAGGCACCCCCCGCCTTCTGGCAAATACGCCTGCAAACAAGAATCGGATCCCCGCGAGCGCTGCAAGGCTCCCCAGGGCAGGGCTCTCAGACGTCCATCGCTGCCCAGAATCAGGTGCCTGCCTACGAACCCGGTACCCTTCCAGACGCCCGGCCAGTGGGGATCGATTGTCTGATTCAGGGCCGCACGGCGCAGACTGCGCGGGTACCCCGCCTCTGACAGGCGCAAGCTGTAGAGCCAATGACCGTCCCGGGCGAGCACCGCCGTCCCCCCCGGTTGTCCGGACAGATCAACCAGGCCACGCAGCCGACTGCTGCTGTTGTCAGCCCGATTGGCGAGGCTATAGGCCAGCACTGTGTCATCCTGCTGCATCCACAGGTACAACCCCTCGTCTTCGACAGACAACAGCCGCGCCTGTCCCGCCAGGGCATTATACTGGTTCAGCTCGTAGTACAGATGGGTGGCGTTGGTGCCATTGAGCGACAGACTTGCCAGCTGAACCGGTTTGCCCGGCTCTTGATAGAGAAGATGCAGTGTCTCGTCCTGCACCAGAGCCTGCACCGGCACCCCCCGCTGCAACACGCCGTTTGCGGGCGGCTGGTACAAAAGTGCCCCGCCCTGCTGCGCGCCAGACGGTTCCCTCCCAGGCCCCGGGAGCCGGAAGCGGCTCACACGCAGCAAGCCGTTGAGGTCATTCTCCCGCCTGAAAGGGTAGCGCTGCCGGGTCACCAGCAACCACTGGCTGTCACCCGGCGTCAAGGCCTGCACAACTTCATTCGGGTAGTGGAGTCCGCCATCAAACGCACAAGGCAAGGGCACGGATGCCAGCGTCGGGAAAGACACCTCACTCAAGCGCAGGCTGTCATGCAGCTGACGCCAGTCGTCCGGCTCAAGGCTGTTGTACACAATAGAGTCCGGCTGGCCGGTGGCGTTATACGGCTGCTCGCACCTCAGGTTTCCCGCCTGATAACCGGCCCTGTCAATCAGGCTTGATGCCATGCATTGCGTTCTTGCGCCCCGGCGGGAGAACAGCGGCACGCCTGCCAGCCCACCAGAGTAGAGCCGTACCTGCGCTTGCCGTGCAGGTCCCAGCAGGATGCGCTCGGCCTCGCCCCTGTGCGCCACTGCCTGCAAAATGCCGCCCTCCAGATTCCTGTGCTGCACCTGCAAGCTATGCACCGCCGCGCTGGAAACCAGACTGGCTCGTGCCACTCCTGGGGGTAGCTCTCCCGCTCCGGTCGCGTTCCTGGACGCCAGTGACGCGTCCAGGGAGCTGGCCCGCACGACATTGTTGCGACAATTGATCTGCGCCACCCATAACCACTCTTCGGCAGGGACTGGTACAGCAGCGGAACACCCCAGATCGCCGTACCCCAGACTGGCACAGGCATGCCCCTCTGCGGCAAAAGATCCCGCAGTTGACCTGATATTGTCCGCGTCAGCCGTAAGGCTGTTGCCGTGCAGCAGCTCCTGCACACTGGCAATGCGGACCTGCGCACCAGCCGGGTCGCCCAACAGCCCCAGCGCAGCAACGCTGGCCCGGGCACTGCTGTTGGCTGGTCCCTGCCCCATTTCATCGGTGTCAAACCGGTGGAAAGAAGCCCGGGCATACAACCAGTTTACTCCCAGCCTGTGCTGCACAATGCTCTGAGGACCGCCTGCTGCTATGGTCCCCAGCCCCAGACTGGCAACAGCTCTGTGCAAACAAGGCGGGCTACAGAACGCAGAGGGAGGCAAAGCCTGGGCCGACAGGCTGTTATAGAAGGCTCTTTCCAGTCGGACCTCGTTGCGCGCACCGACGGTCCTGGCCACCAGCCCGACCTCTGCGGTTCCTGCTCCTGCGGCCGCGAACCTGTTGTTGTGAAACCGGGTAATACGCAGAGAATTGGCGTCCTGCATCTCACCGATGAGCGCTGCCCGGCTGCCGTTACGCGTCTCCAGCTGACTGCCACCCACCGCAAGGGTAATGGAGCTGTCACGGATGGCCCCGAACAAGAGCGCATCGCCCTGCGGCCTGATCCAGTTGACGTGCAGCAAGTGCTCTCCACCCTCAAGACGGCCGGTGAAGGGATGCGTGCTGTTGCCTATTGGCAGGCTCCGGGTCTGGTCGCCATCGATAACGGCACCTTTCACCAACCGATAGCAGCCATCGAGGTCGTCCTTGATGCGCGTAAAGTTGTCTCGGCCCAGAGGAATCCATGCGCCATTACAGGACGCAGAACCTCTGGTACGTTGACTGGCATGATCATCTGTCTCCTGTGGTGCGGCATTCTTTCTGCGACCCGGTGCAACAACAAAGTCGTCCAGCGCCCCGGCACGGCGCTGCTGGCGTAGACTGCCCGCTGGGAGAACGGAGCCGCTGCGAGCGCAGGCAGGGCGCAGCTGTTGCGCCCTGCCTGCTTTTTTCCGTTTTTTCCGCGACAAGGGTGCTGACCGACGCTCCCGAAGTTCGGTGTCATAACCGGCATCCGTTGTGGCGCGCTGCGCTGAGGCGGCTGTCTCCCGCACCCGTACCCCAGCGTGTTTTTTTGCGTGCACCTGTCGCGCGACCGAAGACGTTTGGGAAAGCCTCTGTGCGGTGCCGGTGGCCCGTTTGCGCCGCCCACCTGGCGCCACCCGTCGTGGACCTGCAAATGACAGGGCTGTCACTGTCTGCAGTACTGCCGCCCGTGCCCCCGGTTGACCAAGTCCTCCTCTGGCGCGACCGGTCTGCGCCGCAAAGTTGGTGTAATTGGTGGTGCTGACGTTATTCATCTTCAAATCTCACCTTGCTGAGAGTCAGTCTGCACGCCAACCCGCCTCCAGGCTGGCTACAGACCCGGGCGGACATTCGCCACAGTGCCCCGATTTGGTCAGCGAGAAAGAAACAAGGTTCCGTGCCGGTAACAACCTTGCGACCGGAACCCTGGCCCGACATTTTTTCTGGCACCGGAGATACTGAAGAACAGGCACAGCTGCCTGAGGATGATCTACCGCCCTGCTGCACCTTTCTGGCGCGCCAGCTGCCGCCGATGACGGCCGTGCCTGACCTGAGAGCACTTCCCTGATGCCTGCGCTGACAGCGGCCCGTCATCTCATTGATATGGCAGGCTGACCTGCGCCGGAGATGTCGCCCTGGGTTTCCGCTACAGCTGAGGCAGCTGCTGCCCCCTGCCGGACGCCAGCCAGCCTTGTCAGCCCTGGAAAAACTCTCCGGCACCTGACGGGTACACAAGCGCCATTGAGGCCCGGTGCTATAGCGAGGTTTCTTCAAATTCGGCGTCGTCCTGCGCCTCCTCCACCACCGCCTGCTCCCTGGCGGGAATCACCACATTGAGATCATTTGGATTGACCTGCATCAGCCTCCCCTGGAACGCAGGAGGCTGTCTTCTCCCGGCGACGATTGACAATAGTGCTCGCCCAGAGGGGACAGCCAAGCCGACTCCACAAACACAGGCTACCAGCGCCAGTCCAGATCCCACTGCAGCACCAGCGATCAGACCCAGGTTGGACGCGTTGCCTTCAGTGCCCCCAATGCCTTCAGTGCCTCCAGGGCCCCCAGTGCCCCCAGGGCCCCCAGTGCCCCCAGGGCCCCCAGTGCCCGGGGGCTCTGTCCCTTGCGTTGCTGCCAGCCTTTGACCGTTACATATGAACTGCAACCATCCCAGACACCCCCCGCCTTCTGACAAATACGCCCGCAAACACGAATCTGATTCACGCGAACGCTGCAAGTCCGCCACAGACAGGACTCTCACCCATCCGTTGCCATCCAGAATCAGGCGCGCGCCCGGGAACACAGATCCCTGCCAGACGTCCTGCCAGTGGGGATCAAGTCTCTGGGTGGTGGCACGGCGCAAACTGCCCGCCTGCTCCCCTGATGCGAGCAGGCTGTAGAGCCAGTGACCGTCCCAGGCAAGCAAATGCGTCCTCCCCGGTTGCCCGGACAGATCAACCACACCACGCAGCTGACTGCGGCTGTTGCCACCCGGATTTGTGAGGCTATAGACCCGCAAGAAGTTATTGCGCTCCATCCACAGGTACAACCTCTCGTCCTGGACAGACAACAGCCGCGCCTGTCCCGGCAGGGCATCATACTGGCTCAGCTCGTAGTGCAGATTGGTGGCGTTGGTGCCATTGAGCGACAGCCTTGCCAGCTGAGGCGGTTTGTTCGGCTGCTGGTAGAGAAGATGCAGTTTCTCGTCCAGCACCAGAGCCTGCACCGGCATCCCCCCCTGCAACACGCCGTTTGCGGGCGGCTGGTACAAAAGCGCCCCGCCCTGCTGCGCGCCAGACGGTTCCCCCGAACGACCCGGAAGCCGGTAGCGGCTCACACGCAGCAAGCCGTTGAGGTCATTCTCCCGCCTGAACGGGTAGCGCTGCCGGGTGACCAGCAACCACTGGCTGTCATCCGCCGTCAAGGCCTGCACAGCTTCATTCGGATAGTGGAGTCCGCCATCAGACGCACAAGGCAAGGGCACGGGTGCCAGCGCCGGAAAAGACACCTTACTCAAGCGCAGGCTGTCATGCAGCTGACGCCAGTCATCCGGCTCAAGGCTGTTGTACACAATCGGGTCCGGCTGACGGCTGGCATTATGCGGCTGCTCGCACGTCAGGTTTCCCGCCTGATAACCGGCCCTGTCAATCAGGCTGGATGCCATGCATTGCGTCCTTGCGCCCCGGCTGGAGAACAGCGGCACGCCTGCAAACCCGCCAGCATAAAGCCGTACCCGGGCTTGCCGTGCCGGTGCCAGCAGGATGCGCTCGGCCTCGCCCCGGTCCGCCAGGGCCTGCAAACTGCCGCCCCCCACATTCCTGTGCTGCACCTGCAAGCTATGCACCGCTGCACTGGAAACCAGACTGGCCCGCGCCGTTCCTCCGGCTGGCTCTCCCGCTCTGGTCGCGTTCCCGGCCGCCACTGATGCGTCCCGGGAGCTGGCCCGCACGGCATTGTTGCGACAATTGATCTGCTCCACCCATAACCACTCTTCGGCAGGGACTGGCACTGCTGAGGAACACCCCAGATCGCCGTATCCCAGACTGGCGCAGGCATGCCCCGCCGTCGCGAAAGATCCCGCAGTGGACCTGATGTTGTCTGCCTCAGCCGCAAGGCTGTTGTCGTACAGCAGCTCCTGCACACTGGCAATGCGTACCTGGGCACCAGCCGGGTCGCCCAACAGCCCCAGCGCAGCAACGCTGGCCTGGGCACTGCTGTTGGCTGGTCGCTGCGCCATTTCAGCCGTGCCCAACCGGTGGAAAGAAGCCCGGGCCTGCAACAGATTTCCTCCCACCCTATGCTGCACAATTCTCTGAGGACCGCCTGCTGCTATGGTTCCCAGACCCAGACTGGCAACAGCTCTATGCAAACAAGGCGGGCTACAGGACGAAGAGGGAGGCAAAGCCCGGGCCGACAGGCTGTTATCGAAAGCGCTTTCCAGCCGGACCTCGTTGCGCGCGCCGGAGGTCCTGGCCACCAGCCCGACCTCCGTCGTGCCTTCTCCCGAGGCCGCGAACCTGTTGTGGTAAAACCGGGGAATACGCAGAGAATTGGCGTCCTGCATCTCACCGATGAGCGCCGCCCGGCTGCCGTCAAGCGCCTCCAGCTGACTGCCGCCCACAACAAGGGTAATAGAGCTGTTACGGATGGCACCGAACAAAAGCGCATCGCCCTGCGGCCTGGTCCAGTTGACGCGCACGCCGTACCAGCCACCCTCAAGCGTGCCGGTGAAGGGATGCGTGCTGTTGCCTATTGGCAGGGCCCGGGTCTGGTCGCCATCGACAAAGGCAGATTCCACCATCCGATAACAGCCATCCAGGTCATCCTTGATGCGCGTAAAGTTGTCGCGGCCCAGAGGAATCCATGAGTCACTACAGGACGCAGAATCTGTGCTGCGTTGCTGAACATGATGCTCCCATCGTACGGCATTTCCTCTGCGATCCGGTGCAACAGCAAAGTCGTCCAGTGCCCCGGCGCGGCGCTGTTGGCGTCGGCTGTCCGCTGAGGGAACGGAACCGCTGCGACCGCCGGCCTGACGTAGCTGTTGGACCCTGTCTGCTTTTTTCCGTTTTTTCCGCGACAAGGGTGCTGACCGACGTCCCCGCCGTTCGGTGTCATAGTCGGCATCTGTTGTGGAACGCTGCGCAGAAGCGGCCGTTTCCCGCACCCGGACCCCGGCCTGTTTTTTTGAGCGCACCTGTCGCACGACCGAAGACCTTTGGGAAAGGCTCTGTGCGGTGCCGGTGGCCCGTTTGCGCCGCCCACCGGGCGCCAGCCGTCGTGGACCTGGAAACGACAGGGCTGTCACTATCTGCAGTACTGCCGCCCGAGCCCCCGGTTGACTGAGCCCTCCTCTGGCGCGACCGGTCTGCAACGAGGAGTTACTGAAGTTGGGGGAGCTGACGTTATTCATCTTCAAACCTCACCTTGCTGATAATCAGTCTGCACGCCAACCCGCCTCCAGGCAGGCTACAGACTCGCGTGGGACGAACCTCCCGCAGCTTCGGGTTGGGCAACAGGAACAACACAAAGTTCCCTGTCAGCAGATACAATTTTTACAGCGACCTGATGTCGGTGCCTTGTGACGCCGGGGACACTGGAGGATGGGAAGGGTCTGGCGCGGGTGATGCCTTGTGTGCGCCCGGTGCCGGACTGACGTCAGCCACAGCCGGCCCTGACAGCGCAGCCGCAGAGCCTGCCGCTCCTGTGAACGCGGCTCTATCCGTTCCTGCGGCTCGGCTTGCTGCCGGGCACGGGACCGCTGCATCAGTGCCTGATGCTGCAGCCTCTGCTGAGCGAGCCGGCCTTGTCACCGGCACCGGTCACATTGTGCGTCTGGGCGTCTTGCTGGTGTCGCTGGCAGGAGGAGAATACGGCCACCGATCCTGGAACCTCTCCGGCACCACAGTCGGCGGATTTGGGTGTGTGAGATACAGCCTGGCGCCGGCCCCCGCCTTCGCCGGGATGACGCCGGAGTACGCGAGCGCGCACTCCGGCGGTCAGCAGGAAAATTTTCAGGCTGTGGAAAACCGGGAATACTTTTTTTTCAGGACAGCGATGCTCTCTTCCATGGCGTTGTAAAGGGCCCGCCTCAAGCATTCTGGCAGGTGAACGCTTTGGAAGACCGTTATAAATTTCATGTCTTCAGGATGCCTGGCAGCCTGTTGGGCAGCTCTGTCGAACAGTTTCACCACTTGCTCTTCCAGATTGTCCGGGAAGTTCTGGCGCAGGGTTTCGATGTCTGATTCCGTAACAAGCTTCAGGTCTTTCCAGAATTTCTTCCAGAGTTCGTGATGCTCCAGTGTTGGGCGCAGCACTATCCTTCTTACCATCTGCGCACGGGCCATTCCCTGCATTGTCATTGTGCGGATGAGATTATTGACTTCGGCGTTGCTGCC
>MKWU01000663.1_pt1 | contig 64304 bp, 56 predicted proteins | sample 809101 | NCBI WGS metagenome assembly MKWU01 (sample SAMN05860141, study PRJNA318959) | sponge metagenome | host: Aplysina aerophoba | place: Slovenia: Piran, Adriatic Sea, Gulf of Piran | collected 2013-05-07
GGTCTCCCAGCGCGCGGGCCACGCGCACCTTCTCGCGGGCGGCGCCCAGGGCCAGTCCGGTGCGCCAGTGCAGCCAGTGTGCGCAGGAGAGGAAGCCGCTCCACCCCTCGCGCTCGTCGAACGCGCGCAGCATGACGAGCAACTGGCAGGTGGCGGCCTGGATTCGGGATGACAACTCGGCGATGTCGTCCCCGAGGCGCTCGGCCTCGTCGCGGCGCCGGAGCACCGCCGCGCGGTGTTCCGCGATGGATGCCGGAGTGGTCGTTGTGGCCGTCGGCGCGATGGCCGGCGCCGGTATGTCGATGACGGTGGCCTCGCCGCCAACCGTTGCAGTCGTGGGATCGTCTCCGCGGCGAACCGGGCAGCTATGCTCTGACGCGACACTCATGGATCTATTGTAAACCCTTGTTTTTCAGCGGCTTGAGAGCGCCTGTGCGTGTCTTTCCGGGGCCGGGAGACGGTTTGGGGTCACCTTCCCCGGATACGGGCCGCAGCGTGTCGATGTGTCGGTCCGAGAGCCGCTCTGGCGGCCATCCCGGACCGCCGGCAACCTGCCGTCAGGAAGTTGTCAAGGGGAATCTTCGAGAAAGGTGCACGACATCATTGTGAGATGAGCGTCAGGCGGCATTCGCGGCTCGTCGCTCCCAGAAGTCCTCGAAGCGTCCGCTGAGGATGCAGCAGCGCAGGGCGATGATGGCGTTGGCGCCGGCGACGGTCCAGCAGCGCATGCCGGCGCGCTTGAGCCGGTCGCCGAGCTGCTTGCATCCGGCCTCGACGACGCCCGACGAGACGCACAGGCCCCTGGCGCGGAACTGCGGACAGCGCATCCGGTGGCGGTTTCCGAACAGGTAGTGAATGCAGTTTCGCGCCTCGGGCGTGGTCTCGACATGGATGCGCAGCGCGGCGACGACCGCGCACAGCCGGCCGGCGTCGAGTTCGGCGCGCCGGTCCCTGGCCCACTGCTCGGCCAGGTCGGTCCCCGGGCCGTAGATGGCCTGGCGACGTCGGCGGGACTGGGGACGGCTTCGGTCACATCGCGTTCGTCGTCGGCGACCTCACGCCCCAGGGCTTCAGCGGCGCGCTCGCATTCACGTTCCCCCGTCTGAGGAACGCCTCGACGTCGGCCTTGACGGCCGCCTCCAACGCCGCGAACATCTCCTCCGCGATCGTCGTCGCGGATGCGGTCCCAACCCTTCTCGAAGGTGACGAAGCCGGTGTCGAAGGCGTAGCACCTGGGGCGCCTGACGATCTCCCCCGCGCCGCCGCCGTGAAACGGCCGCAGCAGGTGGACGGCATGGGCGGTCGCCAGCGCCTGCACGTGCGACATGACGGTGGGACGGCTTATCTCGCTCAGCATCGCCAGGCGGCCGTAGTCGAGCTGGCCGACGCTCTGTCGCAGCAGCACGCGGAACAGGGCGAGGAACCCGCGCCGGTTGCGGACACCGAACAGCTCCAGGACGTCGCGCGCATAGAAGCTGTCCATCCATTCGCTGAAGAACGCAGGCTCCTTGCGCGCGGCGAGCAGCGGCTCGGGCAGCCCGCCGTGCAGCAGGCGGCGGTCGAGGTCGGCAGCCCCGAGCCAGTCGGCGCATTCATCCCACGGCACGGGACACAGATGCACCGCTTCCTTTCGTCCCGTGAGCGCGTCACGGAACTTGCGCGTCGCGGCCAGCGTGGAGGGCCCAGTCGCCAGCACGCGGAGCCCCGGATAGGCGTCGGCCGCTATCTTCAACAGGCGGCTGGGATCGTCCAGGCGGTGCACCTCGTCGAGAACCAGCACCGATCCGGCCGGCCGATTGGAGTGACGAAACGTAAAATACGTTTTACAGATCGATCCTGAGCCGCGGACAACAACCATGGCGACGTTCTCGCTCCTCGATCTCTCCCCCATCCCGGAAGGCGGCGACGCCGCCGTGGCGCTGCGCAACTCGGCAGACCTCGCACGGCACGCGGAGCGCTGGGGCTACCGGCGTTTCTGGCTGGCCGAGCACCACAACATGCCCGGCATCGCGAGCGCCGCCACCGCGGTGGTCATCGGGCACGTGGCCGCGGCCACGTCGACGATCCGCGTCGGCGCGGGCGGGATCATGCTGCCGAACCACGCGCCGCTGGTGATCGCGGAGCAGTTCGGCACCCTCGCCACGCTCTTTCCCGGACGCATCGACCTGGGGCTCGGCCGCGCCCCCGGCACGGACCAGCGCACGAGCCGCGCCCTGCGCCGCAATCTGGACGGCGACGTGAACGCGTTTCCGCGCGACGTCGTCGAGCTGCAGCAGTACTTCGCCGCGCCGGCCGACCAACGGGTGCGCGCGGTGCCGGGGATGGGGCTCGACGTCCCGATCTGGATCCTCGGATCGAGCCTGTTCGGCGCACAGCTCGCGGCGGCGCTCGGACTGCCCTACGCCTTCGCCTCGCACTTCGCGCCGGCCCTGCTGATGGACGCCGTCGCGATCTACCGGTCACGCTTCGAGCCGTCGGCGCAGTGCGCGAAGCCGTACGTCATGGCCGGGCTCAACGTCTTCGCGGCCGACACGGAGGAGACGGCGCGCCTCCTGCGCACGTCCGCGCAACAAGCGATCCTCAGCCTGCGCCGCGGGAGGCCGGGCAAGCTGCCGCCGCCGGTGGCGGACTTCGAGGACCGCCTCTCGCCGCTAGATCGGGAGATCCTGGATCAGGCCCAGTCCTGCTCGGTGGTCGGGCCGCCCGGCAGGATCCGGGACGGAGTCGCGGCGTTCGTCGAACGTACGCGGGCCGACGAGGTGATGATCGTCAGCCACATCTTCGACCACACCGCGCGGCTGCGGTCGCTGGAGATCACGGCCGAGCAGGCGATCGCCCGGCCCATCGGCGTCTGACGCGCACCCTCCGGCAGCCGGACCCGGGGCCAACGCCCGCCGGCTACTCCTGCTCCAGGTGCCGGCCGCGGAGCGGGCGGCCGGGCTGCACGCCCTCGACCAGCGCGCCGTCGCGGACGACGAACGTGCCGCCGACGAGCACGTGCTCGATGCCGGCGGAGTACTGGTCCGGCGCGTCGTAGGTCGCGCGGTCGATGATCCGCTGCGGATCGAAGATCGTCAGGTCGGCGTCGCTCCCGACCTGCACGCGTCCCTTGCGGGTCATCTCGGGCACGATGGACTCGAGCCGCCGGGCCGGCAGCAGGGTCATCTTGCGGAGGGCGTCCATCAGCGACAGTGCGCCGCGGTCGCGGGCATAGTGGCCGAGGATGCGGGCGAAGGTGCCCGCCCCGCGCGGGTGGGCGCGGCCCTGGCTGAACGGGATGCCGTCGCTGGCCGCGATGACGTCGGGCTGGCCGACGATCCACTCGTTGATCTCCTCCGACCGGCCGTGCATGATCACCCACCCGCCCTGGCGGCGGTAGAGCGCGAAAGTCTCGGGCGTCAGCCGTTCGCCGGTGTCCACCCACTGCAGGCTCCGGTAGGCATCCCGGGGGCGGCCGTCCCAGCCGTCGAACAGCGGCGATTCGATGAGCGACGCGCTCGCGGTATAGGGATAGGCCTCGGTGGTGACGTCGATTCCACGCTCCCGCGCGCCCCGGATCATGGCGAGCGCCTCGTCCGCGCGCGTGCCGGAGGTGCTGTTCATGTGGACGATGTGGAGCGGCGCACCGGTGACCGCGGCGTTGGCAATCACTTCCTGGAACGGGGCCAGCGCCCCGCCGCGCTCGAAGGCCGCCGCCGATCGCAGGTGGATGAACGCCGGCGCCTCGTACTCCGCGGCCACCTGGAACATCTGCAGCAGCTCGCGGTGGCTCGCCCCAGGCGTATAGCTCAGGCCGAAGCCGAGCCCGATTCCCCCCTCCCGCAGGCCGCGCTCCATGAGCTGCCGCAGCCGGGCGAGCTCCTCGTCGCTCGCGGCGCGGTAGAGGGTGTCGTCGTCGCTCTCGCCGAGCGAGAACGTCCCGTTGGCGTTGCTGCGGGCGAAGGCGCTTCCCAGGGCGCGGATGCGCGCCGCCTGGTGGCTCACCGACGCGCCGTAGTTGATGAGCGACGCGCCGCCGCGGCGCGCATACCAGCGCTCGACGGGAAACGCCCCGATCTCGAGCTCCAACGCGGTGGTCACCCCATCCATCGCCTGGTAGCGGCTGCTGGCCGGGTCCTGGCCGTGCGCGTGGAGATCGACGAAACCGGGGGCCACCGCGAGGCCCGCGGCGTCCACGGTGGCGCTCCCCTCCAGCGGGTCTTCGGAGATCGCCACGACCGTGCCGTCCTGGATTCCGACGTGACGCACCGCGTCGAGTCCGCTCTCCGGATCGATGACCCGCCCGCCGGCGATCACCAGATCGTGTGCCTCGCGTGCGGAAGCGACCGGCTCCATCAGCGCCGGTTCGCCGCCCGCGCACCCCGCCGCCGCGCACGCGACGGCAAGGGCCAGCGCGCCGATCCGTTTTCGCCCGAGGCAGGCCGAGTCCGCCGCGCGTCCGACCGCCGACCAGCCGCGCCGAGCGCCCCGAAACGCCTCGCTGGCTCGGCGTTCGGCCCATCCCCCCCGCTCCATGACCTTGCGTCGCAGCACTTCGCGCCGCTGCGTTCTGCGGCGCAAACTCCCGGCCGGGTCCGTCGAGCATTGAGCAGTCATCACCACAACCCCAGTACCTTCCACCACGCGATTCCCACCGCCAGCCAGATGACCAGGTTGACGACCGACGAGTAGAACCCGGCGCGCCACCAGTCGCGCAGGCTGACGTAGCCCTCGATGAAGATGACGGGCGACGTCGTCGTGCCGTAGTGGGTCAGGCAGGCCTGCAGGTTGTTGAGGAAGAGCAGGCTGTAGACCACGATCCCGGCCGGCGCGCCGACCCCGACGAGCAGCGTGACGAACGGACCGTAGAGCGCCAGCGCGTGCACCGTCGTGCTGGCGAAGAAGTAGTGCGTATAGAAGTAGATGACCAGGGTGACGATCAGCACGACGATCCAGGGGACGCCCGTGAACCAGGCGCCGACCCACCCGGAGAAGGCCACGGTCACACCGGTCTCGTTCAGCAGGCCGCCCATGGTGAGCAGCCCGCCGTACCAGACGAAGACGTCCCACGCCGACCGCTCGCCGAGGGCGGCCTCCCAGCTCAGCGCGCCGGTAACGAAGAGCACGCCCAGTCCCAGGAACGCGACCAGCCCGGGCGACAGCCAGTCGACGTACGACGAGAGCACCCAGAATCCGATGAGGAAGACGAACACGCCCAGCACGACCGCCTCGGCGCCCCGAATGGGACCGAGCCCGTCGAGCTCGCGCTGGGCGAAGTCGCGCGCGGCCGGCGTGTGCCGGATGTCGGGCGGCACGACCCGCAGCATCAGCAGCGGCACCGCCACGCTCGACACGATGCCCGGGGCCAGACCGGCGACGAACCAGCTCGTCCAGGTGACCTCGACCCCGGCAAACTCGCGCGCCAGGTCCCCGAGCAGCAGGTTGGCCGCGCTGCTGTAGAAGAACATCGCCGAGGCGATGGTGCTCGTCTGGTACATGCACGTCATCAGGAACGTGCCGAGCCGCCGCGACGTCTCCCCCGGCTCCGACTCGTACAGACTGCTGATGCTGCGCGCGATGGGAAAGACGATGCTGGCCGACCGCGCCGTGATCGACGGGACGCCGGTGGCGAGCGTGAGGTCCGTCAGGTGCAGCGCGTAGCCGAGGCCGAGCGACGTCCGGCCGATGGCGCGCACGAACAGGAGCGCGATGCGGCGGGCGAGGCCGCATTCGCGCAGCGCCCGCGACATCATCATCGCGGCCAGCACCATCCAGACGGACGCGGCCGAGTAGCCCGCCAGCGCGCGGTCCATCGGCACGCGGCCGACCAGGATCACCATCGTGATCCCGAGCAGCACCACCTGGGACCCGGGCAGCGGCTGCAGCATCAGCCCGGCGATGATCGCGAAGAAGATGCCGGTGATGCGCCAGCCCTGGGCGTCGACACCATCCGGCATCGGCAGCACGTGCGCGACGAGCACGTAGATGCCGAGCAGGGCGAGCAGCCGAGCCGGCTTGCCAGCCATGACCGGGGCCTAGCCGACCCGCTCGAGGACCGCGGCCAGCCCCTGACCGACGCCGATGCAGAGCGTGACCAGGGCGTAGCGGCCCTCGATCCGCTGCAACTGACGGGCGGCGGTCAGCGTCAGGCGGGCGCCCGACGCGCCCAGCGGGTGCCCGATGGCGATGGCGCCCCCGTTCGGGTTGACCCGGCTGTCGTCCTCATCGATCTCCAGCAGCTTCAGGCAACCGAGCACCTGCGTGGCGAACGCCTCGTTGATCTCGATCACGTCCACGTCGGCCAGCGTCAGCCCGGCGCGGGCCAGCGCCTTCTTCGAGGCCGGCACCGGTCCGAGCCCCATGACCCGCGGCTCCACCCCCTCCGCCGCCCCCCAGACCGCCCCCCCCGCCCCCCGGGCGGCCCGCGGGCCGAGGGTGAGCGCCGCGGCGCCGTCGTTGATGCCGGACGCGTTGCCGGGCGTGACCACGCCGCCTTCCGCCAGGGGCCGGAGCGCCGCGAGCTTCTCCGGACTGGTTCCGGGCCGCGGGTGCTCGTCGCCGGCCACCTCGGTCGTCTGCCCGCGCTTCGGCCCCGGCACGACGACCGGATGGAGCTCGCCGGAATAGAAGCACTCGGACTTCGCCTGCGCGTAACGCGCCTGCGAACCGGCGGCGAAGCGGTCGCTCTCGTCGCGGCCGATGCCGAGGTCCTTCGCGACTTCCTCGGCCGTCTGGAACATCGCATGGTCGCCGAACGCGGCGGTGGCCCGCCGGTTCGGAAAGCGCGACCCGAGCGTGGTGTCGAACGTCGTGAGTTGCCGGCCGTAGGCGCGCTCCGCCTTCGCCATGACGAACGGCGCCCGGCTCATGCTCTCCACGCCGCCGGCCACGAACAGGTCGCCCTGGCCGCACGCCACGGCCCGCGATGCGTCGACCACCGCGGCCAGCCCGCTCGCGCAGAGCCGGTTCACGGTCATGCCGGCCACCTCGACCGGCAGTCCCGCCAGCAGTCCCGCGCGCCGGGCGACGTTGCGGCAGTCCTCGCCCGCCTGGTTGGTGCAACCGGCGATCACGTCCTCGAACCGATCCGCCGCAAACGGATTGCGTTCAACGAGCGCGCCGACCAGGTCGCCAAGGAGATCGTCGGGGCGGACCGGCGCGAGCGCGCCGGCGTGGCGGCCGAACGGCGTCCGCAGGCCGTCGTAGATGAAGGCGTCGATCATCGGGCCATTGTATAGGGGTCCCGCACGAACCGCCGTCGCCGTCCGCTGCACCTGTTCACGCTCTCGTCGATGAGTCCGCCGGTGCGCGCATTACATTCCAGGCGAATTCATGCAATAGTAAGGAGCAAGATGGAAACCGCGAGGATCACCGCCAAGGGTCAGATCACGATACCGAAGAAGGTACGAACGAGAATGTCCGTGGATGCCGGCGACAGGCTGGCCTTCGAGATCGACGGTGAGGGCGGCGTACGCATCGTTCCCGTACGGGATCCGATGAAGCCCCTGCGGGGATTCCTCGCGGCGTACGCCACTGGCCGGAAAGCGGACGACGAGTCGATCCGGCGAGCGCTTCGCCGGCGGGCGGCGGAGAAGCACGGCCGCCCATGATCGCGTTCGACACCAACGTCCTGCTGCGGCTGCTGCTGAACGACGATGCGGATCAGGCCGGACAGGCGCAGGATCTGATCGATCGGGCGGTCGCCGCGTCCGACAGGGTGTTGCTGCCGGACATCGTGCTCTGCGAGCTGGAGTGGGTTCTCGAATCGGTATACGGCTTCCCCCGGGCGAGAATCGCGGCGACCGTGCGGCGGTTGCTCGACGCGGAAGAATTCGCGTTCACGAACCGGGCGGCCGTCGGGCGGGCGCTCGAACGCTACGCCGGCGGCAAGGCCGACTTCTCCGATTACCTGATCGGCGAGTCCGCCACGCTGGCGGGAGCGACGACCACATACACCTTCGACCGCGTCCTGGGTCGCAGCGACGGATTCAGTCGGCCGGGCTAGCGTGGCTAGCGAGGCTCGCGCGACCCGCGGCTACCGCAGCAGGTCGAGAAGATGCGTGTACTTCAGGATCACGCTGCGGCCGCTGCCCGGCAGAATGAAGTCGCCCAGGCCGTCGGACTGGTTGAAGACGAAGAACAGGCCGGTGTTGCCCTCCCGCAGCCAGCCGAAGCGGAGATTGACCGACCAGAGGTTGGTGCTGTCGTTGCGCTGCACCAGGCTCTGGACGAACACGCGCGGGGAGAAGTTGTAGGCGACCCGGCTCGACACCAGGTTCGTCACGACGTGGTCCGCCGGCAGATCGATGTCGTTGCGGCTCCACCGCAGCTCGACGTTCAGCGCCTCGCCGCGGCGGAAGTTGACGGTCGGACCGGCCACCTGCAGGCTGCCGCCGAAGAACCCGCTCTGCTGAAACCGGAACCCGTAGCCGAATTGCGCCGACCGGTCCGAGGTGTAGTTGAGGTTGATCTCGTTCCAGTGGTAGCGCCCGGGGGACACAGGCACCCCGGAGATTGTGAACGGGCGAACCACGCCTTCCTTGCGGACGTTCCAGGCGGTGATCACCCTCGAGCTGTCCTCGAACTCCATGGCGTTGTCCATATGGAGCAGCGAGGTCTGGATGAAGCCGGTCTCGATGTCCCAGAAGCGATTGAACGTCACGTGCGGCTGGAGCTCGAGGATCCGCAACGGATTCGGACCCGGCCGCGAGGTATTGAAGATGCCGGCGTCCACCTTCCGGAACCCGGTGCGCCGCACGAAACCGACCTCCGGATTGAAGTCCCTGCCCATCTCCATGACGCCGGCGCGCAGGCGCCACGCCTCGGTGTTGTAGTCGACCGCCAGGTCGAAGGCGTGATCCTGGTCGAAGTGCCGGCCGCCGCGGACCGGCGTCTCGGTCCTGGCCGCGAACCCGGAGACGAGGCCGTTCTGTCCGAAGCCCCAGCGCCCGTCGAAGGCGTAGGTCCGGTTGTAGTTGTCGGCCCCGGCCAGCGGTCCCGTCGCTTGGCGGTTCACGAGCAGCCCGCCGATGCTCGACCGGTTCGGCAGGTCGTGCCGCATGCGGGCCACGGTGAAGTTGTTGGCGGGCGTCGCGTCGCCGACCGCCTCGGTCTGCATGTTCAGGAAACCCACGGTGACGTCTTCGGAGACCCTCCCCGACAGCCGCGCGCCGCCCAGGATGGGGATGGCCTGTCCCGCGTCGCCGATGCCGATGCGCCGGCTGAAGAAGAGGTCCGTCTGGCCGGGATCGTTGAACGCCGCCCCGCCACTGTTGGTCACCGTGAAGGCCCCGGCGTTCTCCAGGAAGAACGGGCGCTTCTCGGGAAAGAAGAGCTGGAACCGATCGAGGTTGATCTGCTGGTCGTCCACCTCGACCTGCGCGAAGTCGGTGTTGTAGGTCAGGTCGAGCGCCAGCCCGGACGTGACGCCGTACTTCAGGTCGCCGCCGAAATCGCCCAACGCGAGCGTGCGGCGGTCCGGCCGGTCGACCCGATTGATCGTCTCGCCGATGACGTAGGGAGTCATCTGCAGCGTGCGCCAGAGCCCCTCGGGCGCCCGCACGCCGCCCAACTGTCCGGCGAGCGAGACGCGGAACAGGTCGTATTGCCGCGGCAGCGGCGCCCAGTAGGCCTGCTCGTTGCGCCGGCGGATGTTGCGTTGGAAGTTGACGCCCCAGGTCTGCTCGCGGCCGGCCGGGAAGCGCAGCGTGCGGAACGGGATGGCGAACTCCGCCGTCCAGCCCACCTCGGAGATGGTGGTGCGCACCTGCCACACGCCGTCCCAGTTCTGGTTGAAGCCGCCACCGGCGCCGCCGACCTGGCCGCCGCCGCCGAACCCCATGCCGCTGCCGCCCGCCCCCTCGTTGACGAGCTGCCCGTCGTACTCCTGTCCGGAGGGGCTGGTGCCGAAGATGAAGCCGTTCTGCCGATCGAGGAAGGTGTCGAGGATGAGTTGGAAGCTGTCGCTGTCGGCGAGGGACGAGTCGCGACGGCTGTCGGTGACGATGATCGCGGACGGATCGTCGTCGTAGCAGATGACGCCGAAGTAGATGGTGTCCGCGGTGAAGACGATGCGGACCTCGGTCCGCTCCGACGCCGGCCGGCCTTCTTCGGGCTGCGTCTGTACGAACCCGGTCGCCGGCGGGGCGAGCGCCCAGGCGGGATCGTCGAGCACCGCGCCGTCCAGGACCGGGGCCACCGCGGCTTCCACGGCAGTCGCACTGCGCGCGCCGCCGATCGCCGCTATCTCGAAGCCGGCCGCCGACTGCGCCGTTCCCGCCGCCTCGACCGGCGCCGGCGACGATCCCTGCCCGGTCTGAGTCCGTCCCTCCGGCGGGGCGGTGAAGAAGACCAGGGCGGCGGCCAGCCCGACGGCCGCCCCCCGGCCGCAGCCCCAGGGCAACCTGGCGGCGTCGCGCGTGCGCCGAGCCTCCGTCCCGCCCGGACGCCCGCAACCCGGCAGTACGCCGCATCGACCCGCCGGACCACTCGTCATGGGTTCAGGCTGCGTGAAGGCGCCGGGGGCTCAGTCGAGAACGTCGAACAGGTAGCTGTACTTGACGATCACGCTGCGGCCGGCGCCGGTCGGCACGTAGTCGAGGATGCCTTCCGTCTCGTTGTAGACCAGGAACAGACCGGTGTTGGCGTCCTGCAGCCAGCCGAAGCGGAAGTTCATCGACCAGAGCTGGGCGCTGTCGTTGTGCTGCAGCAGCGTCTGCAGGAACACCCGGGGCGAGAAGTTGTAGCCGGCCCGCACGCTCGTCAGGTTGGTGATCGTGCTGCCCGACGGCAGATCGATGTCGTTGCGGCTGTAGCTGAGCTGCAGATTGAAGATCTCGCCGATGCGCGCGCGTACCGTCGGCCGCATGGTGACGATCGAGCCGCCGAAGAAACCGCCGAACTCCGCCCGAACACCCGCGCTGACCGGGGCCGACCGGTCGTAGTAGACCGAAGAGCTCATCTCGGCCCAGTCGTACCGTCCGGGCGGAATGGCCAGCCCCGACACCGAGAACGTGTCGAACACGTTCTCGCTCCGCACGTCGTAGGCGAAGCCGGCCGACGAGCTGTCCTCGAACTCTCCCTGGAAGTGGGTGTGGAGATATGTGGTCTCCGTGATGCCGTCGAAGTTCCAGAAACGGCTGTACGACATGTGCGGCCGCAACTCCTGGAACTTCAGGAACCCCTCGGGCCGCGACGTGTTCTGGACGGCCAGGTCGTAGTTGCGGAACCCGTTGCGAGTGACGAAGCCGACCTCGGGATTGAAGTCCTCGCCGTTCTCCTTGTAGCCGCTGCTGATGCGCCACATCTCGGAGTTGTAGGTCCCGGAGAGGCTCAGCGCGTGATCGCGGCCGATCAATCCGGGGGTCTGCGTGCCGCCGTAGAAGCCCGACACCATGCCGTTCTGACCGATGCCCCACCGGCCGTCGAGCGCGTAGGTGCGGTTGTAGTCGTCCGCGCGAGCGAACTGCCCGGTTCCCTGCCGGTTGACGAACAGCCCCCCGATGCTGGAACGGTTGGGCAGATCGCGGCGCACGCGGGTCACGGAGAAGTTGTTGGCGCTGTCGACGCCCGCCACACCCTCCGTCTGCATGTTGATCACGCCGACGGTGAGATTGTCGGTGACCCGGCCGGACATGCGGGCGCCGGCCTGGATCGGAATCTGCGTCCCCGCGTCGCTGATCCCGATCCGCCGGCTGAAGAACAGTTCCGTCTGGCCGAGCTGGCGTCCGCTCGCCGACTGGTTGTTCACGGTGAAGATGCCGGCGTTCTCCAGGAAGAACGGCCGCTTCTCGGGGAAGAACAGGTTGAAGCGGTCGAGGTTGATCTGCTGGTCGTCCACCTCGACCTGCGCGAAGTCGGTGTTGAAGGTCCCGTCGAGGGTCAGGCCCGAGTTGATGCTGTACTTGAGGTCGGCGCCGTACGCGTAGTCGCCCTGCATCGTCGACGCCCCGCCGTCGCCGCGGCGGACGCCGGTCTCGCCGATGGCGTACGGCGTCATTTGCAGGTTGTTGGCAAGCCCGCCCGGAGTGGCCAGTCCGGCGAGCTGGCCGGCCATCGAGACGCGGTACAGGTTGTACTGCCGAGGCAGCGGGGACCAGTAGGAGATTTCGCTCCGGCGGCGGATATTGCGCTGGAAGTTGACGCCCCAGGACTGGAACTCCCGCGCCGGATAGCGGACGGTCCGGAACGGGATGGCGAACTCGGCGCTCCAGCCGATGTCGGAGATCGCGGTCTGCACCTGCCAGGCGCCGTCCCAGTTGAGGTTGAAGCCGCCGGCGCTGCCCCGCGAGAACCCGCCGCTGCCCGACCGGCGGGAGGATCCGCGGGTGCCCCCCTCGTTGATGACCTGCCCGTCGTACTCCTGTCCGGCCGGCGTCGTGCCGAAGACGAAGCCGTTCTGCTGGTCCTGGAACGTGTCGAGGACCATCTGGAAGCTGTCGGCGTCGGTCATCGACGAATCGCGCCGGCTGTCGCTCATGATGATTCCCGCCGGGTCGCTGTCATAGCAGACGACGCCGAAGTAGATCGTGTCGGACGTGAAGAGAACGCGCACCTCGGTCCGCTCGGTGGACGGGCGGCCCTCGTCCGGAAACGTCTGCCGGAACCCGCCGACCGCCTGCGCGGCGGCCCAGACGGGATCGCCGAGCACGTTGCCGTCCATCCGCGGCTCCTGCTCCACGCGAAACGCGCGAACCACCTTGATCGACGACTGGGCGGCAAGCTCGAATCCGGCGACGGGACGCCTGTCGGCCGAATCTCCGGCGACCGAACCATTGCCCGCGGAATCGCCAGCGCCCGGCGCGCTCTGGGCGCCCGCGGACACCGCGGCCAGGCAGGCCGCCACGGCCAGAGCAGCGCAACGCCGGAACCTGCGCGCCGTGCTCGTCACACCGATCCGTACGCAACAAGTTGTGTTCATGTCGGAATACCTGTCGCTCAGGTCGCCCACCGGATTCGACCAGTTCGTCCACGTGGACCCGACCGTTCCGTCGGCGACGGCCACCCACGGGCGCACTTGCAGTCTACCGTAAACGCCGTCAAGCTGTAACGGCTTAGCGCCCGCGCCCTACGTTTTCGTGGAGGATTCCGCATCATGACTCCTCTCGGCCATGCATCCGTTCCTGCCCAGCCTGCCAGCACCCTGGCGGCCGGCGCGCTCCTGCTCCTGGCGGCCCTCCCGGCTGCAGCGGCGCCCTGCGCGACCCTCTCGGACCTGGAGTTGCCGGAAACCACGATCCGCAGCGCCGTCGTCGTTCCGGCCGGTGCGTTCACGCCGCCGGGTACGAACGCCGCGCTGACGATGCCGGCGTTCTGTCGGGTGGCGGGGGTGACGCGGCCGGCCGTCGCCTTCGAGGTCTGGCTGCCCCTGGACGGCTGGAACGGGAAGTTCCACGTCTCGGGCAACGGCGGCATGGCCGGCGTCATCAGTTACGCCGCCATGGCCGGCGCCCTCCGCCGCGGCTACGCCGCCGCAAGCACCGACACGGGACACGTGCGGCCCGGTACGGGCGGCTTCGACGCGTCCTGGGCGCTGGGCCGGCCCGACCTGGTCGAGGACTTCGGACACCGGGCCCTTCACGTCACGGCCGAGAACGGCAAGGCGATCACCGCGGCGTTCTACGAGCGGCCTCCGCGCTATTCGTACTACGTGGGCTGCTCGAAGGGCGGCCAGCAGGGGCTCATGGAGGCGCAGCGCTACCCGGACGACTTCGACGGCATCGTCGCCGGCAACCCGGCCAACGACTGGACGCGCTTCTACGCCGGCGCGCATCTCTGGTACGCCCTGGCCACGCTGCGCGATGCCGGCAGCTACATTCCTCGTGCGAAGCTGCCCGCGCTGGCCGGAGCGGTCGACACGGCGTGCGACACGTTGGACGGCGTCGAGGACGGGGTGCTCGACGATCCCAGGCAATGCCGCTTCGACCCGGCGGCACTCACGTGTCCGGACGGCGAGGACCACGACGGCTGCCTCACGCCGCCGCAGGTGCAGGCGGTGCGTGCCATCTGGGCCGGCTCGCGCGATTCCGCGGGAGAGGTGATCTTCCCCGGCCTGGTGCCGGGCGGCGAGAACGGGCCGGGCGGCGGCTGGGGCTCGTGGGTGACCGGCCGGGAACCGTTCACGAGCCTGCACTGGCTCGCGGCCGAGGGCTTCTTCAAGTACATGGTCTTCGAGGATCCCGACTGGAACTTCCGGACGTTCGATTACGACGCCGACCTCGCGTTCGCCCTCGACAAGGTGGGCGCGGCGCTCGACAGCGCGGACCCCGACCTCGGGCGGTTCCGCGAGCGCGGCTCGAAGCTGATCGTCTACCACGGCTGGAGCGACCCGGACATCTCGCCGCTCGGATCGATCAACTACTACGAGGACGTGCTGTCCAAGGCGGCCGGCGCGGCAGGATCCGGGGAAGCCGCCCGCGACCAGGCCATCTCGGAAACGCAGGCCTTCTTCCGCCTGTTCCTGGTCCCTGGCATGGGCCATTGCTCGGGCGGCCCCGGCTACAACCGGGTGGACCCGCTGCCGGCGCTCGAGCGCTGGGTGGAGGATGGTGTCGCGCCGGACACGATCCTGGGCACGCGCGTGGAGGACGACGAAGTGGTCCGCAGCCGCCCGATCTGCGCCTACCCGGCGGTTTCGACGTGGGACGGCAGCGGGGACCCGGACGACGCGGCGAGCTTCAGGTGCGTGGTCGATGCGTCGCAGCGCTGAACCCCATGAACCTGCACCTCGCCGTGCTCCTCGTCTACGCGGCGGTCCTCATGGGCGTCGGCCTGTGGATCGGCCGGCGCGTACGCAGCTCGACCGACTTCTTCGTCGCCGGGCGCCGGCTCGGTCCCTCGCTGCTGTTCTCCACCATGCTCGCCGCCAACATCGGAGCGGGCTCGACGGTGGCCGCGGCCGCGCTCGGCTACGCCGACGGCCTCAGCGCCTGGTGGTGGGTCGGATCGGCGGGGCTGGGGTCGATCGTGCTGGCCGGCTGGGTCGGCCCGCGCATCCGGCGCATCGCAGCGGAACAGGGACTGCACACGCTCGGCGACTACCTCGAGTACCGCTTCGGCGAGCAAGTACGAGCGACGATCACCGTGCTGCTGTGGATGGGAACCCTGGCCATCCTGGCCGCGCAGATCATCGGTATCGGGTGGATCCTGAACGTGGTGGTGGGTCTTCCGCCGTGGCTCGGCTGCCTCATCGGCGGCGGCGTCGTCATCGTCTACTTCACGGCCGGCGGGCTCCTGACCGCCGCCTGGGTCAACGCGGTACAGCTCGTGGTGCTGCTGGCCGGATTCGTCGTGGCGCTGCCGCTCACCGTCGCGAGCGCGGGGGGCTGGGATGCAATCCAGGCCGCGACGCAGGGGGTCGACGACTACTGGAACGTATGGCAGGGCGGGAGCTCGGGCTGGTTCTATCTGGCGATGCTCGGTCCCGCGTTCATCATCTCGCCGGGGTTGCTCCAGAAAACGTACGGCGCCCGCGACGATCGAACGGTGCGGCTGGGAGTCGGCCTGAACGCGGCCGTGCTGCTGGTCTTCGCCGCCCTCCCGCCGTTGTTGGGGATGATCGCCCGGGCGGTCGAGCCGGGGCTGGACAACCCCGAGCTGGCACTGCCGACGCTGCTGATGGAGGCCCTGCCGCCGGCCGTCGGCGCGCTCGGCCTGGCCGCGATCTTCTCGGCCGAGGTCAGCTCTTCCGACGCCATCCTGTTCATGCTGGCCACCTCGCTCTCGCAGGACCTCTATCGGCGCTACGTCGATCCCGACGCGAGCGACCGGCAGATCCTGCGGGTGGCGCGCCGCGCGGCGGTCGCGGGAGGGGTTCTCGGCACGGGGCTCGCCGTCGGCGCAGCCTCGATGGTGAGCGTGCTGGGGCTGTTCTACAACCTGCTGACGGTCAGCCTCTTCGTGCCGGTGCTCGGCGGACTGTACACGCGGCGCGTGGGATCGGCGGAAGCAATGGGCGCCATCGCCGGCGGCGTCGGAACCTACGTGGCGGTGGCGGTGTTCGCGGCGGGCGAACCGGTGCTCGGAATGACGTCGGCGATGATCGGTCTGCTCGGCGCCCTGGCCGGCTGCGTCCTGACCGCGGGCGCCCGCGCCCGTAGCGGCGCACCGCTACGCTAGGAGTCCGTCCCCCCAACCGGCATCCGCAATCCGCCGGACCGCCTGCCGCACCGTCGCCGGCACCGTCTGCTCCGCGATGTCGCCCGCCGCACCGTAGCGGTCGAGGCGGCCGACCTCCGCGACGAGGCGGGACGCGAAGGCGGCCGGCGCACGATCGATCGACCGCAGCAGATCGGTCTCCGGCGGGCAGCACCGCACGCGGACCCCGGGCGCCTGGCGCGCGAACGTGGCCGCACAGCGACGCATTACGAACGGCTTGGCCACGAGCAACGCAGAACCGGCCGCGATCCCCCGGCGGCCGAGCGCGGCCAGCCCGTACCGCACGTTCTCGAGCGTGTTGCCCGCCTCGGTCTCCGTGACGATGGCCGCCGGGGGCACGCCGTCGCGCAGGAGCCTGTCCCTGAAGACCAGCGCTTCCGGCCGGTCGAACACCTCCCGGGTCATCCGTCCGTAGCGGCCGCTGACCAGCACGAACGGCGCATGCCCCGCCCGGTACAGGCGGGCCGCGTGATCCGGTACGGCGAACGCCTGGCTGCCGAAGACGAAGATGACGTCCGCGCGCGCCGGCCGGTCGGCGACCGCCAGATAGTCCCAGACGGGAGCGATCAACCGCACGAAACCGGCCGGAGGTAGAGACGCCGCGTCTGCCGCCGGGTCGCTCATGCGATGCTATGATGAACGGTCAGAATGCTCCACGGGAAGCGGCCTCCGACCGACCTTGCCACGCTCGCTCTGGTCGGCGCCGGTCTGGTCTTCGCGATGGGCCTGCTTCCGCTCATTGCCCAGGAGCCGGCCGCCGGACTCACGCTGATCACCGAGGAGGGGCGGCGGTCGCTCGGCACGGTGCGGGTACGGGGCGGCGAAGCGATCGCCCTCGACGATCTCTCCACCCTGTTCCGACTCGACGTCGGGGAGCAGACCGGGGGTCGGACAATCACCGTCGACGCCAGCGGCGGGACGGTGGTCCTGACCGCCGAACAGGCGCTCGCGACGGTCGACGGACGGCTGGTGTCGCTGGACGGCCCCGTGCATCGGGTCGGGGGACGCTGGTTCGTCCCGCTCGACTTCGTCGGCCGGGCGCTCGCGCCCATCCACGACCAGCCGCTCGAGCTCCGCCAGCGTTCCCGACTGCTGCTCGTCGGCGCGGTCCGTGTGCCCCGCGTCTCGGCGCAATATCGGCCGCGGGCGCAATCCGGCCGCCTGCGGCTGCAGATCACCCCCAATACCGCCCACGAGGTCACCGAGGAGGGCGGACGCCTGCTGATTCGTTTCGACGCCGACGCGATAGACGTCGTCCGTTTCGCGGAGCCGCGGGGCGAGGCCGTTCGCGCCATCGAGCTGCTCGACGCGCTGCCGGGATTCGCCATCGAGCCGGGTCCGGCCTACGCATCGCATCGCATCGTGAGCGGAGAGTCGGGCAACTCGACACAGCTCGTGGTCGACCTCGAAGGGGTGGTCCCCGCGGTGGCGGAGGCAAGTCCGGCGGAGCCGGCGAGCCCGGCCCCGGACCCCGGCCTCGGCGATGCGGTTCCCCTTCCCGATTTCAGCGCCCCGTCGGAGATTCGCACGATCGTGATCGATCCGGGCCACGGCGGCGCCGACGAGGGAGCGCAGGGACCCGAGGGCACGCTCGAGAAGGACGTTACGCTCAGCGTGGCGCAGCGGTTGCGCACCCTGCTCGAGCGCCGCCTGGGCGTCCGCGTCATCCTGACCCGCACCGGCGACACCTTCGTCACCCTCGACCGGCGCGCCGCGATCGCCAACAACGACCGGGCCGACCTGCTGATCAGCCTGCACGCCAACTCGGCGCTGCGCGACGTCGCGACGGGAGCGGAGGTGTACTACCTCGACATCGACGAGTACGGGGCCGAGGCGCGCGAGCTCGCCGACCGCGATGGACGCTACCTGCCGGTGTCGGGCGGCGGCCTCCGGGAGATCGACGTGATTCCGTGGGAGCTGGCCCAGGCGCGCCATCTCACGCCGTCCGCGGATCTGGCGGAATTCATCGGCGACGAGCTGCGCCTCCGGGTTCCAATGAGCCCTCGGCCTGTCCAGCAGGCCCCCTTTCGGGTCCTCGTCGGGGCGAACATGCCCGCCATCCTTGTCGAGATGGGGTTCATCTCGAACCCGGAGCAGGAGCGCCAGATGGCGCAGCCCGGATTCCAGACGCGGGTGGCCGAAGCGATCGTGGCCGGGGTCGTTCGTTTCCGGGACTACTTGGCGACGTACCCCTATGCGCCAGACGAAGAGACCGCCGCCGACCCCGGCGGCGCCGCCCCGGCCGGCGCCGGCCAGGACGCGCAGGGCCGCGACTAGGAGCTTGCGCCGCAGAACGCAGCCATAGCGGACAGCGATGGAATCGTCGAGCCCGGAGGGGCAGCGCACGGCGCACGGAGGCTTTCGGCGCTCGTACCGGATCGCCGGCAGCGTGCTGCTGGCTCTGGCCATCGGCGCGGCGACACTGACGCTGGTCCTGGTCGAGCGCTGGGAATCCGCGGCCGGCGGGTCATCGGAACTGGACGGTGCGGGAGGGCTGGGAGGCGCCGGCTCTCCGTTCACGGCGACCATGTACTACGTGGCGGGCAACGGCCTGGGTCTGGTCCGCCGAGAGATCGACGTCCCGTACTCGGCCGATCCGCTCCTGCGGGCGCGCATCATCGTGGAACGGCAGCTCGAGAGGCCGCCCCGGCGCCTGTTGTCCGCGTTTCCCACGGGAACGCGGCTGCGCGCGGTGTACCTGGCCGACGACGGCAACCTGTTCGTCGATCTGAGCGGCGAGGTGACCACGGAGCATTCGGGCGGCTCGCTCGACGAGCTGCTCACCGTCTACGCCCTCGTCAACGCGGTCACGACCAACGTCCACGAAGTCGCGGCGGTACAGATTCTGGTGGATGGCCGCGAGGTGGACACGCTCGCGGGCCATATCGACCTGCGCCAGCCGCTCACCCCGAACCTGACGTGGGTCGTGGACCTTCCTCCTCCACCCGACGGCGAACCGGCGGCGGCCGATGACGGCAACCAGCCGCCGGACGAATCGGCAGGCGAGGACGAACCGGGCGCCTCGGCACCCGCTCCCGCCGTTCCCTGACCGGATGCCCGCGTATATCGGACTGCTAAACTCTCCCCAATGGCTACGCCGAGCTCGCTGACCGACGCGCCCCGTTTCGACGGCCGTCACGCTGACGAACTGCGCGAGACCCGCATCACGCCCCACTACGTCATGCACGCGGAAGGCTCCGTGCTCATCGAGGCCGGCCTTACGCGCGTGATCTGCACCGCGAGCGTCGAGGACCGCGTGCCGCCGTTCCTGCGCGGCAAGGGCACCGGCTGGGTGACGGGCGAGTACGGCATGCTCCCGCGGTCGACCTCGACGCGCTCCACGCGCGAATCCTCGGCAGGCCGGGTCGGCGGCCGCACGCAGGAGATCCAACGCCTGATCGGACGCTCGCTGCGTGCGGTGACCAGGCTCGACGAGTTGGGCGAACGCACCGTCTGGGTCGACTGCGACGTGATCCAGGCGGACGGGGGCACGCGCACCGCGTCCATCACGGGCGGCTTCGTCGCCCTCGCCCTGGCCCTGCAGAAGCTCCGCGCGACCGGCAAGATTGCACGCTTGCCGATCACGGACTACGTCGCGGCCACCAGCGTGGGAATCGTCGACGGCCGGCCGCTGGCCGATCTGGCCTACGCGGAGGACTCGCGGGCCGAGGTCGACATGAACGTCGTGAAGACCGGCGACGGCCGGTTCATCGAGGTCCAGGGCACGGCCGAGGGCGAACCCTTCGATCGGCGCGCACTGGACGCCCTGTTGGAGCTTGCCGGCGACGCAATCGAGCGGCTCGTCGCCATGCAGCGGGAGATCGTCGGCGGGCCACTCTCGTCGAACGCCGGCTGAAGGGTCGCCACGCGAGCCACGCGATCGTGCACGCCCAGACCGCCCGGACCGTAGTCGTCGCCACGACCAACTCTCACAAGCTCGCGGAAATCACGCGCATTCTCGACGGTCTGGAGTATGCGGTCCGCCCGATGATCGCATACTCCCCCGGACCGGCGCCCGAAGAAACCGGGCAGACCTTCGCCGGGAACGCGCGGCTGAAGGCCCTGCACTACGCGCGGCTCATACCGCATCTGACGGTGGCGGACGACTCCGGGCTCGAGATCGAGGGTCTCGACGGCGAACCGGGCGTCCACTCGGCGCGATTCAACGGCGCGACGTACCGCGAGAAGTTCGACATCATCTACTCGCGCCTGCGCGCTCGCGGCGCGCTGGCCAGCCCCGCACGGTTCGTCTGCGCCGTGGCGGCGGCCGAGGGGGACCGCATCGTGTTCGAAGCCACCGGCACGATCGAGGGCCGGGTCGCGGAGATGCCGGCCGGCGACGGCGGCTTCGGCTACGACCCGATCTTCTTCTATCCGCCGTACGGCTGCACGCTCGCCGAGGTCTCGACCGACCGGAAGGCCACGGTCAGTCACCGCGGGCGCGCGTTCCGCAAGCTGCGGGTCTTCCTCGAGTCGGGTACTACGCCGTGACCCGTCGTTCCGCGAGCGTCCCGTCGCCGGCCGCACACAGCGGCAGGACGATCGTGAAGACGGAACCCCCTCCGGCGCGATGCGCCGCCTCGACGGTTCCGTCGTGCAGGCCGACGAGGTGCTTCACGATGGCGAGACCGAGTCCGGTCCCTCCGGGATTCCGGGCCCTCGAATGCTCGACACGGTAGAAGCGTTCGAATACGCGCGTCAGGTCGGTGTCCGGGATGCCCGGCCCGCGATCGGACACCCGCAGGATCACGCCGCTCCCGGAATCGCCGGCCACGGCGTCCAGCTCTATCGCGCTGCGCTCGGGCGCGTAGTGCGCGGCGTTCTCGACGAGGTTCCTGATGACGTCGTGGATCTTGACGGCATCGACCACCAGCCGCTCCGCGCCCGGCTCGATGCGCGACTGCACGCGTTGCTGCTTCACCTCCAGCACGCCCGCAAGCTCGGCGGCGACGCTCGAAAAGACCGTCTCCGTGCTGCACGTGTCGGGATGCAGGACCTCCTGTCCGGCGTCAAGGCGGGCGAGGCGCAGCAGATCCGTCACCAACCTCTCCATGCGGTTCGTATGACGCGCGACGATATCGAGGAACCGCTGGCGCACCGCGATGTCCGTCTCGTCCGCCAACGCGTCCACCGCGCCGCGAATCGCCGTCAACGGCGTCCGCAGTTCGTGGGAGACGTTGGCCACGAAGTCCTGGCGGATCTGCACCGCACGGCGGTAGTCGCTCACGTCGTGCAGGACGATTACCACGCCCGGCTCGTCCTGTTCGGTGTACGGCGCGGCGCTCGCCAGACAGACTCTGACCGGCTCCGTGCTCAGCGTGATCTCCGTCTGGCTGGAACCGCCGGCCTCGAGCGCACGCCCGATCTGTTTCGCGACCTCCGGATGGCGGATCAGCTCGACGTAGTGCCGGTCGACGGGCGTCTCCTCGATCTGCAGCAGGCGGCGGACCGCTTCGTTGGCCATCTTCACCCGCCCGCGCGCGTCCACGACCAGCACGCCCTCGGTCATGCTGCCGAGAATCGCGTCCGTCAACCGGCGGTTCCGCGACAGCTCCGCGAGCCGGCGGCCGAGCTCCTGGACGGAGCCGTCGAGCGCCCGGGCCACGGTGCCGATCTCGTCGTCCCCGTACGGACCGATCTGCGGCGTCAGGTCCCCTGCCGCGTAGCGGCGCGCCACCGCCGCGATCGCACTGACACGCCGGCTCATCGCCGCCGAGGTGACCCAGGCCAGGACGAGCGCCCCGGCCAGTGCCAGCAGCAGCCCACCGGCCGTGCCCCGCTGCACGGTCGCGATCTGGTCGTCGACCGCAGTCAAGGGCAGCGCCAGCCGCACGAAACCGACGCCGGGATCGTCCACGCGCACCGCCGCGTACAGCAGGTCACGCTCCACCGTCGTGCTGTAGCGGCGGGTCACGCCGACACCGGCGGTCCGGGCGAGCTCGATCTCGGGCCGGGCGCCGTGGTTCTCCATCGCGACCAGCGAGGGACCGTCCTCGGCCGTATCGCCGACGACGCGCCCGCCCGGCTCGATGATGGTCACCCGTGCGCCGAGACTCATGCCGAGCGAGTCGGCCTCCCGGTCCAACTCCACGACGGTGGGAGTCGGACCCATCCGCGCAACGAGGTCGGCCACCAGCCGCGCCTCGGCCAGCAGGTCCGTCGTGATGCGGTCGAGGAGCTGGCGCTCCAGCAGCCATGCCACGAGCGCGGCGGCCAGTAGCAGGCTCAGCCCCGCGATGCCGAACGCCGCCGCAAACAACCTGGTGCGCAGTCTCATGGCCGGGCCGGCAGGCCTGGGTCTTCCTCGCTCAGCTTGTAACCGAACTGCTTCACCGTGACGATGGCGCCGGCCAGTGCCGGAAGCTTCTCGCGCAGCCGGCGAATGTGGACATCGACGGTGCGCGTGCCTCCGGTGTAGGCATAGCCCCAGACGTCGGAGAGCAGGACGTCTCGCGAATGGACCCGCCCGCGATGCTCGATCAGGTAGCGCAGGAGCAGGAACTCCTTCGCCGTCAGCCGTACGTCGCGGCCGTCGCACGTGACCAAGTGCCGATCGGTGTCGACCGTGACGGGCCCGGAGCGGAGCAGGCTCGGGGGCGGCTGCTCGCGCTGCGCCCGCCGCAGCACGGCGCCGACGCGCGCCACCAGCTCCTTCGGGCTGAAAGGCTTGGTGACGTAGTCGTCGCCGCCCAGCTCGAGACCGACGATGCGGTCGGTCTCGTCGGTCTTGGCCGTCAGCATGATGATCGGCACGCCCGACGTCTTCGGATCGGCGCGGATGGAGCGGCAGACGTCGAGCCCGTTGCGGCCAGGCAGCATCAGGTCGAGCACCACCAACGCCGGCGGCCGCTCCCGGACCAGCGGCATGACCTCCGAGCCGGAAGTGAGGATCTCGGACGCGTAACCGGCCTTCTGGAGCTGGTGCGCCACCAGCTCCGCGATGTCCCGATCGTCCTCGACCACGAGCACGAGGTCGGCACTGTCGGTGGACTGGCGGTTGGAAAGTGCTTCCGCGGCGGACGGTACGACGGCCAGCGGTTCAGTGCTCAGTGGGGTCCCTCTCCTCCTGCGCATGATGCCGGACGTCGCGGCCCGACACCATGAAGATCACCTCTTCGGCAATGTTGGTGGCGTGATCGCCGATGCGTTCCAGATGGCGGGAGATCAGGATGAGATCGAGCGCCGGTTCGGTCGTGGCCGGGTTCTGCACCATGTACCGCAGCAGCTCGCGAAATACCTGCTCCTTGAGCCCGTCGAGGGTATCGTCGCGGTCGAGCACGTCGTAGGCCATATCGGTGGCGTGCCGCACGTACGCGTTGAGCGCGTCCCGCAGCATGCCCTGCGCGTGCTCGGCCATCCGGGGGATGTCGATGAGCGGCTTGACCGGCGGGTGCTGCAGATAACTGAAGGTCGCCTCCGCGATGTTGACGGCGACGTCGCCGATGCGCTCGAGATCGCTGTTGATCTTCACGCCCGAGACGACCACCCGCACGTCGGTGGCTGACGGATGATGCTCGACCAGCAGATCGTAGCAGCGCTTGTCGATCTCCATGTGCAGGCGATCGATCGGTTCGTCGCCGCAGAGGACCCGTTCGGCAAGCCCCAGATCACCGTCGACGAGCGCCCGCACCGCCGCGCGCACCTGCTCTTCCGCCTCGCCGCCCATCGCGAGCAGGCGCGTCTTCAACTGGTTGAGTTCATCGGTAGCGCGCGGTACGGCGCCCTGAGCCGAATCCAAGTCGCACCCCTTCGAGAACCTCGGCCCGAGCGTAACGCAGCGTTGCACGAACCGCAACACCGAAGCCCGTCGCTACTGGCACTGTCCAGGGTCGCCGGGTCGAGCCAAGCCAACCTTAGACCGCGCGGTTTGCCGGGCCGTAACGAAACGGTGAATTGTGCGTAAACCGCTCGGACGGTTCGAGGAGAGTCGCAACGGGCGCGCACGAAACGGGTCGCGGACGCCCCTCAGGACAACGCCAGCGCCCCTATCAGAAGATCAAGAACCTCGGTCACCTCGCGGGGGTCGCGCACGCGATAGCGCGCGCTCGTGGGACGGTCTCCGTGCTCGACGACGATGGGAACTCCGGAGCCGTCGAGCAACTCGAAGGCGTGCTCGTCGGTTTCGTCGTCGCCGATGTAGGTGGCCGCCCCGGAGTCCAGCGCCATGGCGGAGAGCAGCCACGCGACGGCGCTTCCCTTGTCCCACGCCACGTCCGGTCGCAGCTCGAACACCTTCTTGCCCCGCTCGCGGCGCAGCTCGGGGTGACGGCGAGCCACGGTCGCGACGACCTCCTCCACCAGGGAGGTATCCCCCGGCGCGACGAGCCGGTGGTGGGTCGAGACGCTGTAGCGCTTGCGCTCCACGAGCGCGCCTCCGATGCCCGACAAACCCCGCCGCAGGTCGGCCTCCGCGGCGTCCAGCGCGGGCAGCAAGGTTCCCGCCGCCTCGTAGCGCAGGCCGCTGCCGGCCGCCCCCTCGATGTCCAGGCCGTGGCAGCCGGCGTAGCCGATCTCGTCGAGTTGCACGAAGTCGCGCACGACGGCGACGTCGCGGCCGGTAACGATGGTCACCGGACAGCGGGACGCCAGTCTCGCGAGCCGCGCCCGCGTGGACGCGCTGAGCGTGGCCTGCTCCGGCCGGTCGGCGATAGGCGTCAGGGTGCCGTCGTAGTCGAGGAACACGCCCGCCGCCCCGCGCGTGACCGCGGAGAGCCATACGGTGCGCACGTCCGGATGCAGGGCCCACGGCAGAGCATGCGTGGTGCGCGCTGCGACTCGCGCCGGCCGGGGCGACGCCGGCAGACTCGTGCTGGACATGGTGAATGCTCCGCCCGGTCTGCTACCGGCCGAGCCGCGCGGCCACCTCTTCCGCCTCGCCCCAGACCCGCAGCAGATTACCGCCCCACAGCCTGGCGATGTCCTCCTCGCTGTAGCCGCGCCGCACCAGCTCGACGGTGACGTTGAGCGTCTCGCTCGCGTCGTACCAGCCGAGAACGCCGCCGCCACCGTCGAAGTCCGAGCTGATCCCGACGTGACCGATGCCGATCAGGTCGACCGCGTGGTCGATGTGGTCCACGAAATCGGCGACCGTCGCATCGGGCCAGCGCGCGTCCAGAGCCTCGATCCGGCCGATGTAGTCCTCGTACGGCTCGGCGCCGAGCTCTTCGGGCGGTTGGCCCGGAATCATGCCGAAGGCGCCCCGGATGTTGCGGTACTCCACGGCCCGCCGGGCCGCGACCTCGGACAGAAACGCACCCAGGGCCACCGTCTGGACCACGCCCCCGTTAGCGGCCAGCGCCCGGAGCTGTTCGTCGTCCAGGTTGCGGGGATGCGGCATCAGGGCGTGCATGCTCGAATGCGACGCGATGACCGGCGCCTCGGACAGCCGGACGGCGTCGAGCATGGCCGCCTTCGAGATGTGCGACACGTCGACCAGCATGCCGAGACGGTTCATCTCGGCGATGACCTGCTCGCCGAACGCGCTCACGCCGTCGTGCTCGGCCTCCGCATCCCCCAGGTTCTCCCGCGGGGTCGCGGAGTCCGCGATGTCGTTGTGTCCGCCGTGTGCGAGCGTCATGTAGCGGGCGCCGAGCTCGTGGTAGGTCTCCAGCAGAGAGAGATCGCGGCCGATGACGTAACCGTTCTCGATGCCGATCGCCGCCACCAGCTTGCCGCTGCCGGCAATCCGCTCCACATCGGCCGCGGTGTACGCGATCTCGATCTCGTCCGGGTACAGCTCTTCGGCCATGCGGTGGATCGCTTCGAACTTCGTCATCGCGTCCGCCCTGGCCTGCGCCTCGTTCTCGGGCGTGCGCTCCGTCTGGCCGACGTAGACGATGAAGAAGCCGGCGTCGAGCCCGCCGGCGCGCATCCGCGGCAGGTCCACCTGGAAGTCGCCGAGCACGCCGGGATCGACCTCCCGGGTGGCGAAGTTGAACGGGATGTCGATGTGCGAGTCGAGCGTCAGCACGCGCTCGTGAATCGCCGCCGCGCGGTTCGCGAGCGCCCTCTCCGCGCGCTCTTCCGGCGTCCCGAGGGCGCACCCGCCGGCGACCGAGGCGGCCAGCGCCAGCGCCAGTGATCCGTTCGCCGTCCTGGAGGCCATGGCAGACTCCTGAAAACGGATGAGCATACCACCGGCCGCGCGCCCGCGGACGGTAGTAAGCTGAATTGCATGGCGTCAACCGGCAGAGCGGTCGCCTCACCGATCTCCCCGGGGCTCCGCAGTCCCCCGGGCCCCAACGCGCACCGCGCGCTCTTCTCGCTTCCGGCCGGTCTCCACTATCTCAACTGCGCGTACATGGCGCCGGCCTCGAAGCGGGTCGCGGACGCCGGACGCCGCGCGATCGACCGCATCGCCGTCCCCAGCGTCCTGGAGACCGGCGACTTCTTCGAGCCCGCCACACGCGTCCGCGGGCTCTTCGCCCGCCTCGTCAACGCACCCGATCCGGACCGGGTGGCGATCGTGCCGTCCGTCTCCTACGCCATGGCGACGGTGGCCCGGAATACGCCGCTCGCCGCCGGCCGGAACGTGATCGTCGTCGAGGAGCAGTTCCCGAGCGCGGTCTACACGTGGCGGCGGGCATGCCGCGAAACCGGGGCCACGCTGCGCACCGTGGCCGCCCCGGACACGGCGGGATCGCGGGGCGAGGCCTGGAACCGGGCCCTGCTGGACGCCATCGACGACCGGACGGCGGCGGTCGTGCTGCCGCCGCTGCACTGGACCGACGGCCTGCGGTTCGATCTCGACGCCGTCGGCGAGCGGGCGCGCGCGGTTGGAGCCCGGCTCATCGTCGACGGGACGCAGGCTGTCGGAGCGCAGCCCTTCGACGTCGCGCGCACCTGTCCGGACGCGCTGATCTGCGCCGGCTACAAGTGGCTGACCGGTCCCTACGCGATCGGCCTGGCGTGGTACGGCCCCGCGTTCGACGGCGGCGTGCCGATTGAGGAGAACTGGATCACCCGCGGCGGCAGCGATCGATTCAACGAGCTCGTCAACTACCGCGACGACTACCAGCCGGGAGCCATCCGCTACGACGTGGGCGAACGGTCGAACTTCGTGCTGCTGCCGATGCTGGAGGCGGCGCTGGAGCAGGTCCTGGACTGGGGACCGGAAACGGTCGCGGCCCACACGCGCGAGCTGACCGCCGCTGCGGCCCCGCGCCTCCGCGATCTCGGCTGCCGGATGGATGACGACCGCTGGCGGGCCGGTCACCTGTTCGGGGTGCGCCTGCCGGCCGGCGTCGACATCCCTCGACTCGGCCGCGACCTCAGAGCGAGACAGATATCGGTGTCGCTGCGCGGGGGGGCCATCCGCATCGCGCCACACCTGTACAACGACTCTGCCGACCTCGACGCGCTCGTCGACGTCCTGGCCGGAGCGATGCGCGCCTGACCGGCCCACACTGCAGCCCGGTGCCGGGAGACCGTCTTCCTCCGGTCCGTCGATCCGGCAAGCCTCAACGAGGCGCGTCGGGCCAGGGCCCGGCCACGACGCGGTCGATGGGTCCGAGGACCGGTCGCGGGCGATAGGCTTCGCGGGTCGCCAGGTCGTAGGCGTCGCCCGGCGCCAGCAGGTAGAACAGGCCGCCTGAATCGAGCAGGCGCTCGTGATCGTAGATGGCGACGTAGCTCCGGCCGATGACCTCGAAGCGGTCGCCCTGCACGACGATGGCGGTGTCCTCGTCGATGCCGATGCCGAGCAGATCGGGGCGTGCGCGCACGACGTCGATCAGGTCGAACTGGCGGTTGCGCCGCAGCAGGTGCTGATCGACGCCAACGCCCCGGAGCAATCCGAACCCTTCCTCGTGATCGCCCATCATGATCGTGTTGGTCCGCGTGTCGCCGCGCACGAGGTACGAGCCCAGGATCGTCGCCCCCGCCGAGGATCCACCGATGACGCCGCCGCGTTCGAGCACCTCGTGGAGCGCCTCGTGCACCTTCGTGTCCAGGTAGGCGTCGGCCAGCCGCCACTGGCGCCCACCGCCGAACCAGACGCCGCGGGCGTGACGCAACGGTTCGACGAACGCGTCGGTGTTCGCCGTGTCGCGGTCCGTGGTGTGCAGGATCGTGAGGCGCGTCGCGCCGGACGCCCGAAACGCCTCGGCGCCCCGCCATGTCCGGTCGTACGACTCCGCTCCGCCTGCCGTCGGGATAAGCACCAACGGGGCGTCCGGACCGCCGGCGAGATCGAGGAAGCGCTCGACGATGGCCGGATCCTGCATGCTTCCGCCCACGAGCACGAGAGACCCGCGCGCGGGCCCGACCTGCTGCGCGGCAAGGGGCGACGCCGCGACGACCAGCCCTGCGAGGATCGGCCAGAGAATCAGCCGGGGCGCCATGCGTCCCATCAGCGGCCGCCTCCGGCCGGAAACAGCTCCAGCAACGACAGCGGGTCTACGCGGGCGTCGTTCAGGCGCACGGTCCAATGCAGATGCGCGCCGGTGACGCGGCCGGTCGCGCCGACCTTGCCGACCACCATGCCCTTGCGGACGCGGTCGCCTTCGGCCACGTCGATCGCGGACAGGTGTGCGAAGTAGGAGTAGAGCCCCCAGCCGTGGTCGATGATCACGACGTTGCCGGAGAAGTAGAGATCGGTGGCAAGGACGACCACGCCGTCGTTGGGCGCCTTGATGGGCGTGCCCGTCCCGGCCCGGAAGTCCGCCCCGCTGTGCGGGCTCCGCGGCTGGCCGTTGAAGACGCTGCGGCGCCCGAAGGCGCTGTTCGCACGCCCCGGCACCGGGCGCAGGAACCCGCCGCGCCAGTACCGCACGGCGGTGGAGACGGGGAACAGCGCCGCCTGTTGATCCCTCTCGCGCAGGATCCGCTCCACGACCTCGGGGGGGGGATCGACGTAGCGCGGCTCGACGCGCAGTCTCCGTGTGGCGAACTGCTTGGGCTCGACCGCGAGCGTGTAGTCGGTCTCGGACAGCGAACCGTCGACTCCCGTCGCCCGCACGGCGACCGCGTGCTCTCCCGGCTCCACCTCGAGATCGATCCCGATCAGCGCCGACCAGACGTTGGCCGGCCCGGCCGGAAAGAACCGTATCTCGGCGCCGAACGCCGTGGCCCCGAGCGCCGCCGGCGCCTCGGAAGTCCGGACGTTGAGGACGACGATCTCCCCCGGGTGCAGGGCGCGCGCCCGATGGGTGACGTTGACGATCAGACCGCTGCCGCCCTGCCCGGCGGGTGCGGCCGAAACGCCCAGCAGCAAGGCTGCGACGACCGCGCAGACGCACTCCGCCGTCGCGCGAACTCGACGTCGTACCGCGCGATTCGGGCGCCTGGCCGGTCTAGTTGCAGCGCGGGCTTTCACCACGGCCTCCTATCCGAAGAGCGTCACTCCGAACACGCGGGCCAGGATGACGAGTGCAGTCAGGCCGGTGAACACGACGAGGCTGAACCACGCGAAGGCGCGCACCGCCGGCGAGGGATAGAAGGCCGTGTCGTTCTTCGGAATCACCGTCACGCAGTAGTACAGGTTCAGGAAGAAGATGACCGGCGCGATGAAGAACGCGAGCGCCGACGAGACCAGCACCAGGAACACCGGGCGCGGCAGGCCGGCGAGGATGAGAACGGCGGCGATCAGCGAGTAGAACATCGTGATGCGGTAGATGTTGTACTCGGACGCCGCGGTCCGGCGGCGTTCGTCGGTCAACTGGTCGGCGGCGATGCCGGGCAGCGCCGCCGTGGCGCGGAACAGGTTGCGGCAGCAGGCCGCCACGACCCGCGGCCAGCCGTCGAAGTAGTTGAAGGCGGTGGAGAAGGTGGCCGCGAACGCGCCCAGCAGAAAGATCAGCATCATGCCCGGACCGATGCTGTCGGTGAAGATGCGTGCGATCTCGCCGATCACCCCGTTGCCCGCCACCTCGCTCGGATAGAGCCAGACCGCGGCCAGCAACAGGAAGATCACTGCGAGAAAGAACGACACGACGTGACCGAGCGTGAAGTCCCAGAGGCCGATCCGGAACCAGCGCCGGCAGTACTCCTGCGCGTGCGCGGGCAGCTTCGAGACGTCCACCGCCAAGTCGCTGCTGCTGGAGCCGAACGGATCGAACCGCTTCGCCAGCCCGTCCCGCTCGAGCTGCTCGCGGATGCGCCCCATGCCGACCCGCTTCGCCTTGCCCCACTCCGAGGCCTGCAGCGACACGTCGATACCGGTGGGCAGCAGCCCCAGAAACGCGGCGATGACCAGCCACGAGCCGACCGGCGTCTCGAAGACGAAGAAGCGGCCCATCGCCGACATCGGCGCCGGCTCGAAAAGGTAGACGCCGACCGTCGACACGAACAGCAGTCCGGCCAGCACCTTGGTGGACAGCTCCACGGCGGCGTAGCGCCCGTAGAGGATGATGCCGACCGACAGCCCCCCGAGCCCGAGCCCGTACAGCCACGCCGGCAGCCCGAGCCCGAGATACTCCGAGAAGACGTAGAACAGCACCGCGGCGGCGGCCGCGAGCCGTCCCGCCTGACCGAGTGCGCACTGGACGATCGTCGTGATCAGCACGTACCAGACCGGCCATTTGCCCGGTGCGGTGGTGTAGGCGTCGAGCATGCTCCGGCCGGTCGCGTTGGTGAAGCGGAACGCCATCTCGAAGCCGTAGTACTTGAAGATGTAGGCCACCGGAATGCACCAGAGCAGTGCGTACTCGAAACGTCCGCCGGCCACCGGAGCGGTGACCAAGTGACTCGTGCCGATCCCGGTCATCATCAGGATCAATCCCGGCCCGAAGTGACGCAGGAGCCCGCGCGGGTTGGTGTCCGGCAGCGGAAGCCGACTCAGACTCTCGGACGCCGCGGACCCGGATGGCGCGGAAGCGGACGGCTGGTCGTTCGGCATGGCGGCAATCGTATCAGACCGCCCGCGGACGCCTGGTCCGGTGTCGTGCACGGGCGCCGTCTCCGCGGCGCAGACTCCTGATCCCTTACGTGGAAGTCGAACCGGGGAGCGGCGACTGGTACAGCGCCCGGCCCACGAAGAACGGCCCCATCTGCTGGATGAACTCCGAGGTCTGCCGAGTGGCTCGCATGTCCTTGACGAGCCGCGACAACGGGTACAGATCCGGCCCGATGAGACCGATCACGAACTCGTTGTCGTCCCGGTCGAGCCCGTGGCACTCGAGGCGCACGTCCACCGCGTACCCCGCCTCGCCGTAGCGGCGCCCCAGCATCCCGTGCTCCATCAGGATACGCCCCTGCTCGGCGCGGGGAAGCTGGTTGAACGCGCCGATGCGCCGCAGCGGATACCAGACGGCCCAGGGATGGTCCGGACTCAGCACGTTGCGGGGGACCTTGCGCAGCAGGAAGTCCTCGAGGTCGGCCTCGCGCCCGGAGGAGTAGGTGCGGCCGATCATGGTCATCTCCGGCCGCCGCGTCAGGCTCCTGAAGGACATGCCGGTGAGCAGGCTGCGCCCCGCCTCGGCGAAGCAGGCCGGATCCTCGCTCATCAGCACGACCCCGATGCCGCGCGGGTCGTTCAGATCGGCGTAGACGGCGGCGTCGAGGCCGCTCCGCCGCACCGCGTCGATGACGCCGTCCGGCGGCGGGCAGTCGGTGAACACGTGGAGCTGCACGAACAGCCGGCGGGTGGAGGTCTGCGGAACGCCGCGGACCGGCGCGCCATGCTCGCGCAGGTCCGGGGCGCCCTCGTCGTGACCGCCGCCGCGGGCCGCAACGCCGGGGGGCGGGCCGGCGGGGGCGGGCCGCCCGGCAGGGGCTGGCGCCGGATCGAGTGCCGTCGGATCGGACATCGCAGCGATTCTATACCGACCGTGAAAACCGACCGTCCGAACGGACTCGCCGCACCGCGCATCGCGGACCGGATGTGCCTGCCGCGACCGGCGCGGCGTAGCATGACCGCATGACGCGGCCCCATCTGATCGCTATCGCCGGGGCCTCGGGAAGCGGAAAGACGACCCTGGCGCAATGCCTCGCCGCGGCCCTCGGCCCGCCGGACGCGACCCTGCTCCCACTCGACGCCTACTATCGGGATCACCCGGAGGCAACCGCCGCGGAGCTGGACACGGCCAACTACGACGCGCCGGAAGCCGTCGACGCGGCCCTGCTCGAGGCGCAGGTGCGGCAGCTTCGCGCCGGACGCGCCGTCGAACGCCCGACCTACGACTTCCGCACCCACCGGCGCACAACCGCCACCTGGACGGTGCGGCCGGGCCGCTACGTGATAGTGGAAGGGATTCTGGCCCTCCACTGGTCCACGCTGCGGAACCTGTACGACACGAGCGTCTTCCTGCGCATCGACGTTGCCACCGCGCTGGCGCGGCGCCTGGCGCGGGACTGCGAATCCCGCGGGCGCAGCCCGGCCTCCGTGCGCCGGCAGTGGGAGGAGACGGTCTGGCCGATGTACCGGCGCCACGTCGAACCGACGGCGCGCTTCGCGGACGTCATCGTCGACGGCGCCGCACCCATCGCGTCGAGCCTGGCCGCCGTGCTGGCCCACGTACGCGCCCGCGAAAGCAGGAGCCCTCGCACCGGCCGTCAGCCCGGCTGATGCCCCGCGCCCGGCGCCGCCGCGGACGTGAAGGCGGCCCGCTCGCGCTCGACGACGTGGGCGAGCTGCCCGACGGCGCTGACGATGAGCCGTTCCCGGGAAGGATCCGGGGCAGTCGAAGCCGCTGCGAAGAGCTCGACCACGGCGACCACCCGGCCGGCCGTCGTGACCGGGACCGCGCAGACCGATCGGATGCCGCCCAGTGCGTCCCGCCGCGCGTCGGACAGCCGCGGATCGACGGTCACGTTCGCAATCCAGGTCGCCGCCGCGGAGGAGACGACGCGCCGCAGCACCTGATCGTCCGCATCGTCGCAGCAAGCGTCGATCGCGGCGCGGGTCGCGAGGGGTGCGACCTGTTCGTTCGCGACGTGCCACACGCCGGTCGAGACCAGCGCGCCGCTGCCGTCGGCCGCGGCGAGATAGGCAGTGCCGGCGTCCCATCCCCCCGACTCGGCCAGCAGCCGCGTCACGTCGCGGACGGCCTGGTGGAACGACCCCGCCTCGCGACCGACGGCCATGGCTTCCTGCAGCATGCGCAGCGCCGCCGCCTGCGCGGTCGTCGAAGGTGCGGCAGCGGCAGCACCGACCGCGGCGGTCCGGGCAGCGGTGACGTCGGTATGGACGAGCAGCGTCTCTCCCTGTTCGGTGGGCCGCGTGCGGATCTCGATCCAGCGGTCGTCCGGCGTGCGACGCGTCTCGGTCGACGCCTCGTGCCGACGGGCGAGCCGTGCCTCGATCCAGCCTTCGATCTCCTCCTCGGGCACGATCACCACGGCCCGGGTGGCGGTGTAGCGCACGAGATCCTCGAACTCGAGACCGGGCTTCAGGGCCACCTCGGGATAGAACTCCCGAAAGCGGGCGTTGCAGGCGACGAGCCGGCCGCCGGCATCCCAGACCGCGAGCCCCGCGGCGTCGCTCTCGAGCAGCGCCGCGAGCCGCGCCCGGGCCCTGTCGTGACTGGCGCGGACGACCCGCAGCCGCCATACCAGGCCCGCGAGAAGGACGAGGAGCAGACCGATGAGAACACCGGCTGCGCCCAGCAGGGTCACGCAGCGATCTTACCGGTAGCGCGCCGCGAGCCGGATGCGCTCTCGAACCGCCGGAGGCGAGCCGTCTGGCGATCTTGACAGCCCGCCCGAGCCGTCGTACGTTGAAGGTTGGCTGCAGGCCGAGGACACATGCGACTTGTGCACTTCAGCTTTACCGTGGCTCTCGGGATGGGCCTTGCCGTACCGGCGGCCGCCGGTATGCAGGAACCGGAAGCGCCGGGCGCCGTCGAGACGGTGGACGCCCCGAGCGCTGTCGAGACGGTGGACGCGAGCAGGTTGCCCGTGTCGCTCGAACGCATCAAGCGCCGGATGGCGGCGACCGAGCGCACGCGGGAAGGACGCCGCGGCCTCCTCGACCTGAACTTCTACGTCGACGTCTACGCGCGGGCGCCGGCCATCGAGCTCCTTCGGGACTTCGATCTCGACAGCGAGACCGTCTCGTACGGCTCACCGACGCACCGCGAGATGCTGGAGGCCGCGACGCCGCGCGAGTGGCGCCCCCGCGCCGTCAGCACCGGCAACCTCTTCGGCTGGCGCTGATTCGGTCTTCCACAGGCTCCCCCGACGCGACCCCTACGCGTCGCGGGTCCAGTGCCGCAACGGGACGGACACCAGCAGGTAGCGCCGGCGCAGGGCCACGACGTGGTTCGAGTACTCCTGCCTCGGGATCTCCCCGCGGACCTGCCGCGCGCGGAGCCGCCGCAACTCGAAGCGGTACAGATCGCTGACGAACTCGTGCACGAGCTCCGGGCGGGTGGATGGGGTCGGGCGGACGCCGTGGGCCGCCAAGGCCTCGAGCACCTGTGGCCGGTAGCGATAGCGCACGCCCACCCCGACGAACTACCTCGTGTCGGTCGATCCGTAGCCGGCGCGCACCTAGGCCGGCTGCGGCTCTGCGGACTCGACCCCGTAGGCCCCGAACCAGGACGTCGCGCCGCGCAGCGCGTCGTTGACGTTGCCGATGTTGCGCACGCCCTCGGTGTCGAGCCATTCGCGGAACGCATCGCCCCCCTGTGTGGCGTATACCGGAATGCCCTCCTTCCAGGTCGCCCGGCCGCACAGGACGCCGGCGAACTCGACACCCGATTCGGTGGCCAGCTCCAGCGACTCGGTGAACTCCGCGTTGCTCACCCCGGCCGAAAGGAAGATGAACGGCTTCTGCGCCACGGCGGCGGCCTGCCGGAAGGAGTGAATCGCCTCCTCCTTCGTGCAGACCCTCGTTCCCTGGAAGCTGCGCGTCCCTTCCACGAACTTCATGTTGACCGGGATCTCCACCTTCATCACGTCGACGCCGTAGCGATCCTTGGAGAACTCGGCCATGCTCCCGGCCACGACGTCCGGCTTGCGCTGCGCGAACGCGGGTCCCTTCTCGTCGCCGCCCTCGTGGTCGTAGCCGACGAATTCCAGGAAGAAGGGGATGTCGTTCGTCCTGCACTCGTCGCCGATGCGCTCGATGAACGCGTGCTTCTCGCGGTTGACGGCCGCCGCATCGTAGGGCGTGTAGTAGATGAGCACCTTGACGCAGTCCGCCCCGGCTTCCTTCAGGCGGCGGACGGACCAGTGCGGGAGGAGGTCGGGCAGCCGCCCGGGGCGCGTGTTGTCGTAGCCGCTCTCCTCGTAGGCGAGCAGGAGGCCGGCGTTGGCGCTGCGCTGCTTCGACGCCTCGAGGCCCCATTGCGGATCGAGCAGGATCGCCGAGGCGTGGGGGGTCAGCGCCGCGGTCACGATCGACTTGAACTCCTCGAGCATCGCATCCGTAGCGTCGCCGCCGGCGGCCTTGCCGAGCGCCTTCTTCAGCGACCCGCGCTGATCCATCGCGGCCGCCGCAATCGTGCCCGTCCCGGTGGACACCGCTTTCATCCCGGCGAGCTTTCCTGGTGTGATCTTCACGTCGGCTCCACTCCCTCCACTGGCAGGCGGCTGCCTCCCTGTATTAGCAATCCTCATAGACGGCGCCTGATATTATACTGGAAACTCATAACGCTCCCCCACCGGGACCAGGAGGTAGCACGCCGTGCACTCGACAACGAAACGCTGCGGCACAGTCGGAATCGCCTGCCTCTCCTGGCTGCTCGCCGGCGCTGCCGCTCTCGCACAGGAACCGGATTCCCCGACCGGCCTCCCGCTTCCGCCCCCCCCCCCCGCGCCCCCGCGGCGCCGGGCGGGCGCCGCCCCCGGCCCGGCCGGCCGGGGCGCTGGCGAGCCTCGAGCGGAACGCCCGGACCGCCGGCACCGCGCCTCCCGCCCTGGAGCAGACGATCCTGCGCGCCACGCTGCTCGCCGCAACCGGTCTTGGGGCGGAAGCCGAGTCGGCTTGGCGTTCGGTAATCGAGCGCGCCGTCTTCATGCGCACCTTCGCCCGGCGCGCCATCGTCGAGAGCGCCGCCGGACGGGGAGCGCCGGCGGACGCGGAACCGTTTCTCGCCGAGCTCACGCGCGGCGATCCCGCACGCCACCGGGATCTGGTCCTGCACGTGGCGGAAGCGTACCTCCGCACCGGCACGCCGGATCGGGCGGCGGCGCTCTACCGCGAGGTGCTCGCCGCGACCAGCGCCGGGGCCGACGCCGACGCGGCACGTCTGGGCCTCGCGGACGCGCTCGAAGCCGCGGGGGACGGCGCCCGGGCACTGGCGACGCTACGCGAGGCGCAACTCCGTCATCGAACCGCCGATGCGTTCGTTGCAGGACGCCGCGAGGCCCGCCGGCTGGCGCGCGCCCGCGGCGAGACGTTGTCGCCCTTCACCGAAACGGAGTACCGGGGTCTGGTACGCCGGCTCCGCAGTGCTTCCCGGTTCGAGCCCGCACTCGCGCTGCTCGACGAATGGGCTGCGGCGTTCCCCGGCCGTGAGTCGCGGGAACGCATCGCCGCGGAACGGGTCGAGACGCTGTACGCCCAGCGCGACAACGAAGCGGCGGTCGCGGCCTGCGCCGCGTTCCGCGACCGCTTCCCGTCCAGCCCCCTGGGCCCGGCCGTCCGCCTGACCGAATTCCGACTGGCCGTGCGCATGGGCGACATGGACCGCGCCCGCCGTCTCGGCGCCGACCTCTGGGAAGGACGGGTCCCCGGCGCCACTTCCGCACAGCGGCGCGGCGCGGCGGTGCTTCTGGCCGCCGCTCTCGTGGCGACCGGCGACGTCGACGGAGGGCTGGCCCTCTTCCCCGGCCTGTTCGAGACCGCGCCCACGCCCGACGATCAGCGCGCGATCCTCTGGCGAGCCGGCGTGGCGGCGGTGCGCACGGGACACTACCAACGGGCGTTGACCAACCTCCGCAGCCTCATCGAGAGGGAACCGGACGGGAACCTCGCGTTGGCGGCGCAGTACTGGCTCGGCGTCGCCCACGAGCAGCGCGGCGACCACGCCGCCGCCGCGGGCGCCTTCGAACCGCTCGCGATGCGGTACCCGTACCACTACTACGGGCTGACTGCCCGACGGCGCCTGACCGAGATTCGCGGCAGGACGGACGCTGGCCTGGAAGCACTGCCGCCCCTCGACTTTCCGAGCCTGGCCCTCGAGCCCGCGTCCCGCGGCCGCGCGGAGTTCCGCGCCGCCATGGCGCTGGCCCGCGCCGGGCTCATCGACGACGCGGCGTGGTACCTGCGCCGCCTTCTGAGCCGCAGCCGGGGAGACCGGGCCCTGGCCCTGCTCACGGCCCGCGCCTCGGCGCAGGCCGGCGACCACGCGAGCGCCGCGCGGGTCCTCTTCAACCACTTCACCGCGTACTTCAACCAGCCGGCGCGCGGACTGCCGGACGACTTCCTGTCGATGGCGTACCCCCGCCCGTTCTGGGACACGGTCGTCGATTCGGCTCGCGCCCACGACGCGGATCCGATGCTGCTGGTCTCGCTGATGCGCAGCGAGTCCCGTTTCGACCCCGCGGCCCGCTCCGCCGTGGGCGCGGTCGGGCTGTTGCAGATCATGCCCTACACCGCCGAGGCCCTCGCCGAGCGGGCCGGGGTCGGCGATATCCTGGCCGGCGGGGTCGACGACGCCACGCTGGCCGAGCCCCGCGTCAACATCGCCATCGCGGCACGCCTGAACGCCGACCTGTTGGCGCTGTTCGACGGCGCCCGCCTGCCGGTGATTGCTTCCTACAACGCGGGCGAGGACCGCGCCGGCGAGTGGTGGGCCGCGGCGCGCGACCTGCGCGACGATTTCTTCGTCGACGGCATTCCCTACACGGAGACGCGCAACTTCACGCGGGGGGTGCTGGCCAACTACGCCGCCTACGAACGGATCTACGGCGCCCGGTAGTTGACCGCCGGACACCGGCCGCGTACACGGGTGCTCAGTAGCCGGCCACGGCGGCATCGGCGCGACGCGGATCGGCCGCCCCCTCCAGCACGTCCGCCTCGGCGTCGAGCACGATGGCGTGCGCCGCGCCCTGACTGGTGCGGGCGGCGAGCACGTGGCCGCGCGCCTCGAGCAGCGCCACGGTGTCGGGCGACAGTCCGCGCCGCTCGTAGCGCAGTTCGTCCGGCAGCCACTGGTGGTGGAAGCGCGGTGCGTCGACCGCCTCCTGCACGTTCATCCCGAAATCGATGACGTTGAGGATGGTGTGCAGCACCGTATTGATGATGGTCCGTCCTCCCGGGCTCCCGGTGACCATGAAGAGCCGTCCGTTCTGCGCCACGATCGTGGGCGTCATGCTCGACAGCATGCGCTTGCCCGGCTCTGCGAGATTGGGCTGCGTACCGATCAACCCGGCCGCGGTCGTCAGCCCCGGCGCGGCGTTGAAGTCGCCCATCTCGTTGTTGAGCAGGAATCCGGCGCCCGGTACGACGATCTTCGATCCGTAGGACTGCTCGATCGTCGTGGTCAGAGCCACTGCGTTGCGGTCGGCGTCGACGACCGATACGTGCGTCGTCTCGTTCCCCCGCGCCGGCCACTCGAACGTGTCGGGACCGGACAGGGACGCGCGATCGGGGTCGATGGTCGCGCGCAGCCCCGCGGCGTACTCCTTCGACGTCAGGCGGAGCACCGGCAGCGCGGGGTTGAAGTCGGGATCCCCCAGGTGCCGCGCGCGGTCCGCGAAGCCGCGGCGCATCGCCTCGGCGATCCGATGGACGTTGAGCGCGGAGCCGAAGCCGGCGGCCCGCAGGTCGTAGCCCTCCAGGACGTTGAGCATCTGGATCAGGGTGACGCCACCGGAGCTGGGCGGGGGCATCGACAGCACCTCGTAGCCCCGGTAGGCCCCCCGGACCGCCTCGCGGACTCTCGGCTCGTAAGCGGCCAGATCGGCCTCGGTGATCAATCCGCCGTGTGCCTCCATCTCGCGTGCGAGCAGCGCCGCGGTTCGGCCGCGGTAGAAGCCGGCCGGTCCTTCGGCCGCGATCAGTTCCAGCGTGCCTGCGAGGCTCGGCTGGCGGAAGCGGTCCCCGGCCGCGTACGGCGCGCCATCGTTGGAGAACACCGCGACCGAAGCGGGGTACCGGGCCATGCGCGGCAGAACGGCGGCCAGCGATGCCGCGCGGGCGTGGGTGAGTATGAAACCGTCACGCGCGAGGGCGACGGCCGGCTCCACCAGGCGCCGCCAGGGAAGACGCCCGTGGTCGGTCCAGGCGCGGTGCAGCCCGGCGACGGAGCCCGGTACGCCGACCGCCACGTGGCTGTCGTGGTGGCGCGCCCAGTCGTAGGCGCCGCCGGAGAGGAACATCTCCGGGGATGCCGCGGCCGGGGCGGTCTCGCGGAAGTCGTAGGCCGCGGCGGATCCGTCCTCCGCCCGATGGATCAGGAATCCGCCGCCGCCGATGTTGCCGGCCGCCGGCAGGGTCACCGCGAGCGCGAAGGCGGTTGCCACCGCCGCATCCACGGCCGATCCGCCGGCCTGCAAGACGTCGCGGCCCACCTCCGCGGCCACGCTGTCCGAAGCGACCACCATGCCCCGGCGGGCTCGGGCCGGCTCGGAACTGCCGCCGACGGTGGCGACCAGAAGGGCGCACGTGACGCTGACCGCCGCCAGACGGGTACGAAGGGTCGTCATTCTCTCAGGATAGGCGAAGTGGCAAGCTCGGAGACGAGATGCCCGCCCCTGCAGCGAGTCGCAACGCCAGGGGAGGCGCATCGGGATAGAATGCCGGAAAGGTTGCGGCCGCAGGGGCGCACGTGAACAGGAGACGGCAGATGACGACGACACCACACCCTGGGAACGCTCCCGGTCGGATGGAGAACAGCCGGCGCCCGCTCGCACTGGCGGTGATCGCCGCGATCGGCGCCACCATGTTGGCGTGTGCCGCGCCCGACGGCGGAGGCGGCGGCCTGACGGTGCGCCTGTCGATCGCCACCGGCGGCACCGGCGGCGTCTACTACCCGTACGGCGGCGGCATCGCCAAGGTAATCAGCGACAACGTCGAGGGCGTCGAGGCGACCGCCGAGGTGACGGCCGGCACGGTCGACAACCTGAAGTTCATCGCCAGCCGCTCGGCGGATCTGGCGTTCGGTCTGGCCGACTCCATCGACGACGCCGCGAACCAGCGCGGCGTGTTCTCCGATTTCGGCGCGGTGCCGATGCGCGGGCTCGCCGTCCTCTACGACAATTACAACCATCTCGTCTCGGTCACCTCTACCGGCATCGAGACGGTCGCCGACCTCAAGGACCGCGTCGTCTCCACCGGTGCTCCCGGCAGCGGCACCGAAGTGAGCGCCTTTCGCATCCTCGAGGCGGCGGGGGTGAATCCGCAGGCCGACATCACGAGGCAGAGCCTGGGCGCGGCGCAGTCGGTCGACGCCATCAAGGACGACAAGATCGACGCGTTCTTCTTCAGCGGCGGGCTCCCGACCGGAGCCATCCTCGACCTGGCTTCCACGCCGGGCCGCACGATCAAGGTGGTGCCGAACGGCGGGACCCTCCCGACGCTGCAGGAGCAGTACGGGGCGCTCGTGTACCACAACTCCCCCATTCCGCCGACCGTCTACCCGGGAATGGAGGACACGGTGACCGTCGTGGCGGTCTCGAACGTGCTCGTGGTCCACGCGGACATGGACGAGGAGCTGGCCTACGAACTGACGCGGGTCCTGTTCGACCACCACAACGAGCTGGCCGCGGTGCATCCGATGGCCGCCGTCCTGACGCTCGACACCGCGACCGCCGGCTCGCCCATTCCGTTCCATGACGGTGCGATCCGCTACTACCAGGAACAGGGCGCCTGGTCCGAGTGACGACACCCGACTCCTCGCCCGAGATCTACGACGACCCCGAAGCGGACGTCCCGACCCGCAAGCTGCAGGGCTGGACCGCGACGCTGGTCACGATTCTGTCGGCGGGACTGTCGCTGTACGCCCTGTACTGGGTGGTCGGCATCGTCCAGCCGCAGATCTACCGGGTCAGCTTTCTCCTCCTCACCCTCGTCCTGACGTTCCTCGTCTTTCCGGCCCATCCCCGCTGGCGGCCGCGCGTCATGTGGCTGGATTGGGCGCTGGGCGCCGCCGCGATCGCGGCGCTGGCGTGGCCGGTCATCGACTTCGACCAGTTCGTCTACCGCGCCGCCACGCCGCTGACGGTGGATCTCGTGCTGGGCGCAGTGACGACGGTGCTGGTCCTGGAGGCCACGCGCCGGACGGTCGGACCGATCCTGCCGGTGACGGCGGTGGCGTTTCTCCTCTACGGCTACTACGGGCCGTACCTGGAGCTGGTAGGCCTGGAGCTGTTCGCGCACCGCGGCTACGACGCCGCGCGGCTGCTCGGCACGCTCTACATGACGCTGGAGGGCATCTTCGGCGTACCGCTGAACGTGTGCGCGACCTTCATCATCCTGTTCACCATCTTCGGGGCGGTCCTGGCCAAGTCGGGCGCCGGACCGTTCTTCATCAACTGGACGATGGCGGCCTTCGGACGCTCGGAGAGCGGGGCGGGTCCGGGCCGTACGGTCACCCTGTCGGGGTTCCTGCTCGGCACCGTGTCGGGCAGCGGCGTCGCGACGACGGTGACGCTCGGCGCGGTGGTCTGGCCGCTGCTCCGGCGCGCGGGCTTCTCGGCCGAAATCGGGGGCGGGATCCTCTCTGCGAGCGGCATCGGGGCGATCATGGCGCCGCCGATGATGGGAGCCGCCGCGTTCCTCATCGCCGAGTTCCTGCAGATCACCTATCTGCAGGTGATCATCATGGCGATCGTCCCGGCCGTCCTGTACTACCTGTCCATCGTGCTGATGATCGAGGCGGACTCCCGCCGGCTGGGAACGAAGGCAGTCACCGTCGACGTCCCGTCGGTCGGCGAGCTCACGCGCCGCTACGGCTACCAGTTCTTGCCGCTCATCTCCATCGTCGTGCTGCTGGTGAGCGGGATGACGCCGTTCCGGGCCGTCTTCCTGTCGACGCTGCTGGCCGTCGGGCTCAGCTTCATCAGGCGGGAGAACGCGCTCTGGCCGCGCCGGCTGCTGGAGGCGCTCGAGGCGGGCGGGCGCGGCGTGCTGTCGGTGGCCGCGACGACGGCGACGGCGGGCATCATCGTCGGCGTGGTGACGCTGACGGGACTCGGGCTCAAGCTGTCGGGCATCATCGTCGATCTCGCGGGCGGCAACATCTTCCTGACCGTGGTCTACGCGGCCGTCGCGGTCTGGATGCTCGGCCTCGCGGTCCCGGTCACCGCCTCCTACATCATCGCGGCGGTCATGATCGCCCCGGCGCTGACCCTGGTCGGCGTGCCCGACTTCGCCGCCCACATGTTCATCTTCTACTACGCCGTGCTATCCGAGGTCAGCCCGCCGACGGCGCTCTCGCCGTTCGCGGCCGCCGCCATCACCGGCGGCAACCCGTTCCGGACGATGATGCTGACCTGGAAGTACACGCTCCCGGCCTTCCTGGTGCCGTTCGCGTTCACGGTCAGCCCGGAGGGGGCCGGCGTCCTGCTGCAGGCGCCGCTCGGCGACATCGTCCGGACGGTGGGCACGGCCGCGATCGGCGTCAGCGCGCTGGCCATGGGGCTCGGGGGCTGGCTGCGGCAGGCCGCGAACCCGATCGAACGGGTCGCCGCGGTCGCAGGAGGCCTGCTGCTCTTCTACGCGACCACCGTCACGGATATCATGGGATTGGTACTGTTCGGCGCGGCCATCGCGCTCCATCTGGTTCGAACCCGCTGAAGTTGTCCGAAGAGGTAACGCCATGAGATCACGCATTCGCCTGGCGGCGCTCGCCGTCGTGTTCACGCTGTTGCTCGTTCCGCAGACCCTGCTCGCCCAGGGACTCGCCCGCGTCGCGCCGGAAGAAGTGGGGATGTCGTCCGAGCGGCTCGATCGCCTGAGCCTGGCGCTCGAGAGCTACGTCGACGAGGGCCGTCTGGCCGGCGCGGTCACCATCGTCGTCCGGCGCGGCAAGATCGCCTACCGGGAGGGGATCGGCTTCCGCGACGTCGAGGCCCAGGCGCCCATGCCGTCCGACGGCATCTTCCGCATCGCGTCGCAGACGAAGGCGCTCGCGAGCGTCGGGGTCATGCTGCTGCAGGAAGAGGGCAAGCTGCTGATCACCGACCCGGTCGGCAAGTACCTGCCGGCATTCGCCGAGACGACCGTCGCCGAGCCGAACGGCGAGGGCGGCTACGACGTGGTGCCGGCGCGCCGCCCGATCACCATCCGCGACCTGCTGACGCACACCGCCGGCATCAGCTACGGCATGGGCCTGCTCGCCAATCGGGGACCGGCCGCCGACGCGTGGGCGGAGGCCGGGATCACCGGCTGGTACTTCGCCGACCGCGACGAGACCGTGGGCGACACGATGGCGCGCCTGGCGAAGCTGCCGATGGACGCGCACCCCGGCGAGCGCTGGATCTACGGCTACAACACCGACATCCTGGGCGCGATGATCGAGAAGATCAGCGGCCAGACGCTGGGCGACTTCCTGAAGGAGCGCCTGTTCGATCCCCTCGGGATGACCGACACGCATTTCTTCCTCCCGGAAGGCAAGCTCGGCCGGCTGGCGACCGTCTACTCGTCGGTGGACGGCGGCAGCCGCTTCGAGCGGGCGCCCGACCCGGGCCACATGGTCGGCCAGGGCCACTACGTGAACGGCCCGCGCAAGGCGTTCTCCGCGGGCGCCGGCGTGCTGTCGACCGCCACCGACTACGCCACGTTCCTGCAGATGATGCTGAACGGCGGCGAGCTGAACGGAACGCGCATCCTGTCGCGCAAGACGGTCGAGTCGATGATCTCCGACCACCTCGGCGACATCCCGTTCCGCGACGGCCAGGGCTTCGGCCTCGGCTTCTCGATCACCCACGACCCGGCCGCCGGCGGCCTGCCCGGCTCCGTGGGAGAGTTCGCCTGGGCGGGCGCCTATCACTCCGTCTACTGGGCCGACCCCAAGGAGGAGATGGTGGTCGTCTACCTGACGCAGATCATCCCGGCCATCAACCTCGACGATCAACAGAAGGTGCGGTCGCTGATCTACCAGGCGATCGTCGACTGAGGCACCGTGCGGGGCGGGGCGGCCGGCCCGCTCGGCCGCCTCGCCCCTCGTCGGACGCACGGGCTCCGGGCCCGGAGCCCGGAGCCCGTGGGCGCCCCCCGGCGCTCCGGCCGCCCCGCCGCGAAGGAGGCACGTTGACCAAGGACGAGCTGATCGAGAAGCTCAACGGAGACCTCGCCGACGAGCTCGGCGCCATCATCCAGTACACCGTCTACGCCGCCCGGGCCACCGGCCCGTATCGGCCGCAGCTCTCCCAGTTCTTCCTGGCGGAAGTCGCCGACGAGCAGTTGCACGCGCAGTTCCTCGCCAACAAGATCGTCTCGCTCGGCGGCAAGCCGACCACCGTGCCCCGCGAGGTCGCGCTGCCCGAGGGCAACCGCGCCATGCTCGAGGCGGTGGTGGAGGCCGAGACCCACGCGATGAAGGGGTACACCGTGCGCGCGCAGGAGGCCGAGGTGTACGGCGACAAGGGCCTCGCCGTGCAACTCGAGGACTTCATCCGCGACGAGAGCAGCCACCTGGAGGAGACGGAGCGGATCCTGCGCGACTGGCCGCTGTAGGACGCCAGAGAGCGCGGAAACAGCGGCTGGGCTGCGTCCATTTGCCGGTTACGCAAGCGGCTGATTGCCGGTTACGACGCATCGCATGCGCTCGCCGCCGGCGCGGTGATCGTGACGCACAACCGCCGGCACTTCGACCGCGTCGGCGGTCTCCAGGTCGTGGACTGGCACAGTTGAACGCTGGTGCGCCGCGTCAGACGCGCGTCAGCTTGCGGAACCGGATCCGGTGCGGCTGATCCGCGGCCCGCCCCAGCCGGCGCCGCCGGTCGGCCTCGTAGTCGGCGTAGTTGCCGGCGAACCAGACCACCTCGCTGTCCCCCTCGAAGGCGATGATGTGGGTCGCGATGCGGTCGAGGAACCAGCGGTCGTGGCTGACTACGACCGCGCAGCCGGCGAACTCGACGACCGCGTCCTCGAGGGCGCGCAGCGTGTCGACGTCGAGATCGTTGGTCGGCTCGTCGAGCAGCAGCAGGTTGGCCCCGCCGCGCAGCAGCTTCGCCAGATGCACCCGGTTCCGCTCCCCGCCCGAAAGCGTGCCGACCTTCCGCTGCTGGTCGCTTCCCCGAAAGTTGAACCACGACACGTAGGCGCGCGAGGCGACGGTGCGCTTCGCCAGGGTGATCTCGTCCCGGCCGTCCGAGATCGCCTCCCAGACCGTCTGCTGCGGATCGAGCTCGCGGCCCTGGTCGACGTAACCGAGCTGGACCGTCTCACCGAGCCGGATCTCGCCGGCGTCGGGCTCCTCCTCGCCGGTGATGAGCCGCAGCAGCGTGGTCTTGCCGGCCCCGTTCGGGCCGACCACCCCGACGATGCCGGCCGGCGGCAAGGTGAACGACAGGCCGCCGATCAGCGCGCGGTCGCCGTAGCCCTTGATGAGGTCGGTCGCCTCGACCACCACGTCGCCGAGGCGCGGGCCGGGCGGCACGTAAATCTCGACCGCGTCGATCTTCTGCGCGCTGTCCTCGGTCAGCAGGCGCTCGTAGGCGTTCAGCCGCGCCTTGCCCTTCGCCTGCCGCGCGCGCGGCGACATCGCGATCCACTCCAGCTCACGCTGCAGCGTGCGCCGCCGTTTCGCCTCGTGCTTCGCCTCGACGTCGAGCCGCTGCTGCTTCTGCGCCAGCCACGACGAATAGTTGCCCTCCCAGGGAATCCCGGCCCCGCGGTCGAGCTCCAGAATCCAGCCGGCGACGTTGTCGAGGAAGTAGCGGTCGTGGGTGACGGCCACCACCGTCCCCGGGTAGTCCGCCAGGAAGCGCTCCAGCCAGGCGACCGACTCGGCGTCGAGGTGGTTGGTCGGCTCGTCGAGCAGCAACAGGTCCGGCGACAGCAGCAGTAGCCGGCATAGAGCTACGCGCCGGCGCTCTCCACCGGACAGCGTCGTCACGTCGGCCGAGCCGGGCGGCAGCCGCAACGCGTCCATCGCCATCTGGACGCGCGAGTCGAGGTCCCAGGCGCCGAGGGCATCGATTCTGGTCTGCAGCTCGCCCTGCTCTTCGAGCGCCTCCTCCATCTCGATCGACCCCGGGCCGCTCGAGGCGAGGTCGCTGGCGATCTCGTCGTAGCGCTTGAGAAGCGCCCGCATTTCCCCCACGCCCTCGTTGACGTTGCCGGAGACGGTCTTCGACGGGTCGAGCCGCGGCTCCTGCGGCAGGTAGCCGACCGAGAGCCCCTGGGCCGGGAACGCCTCGCCGTCGAACTCGGTGATCTCCCCCGCCATGATGCGCAGCAGGGTGCTCTTGCCCGCCCCGTTGGCGCCGAGCACGCCGATCTTCGCTCCGGGCAGGAACGACAGCCAGATGTCCTTGAGCACGGTGCGGTCGGGGGGATACCGCTTGCCGAGGCCCTTCATCGTGTAGACGTACTGTGGCGGCATGGTTCAAGGATCCTACGCCATTGCCAACGCCGGGCGCCCCGTCCGACAATGGCGCGACAGGAGGTGTCCCATGCGCGTCATCATCCCGTTGCTGCTCTGTCTCGCGCTCGCCGCCGCGTCTCCGGCCGCCCAGGGCGGATCGGACGACACGCTGGAGATCTACATGATCGACGTCGAGGGGGGCGAGGCCACGCTCTTCGTGGCGCCGACCGGCGAGTCGATGCTCGTCGACACCGGCTGGCCCGGCTTCGACGGCCGCGACGCCGACCGCATCGCGGCGGCGGCGGCCGACGCCGGGGTGACGCAGATCGACTACCTGATCGTGACCCACTTCCACGGCGACCACATGGGTGGCGCGCTGCCGCTCGCCGAGCGGCTGCCGATCCGCAACTTCATCGACCACGGAACGACCGTCGACGAAGGCGAGGCCCGACTGGCCGCCTTCCGGCTCTACACGGACCTGCGCAACGGCGGCACACACCGCGTGGTGGCCCCCGGCGACCGCCTGCCGGTGGGCGACCTCGACGTCGTGATCATCGCCTCCGACGGAGCCGTGCTCGATGCTCCGCTCGACGGCGCCGGCGGCGCAAACCCGTACTGCGAAGGCTTCACGTTCCACGGCGAGGACATCACCAGCCGCTACGGCAACGCGGAGGACGACCAGTCGGTCAGCACCTTCGTCGGCTTCGGTGCCTTCCGCAGCGTCATCATGGGCGACCTGAACTGGAACAAGGAACATTCGCTGATGTGCCCCGAGGACAAGGTGGGACCCATCGATCTGTACCTGGTCTCCCACCACGGCTCCGAGACCTCCGGCTCCGAGGCTCTCGTTCACGCCATCGCGCCGCGCGCGGCGATCATGAACAACGGCCCGCGCAAGGGCGGCGCGGTGCAGACGTTCGAGATCCTCCAGGCCACCGACAATCCGCCGGACCTCTGGCAGAACCACTACTCCATTCCCGGCGGCGAGGCCCACAACCGGCCGGAGCAGTTCATCGCCAACCTGGAGGAGGACACGACGCTCGCCGACGGGCGCGCCGTGCACATGGGCACGTCGAACTGGATCCACGTCTCGGCACGCCGGGACGGCTCGTTCACGGTGACGAACAGCCGGAACGGGTTCAGCAAGACGTACGGTCCGCGGGAGTAGCTACCGCCCGTCGCGCTCCAGGCGCTGCTGCAGCCGCGCGAGCGCTTCCCGCGTCCGATTGAGCTCGGCCATCAGCTCGTCGCGCGTCGGGGGCGCCTGCAGGTCGTGCAACCGCTCCTGCTTCGCCTCGTCCAGGCTGTTGATCACCACGGCGATGAACAGGTTGATGACGACGAAGGTCCCGACCACGACGAAGCTCACGAAATAGGCCCACGCCCACCAGTAGTGCTCGAGCGCCGCGTACATGATGTCGGTCCAGTCCTCCAGGGTGACGATGCGGAAGAGGGACAGCAGCGAGATGCCGAGCGTGCGCCAGTGGGTCGGATCGATCTCGTGGAACAGGTGGTAGCCGGCGACGCCGTAGACGTAGAAGATGATCGACATCAACGCGAGCACGTTGAACATGCCCGGTACCGACCGGATCAGGGTGGCGACGATGAGCCGCAGGCCGGGCAGCGCCGACACGAGACGCAGCACCCGGAACAGGCGGGCCAGCCTCGCCAGCGTGGCCAGCTCGCCGGTGTTCGGCAGCAGGCTGACGACGATGACGGTGAAGTCGAAGACGTTCCAGCCGTCCTTGAAGTAGTTCTCGACGTGCGGCCAGCGGGCCGCCATCTTGATCAGCGCCTCGACCACGAAGATCGCCAGGAAGGTCTGGCTGGCGCTCTCGAACAGCCCCCCGTAGCGAGCGGACAACGCCACGGACGTATCGAGTCCGATGACGACGGCGTTGATCGCGATGACCGCGGTGACGCCGTGCCGGAACCAGGCCGCGGCAACCGCGCGGCCCGCCCAGGCGACGGCCGGATTGGCAGGCCGGAACGGGACGTCGGTGGAGCTCACGAGGCGTCGCTCCGGCGGATGAGCGGTCGGGACACTGGACGTTGCGATCTACCCGGGCATGAGAGCGGCGGCGCCACTGACCGTCACGAACTACTGCAGCGTGAAGTCGGCCTCGGCGGTCCCGCCGGCCGTCACCGTGACCTGCCGCGCGGCTCCCTCGTAGCGCTCGTGCCAGACGCTGAGCTGGTAGGTGCCGGGCGGGATCCCGGTCAGCTCGAACGTCCCGTCCGAACCGGTCACCGTCCCGAGGTCGTCGGAGACGTAGACCCAGCCGCGCATCCAGCCGTGCGAGTCGCACTCGATCCGCACCGGTCCGGGGCGCCGGAACGGCCGCTGGACCTCCAGGCCGGGAAACGGGATGGCGATGTTGAAGAGGGTGCGCTGGCGGTCGTCGTAGGCGTGCGTCGAGTGGAGCGTATCGTCCTGGCTCCTTATCGTGACCACCGTGCGGGTCGGCAACACCTGCACGCGCGGGACGAAGTAGCAACCGGCGTTGTCGATCGACGCGTCCGAGGGCCGCTCGCCCCAGGGCACGCCGGCGACGAGGACGACCGCATTCGCGAGACCGCCCGACGCATCCACCACCACCGCCTGATCCTCGACCTCGGTGCCGCAGACCGCCTGGTCGGTGGTCACCGCGACCATCCGCGGCTCCGGCGGGTCGGTCAGCATGACCCGGCCGGCTATCGAGCCGTCAGTCTGCCCCGCACCACCCCCGGCAACCGGCACCGCCGGCGACGCGGCGAGCACGCTCGCGACCAGCGCGGCGGCGACGGCAACCGCACCCGCACCCATCCCCGACACCCTCCGTACACGCACTCGATTGCGGCGATCCATATGCAGCCTCGCGCCCCCTTTCAAGCCGAAGACTCGATCCTACACGTACCACCATCGGCAGCCGGAGCGGCCGGCAAGGGCAGGCAACCGCGCGGCGGTAACCGGGATCGGAAGCCGCGCGGCCGGTGCACGGCCGCCGGCGCCGCGAGGGGGCGGCTTCCGTCGGCGCGACCGGGGCGATGGGCTACCATCGCAGGATGGGCCAGCCGGCGGGAACGCGCATGCGTACGGCCTACTCGGACGTCGAGCTCGAAGCGCTGATGGCCGACGTCGAGTCGGACGTCGTGGAGCGCAAGGCGACGCTGAAGATGGCTTTGGCGGACTGGCTTCGACAGCAGTCCACTGCCTGAGCAAACTCATTCCGCGCCACGCGCTACTCCGGCATCGGCAGGTAGGCGAGCCGGTCGCCGCGGTACGACCCCAGCCACAACTCGTCTCCGATCCGGATTGCCGTGGTGGACGAGACGAACCCGTTCATCGCGGGGTGCACGAACACCCGCTCGAGCTCCAGGGTCTCCGGGTCGATGGCCGCGACGTTGGTCGTCTCCAGCGTCGGCTCGCGCGGCAGGGTGATCGAGTTGCCGTCCCTGTCGGTGTGGCCGGCGGCGTAGATGACCGAGCCGTCGAGGGACAAGCGCAGGTTGTCGGGCCGGAACCCGAGCTCGATGACGTCCTTCTCGACCGGCGTGACGCCGCGCGACAGGCGGGTGAGCTTCTCTTCCGCCCAGCCGGCGATGTAGAGGGTCCGCCCGTCCTCGGACACCTCGATGCCGTTCGGCGCGGTGTCCTCGCTCTCCGGCAGCACCTCCCACCCGCTGTCGGCCTGCCACTCCCACACCCCGATGCCGGCGTTCGTCGTGGCGAAGCCGCCGCCCGGCAGGGCGACCACCGAGTTGAGGTTGGCGCCCTCGGGCGCCACCGCGCAGCCCACCCAGGCCAGGCTCGGCGGCGAATCGCCGGCATTCACCTCGAAGAACTCGATCGCCTCGCGCGGGCCGTGATGGACTACCAGCAGCGTGTGGACGTCGTCCGCCCCCGGCTCGAGGTAGAGCCCGTGCAAGCGGGATACGTCCGGGTTGGCGAGGTCGAACGGACCGGGACATTCCGGATAGGCCTCGGCGTCGAGCCGCTGCTCGGCGTCCGGCGTGGGAAACACCACGGTCGAGGTCTTGTCGGCCACGTTCACCACGTTGATCCGGCCGCCCTCGCGGGCGCCGGAGACGATGGCCCACTCCGCACCGGGAACGACCACGATGTCCTCGGGGCTCACCATGTCGCAGATGAACTGCACGTCGCCGACCGGGTCGCAGGGGTGCTCGCCGGTGACCGCGAACTGCGGCGGCTCCGGAGCGGCCTCGGCGGCAGGTTCCGGCTCGGGCTCCGGAGCCGGCGCGCCGCATCCCGCCGCGACGACCATGATCAGACCGATTGCTGCCAACTTTGCTGCGCCCATGACGTCCTCCTCGCGGATCGAGATGGCGACAGAATATCACCCGCGCCCGTGTGGAGCGGGACAGCAGTCGACGCCCGGGGCCGGCCGTGGTGACATAATCCAGCCGATGCCTTCTCCCCCGCTCACCCGACGCCGGCTCCTGCAGGGCGCCACCGCCGGACTCGCCGCGGCAGCGCTCGCTCCGGGCGCCGAGGCCGCCGGGCTCGCCGCGATCACCACTACAAGGCCAGGTACCGCCCCGGGCATGCTCTCGATGACGCAGCGTGACGACCCCATCGGGCCGTACGCCGGCGGTGTGCTGCCGGCCGGCATCCGTTCCCGCTTCGTGGCCGACGTCAACGGCCTCCGCATGCACGTGCTGGAGGCGGGATCGAAGGCGCGCGCCCGCGCCGGCGTCCTGCTGCTGCACGGCTTCCCCGAGCTCGCGTATAGCTGGCGGCGTCTGATGCCGGCGCTGGCGGCGGCGGGGTACCACGTGATGGCGCCCGACCTGCGCGGTTACGGCCGGACCGACGGGACGGCCGTGGGCTACGACGACGACCTGCGACCGTTCCGGATGCTGAACGAGATACGCGACATGCTGTCGCTGGTGTCGGCGTTCGGCTACCGCGAGGTCCACCTCGCCGGTCACGACTTCGGATCGCTGGTGGCGTCGTGGTGCGCGGTGGCCCGGCCGGAGGTCTTTCGCTCCGTCGTCCTGATGAGCGCGCCGTTCGGGGGGACGGCGACGCTCCCGTTCGACACCGCCGACGCGGCCCCCGACTCCGCGTCACCGGGCACTCCGACCGACATCGACGCCGAGCTGGCGAGCCTGGCTCCGCCGCGCCACCACTACCGCCGCTTCTACGCCACGCGAGGGGCCAACGACGACCTGTGGCGGGCGCCGCAGGGCGTGCACGACTTCCTCCGCGCCTACTACCACATGAAGAGCGGCGACTGGAGCGGGAACCGGCCGGCACCGCTCCGCGAGTGGTCCGCGGCCGAGCTGGCCCGGCTCCCCCGCTACTATGTCCTCGACCTCGGCAAGGGAATGGCGGAAACGGTGGCCGAGCAGATGCCGTCGGCGGCCGAGATCGACGCGTGCGAGTGGCTGCCGGACGACGAGCTGCGGGTGTACAGCGCCGAGTACGAGAGAACCGGGTTTCAGGGCGGGCTGCAGTGGTACCGGAGCGTGCAGTCGGTATCGTCCATCTTCGGCGGCGGCATCAACGCCGACCTCCAGGTCTTCGCCGGGCGCACCATCGACCAGCCGTCGATGTTCATCGCCGGGGCGCGGGACTGGGGCATCCACCAGCGGCCGGGCGCCCTGGAGCGGATGAACGGCGAAGCGTGCACGGACATGCGCGGCCTGCACCTGTTGGACGGAGCCGGCCACTGGGTGCAGCAGGAGGGGTCGGCGGAGGTCAACCGGTTGGTGCTCGACTTTCTGGACTCGCTGTGAGACCGCCGACCGGGACGGCCGCGACGGGCTGGACCGTGAAACCGCCGACAGGGAGGACCCGCGCTGGCCGCGACGGGCTCCGGTCCTGGCGAAGCGTGACGAAGGATAAGGAAGCATGGCTGAAACAACGACCGCTTCAACGGTGCGTCTTGCCACCATCGGCCTCGTGATCGCCGCCCTCTTGGGCGCAGCCGCCGGGGCCGCAGCGCAGTCGCTCCCCAACCCGTACCGCCTGGTCGGCGAGTGGCCCCACCTGCCGCCGCACATGAACGGCGGGAAGTGGGGCGAGACGATCGGCGTCGACCGCGACGCGGACGGCAACATCTGGGTCTTCCACCGCTGCTTCAACAACCGGCCGCCGGGCGCGGCCACCTGCGTCGGCCGGGACGACGATCCGCCGGTCGTCAAGTTCAGTCCGGAGGGCGAGCTCCTCGACAGTTGGGGCGAGGGGGTCTTCGCCGCGCCGCACGGCTTCCACATCGACCCCGAGGGCAATCTCTGGGGGACCGACTACAACGGCAGCGAGACCGTGCTCGGGATGCCGGCCGGCGGCCGCGGGCACCAGGTCTTCAAGTTCAGCCCGAGCGGCGAGATCCTGATGACGCTGGGCAGGGCGGGGGTCGCGGGCAACGGACCCGACACCTTCGACCGGCCGAGCGACGTCGCGGTCAATGCCGACGGCGACATCTTCGTCACCGACGGGCACGGGCCGAACAACCGGGTGGTGAAGTTCGACCGGAACGGCAAGTTCCTGATGACCTGGGGCGGTCCGGGCGACGCGCCCGGCGAGTTCAACCAGCCGCACACCTTGACCCTCGACAGCCGCGGGCGGGTGTTCGTCGGCGACCGGTCGAACAGCCGGATCCAGATCTTCGAGCCGGACGGCACGTTCGTCGCCGAGTGGAAGCAGTTCGGGCGGCCCAGCGGCATGTTCATCGACGAGGACGACGTGCTCTACGTCACCGACTCGACCTCGAACGCCGGCAACAACCCGGGCTTCATGCGCGGCATCTACATCGGCAGCGCCGTCGACGGCACGGTGCGCGCCTACATCCCCGACCCCGACGTCGAGCACCAGGACGAGCGCCGCATCTCGGGGGCGTCCGGGATCACCGCGGACCGCGAGGGCAACGTCTACGCGGCCGACGTCGGCCCGCAGCGGATTCGGAAGTACGTCAAGCAGTAGCAGACACATGCCCCAGACGGTGACCGGCGCTCCGCCGCCGGCCGCCGGCGCGGGGCACGCCTCCTGGCACAACGCGTTCACCAGCCACGGCTGCCCCGCCGTGCGCGTCCGGATCAGTTCCTGCGCTTCCGCCGTGAACGCCTGTCCGGTCTCCTCGGTGTGCTGCGCCAGCAGCGCCCGCGTCTCCGCTCCGGTGAAGTCGCCGAGCCGCAACGACTTCGACTTGATGTTGAAAGCGCTGCCGCCCAGAATCAGGGCGTTCTGCGCGGTGGAGCGGATGCGGTAGTCGCGAACGTCGCGCACGCCGCACAGGATCACGCTGTGGGGGAAGCGCGCGGGCCGCTCGTCGTAACCGGCGCGGAGCTGCCGCAGCACGGACAGCAGGGTGTCGCCCACCAGCGCGTCGATCTCGTCGATCAACAACACGAGCGGCCGCGGGTCGGCCTCCGCCCAGCGGGAGAGCACGTCGATCAGCGCGCCGTCCGCGCCCTTGGTCTCCAGTGCGGCGCCGCGGAGGCCGTTCGGGGTCTCGTCACCCAGCGTGATGCGCGCCCGGCGGGCCAGTTTGCCGAGCATCGCCCGCATCGCCCGCGCCGTGTCCTCGCGCGCCGCCTGCCCGACCTCGAAGTTCGCGTAGACGCAGCGGTAGTCGCCGGCGGCGCCGCGGTTCAGGAGGTCGCGCAACGCCAGCAGGGCCGACGTCTTGCCCGTCTGCCGCGGCGCATGCAGCACGAAGTACTTCTTGCTGCGGACGAGGTCCAGCACCTCTTCGAGGTCGATCCGCTCGAGCGGCGGGATGCAGTAGTGGTCGTCGGCACGAACCGGACCCTCGGTATTGAAGAAGCGCACCGCCTCCATTCTGGCAACCCGCGGCCCGCCTGTCACCCGCCGCAACCTTCGCGGTCGCCGCGGCGCGGGATGCGGTAGACTCGCGCGGCGGCGAACTGCCGAACGGCGGCGTGTGACGCATGGCTGACCAGACACCGCGGCAACCCGCCCGGCCGGCCCGCGTGGACGCAACGCGCCTCGGCGCGGTCGTCCTCGTCGGGGCACTGCTCTGGCTCGTTCCGGCGCCCGACGGCGTCGAGCCCCGGGCATGGCAGCTCCTCGCAGTCTTCGTCGCGACCATGGTCGGCATCATCCTGCGCCCGATGCCGATGGGCGCCCTGGCCTTCGTCTCGGTCTCGTTCGCGGTGCTCTCCGGCACCCTCACCATCGGGGAGGCGACCGGCGGCTTCGGCAGCACGGTGGTGTGGCTGGTGGTGGCCGCGTTCTTCATCGCCACCGCCTTCGTCAAGACCGGGTTCGGCACGCGCATCGCCTACCACTTCATGCGCCTGCTGGGAAAGCGGAGCCTCGGGCTCGCCTACGGCTTCGTGGTGACCGACCTGGTCCTGGCCCCGGCCATCCCCAGCAACACGGCCCGCGCCGGCGGCGTCATCTTCCCGATCCTCAAGTCGCTGTGCGTCTCCCTCGGCAGCGACGCCGCACTCGGCACCCAGCGGCGGATCGCCGGCTTCCTGACGTTCACCGCCTACCAGGGCGTGGTGATAACCAGTGCGATGTTCCTCACCGCGATGGCTGCCAACCCGCTGGCGGCGTCGCTGGCCGCGCAGCAAGGGGTGGAGATCTCGTGGGCACTCTGGGCCGTGGCGGGGTTCGTCCCCGGCGTGCTCAGCTTGCTGGTCGTGCCGGCGCTCATCTACCGCCTGTATCCGCCGGAGATCACCCACACCCCGGAGGCCCCGGAGCTCGCCCGGCAGCGGCTGCGGGAGATGGGGCCCATGTCGCGCGACGAGTGGGTGCTGCTGGCCGTGTTCGTTTTTCTCCTCACGCTGTGGATCTTCGGCGGCGCGCTCGGCGTCAACGCCACCGCGACGGCGCTGGCCGGGGTGGCCGCGATGCTCGCCACCGGCGCCCTGGCCTGGGAGGACATCCTCGAGGAGCGCAGCGGCTGGGACACCTTCATCTGGTTCGCGGTCCTCGTGATGATGGCGACCCAGCTCGGCGAGCTGGGCCTGCTCGCCTGGTTCACCGACCGCGTGTCGGGCGTGCTGGGCGCAGGGCACTGGCTCCCCTCCTTCCTGGGCCTGAGCCTGATCTACTTCTACGTCCACTACTTCTTCGCCTCGAACACCGCCCATGTCAGCGCCATGTACGCCCCGTTCCTGGCCCTGGCCATCGCGGTCGGCACGCCGCCGGTCCTCGCGGCCCTCGTCCTGGCCTTCTTCAGCAACCTGTTCGCGTCGATGACGCACTACGGCACGGCGCCGGCGCCGATCCTGTTCGGGTCGGGGAACGTCGAGATCGGCGACTGGTGGAGGCTGGGGGCGTTGATCAGCGTGGTGAACATCGTGATCTGGCTGGGGGCGGGGAGCCTGTGGTGGCGCCTGCTCGGCTTGTGGTGAACGCCGCCGTGTCGGCATCGGGGAATCGGAGCGGCGGCCGGCCGTCGGGATTGCAGCGCTCGCGCGCGATGGCGGCGCGCGCATCCTGCCATGAAGCCGAAACTCATTCCGCTGCAGTATGAGAAGCCCGCGCTCCCGGAGGTCGCCGCGCGGGCGCGCAGCTTCTTCGAGGTGATGAACCGGCGCCGGACGGTGCGGGACTTCAGTCCGGCACGGGTGCCGGCCGGGGTGATCGAGGATCTGGTGCGCGCGGCATCCACGGCTCCGTCGGGCGCACACCGGCAGCCGTGGACGTTCGTGGCGGTCTCGGATCCGGATATCAAGCGGCGCATCCGCATCGCCGCCGAGCGCGAGGAGCACGAGAACTACGGGGGGCGGATGCCGGACGAATGGCTCCGCGCGCTGGAGCCGCTGGGCACGGACGAGCACAAGCCGTTCCTCGAGATTGCCCCCTGGCTGGTGGTCCTCTTCCGCCAGAACTACGGCCTGGGGCCGGACGGCGAGCACGTCCGCCACTACTATGTGTCCGAGTCGGTCGGCATCGCGGCCGGCCTGTTCCTGACCGGCGTGCACCAGGCGGGACTGGTGGCGCTGACGCACACCCCCAGCCCGATGGGATTCCTCCGGAAGATCCTGAAGCGTCCGGACAACGAGACGGCGTGTCTGCTGATACCGGTGGGCTATCCTGCCGCCGACGCGCGGGTACCCGACCTGCGCCGCAAGCCGCTCGAAGACATCCTGCGGATTCTGCGGGAGTAGGATTCCACCGCCTCCGGACTGGCATGCGCGTTGTGACTGACGTGGCTGGATCAGTGCACCGGTGAGGGAGGAAGATGCTCGATGACCTCCATCGAGATCCGAGGCGCCCGCACGCACAACCTCAAGGGCATCGACGTCGACGTTCCGAAGCACCGGCTCGTCGCCTTCACCGGCGTGAGCGGCAGCGGCAAGTCGTCGCTCGTCTTCGACACGATCTGCACCGAGGCGCAGCGACAGCTCGTCGAGACGTTCAGCACGTACGCCCGCCGCCGGCTGCCGCAGCTCACCCGGCCGCCGGTCGATGCCATCCGGAACATCTCCCCCTGCATCGTGATCGACCAGAAGCGCCTCGGCGCCAGCAGCCGCAGCACCGTCGGCACGGTCACCGAGATATACACCTACCTGCGGATGCTCTTCTCGCGCTGCGGCCGGCCGTTCGTCGGCTGGTCGCACCGCTTCTCGTTCAATCATCCACCCGCAAGCTCGAGCGGCTGCACGTCGACAAGGACGAGGACCGGATCCCGCGTTCGAGCAGGGAGGCGTATCGGCGGCTGTTCACGGAGCGGGCGTGCCCCGATTGCGGTGGGGTTCGGCTCAACGCCGCGGCGCGCGCGGTGGAGCTGGCGGGCGGCTGGACCGTTGGCCGGCTCGTCGACTGCGAGCTGACGGAGCTGGACCGCGTGCTCGAGGAGCTCGTCGCGCGGGACGACTACGAACCGATCCGCGACGTGGTCACGACGCTGGTCGCCCGGGTACGCGGGACCCTCCGGCACTTGATCGACATCGGCGTCGGCTACCTGTCGCTCAACCGCGGCGTGCCGACGCTGTCCGGCGGCGAGAGCCAGCGGGTGAAGATGGCTCGGCAGCTCGACTGCGACCTCGTCGATCTCATCTACATCCTGGACGAGCCGACCGTGGGGCTCCATCCGCGGGACATCGATCACCTCATTGCCATGCTCCAGCGCCTGCGTGACCACGGCAACTCGGTGCTCGTCGTCGAGCACGACCCGGCCGTCATCCGCGCGGCGGACTGGATCGTCGACATCGGCCCGCGTGCCGGCGACGGCGGCGGCGAACTGGTCTTCTGCGGCCGTCTCGACGACCTGCTGCGCAGCGACACCGCGACATCACGCGCCCTCAACGAGCAGGTCGCCCGGCCGAGGCGCAGCCGTCGGACCTTCGACGACGCGATCCGCATCGAGAACGCGACGACCAACAACCTGCGCAACCTCTCGGTCCGGATACCGAAGGGCGTGCTGACGTGCGTCACCGGTGTCGCCGGTTCGGGCAAGAGCTCGCTGGTGGCCGAGCTCATCGACACCCTTCGGCGCCGTCCGGCCGGGGGCGGACGAGGCGGCGAGGTGGTCGTCGTCGATCAACGCCCCGTCGGGCGTTCGTCCCGTTCCAACCCCGCCACCTATGTCGGCGTGTTCGACCCCATCCGGCGGGCGTTCGCCGCCGCCAACCGGGTCTCGCCGGCACTCTTCAGCTTCAATGCCAAGGGTTCGTGCCCGGAATGCAAGGGCCGGGGCTTCCTGGAGGTCGAGCTGTCCTTCCTCGACGACGTGCGCCTCGACTGCAGGTCTGCGCAGGCAGGCGCTACCGCGACGATGTTCTGAAGCTGACCTGGCACGGCCGCTCCATCCATGACGTACTGGAGATGACCGTCGCCGACGCCCGCGGCTTCTTCGCGTCGGTCGAGGATTCGTCGAAACGAAGCGCCGGCATCGGGCGCGGCCTGCAGCTATTGATCGACGTGGGCGTCGGCTATCTGCGCCTCGGCCAGTCGCTGTCGACCCTCTCGGGCGGCGAAGCGCAGCGCCTCAAGCTCGCCTCCGAGCTGACGCGCAGCAGCAACGTCTACGTGATGGACGAACCGACCACCGGCCTCCACCCGGCCGACATCGACCGCCTGCTCGGCATCGTCGACCGGCTCATCGCGGGCGGCAACACGGTGGTCGTCATCGAGCACAACCGCGACGTCGTCACCGCCGCCGACTGGATCGTCGACGTGGGACCCGAGGGCGGGAAGGACGGCGGCGCCATCGTCGCCGAGGGCACGCCCGAGACCATCGCCGCCCGCCACGCGACCAGCCATACCGGCCGCTATCTGAAGGAACGCCTGGGCGAATCGCCTGTTCGACTGCGAATCCCCGGATCAGGCGGCGGCCTTCGGAGCGTCGAATACGGCCGTCACGTCCGCGGCGAATCCCTCCAGAAGCCGTGACCCGGCGGAGTCACCCGCGGCGAACACGCCGTGCTCGACGTAGCCTTCGCCCTCCAGCGCGAGCACCGTTATCGTCTGGTCGCGGGGATCGACGATCCAGTACTCCGGAATGCCCGCCTCGGCGTAGTCGGCGCGCTTCTCGACCAGATCCCGGTCCGGATCGTCGGGGCTGACGACCTCGACCACCAAGTCCGCGCCCAGCCAGTAGCGATCCCGGCACCGGGCGTCGGAGCGGTCGCGGAGGAGCAGCAGGTCGGGCTCCCGGAACTTGCCCTCGCGGATGCGCATGCGCAACGCGGAGACCATCACGACGCCGCCGCGCGGGGTGAGAAACTCGTAGAGGAGTCGATAGAGCGCCAATAGAACCGCCTGGTGGGTGAACGTCGGCATCGGGAGTTCCTGCACGTGGCCGTCCGTGAACTCGATCAGGCGATTGCAGCGATCCGTGAGCCACAGGTACTCCTCGTCGCTCCAGCCTCCCTGCGGCGGCAGCACCTCGCGCAGGAGCGCGTGCAGGGCGTCCTGCGAGGTGGCCGACGGAGTCATCGACGGGCTGCTGACAGCCATGCATCCATCCTGCCACATCCGGCGGAATACGACCAAGGCGCCGTCCCTCTCGTCGAGAGGCAGGTCACGGATAGGTGTAGGCGGCCTGGAGGCCGAGCGGCAAACCGAGCATCCAGTAGCCGATCAGGAACAGGGTCCAGGTGACCAGCAGCACGACCGAGTAGGGCAGCATCAGCGACACGACGGTCCCGATGCCGGTGGCCTTGACGTACCGCTGGCTGAAGACGACGACCAGCGGGAAGTACGGCATCAGCGGCGTGACGATGTTGGTCACGCTGTCGCCGACCCGGTAGGCGGCCTGGGTGAGCTCGGGGGCGATGCCGAGCCCCATCAGCATCGGCACGAAGATGCTCGAGAGCAGCGCCCACTTGGCGGAGGCCGAGCCGACGAACAGGTTGACGACGGCGGTCAGCAGCACGATGCCGACCACCGTCACCTGCGCGGGCAGGTTCAGGTCGCGCAGGAAGTTGGCGCCCTTGAGCGCGATCAGCAGGCCGACGTTGGAGTTGTTGAACGCGGCGATGAACTGGGCGGCGAAGAAGGCCATCACCAGGTAATAGGCCATCGTGCCCATCGCCGCGGTCATGCCCGCGACGATGTCGCGATGGGTCTTGACGGTGCCGGCGACGTAGCCGTGCACGACTCCGGGAATCAGGAACAGGAGGAAGATGAGGGGCACCATCATGCCCATCAGCGGGGCCGCGAAGCTGGTCAGCGACCCGTCCGGGCCGCGTAGCGGCGATCCGGCCGGCAAGGCCGCCAGCGCCAGCAGCAGCAGTCCCGCGACCAGCGCCCCGACGCCAGCCGCGAAGCCGCGGCGGTCCCGGTCGGTCAACTCGTCCATCCTCGGCATTTCCTCCGGGTCGCCGTCGATGGGCGTCGCCTGCAGGCGCGGCTCGATCACGCGGTCGGTCAGATACCACCCGACGCCGATGACCAGCAGCGACGAGACGGCGGTGAACCCGAGGTTGCTCAGCGGGTTGACCATGCGTTCGGGGTCGAGAATCTGCGCGGCCTGCTGGGTGAAACCCTGCAGCAGCGGGTCGATGCCGGAGGGAATGAAGTTGGCCGAGAACCCGCCGGAGACCCCGGCGAAGGCGGCCGAGATGCCGGCCAGCGGGTGCCGCCCGGCCGCATAGAAGATGACCCCGCCGAGCGGGATGACCAGCACGTAGCCGGCGTCGGCGGCGCTGTGGCTGACGATCGCCGCGAGAATCAGCATCGGGGTCAGCAGGCTGCGCGACGTGAAGCCCAGAAGCAGCTTGAGGCCGGCGTTGATGAAGCCGGTCTTCTCGGCCACACCGACGCCGAGCAGCGCCACCAGCACCACGCCCAGCGGCGCGAACCCGGTGAAGGTGGGCACCAGTTGCACCAGGAAGGTGGTCAGGGCCGTGCCCGTCAACTGGTTGGCGATGCGGAGCGGCTCGCCGGTGCGCGGATCGCTCTCGGCGAACTCGATCGGTGCGAGCAGCGCGGAGGCGATCCAGGTCAGCACCAGCAGCAGCAGGAACAGCATCGCCGGGTCCGGAAGCCGGTTGCCGGCCGCCTCGATGCCGTTCAGGAAGCGCGAGACGAAGCCCCCGCCGCCGACAGTTGCCTTCGCCTGCTCGTCAGATCGTGTCTTCGCCATGAGTGACCTTGTCTCCCGATCGTCAGCCGGCGGGGCCGGACTTCAGCCGGCGCCGGACCACGCGGCTCCACCACATGTACGCGCCGGTGACGAACAGCGCGGGCGGCACGAGCCCGACGAGCGCCCAGAGCGCCTTGCTGGCGTCGTTGCAGAGCGAACCGCAGCCCGGGATGCCCCGGCCGCCGAGCCGGCCGAAGTGCAGGTACGCGAGCCAGTACATCACGCGGTCGCCGAAGCGCTCCTCCAGGCTCGTCGGGTCGAACGGCTCCAGGTAGTCGACGACCGCCATGAACGGGGCCGGAAACGACAGGTAGGCCCCCGTGATCGCCCACATGGACAGGAACGGCCAGCACCAGAAGCCGAACGCGCTGTGGAGGTGCCAGTTGAACCGGTTCCAGTCCGCCCGCCGGTCGATGGTCAGGCTGCGCCGCCAGCGCAGGATGCCGGGCCACCAGATCACGGCCCCGGTCAGCGACAGCACGAGCAGGAATACCGCGCCGATCCCGTTCACCCGCCGGCCGGTCGTTCCGCCCAGGAGATTGTCGTGCAGGTCCAGCGTCCAGGCGGTGACGCGGTAGCCGAGCGGCAGGGGGTCTCCGAGGTCCTCGCCCGTGAACGGGTCGAACAGCCGCCGTATCCGGTCGCCGTCGCGCGTCAGGGTGATGCGGACCGCGTGGTTCGGGGTCTCGCCCGGGCGGACGTCCTGCACTTCGTAGCCGGGCCAGGACTGCCGGGCGGCGCGCTCCAGGGCGTCCTCGCCCAGTGACGCCCCCGCGCTCTCCACGACGACGGGCCGCGGCGAGAAGTAGGAGTACAGCTCGTTCCGATAGACCAGCACGCTCCCCGTCGCGCAGATGACGAAGACGTAGGCGCCCAGACCGATGCCGGTCCACAGGTGCACCTGGAAGACGGCCTTGCGCAGCCGCACGCTCTGCGGCGCCTGCACCCAGCGTGACCACCAGTTCGCCATGACGTTCCGACCGTCTGCCTGCAAGAAGTCCCGGCGCCCGGGCGGTGCCGGCGGAATGGTCGGTGACCCATGATACGCCGAGTGCCACGGTTGCGAGCCGTCGGGCTCGAGTCGGAGCGGGATCCACCGTCCGGGTCAGCGCATGGCGCGGATGGCCATCGGCGCCTGCTCCGGCGACCGGCGGGGCGATGACTTCGGCTACCCGGACGCGTGGATCACCGCACGGGGCCAGACAGCACGTGGCGTAGCGTCACGGCGAGGGGTTCACCAGCTCGCTCAACAGGGCCGCGGTGCGTTCCTGGGCCGTCTCCAGACGCTCTTCGAGCTGGTCGAACACGAAGCGGTGACCGGCGCGACGTGCCTCGATCACCGGAATCTCGGCCTGCAGATACGCCGCCTCGAGCGTCCGTCTGCGATCGGCGTCGCGGACACGCTCTATCAGCCTCCCGGCCGCTTCCAGCGACTCCCGCACGTTGGCGATGCCTTCCAGCAGAAGACGCGCGTCGGCCGCCCGCCCCGGACGGGGCTCTATCCCGTCCGGCCCGTGGCACTCCGCGCACTGGCGCTCGAGCCCCTGCGGCGACAGCAGACTTCCGTCGACGCTGCCGTGGCACGTCGAGCAGGTCGGGACGCGGCGGTCGCCCTGGCCCAGCAACTCGTGGTGACGGCTGGCCTGGAAGTTGACGTAGGGACCCACATGGCAGGAGCCGCAGGTGGCGGGCAACTGCGTGCGATGCACCGGGCTGGAGGGATTGAAGCTGCTCAGCACGCCCCGATGCGCCTGCAGGGATTCGAAGGTGTCGGGGTTGCCTCCGTGGCAACTGTCGCAACCCACGTCGGCGCGCTGGTGCGGCGACAGGCTCCAGCGGTGCAGATGCTGCTGCGCCGGCTCGGTATACGGATTGGCGAAGTGGCAGTCGGCGCATCGACTCCGGTCGAGCTGCGCGAGCGCCGCCGGCGTCCCCGCGAGTCCGAGGGTTGCCAGAACGGTCATGACCGACGATAGACGCGTGACAGCGGTTGAGACCATGGTGTCCTCGACTGGTTGCCAGGTTTCCGAAACGAACTCGACCACCCGCGGCACGGGTCGTCCATCAACGGCCGGCCTCTCCGTAGCGCCGCGTCATCTCGGCGCGAATTCGCGCGGATTCGCTCTCGGCGCCCTCGGTGAACCAGGCGTGCTCGGGTCGCGACAAGATGCCGTCGAGCACTCCTCCGGCGGCGGCCGCCGCCTGGCGGCGCCCCGCCTGGACGGCATGTTCGACGATCTCCTGCGCCTGCGGAATCAGCTTCATGTAGAAGCGCTCGGCCACTTCGTACATGCCGTGCCAGTGGGTGTAGTCCGGCGCCATCATGGCGGCGCCGTGGCGCGCGCGCCGGCCTTCATGGTGCCACAGGTAGAACCACGTCCACTCGATCTCCTCGTCGAACTGCGTCGGGGTAAGAAGCCCCGCGTCGAGCAGCGCGGCCATGATCGACTGCCCGGCCTTGGCGAACTTCTCGTTGTAGAGAATCACCAGGTCGTCGTACTGCCGATAGAACGCGTCGGTGTAGGCCGGCGTGTGGCAGTGGCCGCAGACCGCCTTCATCCGATCGCGCTTGGCCCAGGCGCTGTCGTGGATGCGGGCCTGTCGCTCTTCCGGATCCGTCGACCGCACGATGTTGTGGTCGGCGTCGGTGTCCATGGGGATGCTCACGGGCGGCCGGTTGGTCCAGGAGATGCGGCGGCCCGGATCGTGGGTCACCCGCCCCCCGTTGCGTGAATGGCCCGACATGTGACAGGTCGCGCAGGTCGGAGCCGCGGAATAGTCCACGCCGAGCACCCAGGTCTCGGCGTCGAGGTTCATCGAGTCCCGCAGGTCGCGGTACGCCACGCCGTGTTTCGACTCCTCGTAGATCTCCTTCTGCGGATGGTCCGGACCCAGGTGGCACTTGCCACAGTTCTCCGGCTGGCGGGCCCGGCGGGGCGAGAAGTCGTGCCGGCTGTGGCACGCGCTGCAGGACCCGCGCGAGCCGTCCAGGTTCAAGCGGCCGATCCCGGTGTTCGGCCATGTGCCCGGATGCAGCGCCGGCCGGCCGCCGCCCTCGCGGGCGATGCTGGCCATCGCGGCCGCGTTGGTCGGCATGCCCTGGTCGTCGGGCCGCAGATCGTCCACCGTGATCACGCCCCCGTCGGTCGATTGCAGGCCGACCTTGGAGCCGTGGCACTGCTGGCAGCCGGAGAACGCGCTGGCGAGGCCGTTGACCGGCGCGGCGGCCCGGCCCGGCGTCGGCGTGTGGGGATCGAAGGGCACGCGCGAGCCCTCGACCGTCTCGGCC